>Ga0307406_10001186_pt1 | contig 14581 bp, 12 predicted proteins | sample 322Cmetagenome_3_FD_203706 | JGI IMG/M metagenome (GOLD analysis project Ga0307406, IMG submission 203706) | Maize rhizosphere microbial communities from greenhouse at UC Davis, California, United States - 322HYB-C-2 | ecosystem: Host-associated > Plants > Roots > Rhizosphere > Soil | place... | reverse complement strand
TGCGGAATCAAGGGCGACGCGGCTCGCCTTCCCGGCCGCGATGACACTGTTCGTCGTGTACATCGCCGCGTTCGTCCTGTGGGCTCGGCTCCTCGTGGGATGGAACGGCTCGGTGCCCTGGCGGCCGCGGTCCGCCACATGGATGACGATGTTCGTGATATCGGCGCCCGTCATCGCGCTCATCGCCCAATTCGTGGGGAGTCGCGCCCGACCAAAGGCAGCGACCGAGGCGGTATCCCAGGATCACTGAGGCTGCCGCGACATCGCCGTCTCGTGCGGGTGTTGCAATGCGTCGCCGGCTCGATCATCGAAGTAGCGAGACGGTGAGGACCCCCGCGACTCGAAGGCAGGCAATCGTCAGGATGATCCTCGCGATCGCCGCACGCGGAGCTTCAGGGGCGGCACCACGAAGGCCCACCCACAGCAACACGAGCGCATAGGCCGAGCGCACGTCCATCTCGCCCACGAGCGTGCGGAACACCTCCGGGCTCGTTCCATCCAGCAGGGACGTCACGTTCGTGAACGGCGGGTTTCGGAGGTCTACGTCCACGGACTGCGGCAACAACGCGCCCGCCACGCTCGCGAACGCGACTGTCGCGAGCGTAAACGCGACGTATACATGCATGAGGATGGAGACTGCGGTGGGCCAAGCCACGCCAACGTGCCAGGCCCTGGCGGTCAGCCATGCGATCAGCGCCACGAGCAACACTGTCGGTCCTATCGTCATGACCTGAAACAGAAGGCCGCCGATCACCCTGATTGGCGTGACGGCCGGCCGGTAAAAGAGAAAGAGACTTCCGAACCGGATGCCAACGGCGGCGCCAAACGCGAGTGCCCACGAGGGATCCCCCGCGATCCCGCGAAACGCGGCACGCGGGTCGATCACCAGGTTCACGAGTCGCGCCCCGGCGCCCGATCGAGGCGCCGAGACGTTGGAAATCGTTGTCACGGGCAGCAGCCGACCGATGACGCGTAGCAGGTGCCTGACCACAGCGTCGCGGTGCACGCTCCGCAGCTGATGTTCTTCGAGACCGCGATCGTGATGACGGTGACGCAGGCCAGTGACGTCCCGCAGACGGTCGTCTGCGTGATCACTGTGCCTCCGGCAACCTCCCCGAGGTCACCGTCATCGAGCTCGATGGTGCCAGCCGGAGACTGTGCGGACGCCGCGTCGTTAGCCGAAAGCAACTGGCGATAGGCCGAGTCCTTCCACGCTCGGATGGTGGCATTATCGTGCATGGGTTCTCCTGAGTTCGAGAAAGTCAGTCGATCAGCGTGGTGAACGGCCGCCGCTGCCGGGCGACACAATCGGGCTGCGAGCCCGCCGACCTCCACGAATACGTTCGACGGCGAAGGCAGCCATCGCCGGAGCTGAAGCACAAGTCGGCGCTACGCGAGAATTCGACGTCTACTGGTTAGGCATGCCACGTCGCATTCGCCCGCGGGTTCGTGATCTGCACGGTCGTGCGCGGCCGGTCCGCCCGGGCCTTGTGCCGCCGCCAGCTCGGCATACATCCCTCGCTGGAGCAGCAGCTGGTTGTGCGTCCCTCGCTCCGCGACTCGCCCATGGCGGAGCACGAGGATCTGATCGGCCGTCCGAACGGCGGAGAGCCGGTGCGCGATGACGATACGCGTGCAGCGCAGCCGCTCGAGGTGTGTATTGAGTTGTGCCTCCGCCGCGACGTCGAGATGGCTGCTCGCTTCGTCGAGCAGCAGAATCGACGGCCTTGGAGCGATCGCGCGCGCAATCGCGAGCCGCTGGCGCTGGCCGCCCGACAGATTGCTTCCACCTTCGGCGACACGCGTCTCGTACGTCATGGGAAGGCGGCGGATCTCATCGGCCAGCCCCGCTATCTCCGCCGCCGCATCGATCTGTTCCGGACTCGCGGCGGGCGTATTGAGCAGAATGTTGGTCTTGAGAGACCCCGCGAATGCCGCGGAGTCCTGGAGCACGACACCGCACCACCGACGAACATCGCGCGGGTCGAGCTCGGACAGCGGAATACCGTCATACAGGACTTCGCCGGCAGTAGGCTGATAGAGCCCGAGCAGCAGCATGAGGATCGTACTCTTTCCCGATCCCGTCGGACCCACGATACCGAGCGTCTGGCCAGGTGCGACGGAGAAGGAAACGTCGTCGACGATCGCCGGTCCGTCGGCCGAGAATCGATATGAAAGCCCGCGAACGTCGATGCGGCCGGCGAGACGCGCCGCGCGGGTGTGTTGCGAAACGTGCGAACGGCGCTCCCGTTCGGCATCGAGGACGTCGGTGAGCCGTTCGACATATGCATCGAGCAGCTGGAGCTGCTGCGTGCTCTGAACGAGCGACGTGACAGGCATGAGAAACGACGTGGCGAGGGCGGTGAGCGCGAGCATCGTGCCGAGCGGCATCGACCCGTGAGCGACCAGGTATGCTCCATACCAGAGCAGGATCAGGGGCGACGCGCTTCGCGCGAGGCCTAACGCGAAATCGACCTTGGCGGTCAGGTAACTTCGCTCGACCGACACGCCGAGCTGGCGCCGAAAGAGCTCGACCCAGCGGTCGTAGGCCCGCCGTTCGCCCGCCGAGGCCTTGATGTAGGCAATTCCCTTCATGAGCTCGACCAGGCAGCTCTGCTCGTCGGTCTTGGCCACGACGGTGCGTTGTGCAAGGTCGCGGAGCGGTCGCAGGGATGCGACCGCGAGCGCGGTCTGCCCGAGGGCCAGAGCGGCGGCGAGCATGGCAAGCTGCGGCGAAACAACGAACATGATGACGAGGAACAGCGCGCTCAACGGCCCGTCCAGCACGAACGAGAGCAGCTGAGTCGTGAGGATCTCGCGAATCATCGTGTTGCTCGACAGCCGCATCAGGAGATCGCCGCTCGTTTTGCCCTGGAAGAAACGATACGGGAGGGCCAGCAGGTGCTCGAAGAATCCCTGGGTGAGGCGAGTGTCGAGACGGGCCTGGAGGCTGGTCATCACCAGGCTTCGCACGAACGTGGTGATCGACTTCCCGAGTACCACGACGGTCATCGCTGCGGCCATGAGGCCGAGTGAAACGGATGCTTCACGTGTTCCTGCGTCTACGACGAGCTTCGTGAACAGCGGCCCGGCGAGTCCGGATGCCTGCAGGAGCAGTGACGCGACGACGATCTGCGCGAGCGCGAGCTGGGCCGGTTGATCGCGAAACATCGCTGCCAGATACCACGCCCAGAGCGGCAAGCGCGATTTCGGCCGCCTGCCGATGTCGCCTCGGGGCTCGAGTGTCAGCATCGTTCCGGCGAAACCCGCGGTGAACTCGTCACGCGTAAGCGTGCGGCGGCCAGTGGCGGGGTCGACGATCGTCACGCGGCGCCGACCCCATCGCTCGACGACAACGAAATGGCGAGTCTGCCAGTGCGCGATCGCCGGCAAGGCAACGGAATCGAAGCGCTCAGGGTGTACGCGGCAGGCGCGCGCCGTCATGCCGAATCGATCCGCCGCGGCAATGAGTGTTCGAAGGCGCGTGCCGTCGCGACCGGCGTCACACAGCTCGCGACACTCCGACGCCGCGTCGTGCACGCCGTGCGCGGCAAGCACCATCGCCAGACACGCCGGCCCACAATCATCGGCCCCGAGCTGCGGGTACCACGGAACGCGACGTGTCTTCCTCATCTGCCGCCTCGCACGCCGATCGCTGCTCGCGGCGGCTCGAGGGCCAACAACGACGGCACGCGCTCGGGCGCAGCAATCCGAAGCAGCCCGTACCCGATACCCGCGAGACCCGTCATGAGCCCGGGTGTTTCAACGCCGCCCGGAACACCGCAACGCCAGTGGCCTTCCTGCAATCGTGCAACGAGACGGGATGAATGGACGGCGAGCGTGTCTTCCCATTCGCCGCGGTAACCCAGCTCGTGCGCCCTCACGAACAGCTCGAGATTCCCGAGGTCGCCGTGACACAGTGAGTCGTTGCTCCCGAATCCAAAGCGAGCGGTCGACGTGAGCGCCGCCGTGAGGTCTCTCACCAATTCCGGATCGTCGCTGCTGCCTAACGCATCCAGACGAACGAAGCCAATTCCCGGCGCACCGTGACACCACGCCCACATCCAGGCGAGTGGTCCATCACGGTCGCGACCCGGGAGTATGCGGTAGTCGGGCCAGTTCGTTCGTGTTGGATCGAAGCAACTTCGCTCATAGCACAGCGCGCGCATGGCGGCGTCCACGAACGGCGAGTGGTTCATAAGGCGGCCGGCTGCGAGCAGGGCCAGCGCGATTCCCGACGCGCCATGCGACATCCCGGTCAGCGGCTGCGACGCCGGAAGACTCGTGGACCACGACAGCCCTCCCGCCCGCTCCTCGCCGCGAGCCATGACACACTCGGCCGCATGCTTCAGCACGCGGCGTGTAGCTGGTGCGGACCGAACATGCTCGAGCGCGGACGCGGCCATGATGAATCCAGCCGTGCCGCCAATGATGTCGAGTGTTCGGTCCGCGTCGACGTGATCGGCCAGCTTCACCACCAGACACTCGGCGAGGTCGATCAGCTCGTGGTCGGCCCACAGCGTCCCGATGTGTGACAGTGCGTAGACGGCGCCACTCAGTGCGCCGAACGCGCCAAGCGAAGATGGAGGGAACGCCGTCCAGGAGTCCGTTGCCTCGAGCGTCGCCGCCAATCGACGGGTGAGCTGACGCATGACCGTTTGAGCCACCGCCCGCGAGTCATCGTCACCGGCGACGTGATCGAAGTACGCAAGGAACAACGCAATCCCGGCTGCGCCGCTGTATAGATCCGACCCCACTGGCTGGATCGTCCAGTCGCGCTCTCGCAGCAGCGTGAGACCGAGCCAGCTCACGCGGTCTTCCTGCCGGAGGGCCCCCGTGACCAAACGCTCGGCCACGCGACGCGCGGCCCGAAGCGCCGCCTCGCGAGATCCGCTCGCGGCGCGCGGGACGTGTAGCTCCGGAACAATCCCATCATGCGTCGGGGCGACATGCATGCCCGGGAGCAGCGCGACGAGCGACGCTTCGACAACCCAGCGTTGATGCTGCAGATCAGCCTCGCTCATTGCCTCGATGCGCTCGATCGCGGAGGCGAGGCCAGCGTGACGGAAGAAGCCTGGAATAGCTTCGCCATGCGCGGTGAACAGATCGACACTCGACGGCATGCTCGCGAACATGGGGACATCGCCGTTGATGAGATCTGCATGCTCCCATGCGATGACGCGCTCGAGCTCGGGCCGACCGGGGACGGCGACCCAGAGCCGATCGAACAAGCGATCCCGATCGAGCGCATCTCGCATGACGTCCGGGTGGTTGCTCTCGGAGAGAATGAGTGCGTATTGGCGCGTGGGGCGAAGGACGACGCGAATGGCGTCATTGGCGAAGCCCCGGATGGGCCCGTGTGACGCGAGAAGGGCTTCACGGTGCGCGAGCAGGAGCTGGTAGGTCGCGGTGAAACCCGCAAGGAGGGAATCGGCGAACGCCGCCGGATCGACCGGCTGACCACCTAACGTTGGTCTATTTTGCGACGGCGGAAGGCTGACGTAGTCCCGTTCGAGCCGCATCTCATCAGTCCCGGGCGCAACAAGGACCGGAAAGCGATTGGGCGTCCGTTGGCCACCCGAACCACCCATGGCACTCATGTCGAGCCCACTGGACTGTTCGTTGTCGTACGCCCGGAAGGGCAGCACGCCGGTCCGCAGGACCGATCGCTGCAGCGCCGCCCAGCCCACCTGCTCGGGCTCGTCCATCGCGTGGGCCGCTTCCGGAAGGGGATGGAAGAGCGCTTCCAGATCGATCAGCATCGGGAACTCCCCAGACGCGATGACGTTCTCGTAATGGAAGTCCGTCGCGTTCAGCACGTGGAGGATGGCGAGCCACGCCCCGAACCGTTGGTAGAACCGCTCGACTTCGTCGCGAGAATCGCACGGTGTGTCCGAGACGAACTCCGCCCACCCGTGATCCCCGCGCGTGAGCACGTTCACAGCACGGAGCCGTGGAGTCTGGCCGAGCGCGTTGATCCACGCGACCAGCTCGCCGAAATGGCGATCGACATCGAGCGTCCGCGGCTTGAAGACGACGCGGATGCCTGACGAGAACTCGGCGATGGTGACCGAACGCCCGTGACGGTGCAGGTCTCCGGCGTTGCCCGAGATGGCGATCAAACTCCCCAGCTCACCCGATGGAGCGAATGTGTCCTCCAGCGCGTCGACGTCCTCGGCCAGATAGCGCAGGAACTCTCGCGCCGACTCGACCCAATAGTCCGTGGCGGTCACGATCGACCGCGCGAGCACCGGATACTCCTCAATGATCTGATCGCGGACAGAACCGGACCGAAGCTGTGACGCGAAGTGCGCGCATCGGGCTTCCGGCGAGTCGCCGACCAGCGTTCCACGGACTCGCGCGACGTTGAGCTCGAGGATCACGACCTTCAGCGCGCGTCCGACCAGATGTCCCCAGAGCAGTGGCTCGAAGAGCAACGTTGCGCGCTCGGCATCGAACGGCGCGGCCGGATGCTCCGACACGATCGATCGGGTCTCCGCGTGGAGGTGCGCCAAACCCGCGGTTACGAATGGCTCCACGAACGCACGCACGGGCCCGAGCCCGTCGATCGTCGCGTCGTTTGGTCGCTCGGGGAGCCGCGCAATGTCACGAGCAACGGTGTCAGCTCCCTCGACGTCCCGCGCCCAACGCGGTGGTTCTCCATCGCCAGTCACGCCTGGTGGCAGACCGTCGACCAGCGCGTCGAACTCCGGCTCGGTGAGCCCATCGATGCGAAGGCGACGCGTGAGGAACCCGGGCCGATTGAACGGGCGTTGTGAGCGCCAGCGATTCGCGCGACCCGTGCCGTTCGCCGGGGCGGGGTCGTCTTGTCGGCTCGTACCCTCGCCGCGCCGTATCGCGGCTCGTTCGGCGAGTGTGAGGGCGGAACGCCACCAGGTGTTCGACATGCGAGTCACGTCTTTTTGCAGATCGAGCGAGTCGTAAACCAGACCGTTGCGCACAACGTCGTGCAGACGAAAACGCCTCCGCCGGCAGTCAGATCACACATCCCGGCCTGCGTTACTCCCTGGCAGCAGCCTAACGTTTCGGCGTATTCGGTGGAGACCGCGAGGCTTCCGCCGCTGATGTCCAGCGCGCGGTCGGGGAGCTCCATCGGTCCCACCGGGTGTGCGGGCGGCGAGGTCGCGGGGTCGGCATCGAAACACGCGCCGTAGTCGGCGTCCTTCCACGCCCGAATGATCTGGTCCGATGACACGGGGCCTCCTGAGTGATGTGCTGGCAAGTGGCGAGCTCCGGAGGAGCTCGCGGAGATTCCGGGCAGCGAGCGATATCGGCCGCCCGGAAGGCAACTCACTGGTGCGACGTTGCCACCGCTCGGTCCCGATCGGTGTGCGGTGGCCGAATTCGACCCAGCGCGAGCAGGCCGACCAGCGCGATGAGCGTGGCGATCCAGAGGAGCACGATGGATGGCCTGCGCAGGAAAAGCGGTGGCGGAGCGTTCAGCCCATCGCCAGGCGATACGTCCGCCGCGGTCAGTCGCCACAGGGCGGCACGGACTCGATTCTCGTGAGCGGTTCGCATGCCGCATCGGTTGGCACTTACCGCGCCCACGCGAGCGATTCGGCAACCCGTGATGGCGACGTGAGATGCGTCGGGCTGCGTTCGTTCGTTAGGCGTCACGTGACGCCGACAGGACCGCGGACGCCTGTTACGTCACAGCAGTGGCACATCCCGTTGCACGGCCGGATGCGTCTCGGCCTTCACGTATTCGTGAATGGTCTTGCGGGAGACGCCGAGTTGTGCGGCGGCGACGGTCTTGTTGCCGCCGGCGTCGAGGATGGCCTGCATGACGAGTGGTCGCGTCAGCGTGCCGCGCCGCGCGCCCCGGGCCCCGCGCAAGCGCTCGAGGTTCCCCGTGCAGTGTGCGAGCGAGATGACTGGCGCGCCGCCTGCGTCGATCATGAGTCGCTCGACCGCGGTTACGAGCTCGCGCAGGTTGCCAGGCCACAGGTCGTGCTCGAAGGCGTGCATGAGCGCGTCGTCGAAAGACGGTGGCCGGTCAGGATAACCACACCGCGCTGCACGCACGGCGGCCGTGTGCCGAACCAGTCCGGGGATGTCGGACACGCGATCGCGCAGTGCCGGGATGTGTACTGCGAACGCGCTGATGCGATCGCGCAAGTCGGCGAGGAATCGATCCTGGTCGACGAGCGCGCCGAGACCTTCGTTCGCAGCGAAGATGAACCGCACGTCACTGCGGACCGGCCGATCACTTCCGACGGGGTAGAACTCGCCGTCTTCCTCTACGATGTGCAGCAGCTTGCCCTGGACGAGCTTCGACGCCTTCCCGACTTCGTCGAGGAACAGCGTGCCGCCCGCAGTGGACGCGATGGCGCCTGCACGGGCCGAGTCGGCGCCGGTGAACGCGCCCTTCGCGTGCCCGAAGAGGTCGGAGCTGACGAGCGCATCGTCGGCCGCCGCGAGCGAGATCGCCCGAAAGGTGCGGCCGCGACGTGGGGACAGCTCGTGCGCGTGCCGAGCGAGGACGGTCTTGCCGCATCCGCGCTCTCCTTCGAGCAGCAGACATGCGTGGTCATGCGCAGCGTACCGGCGCAGTCGCGCCAGCGCGTCGCGCATGGACGCGGCGTTGCTCTCGAAGATATAGGGTGATCGCAGTGTCGCGACGGCGGTTGTCCCTGTGTCGTGGCAGCACCAATCTCGCCCGACGACACCGGACGCGGGTGGCAGGAATGAGACACTGCCACGCCGCGTCGGACAGAACTACTGTGCGATCTTCCGAACAGTCGGATACTGGATCCCCAACTGCTCCAGATACGTCTTGTACTTCTTCGGATCGTAGTAGTACTTCCGCATCTCCGGTCGATACTGCGCCATGATGTCCGCGTTGAGCCAGATCGGCGGCTTGTCGGTCGGCGCGAAGAACGGCTTGTACTTCACTTCCTTCGTCTGGACGTTGTTGAAGTAGTCCCACGCATCCGTCGCGATCTGCGGCGTCAACAAGATGTCCAGGATCGTCATCGCCTGCACCTTCGCGCCCGCGACCACGCCTTTGTGCGCGATCGGCGTCGCCATCGAGATCGCGTTCGCCCAGTTGTGACCCGGCATCCCCGGAATGTTCGACGGATAGTTGAGCGTAATCGTCGGGACGTTCCAACTCACGTCTCCAATGTCGTCCGACCCTCCGCCCATACGCGTCGTCTCGTTCACCGGCCCGTTCAACCGGCCCGGTCGGGTGCTCAATCCGCTGTCCGGAACGCCGAGCTCACGCTGAATGCCCTTCGCGAGCGTCTGGTCCTTCTCGTCCCACGTCGGCATCCCGACCTTCTCGATGTTCTGGTACATCGCCTCGGCGACGGGACGCGAGAAGTGTCCGCTCCACCCCGAGCCAATCATCATGATCGTGTCGATCTGCGTGTCGGTCATGAGCGTCGCACCCTGGGCCATCTTCTTCGCCGCCTCGAACATCGCCATCGTGCGCGGATAGTCGCGCTCGCGGAAGTAGAACCAGATGCTCGCCGTGCTGGGTACCACGTTAGGCTGGTCACCCCCGTCCTTGATCACGTAGTGCGAGCGCTGTGGCAGCTCCATGTGCTCGCGGTGGAACTCCCACGCCTGGCCCATGAGCATGACGGCGTCGAGCGCGCTCTTGCCCCGCCACGGCGCACCTGCCGCGTGCGCGCTCGAGCCCTTGAACTTGAAGATGGCCGAGATGAGCGCGTTGGATCCGGACTGTCCCCACGACACCTGCAGCGAGTTGCCGACGTGCGTGAATAGCGTGACGTCGACGTCCTTGAACACGCCCGCCCTCACGAGCCACGCCTTTCCTGACATCTGCTCCTCGGCCACACCAGGCCAGAGCACGAGCGTGCCCGGGATCTTGTCGCGCTCCATGATCTTCTTGACCACGATCGCGGCGGCGACGTTGAGCGGCATCCCGGAGTTGTGCCCTTCACCATGCCCCGGCGCGCCCTGGATGTGCGTCTGCTTGTAGCCGACGCCGGGCTCGTTCCACGCTTGCGGGATGCCGTCAATGTCGGAGCCGAGCGAGATCACCGGCTTACCCGAGCCCCATTTCGCTACGAACGCGGTGGGAATTCCTGCGACGCCTCGCTCGACCTTGAAGCCGTTCTGCTCGAGCAGGCCGGTCAGGTATTTGGACGTCTCGACCTCCTGCATGCCAAGCTCGCCGAAGGAGAAGACCTGGTCGACCATCTCCTGGATCATCTTCGTCTTCGCGTCGATCTCCTTCGCGGCTTCGGCTTTGAGCGCCTCGAGCTTTGGAGTGCTCGGGTACTTGTACTTGATGGAGTCGGCGGCGTTGCTACCGCCCCGCTGCGCCACCGCGCGCGACGGCGGAAGGAGCGCTAGACAAAAGACGGCGAGGGCGAGTGCGATACGGGTCATGGAAGGCCAGGGTTGATGGACGCGGAGAGGCTAACGTCGAACCGTCGAGGGCGCCACTGGTCGGTCCGCCCCCGCACCCCAACTACGCCCACCCAGCCCCGGCCGATGGAATTGGATGCGAGACCGCTCCCATTCCACTCGTGCTGCGCGCCGAGCCGTTCGCAACGACCGAATGCCACTCGTGCAGCTGACTCCATCGCTCGGCAGCGCTCGCATGTAAGCCCCAATAGAGAGGCGCGCATCGACATTGCGTCGGCGCCCCACGCGGCACCAAGCCGCATCGAAAACATGCCGAATGAGGACATTGAATGCCGCGACCGAACCGCGTGAATCCATCGTTGCGTTCTCGCGCACGAACCCTCGCCGCCACGCTCACCCGGGCACGGCTGACGGAGACAACCACTGAAAGCCGCCAGAGCGGGTTTGCTCTCGCCGATTGGCGTTTCCTGGCGGAGGCTTCGGTGGCGCTCGACGACGCGGCAAGCGTCGATGAGCTGCAGTCGGTTGTTCTTCGTCTCGTGGTGCCGACGGTCGCCGACTTCTGCGTGCTTCGGATTCACGCCGGCCTGGCGTCGGCGCTGGGCTCGACCGCGCGCGCGGCGCACGCACGAGCCGAGTTGCTCCCGTTCCTCCGGCGCTCGACTTCGGGGAGAGATGAGCTGCCGCGGCGGCATCCCGCGAACCGTGTTCAGGTGACTGGCCTGCCGGATTGGGGCGATGTGGACGAGCATCGGCTCGAGCGGGTGGCCAGCGACGCGGAGCATCTCAAGCTCATTCGCGCCATGGGGCCGACGTCCGCGATGGTTGTACCGGTCGCGAGGCGTGGCCGCGTGCTGGGGAGCCTCACGTTCGTGGCGACCAAGCATTCGGGACGACGTTTCGCACGAAGCGATCTCGCCCTCGCGAGCGAGCTCGCGCGCCGAGCGGCCATTGCGCTCGAGCGATGCGCGCAGTACGAGGCCGCACGTGGCGCCATCGCTGACCAGCGAGTGCTGTTGGCGCTGACGTCGCACGATCTCAAGGATCCGCTCGCGACGATTCAGCTCGTGCTGGAGCTCGTGCGCGAGCGCGGCGGCGAGTCGAGTCAGAGCGAGCGCGACGGATTGATCCGGTCACAGGTGGACGCGGCCGCAAGCGCGGCGGCGCGGATGCGCCGGCTCGTCGAGCGCACGCTCGACGATGCGCGTGCCGGCGGGATCGACGAGCCTCCGGCGCAGCCCGAGCGGCCCACGCTGCGTTTGCTCGAGGAGCTGATCGAGCAGTACATGCCGCAGGCGCGCGCGAGTCATGTGGAGCTCAGCCTCGAAACTCACGAGACGCTGCCTTCCACCGCGCTCGAGGGGGACTCGCTGCAGCGCGCGGTCGCCAACCTGATCGGCAACGCGCTCAAGTTCACCCCGGCGGGCGGCCACGTTGTCGTTAGGGCGAAGGCCATGGACCATTCGGTGACTTTCACGGTCGCCGACACCGGCCCCGGGATCGACGCCGCGCAACAACGATCGCTCCTGTCGCCAGGCTGGCCGAAAGAGTCGTTAGGCTCGGGGTCCGGCCTGGGCCTTCGGATCGCCCGAACGATCGTGCGCGCGGTCGGTGGGGACATCGGCTCCCATGCGTCGTCAGGCGGCGGGGCCGCGTTCTGGGTTACCGTCCCGACCCGCTGAGCGCGCTCGTAGCGCTGCGCGCTTCCACCCGTGACTGATTCACAGTGAGCGGCCACTCGAGTCGGCGCATCGGCAATTCACAACACAACGGTGGCGTTGGTGACTCCACCGCCTCCGCCAGAAGCGGTGAGTGGGTATACCTATTCCACACAGGTCACGCACGACGTCCGCGTCAGCAGCGACGCGCGTCACCGCCAAGCGACGAAAGGCTGGCCCAATTGACGAAGGGGAGGAACAATGACATCGCACATCGATACCCACGACGACGGCATGAGCGCCGTGGGTGCTTCAGAGAATTCCGGATCGCAAGACGCACACGTCCTCCGCGAGGGCACGACCGCTGGTGCGTTCCTGCTGTTCGTGGTGGCCGAGATGGCGTTCTACGTGGCGATCGGGTTGCTGAACCAGGGTACGGTCGACGGAATCCTCGGATGGTCACAGCTCGCGGCGGGCAACATCATCGGGTGTGGCTTGCTGGGTTTGACGCTTCTGCGCACCCATCCGCAGCTACCTAACGAGTTCCGCCTCGCGATGAAGGGGACGGGTACCTGGTCCCTGCAATAACAGGCGCGGCGGGACGCAGCGCGGCGGCCGAATCGTGGCGATGTTGCCCGATCGGCTCCCGCGCGCGAGGTTCCCTGCATGCGGACACCCGAATCGTGAGCACGATCCTGCTCGAAATCGACGAGCACCCGCTCCTCCGCGCCGCCGCGTTCACCACCGGCTTTCCCGCGCCGCTCGGCACGCTCTTCACGCCGGGGCCGGTATTCGACGCCCTGCGACTCGACGCGACTGCTCCGCTCGAGCGGGACGAGGAGACGCGAGCTGCCGTGCGCGACATGCTGCGTCACGGCGGCTACAAGCCCACAGGTCGCGGCAAGCCCGCCTCGGAATACCTCGTGCGCGCCGCGTCCGAAGGCGCCCTCGGCTCCATCAACGCCGCGGTGGATGTGTGCAACGCGGTGTCGCTCCACAGCGGCTTGCCGATCAGCGTCGTGGACCTCGACCGCGCACGCGGCCCCTTTCGGATCGCCATCGCGCCCGAGGGCGCCACGTACGTGTTCAACGCGTCAGGCCAGGAGATCGATCTCGCCGGGCTGCTTTGCCTGTTCGATTCCACCGGACCTTGCTCGAACGCGGTACGCGACGCCCAGCGGACTAAGACGACGGCCGACACGGAGTCGACGCTCAGCGTGATCTGGGGATGCGCGGGGTTCGAGAAGCGCCTCGAGGAGACGGAGCGGTGGTACCGCGAGCTGCTCGCCCAGGTGGGGGCGACGACTGAGAGCGTACAGGCGACGGTGGCCGGGGGCACCCCGCGGCCCCACGCCTAACGCCCAGAGGCATTTTCGTCACTTGATCGTGACGTACCGTTCCAACCGCGCGACCTCGTTCTTGTCGACGTACTTACCGATCTCTCGTCGGAACTGATCCATGATCTTGTAGGGGCGATACTCCTTGAACTCGTGCAGCATGCGACGGCCGACGCCCGGGATGAGAAGGATCTCCTCGTCGCTGGCGGTGTTCAGGTCGATCGGCTTCCAGACGTGTTCGTAGACCGTCTTTCGCACCACGGAATCGGTCACGTGGGTGACCAGCACCTTGTTCACCGCACGCATGTCGGCGTATGGCCGCCCGCCGATGATCGCGTCAGCAACGTGTTCGGCGACGCCGGGGACCGCGACGAGCTGCTCGCGCGTCGCCGTGTTCGGATCGAGAAGTGCGCCCTGGGTCGCCGTTTCGCCGCCGCTGGCGACAGTCCTCGTGTCCGGCGGCGCAGCGATCGTTGTGGGCGCCGCGGCGGCGGAGTCGCCGCGACCCTCCGACGCGCCATCGTCGGATCGGCCGCAGGCCGCAGTGGCGAGGAGTAGCGGTAGCGCGACGGCAGTCCTGATGCGCGCGACGCCGAAAATGCGTACGGGGATCATGGTGTCTCCGGTGATGTGGTGTTCGTCGTGCGGAGCGCTGGGTGGCGGTACGTGTAGGCAAGACCGAGGAGGCCGAGTTGCGACAGCGCGCCGGGGGCAAGCGCCGGCGTCGCTCCGCGGATCGCCTCCCAGAAGAGGCGAAGCCCGCCAAGAGACCCGTCGCGCTCTAGCTCGAACTCCACGTTCCCTCGGTAGTGCAGGATGATCCCGACGGCCCCAGCTGCGACGCAGAGCGCCATGACCGCTTGGAAGAAGCGGACCGCGCGGGGACCGCGCCGGGCTCGAACTCCGACTATCGCGCCGACAACGACGACGAGGAGTGCGAGCGGGATCCACTGGGATACCGAGTCGAAGTGCTCGAGCAGAGCCAGTTCCACGAGGAGTCCGATGGCGCCGAGCAGGACCAGCACGAGCAGAATCCGGCGCAATGGGCCGTCGCCGGCCGGATCTCCCGTGTCGATTGGTATTGTGCGATCGCTCATGGTAAGCACCAGTCTACCATGAGACCGCGGCAAATTCGTCCGCCTCCTGTTATGAATGTCACCAGCGCGTTCTGGTTTGCGCGGCCGAGGCGGGTGAACGGGATTTGGTCGGTCCCGGGCATCA
>Ga0307406_10001184_pt1 | contig 14585 bp, 15 predicted proteins | sample 322Cmetagenome_3_FD_203706 | JGI IMG/M metagenome (GOLD analysis project Ga0307406, IMG submission 203706) | Maize rhizosphere microbial communities from greenhouse at UC Davis, California, United States - 322HYB-C-2 | ecosystem: Host-associated > Plants > Roots > Rhizosphere > Soil | place... | reverse complement strand
GACCGTGGATGCGTCACGTCTGATGGGCGCCAGCGTCATCATTACCGGGCTGTCACCGAAGATTGCCCAGACGCTGGTGACGATCGGCGTCGACCTCAGCAAGATGCACACGATCGGTGATCTGCAGGGCGGTCTCGAAGAAGCCGAGCGCCTGCTCGGCTACAACTCGGAGCAGGACGGAACAGCCGGATAGTGGACGAAGGGCCGGGGCTGGTCTCGATTTTGCGACAGGGCGACAACCTGATCGCGTCAATTCACACCGCCCTCGATGACTCCGAGATGGTGCGATTCCAGCGGAATTTGATCGAGCAGATAGGCCGGGATCGCGCCCGCGGCGTGATCATCGACGTGGCTGCTCTGGACGTTCTCGATTCCTTTGGCGCGCGGACGCTCCGTACTCTCGCCGAGATGGCGCGACTGCGCGGGGCCGAAACCGTGATCGTCGGCATCCAGCCGGACGTCGCCTTCTCAATGGTCGCCCTTGGTCTGGGTACCGGCACCGTACACACCGCACTCGACCTCGAAGAAGGCCTGGCCTACCTCGGCGGAACGCATAGCCTGCCTGCGCCGGACGGCACCGAACCACACTTCCGCCCGTGAACGCCCTAGAGCGCCTACGCCGCAACTACCGGGCGGCCTTTTTGCGGTATCTCCCGAACCGGGATGAGGCTGCGCTTGACGCCGGCTACCAGATCGGCCGGTCCGCCGTCGTGGACGGACTAACCATTCTTGATCTTGTGCAAGTGCACCATGACGTCCTCCGCGAAGTCCTCGGCACCGGCAGCCCCGAGGAGCTCGACAGCTTGACCGCCACTGCCGGCGACTTTCTGGTCGAGGTACTGGCCACGTACGAGATGACGCGGCGCGGCTATCTCGCGAAGTCCTGAGTCGCCGTTGGCCGTCGCTCCCTGCGTCATGCGAAGCCGTGGTTCGTGTCTTCAGCAGTTGGCGCCGGCTGGAGGGGCGGCCAGTTGAAAGACGGGCACGTGAGCGGGGCAGCTGCAACGCAGTCAGGCGGCAACATCGCCAGTAGTGTCGACGGCCCACGTCACGCCTCCCAAACCGAAGCGTCTTCAGTCTGGGTAATGGGGGCGGGGTGGATTGCCCTTGCGCGCCCCTCAATAGATCCGAAGTCGGTCTAACGACGGAGCGGATGGCGACAGAATTGGATGCTGGTCTGGTGCGGGGTGGGCCTGAGCCCGGTAATCGGCGAGTCCATTGAACGTCGAGTGGGCTAGCAGCACCACGTGGCTAGTTGGAGAACGGGGAGAGCTGGTTGTGAGCGGCAGCGCTATAGATCGAGGCTACGTCGAATGGCTACAGCAGGAGTCGATGCTGGCACGCGGCGCGGCGGTTGCTTCCCAGTTCGCCGGCTCGGGTGGTATGTCCCAGAGATCATTCGCTCAATCGAATCCCCGGGCTGCAACCCAAAAGGCGTCCGTGTGGTTCACGGCGTACCCCATCTCGATGATCACGAGGGCCGGTGAGTCGTTCCTCCGCATGTTGGCGGACGAGGACCTGTGGCGGCTATTTGAGGCTATCGGGGTCGACGCGGTGCACACCGGACCAGTCAAGCGGGCCGGCGGTATCTCTGGTTGGGACGTGACACCTAGCGTGGACGGGCATTTCGACCGGATCAGCACCCGGATCGATGAGGCATTCGGCACTGAGGTGGAGTTTCGGTCAATGTGTGAGGTGGCGGCCGTGCACGGAGGCACCATCATCGATGACATCGTGCCGGGCCACACGGGCAAGGGTGCCGACTTTCGTCTGGCGGAGATGAAGGTTGGTGACTATCCCGGCATCTACCACACCACCGAACCCCGCGGCCCTCGTCGATATGTCCGCGGCGCCTCGGCGGCCAGCGCCTTCCGCACTGTGTTCTTCGAACAGCCCACCACCCGCGCGATCACCTTGATCGGCATCCGCTCCGCCCGATACAAACGACGGATCTCCGCCCAATCCTCCACACTCAACACCCACTTCCCCCTGACCTCGACTGAGGTCAGCAACACGGAGGGGGTCAGTTTTCAACTGCCGCTAAGGGTCAGTTTTCACGTGCCGTCGACAGGGCCTAGATGTTTCCCGAGCTGATATTGCCGTGTCCCCAGTCGGTACCTGCACGCCACGATGCGACCGCGCTCAGTCATTGCCAGCGGGGCTATCACCAGTGGCGTCTCGCAGCAGCCGTCACGTGTCGTGAACCACTGGACTCGCTCGTAATGCGTAGGTCTGGGGTTCGATTCCCTAAGGCGGCTGCTCTATCCGGCTAGTCAGGGCATGTATCCCCAAAGTGGACAGTGATGATGACCGTCCCGGTCGGGTGCACTGGCTGATGTCGAGATGCAGCCAGCTCGACCAACCGGACCTCGGTCAAGATCGAGCTAACGACTAGACAGTCGTTGACGGCGGTGGCGTCGGCAGGCAAGCTCCAGGCTTGCTTCATACGCCTGGGTCGCGTGTGCGCACCGTAGGCTTATGGCGGGCGCATACGGAAGGATGGTTAACCGTGATCCTCCCTAAAGTCCGGGACCCTCGCTTCGTAACGATCCGCCGTGGTGGGACTCTCACGGATTCGGATCACCAGCTCCTCACTCTCTGGGCCGCCACATGCGCGGAGCACGTCCTAGACCTCTTCGAGTCGGCTCAGCCCGGGGACCCACGACCGCATCAGGCGATCGAGCATGCGCGCGCCTGGGTGCGCGGTGAGGTAAAGATGATGGAAGCTCGCGCAGCGGGAGGCCACGCAATGGGCGCGGCCAGAGACCTGCATGGTGCAGCACGGCATGCCGCGTACGCCGCTGGCCAAGCCGGGGCCGTCCGCGCGCACGAGCTCGGCGCGGCCGCCTATGCGGTCAAGGCCGCACGTGCTGCTGCGTCCGAAGGCGAGAGCGAGGCTGCAAGGCGACTCGAGTGCCACTGGCAGGGTGATCAACTGCCGGAGGCTATTCGCGCGCTCGTGCTTGATGACCAGAAGTTGCGGAACGACATCTGCTGGTCGGTGTTTGAGTGCTGAGCGCGCATCCTGGCGCGAACCTTGACCGACTGGCATCCGGCGCGCGGATTGGACAAAGTTGCCGGTAGGGACCGGGGACTTTTCCACGCAACTCGACGAGCATCGACCATGGGTCGCCGAGCACCTCAATGGCGTCGTTGATCGCGCATCCCGACCTGGGCGGCCGATGAGAATCTCCGGTCACCCTGGTCAGTCTCCACAGAACCGATTACAGAGCGCAGTCACCAATTGAGGAGCGCGCGGATGTCACTCGCACGGATTCACAACTTGTCCATCTCCCTCGACGGCTTCGCCACGGGCGAGCCGCAGTCCGCCGATGCACCGTTCGGCCATGCGGGCGAGCGTCTGCACGAGTGGATGTTCCGTACCCGGTTCTGGGACGCGGGCGGAACCGCCGGAGTCGACGACGCCTTCGCTGAGCGCCACAGTTACGGCATCGGCGCCGAGATCATGGGCGCCAACAAATTCGGCCCGCCCGGCTGGCAAGACGACCCGGACTGGAAGGGCTGGTGGGGCCCGAACCCGCCGTTCCACACACCTACCTTCGTGCTCACTCACCGCCCGCGGCCCTCGATCGAGATGGAGGGCGGCACCACGTTCCACTTCCTCGACGCCGCCCCGGCCAAGGCGCTCGAGACCGCCCGCGAAGCAGCCGATGACCAGGACGTCCGGATCGGCGGCGGCCCCACCGTCGTACGCGACTTCCTCGCCGCCGGGCTCGTCGACCACATGCATCTCGTCCAGGTTCCGATCGTGCTCGGCCGCGGCGTCCGCATCTGGGCCGGCCTGGAGGCCGTCGAGGATGCCTACGACGTCGAGGCGGTCTCCTCCCCCAGCGGCGTCACCCACCTCACGTTCACGCGGAAGGTCGTCTCGTGAATCCCGACACACCGAACCGCGGGTCCTGGCCGGGCGGCCGGATGTCAACGCGAGGGTAGAAGCTGCCCGAACAGCCGAGATTGACGATCAAGCGTTCACGGACCTGTTCGGTCGAGGTTGCCCGTGTGGCAGGTGGCCAACCTTTCCCGCATCTCGACAGGTGTCGAGGTACAGAACATCCGAGCGCAAACGCCGGCGACCACCGAGAGTTCCGCACGACCTTAATCCGGGAGCATTGCCTATTTCCCAGGAAATGTCGATGATCCTTACGCCTGGCGGCTGGTCTCACGTGTCGCGATTTTCAGGGCTTCTCGGGCTTCCGTAGCGAGGCGGACGACGAGGTCGGCTGCTGGTAAGGGTTGGGCCAGGGCATGGGCTTGGCCGGCCCAGAGGTGGAAGCCATCAGTGTCGCCTCGGGTTCGTGCCGCTGTGCGCAGCGGGGCCGTCAGGTGATGAATCTCGGGGTACGCGCTGGGCGCCTCGGCGTGGTCCTGAAGGAAGCGGTTGACGATCCCACGGGCTGTCCTAACAGTAAACGCCCGGGTCAGCGCGGTGGGTGCGTCGCCGCGGCTGATCATGTCCCGGTGAGCGGGCACCGTTCCAGCCTCAGGGCAGAGCATGAACGCGGTGCCCAGCTGGGCGGCCGCGGCGCCACAAGCAAGCACTGCGGCGACGCCACGGCCCGTCATGAGCCCGCCGGTTGCCACCACCGGTAGGCCATCGTTGATGGCAGCTTGCACCAGCTGCAGCAGAGCGAGGAGTCCGATGTCTCCGGGATGTGCGTCATCAAAGCCGCCCCGATGGCCGCCTGCCTCCACTCCTTGCACGACCAGAGCGTCCGCGCCAGTCCGCTGTGCTGCTCGGGCCTCGCCGACCGTGGTGACGGTAACCCAGACGGCCGAGCCGGACGACCGGAGCCGGTTCACCTCGGACGGTGTAGGGCAGCCAAAGGTAAGCGATACGACAGGGACCCGCTGCTCGCACAGCAGGTCCAGTTTCTCGCTGTACTCATCATCATCCCACCGTGGATGGCCCAAGGGGACGCCGTGGACCTGGGCCTCGTCCCGCAGCCTGTCGGCATACGAACTAACTTCGGCTGCACCCGTCCCATGGCCGGGCGGGGCGAACAAGTTGAGGCCGTACGGCACGCCGGCCGGCATAAGAGAACGGACCTCGGCCAGTTCGCGCTCGACCTCATCGACGGTCTTGTAGCCGGCGGCCAGGAAGCCCAGCCCTCCGGCGCGAGAGACCGCAGCGGCCAGGGCGGGCGTTGACGGCCCTCCTGCCATCGGTGCCTGCACGATTGGATGTCTCAGGCTGTGAAGATTCAGCCGGCTCATCCTTATACCTGCAGCACCCCGCGGTGAAGCGCGATCGGACCCGTGCCGACGTGTGATCCCGACATCTTGAGCAGCCAATCGAGCAGCCTAAGCACTGGACCATCACGGACCCATCCACACTTTCGCGGGCTCAGTCAGGCTAGGCGGATACTGGGTGGACTTCCTGCTTGCAACTCGTAATGCGTAGGTCTGGGGTTCGATTCCCCAAGGCGGCTCCACCCATTCGCCCTAATCAGGCGCCACTTCCGCTAAGTGTGCCCCGTTCGTCCCCCGGCCCCTCGTCCGAGGATGCCCCCGTGGTGCCCCCGAACCGGTCGGCGGCGTCCCAGAGATTGCGGTCAATCAGGTGACCATATAGGTCCATCGTCATCGCCGCGGACGCATGCCCCAGCACCCGCTGAACGACCTTGGGATCGGCGCCGGCACCCAGCCATGCAGAGGCCGCTGTGTGCCGCAGATCGTGTACGCGCAGCTCGGGCCGCCCAATCGCCGCCTTTGCCTGATACCAACCGACCGACCGCTTCCAGTTCGTCTCCCGCAGAGGACCGCCTTCCGGCGCAGCGAACAGCCAGTCACTTGGACTCTTGCCGGTGCTCCACCGATCCACGATGGGCACGACCACCGGCACTAGGGGAACGGTGCGGGCACGTTTGTTCTTCAGAGTGTCGATGTACAACTTCCCGCCGCCGTTGCTCGCCAGCACCGCCCGGGACAGGCGCAGTCCCCGACCGGGCACCATCACCCTGTCAGCCACCTGAAGGCCGGCCAGCTCGCCCCACCGGAGGCCTTGAAATGCCAGTACGTACACCAGTTCGCCGTACCGGCCCCGGCAGGCTTTTGCCAGTGCTGCCACTTCGTCGAGGTCGAGGTACTTGCCTTCGCGTCGCGACTGTCCACCCGTCGGAGCCTTCGCCGCCGCAGCGACGTTCACCGTTACGCGTCCATCCGCCACCGCGAATGACAGCAACGATCGCAACGTAGCTAGCGCCCGCGTGACCGTGGAGCGGGCCAGGCCGCGTTTCAGCAAGTCGCCGAGCCATGCTGAGACCTCAGCGGCGGTAATCAAGGGCCGGGCTCCGCCCGGCCTTGCGGCGCGTGTCCTCGCTTCGCTGCGGGCCGCGCCGCCGACCTGCATGATTCGACCACGTGTTTAATCGAAGCGAATCGAGCAGTGAGAGAGGCAGGAGGATCGACATGCCCGACCTTCTCAGTGGCGCTACGCGGCTGTTCCCGATCATCGGTGACCCCATTAAGTACGTCGAGGTCCCGCGGCGCCTTACTCGCACGTTCGAGGAGCGCGGCTACAACGGCATCTGCGTGCCGATGCAGGTGCCGGGGCCAGACCTCGACACCGTCATGGCTGGCCTTACCGCCTCGCTGAACGTGGACGGGATCCTGGTCACGATGCCGCACAAGTTCACTGCCTTCACCCACTGCGCCACCAGTTCCGAACGAGCCAAGATGCTAGGGGTCGTCAGCGTCATCCGCCGCAATCTCGACGGTACGTGGCACGGCGACATGCTCGACGGAGTCGCCTTCGTGAAGGCGCAGAAGGATCATGGGGCCCAACCGGAAGGTGCGCGGGCACTCCTGGTCGGTGCGGGCGGGGCGGGCAGCGCAATCGCCATCGAGCTGCTACAGGCGGGGGTCCTCGAACTTGTCATCCACGACGCCGACGAGTCGCGGGTCGCCACACTTCTCGATCTGCTCTCCGACCTCGGTGAAGGGAGGGTGAGCGCCGGGCCGCCGGATCCCACTGGCTGTGATCTGGTGTGCAACGCGAGCCCCATGGGCATGGAGGACGACGACCCGCTTCCGGTGGACGCCGCCCTGCTCAGCTCGTCGATGTTCGTTGGCGATGTGATCGCCGGGCACGGCGTCACCCCGTTCCTCCAGGCTGCACAGGCCGCCGGCTGCAAGACGGCCAACGGCGACCACATGGTCGAGGCCGCACTAGACCTCATGGTCGAATTCATGCTGCAGGATGGCCAGAGGTAGTAGCCGACCAGTTGCGCGATCTGCTCGGTAGGCACGCGCGGTGTCGTGCCTACTTCCATGGGACCGATTCGACTCGCCCAGACCAGCTACCGAGCTGTAGACGTGACCGGTAGTTCCCCCGGTATTCAAGTAGGCGCAGGATGCCCAATTCGAGGCACCAGGTAGTGAACTGCCAGGCCTCAAAAAGCTCTTCGCCGGAGGGCCATTCAACGCTCCGGATGTTATTTGGTGGATGGACGATCTTGTTGCGAACGTTAATAGCCAACTCAACTGCCTGAAACGCCGGCTGATTGATCTTTCCCCGCCGCTGTGCCAGCGCCGGCATGCTCGGGGGGAGATCCGTGGGGATCTCGGCCCACTTCAGGAGCAGTTGCGCGCGTCCTGGCGCCTTCAAACTCTCGGTAGCCCGGGGGCTCAGCCAGTCATACTGCTGGAGAACCGACCAGGCCAGCAGCTCCAGACCCGAGCACGCAACCGGAAGCTTGACGTCGAGCACCTCCTGGCCGTTCGCTGCAAGGTGAAGCGCAATTGCGCGGTCAAGGCACTGAGCAAGCACCGGATCATCAGCCTCAAGCTGTGTTCGGCCGGCGGCTAACTGCGGCAACGCGGTCGCTACGTCACCTTCGTAGCACCACCGCAACGGCGTGTGGTCGAGATTGACCTGACGAGTGGCCCAGCGTGCGGCGACCACATCATCGCTCGCATCCAAGCCCAAAGCAGGCACCACGCCGACGTTCGAACCGCTGACGAAGCCCAGGATTCTCTGCAGGAGAAGACCCAACGTCTCAACCGCTTCACTGCTGATCGTCTGCCCGGTGTTGGGCATGGCGTCCACCATGAATGACAGTTGATCGCCGAATGGCTGATCATCGGCGACGGCAAGAACTAGATCCCAGCCGGGCAGCGAGAACCGCACCTGCCCTTGCCTACCGACCACAGTTGGCACCTGCGGCAGGGGACTGCTGGTCACGCGCCCGACCACATGGAAGATCAGCCGAACGGCCGCCGAGAAGTCGCCTGCATCTACCTTGATTAACCTGAGCGGGACCTCCATCCAGGGCCCTGGTTGAGGCTGAGTGGGCACTGCCGACCCTGACGGTGGAGTGAGAGACGAGCCAGTCGGCACGGTGACCTCACGTGGTGGATCGCCGTTCAATGCCAGGTTGTGTAGCCATTCCTCAGGCCCGGCTAACCGGGCCTGTAGAGCCGGACGGGGGCTGAAGGAGATCACCAAATCCCCTTCTGTGACTTCGGTTGACCCATTCACAGGAATCTCGAGCGGCCCGGCATAGACAAGCATCTCGTCATTGACGGTCCGGTAGACGCTCCTGATGTGGCGGGCGGTGATCACCGTCAGACGCTAACCCAGGCCGTGGCGACACGTCGTTCTTGCATCCGCACCCCGGCTCGCGAGCGGCGTGCGGCCGAACCGCACGGAAAGGTTGGGATACGAATCCATCCGGGTGCGCCAGCATCATCGCGAGTTGCTGGTCAGCCGGTCCGGGGCGGACCTATACGGTGACGAGCTTCGCGAGGGAAGTTGATCCGGCTGTTGGCGAGAACCGTCCTCACCATCGCTTCCAAGAGGCGAGCCGGTGGTCTCGTCACTGCCATTCGAACAGACAAGACTGACAACACCCGCTGTGATCTTGCGATCCATCTGCCCCCGAGGTGCCCCCGCCGGTCCAACACCAACCGTCGTCAGCCGTCGCCAGCCACTGTCAGTTAGGGCAGAGCCCAACTTCAGACCACACCGGTCATCGGACGACCGTCGAGCACTTGACTATCTCGTAATGCGTAGGTCTGGGGTTCGATTCCCCAAGGCGGCTCCAGAGCGTTATCCCTAGTCATTTGGACTTTTCGCCAAGGCCACCACCTTCATCGTCCCGTCCAAAGTCGGTTCGGACCGGCTTGGCGGTCACCATTTGCAGTTCAAATTTCGACGAGCGGCAACTCGGCATTGCTCATCGGCGCGGGCTACATGATCGTGACCTCAGACATCGGCAGTTGGTCCGCTAATGTGCGTAGCGTCCAGATCTCCTTAAAGCAAGGATTTGGACTTGAGCGTATTTCGGTGGGGAGACTCAAATGGTGGTCAGACCCGTTCAAGCTAAGCGAAAGACTTGATCAAGTGTGTGGGCGAAGAGCGCCATTTCGCAGCAATACCGTCAACCTTTCCGAACGCTGCGTATGTGAACCGTTGAACCCTCGGCGGAGCGCTCTCCTTAGAGGAGGAGGAGGGCGCTCATTCCGCAGGCGGCGCGATTAGCGCAGCGATCGCGGTCGTGGACCGAATACGGCTCTCTCGTCGGCATACCAGTCGCGATCGGCTGAAGCCAAGCAGGCAGCTCAGTCATCGAGCGTGGCGAGATCCCGCTGATCCCGTCGCAGCGGATGATCATCTGGGACCTCGACCAAGACGATGCGCACTCCGTCCGGATCCGCAATCCACATCTCCATCAGCCCCACGCCTCTTGCCGCGGCTCGCGGAGTATCAGCACTCCAGCGTTAAGCAGCCGCCGATACTCGCCCTGCATGTCACGGACCTGGATCCAGATCGCCACCGCGTTTCCAGGCCGATCTGTAGACCGTCCGCTGACTTCCAGAAGCCCGTTGCCCAAGAAGAACACCAGTCCAGGTGCGTCCCGGCTGCCGAACTCACGGTAGATCGCTAAACCCAATTGGTCACGGTAGAACCGATGACTCCGTTCCAGTTCAGAAGGATGCAACAGAATTCGGCTGCCGAGAACCTCCACGGCATCCATCCTGCCGTCCATCCGGACATATGTTTCTCCACTCCGGTCGAACAACGTCGGTGGACGTTCAATTGACCGTGAGGGTCATGCCCGCGGCGCGGAGGCGGTCGATGAGCGCGGTGCCCATCGCTGAGGCCGGGGTGAGGATCCCGAAGCGGTCCGGGAGCTGGTCCAGCGCGGCGCAGAGCGCGCTCTCGCCCATCATCACCGCGGTCGCCGCGTAGCCGGGGTCGCCCTTGGCGGCGACCGTCGCACGCCGGCCAGCGCCGTGAACCTCCATCTTGAAGTAGCCGTTGGCGCGGGACTTATCGCTCGGCCCCTCGCCAGGGCCGGGGAGGACGCGGTCGAGCAGCCGGCGGGTCGGCGGGAACGCGAGGCCGCCGGCGAGCGCGCCGAGGCCGTAGGTGGCGACCAGGGCGGTCACCGGGTTGCTGTAGGCCGAGATCTCGCGGTAGCGGAACCGCGGGCCGTAGTCGAGCAAGACGGCGCTGCGGCGGACGATACGCGTGTTGTAGCTGGCCATCACGAACGGGCCGATCCAGCCGTGCCTCGGGTCGCGTGTGATCCGCCACAGGTCCCGCTCGCCGACGGGCTCGTGTCCCGGCGCCAGCGCGTTCGGGTCGAGCATGGTCTTGCGGGCGGCGCTGTCACGGCGGATCTCGTCGATCTGGCCTTTCAAGGACGCCAGCGTTCCGCCGCTGAGCCAGCCCTTGAGCGCCCTCACGACCAGCGTCGTGTCGCCCATCTCGCCGCCGGCCTCATGCAGCATGAGGACGCCGAGGTCGCTCGGGACCGAGTCGAATCCACAACTGTGCACGATCCGAGCACCAGCCGCGCCAGCGCGGTCGTGGCGCGAGATGGTCTCATGCACGAACAAGATCTCACCGGTCAGGTCCAGGTAGTGCGTGCCTGCGGCGATGCACGCATCGACGAGCTTCAGGCCGGCCGGCCAGTACGGGCCGACCGTCGTCGCCACAACCCGAGCGCCGCTCGCCATCGCCGCCAACGATGCCTCGTCGGATGTGTCGGCCACGACCAACGGCCAGTCGACGCCGAGTTCCTCCGCCAGTTGCTCGAGCTTCTCGGGCGAGCGGCCGGCGAGCCCGACCGTGACGCCGGCGGGCGCGTGCTCGGTCAGGTACTCCGCGACCAAGCGACCGACAAATCCGGTCGCGCCGAAGACGACGATATCCATGCGCTGGACCCTAGAACACGGCGGCGTCCGTGTGCGAAACAGCGCTGTGGACGGGTTGAGGTCATTGCTTGGCCTCCCGCTCAATCAGGTCCGGGTGCTCGTAGATGTTGCCAATGACCTCAAGATCATCCCTATGAGGTGAAATCAGCTGAGCGGCATCACCATGCCCGATTGTGAATGCCCCAGGCTGATAGACAACTTCACCGGTTAGCTTACGAGCACGAACTCTCCAAAACCCCAGACTGATGTGAGTCGTGCGGACAATATCCCCTTCGTAGATCTCCTTGCCGTTCTTGTCCTCGAGGCCGGTGTATTGCATCAGTTTGATGTTCTCTGGCTCAAACACACTGTGGATGCCGATCTCGAGAGGCACCCCGTGGAACTGGATCACCCAGCCACCCGGACCGATCAGATCTTCCGCGTAATGCATTCTCTTTGAGTCTTTGTCCCAGGCCCTGAACTTGATCTGTCTCATCGCGCACCCTCTACATGCAAATATGCCCGGAGGTCAGCGCCTTCCGATTAATGCCGCGAATCGACCCAGCAGCGGAGCGCAGTGTGGTTGAGCGATCTCTCGGATGGCAACCGCGTAGTTCTCCACCTCAATCCACTGACTTAGTCGGTCAATGACTCGGAACAGCACCCGGCATTTGGTAGCGGGACGTGATTTCCGGACTGGCGGTGCCTGCCTCATCGTCTGATCGCCCATGACCACCACTCCGCATATCGACGAAGACTCGCACGCCCTACGCCATATCGGCAGGTTGAGCGGTCAGCCTCGATCCGCTTCGAAGGTCGTACGTCCTCAGCCTTTCTCCAACCCATGTCCCACACACCTGATGCACGCGGGGACGTACCCCCGGGTTGGCGTGACCGCCGCGCGCGTGGAATCGCCATTCGGGGTCATGACGATGAGTGTGCACAAGCTCACCGCCGGGTCTGGGTATGACTATCTGACCCGGCAGGTGGCGGCGTTGGATGCAACCGAGAAAGGTCACACCGGGCTGGCGTCGTACTACACCGAACGGGGTGAATCACCTGGGGTGTGGATCGGATCTGGGATGGACGGGATCGACGGACTGGCCGGCGGCGACCGGTGACCGCGGAGCAGATGCGAGCCTTGTTCGGCTGCGGCCTGCACCCGCTGGCCGAGCTCCGGCAGCGGCAGCTGGAAGGACCCGACCTCACCAATCAGGACTTTCAGAACGTTGCGCGGCTGGGGGTGCCGTTCAAGATCGTCGACAACGATCTGATTCCGTTCCGGCTCGAGGTGGCCAAGCGCATCGCGGCGCTCAACACCGCCATCGGATAGCCGGCCGACGCCTCGATCGCGGCGGCTGACCGGGCCCGGGTGCGGACTCAGGTGGCACGTGAATTCTTCCTCGCCGCCCATGGCCGGGAGCCGATTGACGCCCGCGAGCTGGCGGGACAAATCGCGAAAGACTCGCGGCCACGAACCCAGACAGTAGCCGGCTATGACCTGACGTTCTCGCCGGTGAAGTCGGTGTCCGCCTTGTGGGCGGTCGCTGATCCCGGCGGTGGCGGCTGTGATCGAACGGGCCCATCAGGCCGCCGTCCGGGACGCTTTGGCGTTCATTGAGAAGCATGCCCTGTTCACCCGGACCGGGCCGCAAGGGATCCGGCAGGTCAACGTCCGAGGCCTGGTCGCTGCCGCGTTCACCCACCGGGACAGCCGGGCCGGAGACCCGGACCTGCACACCCACGTCGCGGTCGCGAACAAGGTCCAGACCCTCGACGGGCGCTGGCTGTCCATCGACGGGCGGGTGCTGTTCAAAGCCAATGTTGCCGCGTCGGAGACCTACAACACCGCCTTGGAGCAGCACCTCCGCGACACGTTGGGGCTGCGGTTCGCCGAACGGCCCGGCACCGACCCGACCAAGCGGCCGATCCGAGAAGTCGTCGGCGTCGACCCCCGACTGAACCAGCGCTGGTCGACCCGCCGCGCCCACATCAACATCCGCCGCGGCGAACTCGCCATCCAGTTCCAGCAGGATCATGGCCGGCCACCGACCCCGGTCGAAGCGTTGCAGCTGGCTCAGCAGGCGACCTTGGAGACCCGCGACGCCAAACACGAACCCCGATCGCTGACCGAAGAACGCTCCACCTGGCTGAACGAAGCGGCAGCAGTGCTGGGCGGACGAGCCGCCGTCGCATCGATGGTGCACAGAGCGCTCACCCCGGCCGCCCAGACCGCCACGATCGCCGACGCCCGCTGGGTCGCCCAGACGGCCGATCACGTCTTGGCTCTTATGGAGGAATGCCGCTCCACCTGGCAGATGTGGCATGTCCGCGCCGAGGCGCAACGGCAGCTCCGCGCCGCGAACGTGCCCGCTGACCGTGCCGTGGCGCTGGTGGATCTGTTGGTCGATGAGGTGCTGGATGCTCGGTCGGTGGCACTCGCGGCACCACGTGACGGCATTGACGAACCTGAGCCGTTGCGGCGGGTCGACGGGTCGTCGGTCTACACCGTGGCCGGAGCCAACCTCTACACCTCGCAGCGGATCCTCCACGCGGAACGGCGGCTCGTTGCCGCTGCCGGCCGCCGCGACGGGTCAGCCGTCGACGAGTCGGCGGTGGATCTCGCTCTGCTGGAGATGACCGCGAACAAAACGGCCCTGGATGCCGGGCAGGCTTCGCTGGTCCGGCAGATGTGCACCTCGGGTGCCCGGGTGCAGCTGGCGATCGCGCCGGCCGGCGCCGGCAAGACCACCGCCATGCGTGCCCTCACCCTGGCCTGGACCCAAGACGGCGGCCAGGTGCTCGGCCTCGCCCCGTCCGCGGCCGCAGCCGCTGTTCTTAGCGAGCAAACCGGGATCCGCACCGACACACTCGCCAAACTCACCTGGTCCCTACAGCACGGCGAGCTGCCCGACTGGGCGGCCGCAGTCGGACCGTCCACGTTGGTGATCATCGACGAAGCCGGCATGGCCGACACCCTCACCCTCGACACCGCCGTGCAATTCGCCATCAATCGCGGTGCCAGTGTCCGGCTGGTCGGTGATGATCAACAACTCGCCGCGATCGGCGCCGGCGGCGTCCTCCGCGACATCAAACACACCCACGGCGCCTTCCGACTGACCGAGCTGCACCGCTTCACTAACCCGGCCGAAGCAGCAGCATCACTCGCCCTCCGCGACGGCGATGCTTCGGGGCTCGACTTCTATCTTGATCACGATCGCATCCATGTCGGCGACATTGCCGCCACCACCAAGGATGCCTTCACCGCTTGGGTTCTAGATCGATCGGCCGGGCTCGACACGATCATGCTCGCCCCCACCCGCGAGCTCGTCGCCGAACTCAACCGTCGCGCCCGTGATCATCGTCGCGACGGTGCCCCAGCCGGGCAAGAAGTGCGTCTGGGGGACGGAAACCGGGCGAGT
>Ga0307406_10001183_pt1 | contig 14591 bp, 8 predicted proteins | sample 322Cmetagenome_3_FD_203706 | JGI IMG/M metagenome (GOLD analysis project Ga0307406, IMG submission 203706) | Maize rhizosphere microbial communities from greenhouse at UC Davis, California, United States - 322HYB-C-2 | ecosystem: Host-associated > Plants > Roots > Rhizosphere > Soil | place... | reverse complement strand
CGTCTTGAACAATCGAGGAGAAATGCATGAATAAGTCGTACCGCAGCATCTGGAATGAGGCATTGGGCGCCTGGGTGGCGGCCTCCGAGCTCGCATCGGGACGGGGCAAGAAGGGTTCTTCGCGCGCACTGGCGAGCGGCCTGGATGCCGAGCCGCCGCGGCCGGCGGGCACCTCCAAGGTCCCTCTCAAGTTCGCCAGGATCGTGGCCGCGCTGGCGGCGATGGGCGGGATGGGTTGGACCTCGTCGGTCCAGGCGCAGGTGAACTGCACTGCGGCGCCCTACTACGTCTACAGCGGCAGCTCCACATGCGCGGGTGTTCAGTCCCAGGCGACTTTCGGCGGAGCCACAGCAATAGGTTTCAGGGCCACCAGTACGGGGCTGAATGCCATTACTCTCGGCTACCAAGCCCTTGCCTCAGCCACCAACGCCCTTTACCTGGGTGCGCGCACCGGTGGAACCGGAGCGTCCGGGGAGTCGTCGATTGCTATCGGTACGGATGTCAACTCCGGCGGCGAGGGAGCCGTCGCTGTTGGCGTGCAGTCGAGAGCAATGGGACTGAGGGGCGTTGCCTTGGGTTCGCAAGCCAATGCCGCTGTCGGCTATGCGACAGCACTCGGTGGGGGTGGCGTCAGCGCAGCAACAGCCACACGGGCCACCGGCGTCGGTTCGACGGCTATCGGTGGCAATGCCACCAGTGGCGCTTTTGCATCGGGCACCGATGCCATCGCCATTGGCGGTCAATCCGTCGCCTCCGGCCAGTCTTCCGTTGCGATAGGCCTCGGCACCGTTGCGTCGGCGCAGAATGCGACGACGATCGGCATCAGCAGCACAGCATCGGGCTCCGCTTCCCTAGCGGGCGGCGTTTTGTCGGTCGCAACGGGCGTTTCCTCCACCGCGCTCGGCTCGTCCGCAGAGGCCACTGCCCATTTCTCAACGGCCGTCGGACGCTTAGCGCGTGCGGAGAGCGAGAGCAGCACAGCACTCGGCGATTCCGCCATCGCGTCCGCTAAAAGATCCACCGCCCTCGGCACGCTCGCCGAGGCAACCAGCGGCGCAGCCACCGCCGTCGGGAACGCCGCTCAGGCGCAAGGGAACAGTTCGCTGGCGCTGGGAGCGCAAGCGGTCGCTGTCGGTACCAGCACGGTCGCTGTCGGCCAGGGTGCCGGTGCGGGCTCGACGGTCGCCAATACGGGTTCGGTCGCAGTGGGCATTGCCGCCGGAACGCTGGTCAGCGGCGCGCTGAACACCGCCATCGGCGGAGGCATTGCGAGCGTGATGCGCGGCGCGGGTTCGGGCGTCACGGGAGCGCGCAACGTCGCCTTCGGTTCGGGCGATGGCACGGTCGCCTACGATGGCACCTTGAGCGCTTCGGCAGGCAGCCTGGTCAGCGGCAACGACAATGTCGCCATCGGCACCAACGCAGGTATCGGCGTTGCGGGCAGTGCGACCACGTCGATCGGCTTGAACGCGAATGCGGGCGCGGACAACGCAATCGCCCTCGGTTCGCGGGCAACGGCATCGGCACCAAATACCCTCGCTCAAGGCACCGGCACCAGTGCTGGCGGTCCGAACGCCATCGCGATCGGCTTCCAGGCGGTCGCATCCAAGATCAACTCCATCAATCTTGGCGCGCGCACGGCTCCAGGAGCGGGCGCCCTGGGGGAGAGCGCCATCGCCATTGGCACGGACGTGACGGCCTCGCAGGATCGGGCTGTCGCACTGGGAATCGGAAGCCGGGCAACCGGCCTGGATGCGCTGGCGGCCGGTACCCGCACCAATGCGGCTGCCGACTATGCCACCGCCCTCGGTTCGGGCGGGACCACCGCTGCGACGGCCGTGCGCGCCACCGGTATCGGCGCGGTGGCGATGGGCGGCAACGCCACCGCGGGCGCCCTTGCATCGGGCGCCAATGCCATTGCCATCGGCGGCGAATCCGTGGCCGATGCCGATGACGCAGTCGCCATCGGCCGGGGCTCCCGGGCCACCGGCGGCCGCGCGGTTTCGATCGGCTCGGGCAACGTCGCCAACGGCGACGGCGCCGTGGCGATCGGCGATCCCAACACCGCGACCGGCAACGGCGCGATCGCGTCGGGCCTGGACAACACCGCCACCGGCAATGGCTCGGTGGCGATGGGCAACACCAACATGGTGGGCGGCGGCGGACAGGCGGTCAGCACGCCCGGCACGGCGGCGCAGGGCGCGGTCGGCATCGGCTACCGGAACACGGTGGTGGGCCAAGGCAGCGTCGCGATCGGCAGCACCAGCAGCGCGCTGGCGGCGGGTGCGGTGGCCTTCGGCGACACGGCGGTGGCCAACAACGCGGACGACGTGGCGCTGGGCTCGGGTTCGGTGACCGCGGCTGCGGTCGGCACGGCCAGCACCACCATCGGCGGCACGACGTACAACTTCGCCGGCATCGCGCCGACGAGCACCGTGAGCGTCGGCAGCCTCGGCGCCGAACGGACCATCACCAACGTCGCGGCGGGGCGGATCGCGGGCGACTCGACCGACGCGATCAACGGTAGCCAGCTCTACGCCACCAACCAGGCGGTTGCGGCCATCGCGGCCAGCACGCCCACCCACTACTACAGCGTGAACGACGGTGGCGTGCAGCAGGCGAACTACACCAACAACGGTGCGACAGGCGTCAACTCGTTGGCGAGCGGCGTGGCCGCCTCTGCCTCGGGCGATCAGTCCGTTGCGCAGGGCTTCGGGGCGAGCGCGTCGGCCGGCGATGCGATTGCGATCGGCACCGACACCAAGGCTTCGGCCGTCAGCAGCACCGCGATCGGCGTCAACGCCACGGCATCGGGGGTCAGCGGCTCCACGGCGCTGGGCGCCTTCTCCACCGCCAGCGCTACCAACAGCCTGGCCGTCGGCGAGTTCGCCAACGCGTCGGGCGAGGCGGCCTCGGCCATCGGTCCGGGCGCGATCGCCGCGGCAGCGCGTGCCACGGCGGTCGGCAACAGCTCGCAGGCGCTCGCAGCTTCGGCCCTGGCGCTCGGCGACACGGCGGTGGCCAACAACGCAGGCGATGTCGCGCTGGGCTCGGGCTCGGTGACGGCCGCTGCCGTCGGCACGGCCAGCACCGTGATCAACGGCACGACCTACAACTTCCAGGGCACCACGCCGGCCTCGACGGTGAGCGTCGGCGCTCCGGGCGCCGAGCGCACCATCACCAACGTCGCGGCCGGCCGGATCTCCGGCACCTCGACCGATGCGATCAACGGCAGCCAGCTGTTCGCCACCAACTCGGCGATCGATGCCGTCGCCGTCACCGCGGGCAAGGGCTGGAACGTGACCACGGCCCAGACCGGCACCGGCACCGCGACCGGCACCAGCGTGCAGAACATTGCACCGGGTGCCACCGCCACCTACACGGCAGGCGACAACATCGCCATCACGCAGAACGGCGCCGAGGTTCAGATCGCCACCAGCGCGACGCCCAGCTTCACCAGCGTGACCACCGGCGGCACGGTGATGAACAACAACGGCGTCACCATCACGGGCGGCCCGAGCATCACCACCACCGGCATCAATGCCGGCAACACGGTCATCACCAACGTGGCGACCGGCGTGGCACCCACCGATGCGGTGAACGTGGACCAGCTGAACGACACGGTGGCGGCCAACAAGACCAAGTACTACAGCGTGAACGACAACGGGGTGGCCGGCGGCAACGTCAACAACGACGGGGCGCAGGGCATCAACTCCATTGCCGCGGGCGTGGGCGCCAGCACCACCGCGGCGGCCACCGGCAGCGTGGCCATGGGCACCAACGCCGCGGTCAGCACGGTCAACGGGGTGGCACTCGGCTCCGGTGCGGCAGCGAGCGCCAATGCGGGCGACGTGGCACTGGGCGCGGGCTCCACCACGAGCAAGGTGGCCGGCACGGCCAGCACCGTGATCAACGGCACGACCTACAACTTCCAGGGCACCACGCCGGCCTCGACGGTGAGCGTGGGCGCTCCGGGCGCCGAGCGCACCATCACCAACGTCGCGGCCGGCCGGATCTCCGGCACTTCGACCGATGCGATCAACGGCAGCCAGCTGTTCGCCACCAACTCGGCGATCGATGCCGTGGCCGTCACCGCGGGCAAGGGCTGGAACGTGACCACGGCCCAGACCGGCACCGGCACCGCCACGGGCACCAGCGTGCAGAACATCGCCCCGGGTGCCACCGCCACCTACACGGCGGGCAACAACATCGCCATCACGCAGAACGGCGCGGAGGTGCAGATCGCCACCAGCGCGACGCCCAGCTTCACCAGCGTGACCACGGGCGGCACGGTGATGAACAACAACGGCCTCACGATCACGGGCGGCCCGAGCGTGACCATCACCGGCATCAACGCCGGCAACACGGTCATCACCAACGTGGCACCCGGCGTGGCGCCCACCGATGCGGTGAACGTGAGCCAGCTGAACACCCAGATCGACGGAGCCAAGACCCGCTACTACAGCGTGAACGACGGCGGCACGAAGCAGGGGAACTATGCGAACGACGGCGCCACGGGCCTCAATGCCCTGGCGGCCGGCGTGAACGCCTTGGCGGCCGGTGCCAGCGGCGTGGCCATGGGCAACGGTTCGCGCGCCAGCGCCGCGGACACCGTGGCGATCGGCAGCGGCGCGACGGCCGATTCGGCGGAGGCGGTGGCCATCGGCAAGGGCGCGACGGCCACGGGCGGCAAGGCCATCTCGATCGGTTCGGGCAACACGGCCTACGGCGACGGCGCCGTGGTGATCGGCGATCCGAGCTACGCGAGCGGTACCGGTGCCTTTACCGGCGGTGCCAACAACACCGCCAACAGCGACGGTACGGCCTCGGCCACTGCGGCCAACCAGGCCAACGGTGCCGTCGCCATCGGCAATGCCAACAAGGCGATCGGCCAGGGCTCTGTGGCACTGGGCAATGGCTCCACGGCCGGTGCGGTCGGCAAGGCGGGCAGCGTGGCCATCGGCGATGCCGCGACGGCGGCTGCCAGTGCGGGCGACGTGGCGCTGGGCTCGGGCTCGGTGACCGCCGCGGCCGTCGGCACGGCCAATGCGGTGATCAACGGCACGACCTACAACTTCCAGGGCACCACGCCCGCGAGCACCGTGAGCGTGGGCAGCGTGGGCAACGAACGCACGATCACCAACGTCGCGGCCGGCCGGATCTCCGGCACCTCGACCGATACGATCAACGGCTCGCAGCTGTTCGCCACCAACCAGTCGATCGAGGATCTGAGCACCACGGTCACGACCAACAAGACCAAGTACTACAGCGTCAACTCCACCGGCGGCAGCAACGAGGACAACCTCGGCGCCACCGGAGCCGACGCCATCGCGTCGGGCAAGAACGCGGCGGCGAGCGGCACGTCGGCGGTGGCCATCGGCCTCGGTGCCACGGCGGCGGACGCCAACAGCGTGGCGCTGGGCTCGGGCTCGGTGACGGCCGCGGCCGTCGGCACGGCCAGCGCGGTGATCGGCGGCACCACCTACAACTTCGCCGGCACCACGCCGGCGAGCACGGTGAGCGTGGGCAGCGTGGGCGCCGAGCGCACCATCACCAACGTGGCGGCGGGCCGGCTTTCCAACACCTCGACCGATGCCATCAACGGTTCGCAGCTCTTTGCCACCAACCAGCAGGTGACGGCGAACACCACGCAGATCACCAACCTCGGCAACACGATCGGCGACATCAACAACGGCGGGGGCATCAAGTACTTCCACGCCAATTCGACGCTGCCCGACTCGCAGGCGCTGGGCACCGACTCGGTCGCCATCGGCCCGAATGCGATCGCCAACAACGCGAACGACGTGGCGCTGGGCGCCGGCTCCACCACGGTGGCCGCGGTCGGCACGGCCAGCACGGTGATCAACGGCACGACCTACGGCTTCGCGGGCACCACGCCGGCCAGCACGGTCAGCGTGGGTTCGGTGGGCGCGGAGCGCACCATCACCAACGTGGCGGCGGGCCGGATCTCGGGCAGTTCGACCGATGCCATCAACGGCTCGCAGCTGTTCGCCACCAACCAGTCGATCGAGAACCTGAGCACCACGGTCACGGCCAACAAGATCCGGTACTACAGCGTCAACTCCACCGGCGGCGGCAACGAGGACAACCTCGGCGCCACGGGGGCCGACGCCATCGCGTCGGGCAAGGATGCGAGCGCAACGGTCGCCGGCGCGGTGGCCATCGGCTCGGGCGCGGTGTCCGACCGCTTCGTCGCGCCCTCCACCGGCACCATCCCGGCGGGCAGCTCGCTGATCAGCTACAACACCACCGACCGCGCGCTGCTGGGCGCGCTGTCCCTGGGCAGCGCCACCAGCTACCGCCAGATCACCAACGTGGCCGACGGCACGCAGGCGCAGGACGCGGTCACGGTGCGCCAGCTCTCGGGCGCGCTGATGTCCTTCGCGGTGACGCCGACGCTGTACTTCCATGCCAACTCGAGCGCGGCCGATTCGCTGGCCGTCGGCGCCGAGTCGGTGGCGGTGGGCCCGCGGACGGTGGTCAACGGCAACAACGGCATCGGCATCGGCAACGGCGCGGTGGTGCAGCAGACCGCGCCGGGCGGCGTGGCGATCGGCCAGGGCGCGACCTCGCACATGGCCGACTCGATTGCGCTGGGCACGCAGTCCTCGGCCGCGGCCGTGCAGGGCGTGGCGCTGGGCGCAGGCAGCAGCGTGACGCAGGCCGGCGGCGTGGCACTGGGCGCGGGCTCGGTGGCCTCCACCGCCGCGGGCGTGGCCGGCTACGTGCCGCCCACGGCCACCGAGGCGCAGCGCATCGCCATCGGCGCCACCACCAGCACGCTGGCGGCGGTGTCGGTGGGCGACGCGGCCAACGGCCAGTTCCGCCAGATCACCGGCGTGGCCGCGGGCTCGGCCGACAGCGATGCGGTCAACGTCTCGCAGCTGCGCGGCGTGCAGGGCCAGGTGGCGGTGATCGACCAGTCGACCGTCAAGTACGACACCAACCCCGATGGCTCCATCAACTACAACAGCGTGTCGATGGGCGGCAGCAACGCGACCGGGCCGGTCACGGTGCACAACGTGGCGCCCGGCGTCGCGGGCACCGACGCGGTCAACGTGAACCAGCTCAACAGCGGCATCGCCGGGGCCAACGCCTACACCGATGCGCGCGTCAACGCCCTGGGCGGCGAGATCCGCAGCATCGCCAAGGATGCCAGCGCGGGCGCGGCCGGCGCGATGGCCATGGCCACCATGCCGCAGGCCTACATCCCGGGCAAGAGCATGGTGTCCGCGGGCGTCGCGGGCTTCGACGGCCAGGCCGCCCTCGCCATCGGCGTGTCGAAGCTTTCGGACAACGGGCGGTGGGTCGTGAAGTTCAGCGGCTCGGCCAACACGCGCGGCAAGGTCGGCGTGGCAGCCGGTGCGGGCTTCCACTGGTAAGCCGGCGGCATCAAAAGAGGAACAACATCATGACAACGCAAATCCATCGCTTCACGGCCATTGCAGCAAGCGCCGCGGCACTGCTGGTGCTGCAGGGCTGCAGCTCCTATGTCAGCCGGGGCATCACCGACGACGGCAAGGCCACGGAAGTGATCTTCCCGAACATCGACAACGATGCATGGCTCAAGGAAGGCACCTTCCCCAACCTGGACAACCTGCGCGCCGTGGCGCCCGGCGTCACCAAGGACCAGCTGTACGACCTGCTCGGCCGTCCGCATTTCCGCGAAGGCATGGCGGGCCCGCGCGAGTGGGACTACATCTTCCACTTCCGCAAGGCCGGCGGCGGCGTGACCACCTGCCAGTACAAGGCGATCTTCGACAAGGACTACAAGGCGCAGACCTTCCACTGGCTGCCGGCCGGCTGTGGCGACGCACTGGCGGCGCGTGCGCTGCCGGCGGCCGAGCGGCCGGCCGCCGCGAGCCCGGCGGCACCGCGCCGGACCACGCTGGGTGCGGACGGCCTGTTCCGCTTCGACGGCCGGTCGCTGGCCGACCTGATGCCGGAGGGGCGCCGCAAGCTCGATGCGCTGGCCGGCGACATCAAGGGGACGGATGCCGTCAAGGTGACGGGCTACACCGACCAGCTCGGCAGCCAGGCCTACAACAGCGCCCTCTCGCTGGCACGCGCCAACACCGTGCGCGACTACCTGGTGCAGGCCGGCGTGCCGGCGCAGAAAATTCAGGTGCAAGGCAAGGGCGAATCCGAGCCGAAGGTGCAGTGCACGCAAACCGCGCGCGCGGCCCTGATCGACTGCCTGGCACCGAACCGCCGCGTCGAGATCGAGGTTTTCTCGGAACGCTGAGCGCCGCGCGGGTTCGCGCCCTCATGCAAGCACGATCGCCATGAACACGATGGCCGCCGCCGCTGCGGCGAAGGCGGCCACCATCAGCGCGCCATCGTGCACGAGAAGTGCGAGTCCGAAAAGGGCGATGGCCGCCATCGGCGCCGTGCTCGCAAACGGCACGAACTCGAGCAGCGGCACCGTGCAGGCCAGAAGAATGCATGCCATCGCGGCCGCTCGAACGGCCGTGCCCCGCGTGAGCCTGCGAAGCCGCCCATGGAACCATCGGTCCAGGCGCCTGGCGAGCGGGCGCATCTTTTCGGAGGCGCGGCGGATCTTCGCGGATGACACGGAACCCCGGGCCAGCATCCGCGGCAGCCAGCAGCATTCCCGGCCGAACATCATCTGGCCGGCGACCAGCGCCACCACGACGGCCATGGTGCTCGCAAAGCCCGGGACGCCGCCCAGGGGCGAGATCTCCAGCAGGGGAGGAAGCATCAGCACGGGCCCGTAGCTTCGGCTGCCGAAGGCCCGGACCAGCGCGCCACCGTTCACGCGGGGGCCCTTTGCCGCGAGTTCCTCGAGCCGCTCCAGGATCTCCGAGACACTGTGGATTTCGCCGGCGGGACTCATGGCAGATCCTTCCGCAGAGGACAGCTCGGGAGCCGGTGCTTGGTTCGGCGGCAAGCGTTTGCTCCGAGGGTGGAAAGCCATCCTATTTTTTTCGTCATCGCAGCGATGTAGGGCGGCGCGCACATCGGCGTAGGCGCGCCCGGCACCTGGCCGGCGGCCACTCACCATTTTGTGGGAGTGCCGACCAACGCCCGCCCCCACACAATGAATGTGAACCGCCCTCCAGCGGCGGCTGTGTTTGCGCCTGCTTCCTTCGCGGCGGTCGTGCCGCCACGCCTGCGAGGCCCCCCGTCCATCTCCAACATTGCGCGAGCCGCAAGAGATCGAATACACAAATGTGTCTGATTGTGATTCGGAACACATCCGCGACTCGAAACCCGATGCCAAGCGGCATGTTGCTCCGTAGCATTCCCTGAGCACCGCACACGAGCGGGTCAAAGAGATGATGGTTCAACGATTCAGGGGCATGCAAATGCAGAGAAAGTGGTGTCACGCAGGCGATGGAACGATCGCCCTGCCACGGATGGAAAACAGGCTCATCGGGCCGCGGTGGCGCGCGGCGCTGGCGCATTTCCTGCCCGCCAGGCAGCGTGCTGCCGCCGGTGCGGCGGCGCGGGACCGAAGCCTCAGCGCCCTGCCCGACAGGGTGTGCGCGCTCTTCTTCATCGCCAATTTCGCGCAGCTGGTCGATGCCGACGGGCCGGAGGTTGCCGCAGGCGTCAGCCGCGAGATCGGGCGCCGGATCCGCGCGAGCCTGCTGGCCTCGGCCGACACCGACCTGAGCTGCCTGCGCGACGACTGCTTCCTGCTGCGGACCAGCGCCGCCTGCACGGCCAGTTCCGCGCCCACGCAGCGCCCCAGCGGCGGGCAGCTCGAGGAGCTGCTGGCGAAGCTCGGCAGCGAGCCGCTCAAGGTGCGCGGCATGACGGCACTGCCGCGGCTGCATGCGGACTGGATCGCGATGCGTGCGTCCAGGCGCATGGGCGCCGCGGAGATCGAACTGGCGCTGTGGGCCGCGCAGGAGCGGCTCGCGCCGGATGTGGTGGTCGATTGCGTCGACCGCGTCTACGACGTGCATGTCGAAAAAAAGGCGGGAAGGCTCTGGCTGCGGGGCCGCGCCCTGCACGAGGCCGAAGAGCAAAGCCGCATCGAGGCGCTGTTCCGGCTGCTTCAGGCGGACTGCAAATGAGGTGGCCGACATAACTTTCGCCATGTACCTCCATCCCCTCATTGCCAGCGTGCCGCCCGCCGACCGGGCCGCCTTGATCCGCAGCAGCGAACTCCGGTCCTACCGGCGCAACGAGACGGTGCTTCTTGCGGACACCTGGACCGACCGCATCTACTGCGTGGCCAGCGGGCTGCTGCGAGCCGTCGATCGGGACGTGACGACCGACTTCATCCGCAGGGGCGATTTCTTCCTCGGCCCTTCGCTCGGCGAGGACCGCTACCAGACCACGTCGACCCTGGTGGCAGCCCTGCCCTCCTCGGTCTACCTGATGCCGATTGCCGCGGTCCGCAGGCTCTGCTCGACCTACCCCGAGGTGACCATCGGCCTGCTCGAGGTCGCGATGAAGCGCATCACCATGATCCGCGGCCAGCTGCGCCGGATCTCGTCGCTGTCGGCGGAGAACCTGGTCGGCCGCGTGCTCCATGAGTTGACCCAATTGGCGCCTGCAGGCAGCGGCGGCTACGACAAGCGCATCACCCAGGCGGTCATCGCATCGTATTCGGGGCTCTCGCGCGAGGTGGTCAACAAGACCATGCGCGACCTGGAGAGCCGCGGCCTGGTCCGCCGCGACGAGAAGGGCATCCACATCCCGCCGAACTTCGCCTCGACGGACTTCGGCAGCCTGCTGCCGGATGCACCGGCCACCGAGGACCACGAGGCCCCTCCGATGTTCGAGCCCGAACTGTTCACCACGCCGGAAGGCATGGGCGGTGCCGAGCCGAAGCTGCCCTGACGCCGGCGGCCCGATCAGGGCGCTGGCATCCGGCCGCCCTCGCCTCCTGCGCTCCTGCGCTCCTGCGCGCCGTGATCGCGAAGCTGACCGCCCGCTTCGAAGCCAGTTGCGCCCGGCCGCACCGGCTGCAGCGATAGAACCGCAGCCAGGGCAGCAGCTTCATCCACCCGTGCCGATGGATGCGCTCCAGGTGCGCAAGCCCGCATGCGCAATTCAAGAGGAGCCCGCGGGCGCCATGCCCCGGATCGCCGTGTTGCTGCAGTTGGCACTTGTCGTTCATGCGGGCCATCGTGCCGGGACGGCCGCATCTCGCGCGGCCGGCTGTGATCTCCCTCACCTGCCGCAGCAAAAAAAGAAGGCTCGCCGGCCTCCAGCGCGCACCTCAGGTCTCGTCGCCGCGCACGCCAAGCTGCTTCGCGAGCCGGGAAAGATAGGGCTGCGTCACGCGCAGCCGCTCCGCCGCCCGGGTCTGGTGGCCGCCGGATCTTTCAAGAGCGCGCTGGACGATCAGCCGCCTGGCCGCGGTGACCGCATCGCTGTAAGGCAGCGCGAACAGGTCCTCGATCTCCGTCACCGCCATGGCTGCCGGCGCCACCGGGCCGCCCATGAATTCCTCGGGCAGGTCGCACAGCTCCACCGTCTCGCCGGCCAGCAGCGCGCAGCGCTCCATCACGTTCGACAGCTCGCGCACGTTGCCGGGCCAGGGATAGCGCTCCAGGGCCTGCCTGACGTCGTGCGCGAGCCGGGGCGGCGCGCGCACCGACTCGGCGGCGTGCTTGGCCAGCAGCCATTCGGCCAGCGGCAGGACGTCGCCCGCGCGCTCCCGCAGCGGAGGAATCCTGATGCTGATCACCTTGAGCCGGTAGTAGAGGTCCTCCCGGAAGGTGCCGGCGCGGATGGCCGCGGCCAGGTCGATGTGCGTGGCGGCAACCACGCGGATGTCCGCGCGCTGCGTCCGGTCGCTGCCCAGCCGCTCGTACTCCTTTTCCTGCAGCAGCCGCAGCAGCTTGGCCTGCAGCGCCGTCGGCAGCTCGCCGATTTCATCCAGGAACAGGGTGCCGCCGCGCGCGGCTTCGACGCGGCCCGGGCGCGACCGGTCGGCCCCGGTGAACGCGCCTTTCTCGTGTCCGAACAGCTCGCTCTCGAGCAGCTCGCCCTTTAGCACCGCGCAGTTCACCGCCACGAAAGGCTGTTCGCCGCGCGTGCTGCGAAGATGCAGGGCCCGCGCCACGACCTCCTTGCCGGTGCCGGTTTCCCCCAGCAGCAGCACCGTGGCATGGCTGGGCGCCACGCGGTCCACGGTCTCTGCGACGCGGGCCATGCCGGAATCGGTGCCGCGCACCCACAGGTGCTTGTTCCCGAGCTCCCTGCGCAAGGTGTGGACGTGGCTCTTCAGCCGGCTGGTCTCGAGCGCGCGCCGCACGACGAGCTGGATGGTCGCCGCATCGAAGGGCTTGGCGATGAAGTCGTAGGCGCCGGCGCGCATGGCCCGCACCGCGTTCGTCAGTTCACCGTGTGCCGTGATCACGACGACCGGCGGCGGGGCCGCCAGCGACTGGAGGCTCTCGAGCACCGAGAAGCCGTCCATGCGCGGCATCTCCAGGTCCAGCAGCATCAGGTCCGCCCTGTCGGCGGCCCGCAGTGCTTCGGCCCCGTCCAGCACGTGCTCCACCTCGTGCCCGAGTTCGCGCAGCCGGTCGCACAGGATGCGGCCGATGCCGGGGTCGTCGTCCGCGACCAGGATGTGGCTCGCCGGCGAACCCTTGGCACTGCCGCTCATGCCGCACCCGCGAGCGGCAAGGTCAGGGCGAAGGTGCTGCCCTGGCCCGGGGAGGTTTGCAGCGCGATGTCCCCGCCGTGCAGCCGCGCGAGGTTCTTGGCGATCGCGAGCCCGAGGCCGCTGCCGGGCGCGCCGCCGCCCGACTGCCCGCGGTAGAAGCGCTCGAACAGGTGCGGCACGTCTTCCGCCGGCACGCCGGGCCCGTGGTCCTCGACCAGGACGCGCCATCCCTCGGGCACGGATTCGGCATGCACGCGCACACTGGAGTCGGGCCGGCTGAACTTGATGGCGTTGTCCAGCAGGTTGATCAGGATCTGCTTGAGCTTGTCGGGGTCGGCCGGCACGCACAGCGACGGCTCGGCATTCGCCATCTCGAGCCTGACGGCCTTCTGCTGCGCGGCCGGTCGCAGCAGCATGAACACCTCGTCCAGCAGCGGGTACAGCGCGACCGGCGTGCGCTGCAGCTGGATGTGGCCGGACTGCAGGCGCCCCCATTCGAGCAGTTCGTTCACCACCCGGATGAGCCGGCGGCTGTCGCCCTCGATCATCTGCACGTACTCCTGCTGCGCCTGCGTCAGGCCGCCCGCGAGCCCGTCGCGCAGGTTCTGCGCCGATCCGAGGATGCCGGTCAGCGGCGTGCGCAGTTCGTGCGAAACGTTGGACAGCACGGCCGAGCGCAGCTTGTCGAGTTCGAGCAGCTCGAGATTGGCCGCGGCCAGCCGGACGTTGGCGTCGCGCAGCTCCGCGGTGCGCGCATCGACCTGCGCCGCCAGGCTGTCGTTCTGCTGTTCGATCAACAGCTGCTTGCCGCGCAGTTCCTGGGTGAGCACCATCAGCCGGTGCTGTCCGTGGATCAGGTCGTCGGTGCGCTTGTGGTTGGCCAGGCCCTGCCAGACGACCACCCCCAGCACCATCGCCGCCAGCAGCTTCTGCGGCCAGCCGGAGGGCACCAGCACCAGCGACAGGACCAGCACCACCAGCGCGAAGCTCCAGCCGTTGGACTGCCACGCGTGGCATTGCCTCAACTGCAGCGTGCACACGCTGCAGCGCCCGTAGGGCTGCGTCTGCACGTTGCGCCTAAGGACGCAGTTCTCGTTGATGGCTGGGGCTTTCGCCATCGATGGTGAAGTCGGTGAACCCATTGGAGCCTCCCTTCAGCCAGCCCCGGCGGACCAGCCAGTCGCGTCCCAGCACATAGAACCAGCAGCCCGCGCAAAAGCCCAGCGTCGGCGCGATCAGGAACGAGGCGGTGGGTACGGCCAGCACGATGAATCCCGCGGTCGGCCAGCCTGCCCCTGCAAGTCCGATCCCGGCGGCCTGCACCACGACCGACAGCGCGCACGCGCCGCGTGTCCCGCCGAGGTCGAAGTAGAGATCGCCGATGCGGTGCTCGCCACGGAAACGCACGAGCTGTGCCACCAGGCGCGCCACGGGCACCCAGCGCGGAGACAGCATCTGGAGGAAGGTCAGCACGAAGGTGACGCAGGCGAAGCGCAGGTCTTGCGTGAAGATGGCCGCCACCATGAAACCGGCCTCGGTCAGACGCTGCACCCGCATGCCGGGGCCGAACTGCAGTTCGCGGTCTGTGTTCATGGAGGACCTCCGGCAAAAGTCTAGCCACTACGGCGGGCCGGCGCCAGCGGGTTCGCCATATCCGAAAGGACATGCGGCATGCCTTCCCGTGCATGGGCCTGGCCGCCGCCACGGCCGCGCGCCGCCCTGCCTCCCTGCGAAAACCGCGGGCGTTCGCGCTGGCATGGCTTTCGCGATACCGGAAGGCCCCAACCCAACCCAAGGAGAACGAAATGGCTGAAGAAAGCAGAGAACTGGTCGTGGTCATCACCCATGGCATCGACCACGAGTTGTCGTCGGTGGGCTTCACCATCGCCAACGGCGGCATCACGGCCGGGCTGAAGGTGGCCATCTTCCTCACCAGCGCCGGCGTCGACGTGGTGCGCAAAAAGGCCGCCGA
>Ga0307406_10001182_pt1 | contig 14600 bp, 13 predicted proteins | sample 322Cmetagenome_3_FD_203706 | JGI IMG/M metagenome (GOLD analysis project Ga0307406, IMG submission 203706) | Maize rhizosphere microbial communities from greenhouse at UC Davis, California, United States - 322HYB-C-2 | ecosystem: Host-associated > Plants > Roots > Rhizosphere > Soil | place... | reverse complement strand
ACGGCGCTGGTCAGGCGACGACGGGCGAAGGTGGCGGCGCTCAGGCCGATGGCCAGCAGCAGTCCCCCCGCCCCGATCACCGCCGCCACCGCCCAGCCCCAGGCGTCGCCCGAGGCGTCCACGACGCGGCCCACGGCGATGTCCAGCGCCCCGACCGAACGCTTGACCACCACCACCTCGACCGCGCGCTGTGGACACAGGACGCCGCGCGCCAGCCGCATCACATAGACGTCGGCGCCCAGCCGCGGCGAGCGCTCGCCGCGCAGGCTTTCCAGCTCGGACAGGCCCGCCGGCTTGCCGACCGGCGCGCGGATGAAGCGCACCCCCGCACCGCCCCGGCCGGTGCGGCAGGTCTCCTCCAGCGTCCGCGCCTCGCGTTCGCGGGCCGGGCCGTTCTGGAAGGCGGTCAGCCAGTTGGACAGATAGACCGCGTCGGCCGGGGTCAGGGCATCCCCGGTCATGCCTTCCACGCCCAGCTTGGAGGCCATGGAGCCGTAGTCGTCCAGAGCGGCCAGGGCGGCCTTCTGGCGCTGGTCCATGCGCACCGCGGCGCTGGTCACGGCCAGGGAACCGGTCAGGGCCAGAGCGGACAGGACGGCGATCCCCGCCGCCAGCTGGGTGGTCGTGCGCCGCCCCAGCCAGGCCCTGATGCGGCGGAACGGGCCGGTCACGGCGATCTCAGCCCGTCCAGGCGGACAGGTCGCGGAACACCAGGCTCTGGCTGCGCGCGGACACGATCAGCGGATGCAGGTCGTCGCCCAGCTCAGGCGCCTGTTCCTTCAGTCGGCGGCGCAGGGCGCTAATGCGTGCGTCAATGATGTTGACGAAATTGTCGGGCAGGAAGTTCCACTCCACCCAGCACCGGTCCCAAAGCATGGTCTTGGTCACCGGCTGGCCCCGCGCGGTCATCAGCTCGCAGACGATGGCGAATTCCAGCGGCGACAGGTCGATGGTGCGCGACGTCGATCCCAGCTCCAACTTTACCGTACGCGCGCCGAACGACAGGCGGATGGGGCCGTTGACCAGATCGGCGTTCACGGGTTTCGCCCGGCGGGCCGCGCGGCGCAGCTGGGCGGCGATGCGGGCCAGAAGCTCCTCGTCCCCCACCGGCTTGGCCACATAGTCGTCGGCGCCCTCCAGCAGGCCCTCGACCTTCTGCCGCTCGCCGCCCAGCGCCGTCAGCATCAGGGCCGGCGCATCGGACGACGGCCCGTTGGAGGCGCGCAGGCGTTTCAGCGTCTCCAGGCCGTCCATGCCGGCGGTCAGGCGGTCGAGGATCAGCACGTCATAGGGCCGGGCCGCCGCCGCCTCGAGCGCGGTTTCGCCCCGATCGACCCGGTCCACGCGCTCGAAACCGGCGCGCAACAGCCGTTCGGCGACGTGTTCGGACAGGTCCGGATCGTCCTCGAGCAACAGGGCGGCGCGGCCCGCGAAGACCTCGCGCAGCCGGGCGAACGGATCCTCGCCCGCGATCACTGGTTCTCCGTCCATCAGCCGCCTCCCGTCGCCGAACGATAGGACGTTGAAGCCGAATGACAATGCTCGTCAGTCCCAAGCGCCACCGTGCACGCGCGCGGGGGCAGGCGGGGCTGATTCTTCCTGACCGCAGACTGATCGCACGGCGGTTGTCGAGCGAAGGCCGCGTGCTACCGTCGAGCTTTTACAAAGGGGTCTCGCCATGCTCGCCGTCGCTCTCGCCCTCATGCTCCAGGCCACCGCTCCCGCCGACCCGGCCTCGCCCGAGGCCGCCGCAGTGATGGCTCCCGTCAACGCCACGTTCGCGGCGCTGGCCGCCCGTGACGGAGCGCTTCTGACGCCTCATCTCGATTCGGAAGCGAGGATGATCGCCGCGGTCGAACGTTCGGATGGGAGCCGCGTCATCCGCCGCCTGACCGGCCAGGAATTCGCCGCCGGCCTGCGACCGGGCGCCGAGCGCTTCGAAGAGATCATGCCCAACCCGGTCATCGTCATCGATGGCGATATCGCCTCGGTCTTCGGCCGCTATCTCTTCAAGATCGATGGCGCGACCGTTCACTGCGGCGCCAACCACTTCGACATGATCCGCAAGGACGGCGCCTGGATCATCGCCGGCATCAGCTGGAGCCAACGCACCACCGGCTGTGACGGGGCCTAGACCCGGCGAGGACGGCGCTCACCGCGCTCAAGCAGCGAGCCGCCGCGCGGCGAGCGGTAGCGCCCTAGAAAGCGCTCTCGCCCGTGATGGCCCGGCCCAGGATCAGCGCGTGGACGTCGTGGGCGCCCTCGTAGGTGTTGACCGTCTCCAGGTTCATCGCGTGGCGCATGACGTGCATCTCACCGGTGATGCCGGCGCCGCCGTGCATGTCGCGGGCCTCCCGGGCGATGGCCAGGGCCTTGCCGCAGTTGTTGCGTTTCATCATCGAGATGGCTTCCGGGACCCAGTCGCCGGCGTCGAGACGGCGGCCCAGGGCCAGGGCGCCCTCGAAGCCGAGGAAGATCTCCGTCTGCATGTCGGCCAGCTTCTTCTGCACCAGCTGGCGGGCGGCCAGCGGGCGGCCGAACAGCATGCGCTCGGCGACATAGCCGCGGGTCAGGTGGAAGCAGGCCTCGGCCGCGCCCATGGCTCCCCACGAGATGCCGTAGCGGGCCTTGTTCAGGCAGGAGAACGGTCCGCGCAGGCCCTTCACGCCCGGCAGCAGGTTCTCTTCCGGCACGAAGACGTCGTTCAGACCGATGTCGCCGGTGATCGAGGCGCGCAGGGACAGCTTGTCGCCGATCTTGTCGGTGGTGAAGCCGTCGAAACCGCGCTCGACGATGAAGCCGCGGATGACGTCGTCCAGCTTGGCCCAGACAATGGCCAGGTCGCTGATCGGGCTGTTGGTGATCCAGTATTTCGCGCCGTTCAGGCGGTAGCCGCCCTCCACCTTGACCGCCTTGGTCTTCATCGAGGCCGGGTCCGAGCCGCCGTCGGCCTCGGTCAGGCCGAAGCAGCCGATCAGCTCGCCGGCCGCCATGCGGGGCAGGAAACGCATCTTCTGCTCTTCCGAGCCGAAGGCGTAGATCGGGTACATGGCCAGGGACGACTGCACCGACATGGCCGAGCGATAGCCGCTGTCGACCGCCTCGATCTCGCGCGCGATCAGGCCATAGGCCACGTGGCTGGCGCCCGCGCCGCCGTACTGTTCCGGCAGGGTGGCGCCCAGGAAGCCCATCTCGCCCATCTCGGTCATGATGGAACGGTCGAAAGTCTCGTCCCGGAAGGCGGCGACGATGCGCGGCAGCAGCTTCTCGCGGGCGTAGGCCCGGGCCGCCTCCTGGATCATCCGCTCGTCGTCGGTCAGCCGCCCGTCCAGATCCAGCGGATCGTCCCAGCGGAAGGTCTTCTGATGAGCGCTGACGCCGTCGGCCATTCTAGTCTTCCCAGTAGCGGTGCGGGGTTCAGGCGATCGTGAGCATCCGTGACGATCCACCCCCTGTTCTGGGCTGCGGTTTAGGCCAGAATGGCGGCGGCGGGTAGAGGGAGCGCCCGTCGCAGGCTATGCAGGGATATGACCCGAACGCTGAAACAACTGTTCGCCGATCACCCGCGAGAGGTGGGCGAGGGCTATTTTGAGCATATGGCGCACTCGGCGAGCTTCGGCTTCAAGCTGGCGCGGCTGTCGGCGACCGCCTTCGTGCACGCCATGGTGCCGGGGGTTCACAAGACGACCGTCTCGGACGAGATCAAATGCATGGCCCGCGACATGGGCGGCCGCGCCGAAGAAGCCCGCGAATGCCGCATGAAGGACGCGGGCGTCTGGGACGTGGGTTTGTAGGCTTGCCGGCCAACGGCTAAGCAGAGGCCATGACCCAAGGCCCCCTCTCCGGCGTTCGCGTTCTCGATCTCAGCCGCGTGCTGGCCGGTCCATGGGCGACCCAGACCCTGGCGGACCTCGGCGCCGAGGTGATCAAGATCGAGCGGCCCGGCGTCGGTGACGACACCCGCCAGTGGGGCCCGCCCTTCACCACGAAAACCGACGGATCCAAGGGCGACGCCGCCTATTTCCTGTGCGCCAACCGGGGCAAGAAGTCGGTCGAGCTGGATATCGCCAGCCCCGAGGGCGCCGCCGCCGTGCGCGAGCTGGCCAAGACCTGCGACGTGGTGGTCGAGAATTTCAAAACCGGAGGCCTGCGCAAATACGGGCTCGACTACGCCGGCCTGTCGGCGGTCAATCCCAGGCTGGTCTACTGCTCCATCACCGGCTTCGGCCAGGACGGGCCGGACGCCCACCGGGCCGGCTATGACTACATGATCCAGGCCATGGGCGGGCTGATGTCGATCACCGGCCAGCCCGACGGCGCGCCGGGGGCCGAGCCGATGAAGGTCGGGGTGGCGGTGGTGGACCTGTTCACGGGCCTGTACGCCTCCAACGCCATCCTGGCCACCTTGCTGCACGCCCGGGCCAGCGGCGAGGGCCAGCACATCGACATCGCCCTGTTCGACGTGCAGGCGGCCATGCTGGCCAATCAGGCCGCCAACTACTTCGTCTCAGGGACCGCGCCGACGCGGATGGGCAACGCCCACCCCAACCTGGCCCCCTACCAGCCCTTCCCCTGTTCGGACGGCATGGTGGTGATCGCCGTGGGCAATGACGGCCAGTATCGCGCCCTGTGTCTGGCGCTGGGCGTCGAGGGGCTGGGGACCGAGGCGCGCTTCGCGACCAACGCCGCCCGCATCGAACACCGCGTCGACCTGACCGCCGAACTGTCGGCGCTGACGGGCAAGCACAGCATGAAGGCCCTGATGGCCATGCTGGAGGCCGCGGGCGTGCCCTGCGGCCCGGTCAACACCATTGATCAGGTCTTCGAGGAGCCGCAGGCCAGGCATCGCGGGCTGGAGGTCGAACAGACCCGCGCCGACCTGTCCGGCCCGGTCCGCACCGTCGCCTCGCCCATCCGCATGTCGAGGACGCCCGTCCGCTACGACCTGCCGCCGCCGGCGCTGGGGGCGGATACGGACGCGGTGCTGGGGACGCGAGGGTCACGGGAGACCTGATCGGACGCCCCTGGCAAGCCGGTTCAGTCCTCCGGGATCGCCTCGATGATCCGCAGGTCGCGGATCGCCGCGTCGCCCAGCACGCGCAGCGCCTCCTGATAGGCCGGGCTTTCATGGGTCGCGATCGCCTGTTCGACGCTGTCGAACTCGATCAGCGTGGTGCGCTCGACCACACCCGCTTCAAACGCCGCGGCCGGGGTTCCCCGCGCCAGGAACCGCCCGCCGCCCTGGCGCATCGCCGGGCCCGCCAGCTTGATATAGGCATCGAGCCGCGCGGGATCGCTGATCGAGCGGAAGGTGTTGATCCAGTAGGCCTTGGCCATCGCCCATGTCCTTTGCAGAGTCGTCAGTAGCCCGCCGTGTCGCCGCCCGCGCCGGGAGCAGGCACGGACGAGGTTCTGGACGTGCTAAAGCGTTGGTTTACCAGTCGATCCAAGAGCCTTGCGGAAAGGATTCAGGCTTCCATCCCGTAAGGGTCAGCAGAATGCCCAGCGCCACGGCGACGAGAAGAAGAACGCCTCCGAGATTCCGTCCCGTGCGTCGCGCCGGCGCAAGCAAGGCAGGCCCAGCCTCCCCGGTTTGCTCTTCGCCAGCCCGGAGGCGGTCGAGCAATATACGGGCGGCCTGAGCTTGGTTATGCGGCACCGATAGGTTCACGCCCCCCAGAGCAAACAGCGCCAGCGTATTCGTCTTGGCATGCTCCGCGCCGCCCAGGACAGGGTCGTATCCCTCCGACCGAAGTCGCGCGGCAGCGATCTCAGCTTCATAGACATCCGCAAAGCGGGCGATCTCGGTCATGGTCATTACTCACAGATGGTGACGTTCGGCTCTGCGACCACCCTTGCCCGCCGGAATTGAAAACGGCGGTCGCCCTTCGACGACCGCCGCTTCGATGTCCGTCCGGAGACCGGCCCTACAGATCCAGCAGCGCCCGCGCCGGGTCTTCCAGCAGGTCCTTCACGCGGACCAGGAAGGTCACGGCTTCCTTGCCGTCGACGATGCGGTGGTCGTAGCTGAGGGCCACGTACATCATCGGGCGGATCTTCACCTCGCCGTTGATGGCCATCGGACGCTGCACGATGTTGTGCATGCCCAGGATGCCCGACTGCGGCGCGTTCAGGATCGGCGTCGACATCAGCGAGCCATAGGTGCCGCCGTTGGTGATGGTGAAGGTGCCGCCCTGCAGCTGGTCCAGGGTCAGATGGCCGTCGCGGGCCGCCTTGCCCAGATCGCCGATACCCTTTTCGATGCCGGCCAGCGACAGGGCGTCGGCGTCGCGCAGCACCGGCACGACGAGGCCCTTCTCGGTGCCGACGGCGATGCCGATGTCGTAGTGGTTCTTGTAGATGATGTCCGTGCCGTCGATCTCGGCGTTGACCGACGGGATCTCCTTCAGGGCCGCGACGACGGCCTTGGTGAAGAAGGACATGAAGCCCAGCTTCACGCCGTGGCGCTTCTCGAACACATCCTTGTACTGGGCCCGCAGCGCCATGATGTTGGTCATGTCCACCTCGTTGAAGGTGGTCAGCTGGGCGGCGGTGTTCTGCGATTCCTTCAGGCGGCGGGCGATGGTCTGACGCAGGCGCGTCATCTTCACCCGCTCCTCGCGCGGCTGGTCGGCGCGCGGCGCGGCCGGGGCGGCGGCGGGAGCCGGAGCCGACGGCGCCGGAGCGGCCTGCGGAGCGGCGGCGCCGATGGCGGCCAGGGCGTCGCCCTTGGTGATGTTGCCCTTCGGACCGGTGGCCTCGATGGCCTTCGGATCGAGGTTGTTCTCGGTCACCACGCGCTGGACGGCAGGCGACAGGTGCGGGGCGTCGCCCGAGGGAGCGGAAGCGAACTGGGCCGAGCCGGTGTTGGCCGGAGCGGCGGCGGGCGTTTCTCCAGCGGGGGCGCCCGAGGCGGCGATCGAGCCGATCTGCTGGCCCGGCGTGACGGTGGCGCCGGAGTCGGCGAGGATGGTCAGCACGCCGGCGGCCGGGGCCGACACTTCGACGGCGACCTTGTCGGTCTCGATCTCGACCAGCAGTTCGTCCTTGGCGACCGTGTCGCCGGACTTCTTCAGCCAGGTCCCCATCGAGCCTTCGGCGACGCTTTCGCCCATGGTCGGGGTGGAGATCGGCACGACGCCGCCCGAGGCGGCGGGAGCCGGAGCCGGAGCGGCGGCGGGCGCCTCGGCGGCCGGGGCGGCTTCGGTCTTGGGCGCTTCAGCGGCCGGAGCGGCGGCAACGGCAGGGGCGGGCGCGCTCGCGCCTTCCGACACCACGCCCAGCACGGCGTTCGGAGTGACCGTGTCGCCTTCGGCGAACTTGATCTCGGCCAGCACGCCGTCGGACGGCGAAACGACTTCCAGCGAGACCTTGTCGGTCTCCAGCTCGACCAGGACCTCGTCCTTCTTCACCGGATCACCGGCCTTCTTCGTCCACTTGCCGATGGTGGCTTCGGTGACGGATTCGCCAAGGGCGGGGGTGAGGATGTCGGCCATGGTCGGGTCCAGGTCTCGTTCAGATCAGAAGTGCGGCTACGCTATCAGGCGAAGGCGTCGGTCAGGAAGGCGTCGAGTTCTTTCAGGTGCCGGCTCATGAGGCCCGCGGCGGTCGAGGCCGAGGCCGGACGACCGACGTAGCGGGCCCGCTTGGCCTTCACGTCCAGTTTTTCGAGCGTCAGTTCGATCCACGGATCGACGAAAGTCCAGCCGCCCATGTTCTTCGGCTCTTCCTGACACCAGACCAGTTCGGCGTTCGGGAAGCGGGCCAGTTCGGTCATCATCGACTTCATCGGCCACGGATAGAACTGCTCCAGACGCAGCAGATAGACGTCGTCGATCCCGTCGCGCTCGCGGCGGTCCAGCAGGTCGTAATAGACCTTGCCCGAGCACAGGACGACGCGGCGGATGTCCTTGTCGGCCTTGATCTTGACGCCGGCCACTTCCGGACGCGTCTGGGCGTCGTCATGCAGCACGCGGTGGAAGGAGCTGCCCTCGGCCATGTCGGCCAGGGTCGAGACCGCCTTCTTGTGACGCAGCAGCGACTTGGGCGTCATCATGATCAGCGGCTTGCGGAACGGCCGGTGCATCTGGCGACGCAGGATGTGGAAATAGTTGGCCGGGGTCGTGCAGTTGGCGACCTGCATGTTGTCTTCGGCGCAGGCCTGCAGGAAGCGCTCCAGACGGGCCGACGAGTGCTCCGGGCCCTGCCCTTCATAGCCGTGCGGCAGCAGCATGGTCAGGCCGCACATGCGCAGCCATTTGCGTTCGCCCGACGAGATGAACTGGTCGATCACCACCTGGGCGCCGTTCACGAAGTCGCCGAACTGGGCTTCCCACATGACCAGGGTGTTCGGATCGGACAGGGCGTAGCCGTATTCGAAGCCCAGCACCGCCTCTTCCGACAGGGCCGAGTCGATGACCTCGAAATGGGACTGCTTGTCCGACAGGTTGTTCAGCGGGACGTAGCGCTTCTCGGTCGTCTGATCGACGATGCCCGAGTGGCGCTGCGAGAAGGTGCCGCGCACCGAGTCCTGACCCGACAGACGGACCGGGAAGCCCTCTTCCAGCAGCGAACCGAAGGCCAGGCTCTCGGCCGTGGCCCAGTCGATGTTCTGGCCGGACGTGATCATCTCGCGGCGGCCGTCGATGACGCGCTTGAGCGTCTTGTGGATGTCGACGGCGTTCGGGATGGTCGTCAGGCGATGGCCGATGTCGGACAGCTTGGCCATCGGCACGGCGGTTTCGCCGCGGCGCTCATCGCCCTCGGCCAGGCCGATGCCGGTCCACTGACCGTCCAGCCAGTCGGCCTTCTTGGCCTCGAAGGCCTTGCCGGCGTCGAACTCGGCGTCGAGGAAGGCCTCGAAGCGCGCGACCTCGGTGTCGATCTCGGCTTGAGTGACCACGCCTTCCTTGACCAGACGCGCGGCGTAGATCTCGCGCGTCGAGGGCAGGGCGCGGATCTTCGAATACATCAGCGGCTGGGTGAAGGTGGGATCGTCGCCTTCGTTGTGGCCGAAGCGGCGGTAGCAGAACATGTCCACCACCGCGTCCTTGTGGAATTTCTGGCGGTATTCGGTGGCCACCTTGGAGGCGAACACGACCGCTTCCGGGTCATCCCCGTTCACGTGGAAGATCGGGGCCTGGACCATCAGCGCCACATCCGACGGATAGGGCGACGAGCGCGAGTTGCGCGGGCTGGTGGTGAAGCCGATCTGGTTGTTGATGACGAAATGCAGGGTGCCGCCGGTGCGGTAACCCTTCAGCCCCATCAGGGCGAAGCATTCGGCCACCACGCCCTGGCCGGCGAAGGCGGCGTCGCCGTGGATCAGCAGCGGCACGACCTTGGAACGGTCCAGCGCCCACTCTTCCTCAGGCTTGCCGACATTGGCCTCGCGGATGTCGAAGGCCTGCTTGGCGCGCGCCTTGCCCAGGACGACCGGGTTGACGATCTCCAGGTGCGAGGGGTTGGCGGTCAGCGACAGGTGGACGGTGTTGCCGTCGAACTCGCGGTCCGAGCTGGCGCCCATGTGATATTTGACATCGCCCGAGCCCTCGATGTCCGAAGGCACGGTCGAGCCGCCCTGGAACTCGTGGAAGATGGCGCGATAGGGCTTGCCCATCACGGCGGCGAGCGTGTTCAGGCGGCCGCGGTGGGCCATGCCCAGCACGATCTCATCGACGCCCAGCGACCCGCCGCGCTTGATGACCTGCTCCAGCGCCGGGACCATGGCCTCGCCGCCGTCCAGACCGAAGCGCTTGGTGCCCGGGAACCGCTTGTGCAGGAAGCGCTCGAAGCCCTCGGCCTCGATCAGCTTGTTCAGGATCGCCAGCTTGCCTTCCTTGGAGAAGGCGTTCTGCTCGAACTTGTCCGGCCCCTCGAAGCGCTGCTGGAGCCAGGATTTCTCCTCCGGCTCCGCGATGTGCATGAACTGGATGCCGATGTTGCCGCAGTAGGTGCGGCGCAGGATGGCCAGCACCTCGCGGATGCTGCCGGTCTGCAGGCCCAGCACGCCGTCCAGGAAGATCGGACGGTCCAGGTCGGCGGCGGTGAAGCCGTAGAATTCGGGAGTCAGCTCGGGGTTGTTCACCGGCTGCTCGATGCCCAGCGGGTCCAGCGTCGCCTGCAGGTGGCCGCGCACGCGGTAGCTGCGGATCAGCATCAGGGCGCGGATCGAATCGTGGGCGGCGGCGCGGATCTCGTCCGCCGAGGCGGCGGGCGCGGCGGCGGCGGCCGGAGCTGCGGCGGCGACGGGCGCGCCGGACTTCTTGGGGTCGGGCTTGGGCGCCGGCCAGCGGCCGTCGAACACGGCCTCGGCTTCGGTCGGCTCGCTGGTGATCGGACGGCCCCAGCCGCCCGCGGCCCCGGCGGCCTTCACCTGCTCGGCGTTGTCGCGCAGCTGGTCGAAGAAGGCGCGCCACTCAGCGGACACGGAGGCGGGATTGTCGGCCCACTTCTCGTGAAGGTCCTCGATAAACGAGGCATTGGAGCCATACAGGAAGCTGGTCTCGGCAAAGACCTGGTTCAGCCGACCGGCATCGTCCGCCATCGTTCTCGTCAGTCCCTTGAAGCGCGCGCGCACGTCTGCGCGGAGGCGACGGCGCTCATATAGGCGCTGTTTCCTTATGGGTCATGACCGAATAGCGGCGCTAGGGTCGAATTTCGCTGAAATCGGGTGAAATTCGCCCGCGTCATGCCCCATAGGTGAGACATCGACTGGTGTCCGCCACGCCGGCCCAGTCATCGAACCGCGCCGGCGTGGACTGACGTCAGTTCGTTATTCGTAGATGGTGCCGTTGTCGGTGCAGGTCCCGATGCGCACGCGCACCTCGTACTGGGTCACCTGGCCATCGGGATATTGCGTCACCCCGGCCCAGCCGTTGTAGCAGACCCCCTGCCACGAGCCGACCTGCTCGGTGAGGGTGGCGTCGCTGTAGTACAGATAGCTGTACAGCGGCTCGGACAGGGCGACCGCGGGGCCAGCCGCGGCGCCGACGAAGACGGCGACCGAGGCGGCGACGGCCGACAGGAGCTTGAGACGAATCGTCATGGGAACCTCCGAACTCGCCCTCCGGATGAGGGCATCGGACGTTCGCCTGTAGCGCGAGATAGAGTCAACCGGTGCGAGCATCCGGCCCATGCCGGATGCTCGCCGGAAGGATCAGCCCTTCAGCACTTCCACCAGGGTCGTGCCCAGGCGCGCCGGCGACGGCGACACGCGGATGCCCGCGGCCTCCATGGCGGCGATCTTGGATTCCGCGTCGCCCTTGCCGCCCGAGACGATGGCCCCGGCGTGGCCCATGGTGCGGCCCTTGGGCGCGGTGCGGCCCGCGATGAAGCCGGCCATCGGCTTCTTGCGGCCCTTCTTGGCCTCGTCGATCAGGAACTGGGCGGCTTCTTCTTCCGCGCCGCCGCCGATCTCGCCGATCATGATGATCGAGGTGGTCTCGGGGTCGGCCAGGAACAGCTCCAGCACGTCGATGAACTCGGTGCCCTTGACCGGGTCGCCGCCGATGCCGACCGCCGTGGTCTGGCCCAGGCCTTCGTTCGTGGTCTGGAACACGGCCTCATAGGTCAGGGTGCCCGAACGCGACACGATGCCGACGTTGCCCTTCTTGAAGATCGAGCCCGGCATGATGCCGATCTTGCACTCTTCCGGGGTCAGGATGCCCGGGCAGTTCGGGCCCAGCAGGCGCGACTTCGACTTTTCGAGGCGGGCCTTCACGCGCACCATGTCCAGCACCGGGATGCCCTCGGTGATGCAGGTGATGAAGGGGATCTCGGCGTCGATGGCCTCGATGATGGCGTCCGCGGCGCCCGCCGGCGGCACATAGATGACCGAGGCGTCGGCGCCGGTGGCGTCCTTGGCTTCAGCGACCGTGGCGAAGATCGGCAGGGTCTCGCCCTCCGACCCGTGCCACAGCTCGCCGCCCTTCTTGGGGTGGATGCCGCCGACCATCTTGGTCCCGTAGTAGCGAAGCGCCTGCTCGGTGTGGAAGGTGCCGGTCTTGCCGGTCAGGCCCTGGACGAGGACCTTGGTGTCTTTGTTGACGAGGATGGACATCTGAAGGCTCTCTCTGGACGGTCAAATCGTTTGGTTGTTTGGAATGATCAGGTTGAGGCAGCGAAGGACGAAGGTCTGGAAGCCGCTGACGACGTAGATCCGCCGGAACAGCTCGGCCTCGGCGCCCAAGCGGCGCGCCCGGTCATAGAGCGTCGATTGCAGGCGTCGCTTGCGGCCCATCTCCAAGGTGTCCTGAACCGCCAGCCGCCGGTCCCACTTGCCGCGCCATTGCTCCAGGCTGATGGCGTCGTAATGGGCCAGAAGCAACGACTTGGCCACTGCAGCCGACAAGGGCGTTCCGCCGCGCTTGGATTCGTGGATGCAGACCTTGACGCCGGGAAGGCCGGCCCGGACCGCGTGCTTGCCCATGTCGTGACCGAGCAAGCCCTGGGTGAAGAAGCCGCCACAGCCCGGATAGAGCAGATAGGGCAGGACCGAGCTGAAGGGTCGTCCATAGGATCGTCTGAAGAAGGCCGCCCCATACTCCTGGGACAGGTCGTGGCGGTCGCTGTAGACCGCTTCGACGGTGCGGAAGATGACGGATTCCCGATCCGGAGCCGTCGAGGCCAGCAGGTCGCCTATCGACCCCTCGCCCAGGATGAACTCGTCGATATCGACCACCAGAAGCCAGTCGGAGGTCGTCTGGCGGTAGGCGAGGTTGTAGACGGCCCTCTGCCGGTGCTCGACGCTTTCTGGACGTGAAACGCCCAGGTCGCGCCAGAAGCCCTCGTCGCAGGCGATGACCTCGGCGCCTTCAAAGTCCCCCGCCAGCGCCGTTTCCCCGTCGAAGAAGACGCGGATGCGATCCGCGCCTCTGCGGCGGTAGTGGGCGATGAAGGTGCTGATGTGCCGCTCCGGCGCCAGCGCCATCGCGACCACTTCGAACTTGGCCAAGGCCTCTCTCCAACCGGCCCCTGATGCTCAGGGACGGTAAGCGAATGAACTCAACCGACCGCCGCGACGATCTTCTGGGCGGCGTCGTCCAGGTCGTCGGCCGCGGTGATGGCCAGGCCCGATTCATTGAGGATTTTCTTACCCTCGTTGACGTTGGTGCCTTCCAGGCGAACGACCAGCGGCACCTTCAGGCCCACTTCCTTCACCGCCGCGACCACGCCCTCGGCGATGACGTCGCAGCGCATGATGCCGCCGAAGATGTTGACCAGGATGCCCTTCACGTTCGGGTCGGCCGTGATGATCTTGAAGGCCGCGGTGACCTTCTCCTTGGAGGCGCCGCCGCCGACGTCCAGGAAGTTGGCCGGCTCCTTGCCGTACAGCTTGATGATGTCCATCGTCGCCATGGCCAGGCCGGCGCCGTTGACCATGCAGCCGATGTCACCGTCCAGGGCGACGTAGGCCAGGTCGTACTTGGACGCCTCGATCTCCTTGGCGTCTTCCTCGGTCTCGTCGCGCAGCGCCTTGATGTCCTCGTGGCGGAACAGGGCGTTGCCGTCGAAGCTGACCTTGGCGTCCAGCACCCGCAGGTGGCCGTCGGTCATGACGATCAGCGGGTTCACTTCCAGCATGGCCATGTCGGTCTCGACGAAGGCCTTGTACAGGATGGGGAACAGCGACTTACCGTCCTCGGCCGCCGCGCCCGTCAGGCCGTAGGCGGTGTTGATCTTGGCCACGTCGGCGTCGGTGACGCCGGTGTTCGGATCGATGACCAGGGTGACGATCTTCTCGGGCGTGTCGTGGGCGACCGCCTCGATGTCCATGCCGCCCTCGGTCGAGACGACGAAGGCGATGCGGCCGTGGTCGCGATCGACCAGGATCGACAGGTACAGTTCGCGGTCGATGTCCGCGCCGTCCTCGATGTACAGGCGGTTGACCTGCTTGCCGGCGTCGCCCGTCTGGGCGGTCACCAGGGTGTTGCCCAGCATTTCCTTGGCGTTGGCCACGACCTCTTCGATCGAGCGGGCCAGGCGGACGCCGCCCTTGGCGTCGGGGCCCAGTTCCTTGAACTTGCCCTTGCCGCGCCCGCCGGCGTGGATCTGGCTCTTCACGACATAGAGCGGACCCGGCAGCTGCCGCGCCGCGGCCTCGGCCTCGTCGGCGCTGGTGATGGCGACGCCGGCCGCGACCGGTGCGCCGAAGCCCTTCAGGACCTGTTTGGCCTGATACTCGTGAATGTTCATGGGGAGGACCGCTGCCTGGAAAACGTGGGGCGCTTATAGGACCCCCACGTTCGCGGGTGCAACCGTCACGCCGCGTCAGCCGGCGCGGCGAGGCGTTTTCCCTAGACCATTTTTGCTTCAGGTCGTTTCGACCTGAATCCAAAAAATGGTCCAGCATCAATCTGGAGCGAAATCTGAGCCGAGTTGGACTGCGTCCAACTCAACCGATTTCGCTCTAGTCCACCCAGTCCTTCTTCAGGGTCCGGGACGCCCCGATCAGCAGGAAGGCGGCCAGGATGTAGAAGCCCATGCCGGTGTAGATCGCCCAGCGCAGGCTCTCGTCCCCGAACTGCGGACGCAGCAGGTCGCTCATCCAGCCGAAGTAGAAGAAGCCGACGGCCAGGCCGAGCAGGTTGTTGATCAGC
>Ga0307406_10001181_pt1 | contig 14603 bp, 13 predicted proteins | sample 322Cmetagenome_3_FD_203706 | JGI IMG/M metagenome (GOLD analysis project Ga0307406, IMG submission 203706) | Maize rhizosphere microbial communities from greenhouse at UC Davis, California, United States - 322HYB-C-2 | ecosystem: Host-associated > Plants > Roots > Rhizosphere > Soil | place... | reverse complement strand
GCAACGGCGCCTAGCGCGGCGAGCATGCCGGCACCGGCATCGTGAACCCAGAGGCCGGCCAGGTCGACCAGGATCCGATGCAGTGGCTCGCTGCCGATCACTGCCGCAATGGCCTCACCGATTGGGCGAGACGATTCCCGATACGGAATACCAACCCCCCGACCGGATCCCAGGACCTGAACAACTGCATGATCCGCTCCCCTGCCAGTCGTCACCATCACGCCATCGATCACACAGGTTGAGACGCTGATTCCGAGCTGGTCGGCGTACGCGGTGACAAAGCCGGCGCCGGCCTCTCCGATCGGCAATATCGATACGTCGGCGCCGCCCGGTCGCCAGCCAGAGGCGATGGCCTCAGCAGCCTGTCGGGAAGACATCGCGCCAATCGAATCGGTTGCGACCAGGATCCGCACGCGTGAGTCCTCCTTCCCGTCAGCGGCTGCCATCGTAGAGACCTGACCCACGATGTTTCCGCCGTTGTGAGCGTTCGGCCGCTGAGTGGGCACTAGGTACATTTGGTGCGTGGCCAGCACCCCTCCTTCGACCGCGCCCAAATCCGGGACACCGCTGTCGCTGTTCGTTCTGGGCCGGGAGTCTGACCCGCGCTCTGAGCGGGGTGTAGAGTGCCCGGGCGACCTGCCGCCGGCTTCCGACCCAGCCCTGGTGGAGCGCGCCAGACGAGCCAAGGCCGCCCTAGGGGAGCGGCTCTTCATACTCGGTCACCACTACCAGCGCGACGAGGTGATCCAGTTCGCCGATGTCACCGGCGACTCGTTCAAGCTCGCCCGCGACGCCGCAGCTCGGCCGCACGCTGAGTTCATCGTGTTCTGCGGCGTGCACTTTATGGCTGAGTCGGCCGACATCCTGACCTCGCCTGAGCAGAAGGTGATCTTGCCTGACCTGGCGGCAGGATGCTCGATGGCCGATATGGCGCGGCTCGCCCAGGTCGAGGACGCCTGGGACGTGCTGGCGGACGCCGGGGTCGCAGATGTCACCGTGCCGGTGACCTACATGAACTCCTCAGCCGATATCAAGGCCTTTTGTGGCAAGCACGACGGTGTTGTTTGTACGTCGTCAAACGCCAAGTCGGTACTCCAGTGGGCTCTTAAGCGCGGCGAGAAGGTGCTGTTCCTGCCCGATCAGCATCTCGGTCGCAACACCGCGGTGCTCCAGATGGGCATGAGCCTGGACGATTGCGTGGTCTACGACCCCCACCAGTACAACGGTGGCCTCACCCCGGGCGAAGTGCAAGCCGCCACGATGATCTTGTGGAAAGGCCATTGCTCGGTGCATGGACGGTTCACCCATCAAGCCGTCGACGACGTGCGGGCACGAATCCCCGGTGTCAATGTGCTGGTGCATCCAGAGTGCCAGCATGAGGTCGTCTTGAAGTCGGATTTGATCGGCTCCACAGAGTTCATCATCAAGACCATCCAGCAGGCAGAGCCTGGGTCGAAGTGGGCTATCGGCACCGAGCTCAACCTGGTCAGGCGCCTCGCTCATGATCATCCCGACAAGGAGATCGTTTTTCTGGAGCAACACGTCTGTTACTGCGCCACAATGAATCGGATCGACTTGCCGCATCTCGTTTGGGCCCTGGAGAACCTGGCGCAGGGCCATGTCGTCAACCAGATCACAGTCGATCCGGAGACTGAGCGCTACGCCAAGGCCGCGTTGCAGCGGATGCTTGATCTGCCAGGCGAAACCGCCAGAGATTGACAGCCCATAGCCGATGAGTTGATGCCTCCGACGAGGTCTATTTAGCATGCACGAGGTCAAAACTCTTCTTAAAGATCTTGTCCTGGTCGAGTCTCCACGTTGGCACGACGACCGACTGATCTTCTCCGACTGGGGCGCCGGTGAGGTGCTCGCGGTTGATCCCGACGGCAGGCGCGAGCTCGTCACTCGCATCGACGCGATGCCGTTCTGTCTAGATCGGCTGCCTGATGGACGGTTGCTGATCGTCGCCGGACAGCAGCTGCTGGTCCGCGGAGCCGACGGCACCCTGACCACGTACGCCGAACTCGGAGCAGTCTCCACGAAACCATGGAACGACATCGTGACCGATGGCCGGGGCAACACCTATGTGAACAACATCGGATTCGACTTTCCCGATGCTGAGTTCACCCCTGGGCTCATCGCGCTGATCAGTCAGGACGGAAGAGCTCGGCAGGTTGCCGACGGTTTGGCGTTTCCGAACGGCATGGCTGTCACCCCAGACAACTCGACCTTGATCGTTGCCGAGTCCTATGGCGGTGTGCTGACCGCGTACGACATCGCTCCCGATGGTGATCTTGGTGATAGTCGGGTGTGGGCAGAGCTCCAAGGTGCCGCGCCCGACGGCATCTGTATCGACGCCGAGGGCGCTGTCTGGTTTGCCGAAGTTCCGGGGCGCCGCTGTGTTCGGGTTCGTGAAGGTGGAGAGGTCTTGCAAACGATCACGTCAGAGCTCGGCTGCTTCGCCTGCATGCTGGGCGGCGCCGAGGGAAAGACCCTGTTCATGACTGCGGCGGCTTGGCCGGATGCAATGACACCTGGCTCGCGTACAGGTCAGGTCCTCACCGCGGAGGTTTCAGTCCCTCGGGCGGGTTGGCCCGGCTAAGGCGCAGTTACGCCAGGAATCAGTCCCTCTTCGGACTCGCTCAGCAGCTGCTGTACTTCTTCGAGCGTCGAGTCACCGGCTGGCAAGATCAAGTCCGAGTCCTCAAGTTCCTCGTCTGGCACCGGCGTTCCCGTTGTCCGGATCCGGTCGAGCAAAGTGTGCAGAGCGCTGGTCAGCCTATCTTGATCACCGGCTGCAACGGCTTGCTCAACCGCATCATCGAAGGAATTGAGCGCGCGTACTGCGTCGTCGGAGAGCCGCCACTGACCCTCGTTGAGGATCCGAACGATCATCGCAGGTCACCCTGCGGCTGAGCTGGGGGCGCCTCCTGACCCTGGCTGGGAGGTGCCTGGTACTCCTGCGGTGGCTGCGCGTCCAGGCCGGGCGGCTGTGCAGCCTGAGTCGGAGGCTGAGCCTGCGCCGGAGCTTGCTGACCCTCGATCGCCTGCGGCGCAGCCGAAGGACCGGCACCAATTGCTGCCTTCATCCGAGCAAGTTCGTTCTCCACGTCCGAGGTCGAGGCCAACTGTTCCAGCTCGAGTGTGATGTCGTCCTTGGCGGTTCCTGTGGGATCGTCCAGAGCACCACTGGCCAACAGCTCATCGATGGCACCGGCACGGGCCTGCATCTGCGCTGTTTTGTCCTCGGCCCGCTGAATCGCCAGGCCGACGTCGCCCATCTCCTCACTGATCCCAGAGAACGCCTCGTTAATGCGCGTCTGCGCCTCGGCGGCGGAGTACGTCGCCTTGATCGTCTCCTTCTTGGTCCGGAAGGCGTCCACCTTTGCCTGCAACCGCTGGCTGGCGCGGGTGAGCTTTTCCTCCTCCCCTTGCAGCTGTGCGTGTTGAACTTGGAGATCACTCAGCTGTTGCTGCAGGCCGGACCGCCGCGTGAGGGCTTCGCGAGCTAGATCCTCCCGGCCGACTTCGAGCGCCTTCTGAGCCTGATTAGTCAGCTTGTCGGCCTGGGTATTCAGCTGATTCGCCTGTAGCTCGATCCGCTTACGACTGGTAGCCACATCGGCGACGCCGCGACGCACCTTCTGCAGCAGCTCGAGCTGCCGCTGGTAGGAGTAATCGAGGGTTTGGCGCGGATCTTCCAGTTTGTCCAAGGCCTTATCGGTCTTAGCACGGAAGATCATCGAGATCCGCTGAAAAATGCCGGTCATGAGATGTCAGCTGGTCCTTCCAGACTCCGGTTTCACGGCCGGGGGCCGCTCGCAGGCTTCCACCGTATCTCTGCAGGAAAACCGAACCCAGCCAGGGATGAGAGTAGTTTCGTCTTTGGGGTGATCCCCTGACACAATCCAGGGCCAGATCCGCCAACCCTGCTCGCCCAGGATAAAAATCCAGCACAGCACGAGAATCTACGAGAGGGACCGTGGCACTCTTCCGCCGCAATACCGAGTCCGAGCCAGAGCAGCCGGCGACAACTATTGATCATGCTCCTACCGGTAAGAAGGACCGCCCAACGCCGACCCGTAAGGAAGCGGAGGCGGCGCGACGCCAGCGCATCACTACAACGCTCAGCAAGAAAGAAGCGCGGGCCGCCGCCAGCCGCCACTCGCGAGCTGAGCGGATGAAAGCCATCAGCGCCCGAGAAGCCGCACCTGAGAAGGTGTTGATGCGTGACTACATTGACGCTCGCTTCAACCTGGGTGAGTTCTTGCTGCCCTCGGTCGTTGTGATCTTGGCGATCACAATTCTCGGCAGCTATTGGCAGGCAGTGACCTTGATCGCCACGCTAGCGATGTACTTGTTCATCTTCGGTGTCTTTGTTGATGGGTATCTGATGTGGCGGGGCTTCAAGAAGGTGCTGGCCGCCCGGCTGCCGAAGGCGTCGCCAAAAGGCTTGCTGCTCTATGGAATGACCCGCAGCACCCAGATCCGCAGGTTTCGCTCCCCTGCTCCACGAATCAAGCGCGGAGACGCCTACTGAGGTGCATACTGAGCCGTGGGCACGTCTGGGGGGAAATGTCCATGGAATACAGGCATCTGGGAAACAGTGGCCTCAAGGTTTCGGCCATCAGCTATGGCAACTGGATTACACACGGTTCGCAGCTTGAGGTTGAGCAGGCAACTGCTTGCGTCCGAGCTGCGCTGGACGTCGGTATCACGACATTCGATACCGCCGACGTGTACGCCAGTGGGCGGGCGGAGAGCATCCTTGGCAAGGCCTTAAAGGGCGAACATCGCGACGGGCTGGAGATCTTTACCAAGGTCTACTTTCCAACCGGCCCCGGCGCCAATCACACGGGACTATCCCGTAAGCACATTCACGAGGCGATCAACGCCTCATTGCGCCGGCTCAAGACCGACTATGTCGATCTCTATCAAGCTCATCGCTATGACTACTCGACGCCCTTGATAGAGACCATGCAGGCCTTCGCCGACGTCGTGCGAGCTGGCAAGGCGCTTTATATCGGCGTCAGTGAGTGGACGGCCGCTCAGATACGCGAGGCGCATGCGCTGGCAGCGAAGCTCGGCATCTCGCTTGTCTCCAATCAGCCGCGTTACAACGCCCTCTATCGCATCATCGAGGCCGATGTGATACCGACCTGCCAGGAGCTCGGCGTCAGCCAGGTTGTCTTCTCTCCGATGGAGCAGGGGATCCTGAGTGGCAAGTACCGACCTGGCGAGCCACCGCCGGATCACTCGCGTGCCACGCATGAAAGCGAGGGAGCGCGGTTCATCCGCCGAGTACTCCACGACGACGTGCTCGACTGCGTGCAGCAGCTGGCACCGCTGGCTGAGGAGGAGGGTCTCACGATGGCTCAGCTTGCGGTGGCGTGGGTCCTGCAGAACGACAACGTCGCCAGCGCCATCAACGGCGCATCACGCCCGGAGCAGGTGAGGAGCAATGCAGCTGCCGCTGGGCGGAAGCTATCGCCGGAAACCATGGCTGGCATCGACGATGCACTTTGTAGTGTCATCGAGAGTGATGGCGCCATAGTGGGCTCTACCTCGCCTAGACAACGCTTGCGATGACACGGGGGTGATCCGATGAGCTGGCACTGGGTGCCCGACCACAAACCCGCGTCCAGCCGATCCAATCCAGATCTGCCATCGATCGCCCGGACCTTCCAGACCCAGGGTGAGGCGGAGACCTGGCTAGGTGAGTTCTATCCGAGTTTGCTGGCTGCCGGCGTACGCGCGGTCAGCCTTTATGAGGCCGACCGGCTTGTGTACGGACCCATGTCGCTGGAGCCCGACGTCTAAGGACCGTGGTTCTTGAGCGCCCGTTAAGGTCTGCTAGTGCCGACGCCTGACTACATTGCCGCCATCCGACGCGTGTACGGCCAAGGCAGGCTGTTGCTCCCCGGCGTGTCCGCCGTCGTGCTCCGCACTGATCTTGAGCCGGGCCGAGTGCATATCCTGCTGACGCGACGCAGCGACACCGGACGCTGGAGCCTGCCTGCAGGAATCGTGGAACCGTTCGAGCAGCCCGCCGCAGCAATCCTTCGGGAGCTGCTCGAAGAGACCCGCATCACGGCTGACGTGGAACGGCTTGCGCTGCTCCGGACCGACCCCGATGTCGTGTATCCCAACGGCGACAGGTGTCAGTTCGTCGCAATGTGCTTCCGGTGCCGCTACGTCTCTGGTGAGGCGCAGGTGGGAGACGAGGAGTCCACCGAGGTCGCCTGGTTCCCTGCCGATGACTTACCCGATGAGCTCACCGACATCCAAGTCCGCCGCATCCGCTGCGCCTTGGAAGATCGGGATGCCTGCGTTTTTGATCTTTAGAATCGATTTCGATGATCACGGCTCAACACCGTGGCTCAGGTTTCCCGTACGCCAGGTGTTACGAATGGCGGCTTGGTGATCACGAAAGACTCCTGACGGTTCCTAATGTCGACCGTCACAACATCATCGTCATTCAGACCCGCCTCGATCAGGGCGAGGGCGATGCCGATCTTGAGCGTCGGCGAGAACGTCCCTGATGTCACCGCGCCGACCTCGTGATCATCCGGAGCCCGCACGATCATTCCCGGTCGCGGAATCCCTCGGCCGATGGCACGCAAGCCTCGCAACAAGCGCTGCGGGCCTGCTAGTTTCTCGGCACGGAGGGCGTCAGCTCCAAAGAAGCTCTGCTTCTTCCAGCCCACTGCCCAACCGAGACGGGCCTGCACCGGTGTGATCGTTGGTGAAATGTCCTGACCGTGCAGTGCGTAGCCCATCTCGGTACGCAGCGTGTCCCGGGCCCCCAGACCTGCAGGCTGCAGCCCATACGGCTCACCTGCGGCTAGCACGGCATCCCACACCGCAACTGCCGCGTTGGCGGGAATCACCAGCTCATAGCCGCGCTCTCCCGTATAGCCGGTTCGGCAGACAGTCACCGGCGTCTCCTCGTACTGAGCGCCGACAAACGTCATGTAGTCGTGCCCAGTCGGTAAGCCAGCGGCTGACAAGACCTCATCGGAGAAGGTGCCCTGAATGGCCAGCACTGCAAAGTCGCGATGCCCGTTGCTGACTGCGACACCGGTAGGCGCAGCCTCGGTCAGCAACGCGACGACCTTCTCGCAATTTGCCGCATTGGGGATCAGGAAGACCTCATCGGGAGACTTGAGGTAGGCGATCATGTCGTCCACTACCCCGCCGTCCTCATTACAGAGCAACGTGTATTGCGCCTGACCTGTCTCGATCTTCCCGAGGTCGGCAGTCAGACACCGGTTGACGAAGGCGGCAGCGTCAGGGCCGACCACAGTCACCTTGCCGAGATGGCTCACGTCGAAGATCCCGACCGCGTTGCGGACCGCCGCATGCTCGGCCAGCACGCCAGCACCGGCGTACTCCAAGGGCATCGTCCATCCGCTGAATGCCGCAAACTTGGCGCCTGCGGCGACATGCCGCTCATGCAGCGGTGACTTCAGTAGTTCGCCGGTTTTGCCATTCTCCGCCACAGAAGGCTTCCTTTTCTTGGAAGTGCTGCTGACCAGAATCCAGTACGCCCTACGACGTGGGGCTAACCTGTTCAAGCCTCATTTGATCACGCCTACGAACCAAAGGATGCTGCCATCGTGCCCACTCGGATGCTGCCTTCCCTCGCTATCGCCAAAGCAATGCCGCGCAATGTCGATGTACTCGTGCTGGGTCTAAGCGACGCGGGGCTGCGAGACGTACCTGAGATAGTTGCTAAGGCCTTCACAAAACGCTTCGGACTGTCCGTGGGTGAAATGGCAACCTCGCTGGGTACCAAGTCAAAAGCGGACAGCAAGCGGACGCTTCCGGCGGCCGGCGATGGACCACGCATTGTGGTGGTTGGCATCGGCTCCCATCAGCCAAGTGCGGAGGACTTGCGCCGCGCGGCCGGAGTAGGCATACGCCATGCGGCCTCGCTGGCTGATGGTGGGAACCTGACCGTGGCGGTGTCCTTGGGCACCGTCGATTCAGATCAGCTGGCTGCGGTTGCCGAGGGTGCGCTGCTGGGCAGCTATCAGTATGAGCCGATCAGCGCTGCTCCGGACACCGACAACAAGATCGCCGCCATCACCGTGGTTCACGCGAACCCGGTCAAGGACGCAGCTATCGCATCGGCCGCCGAGATTGTCGTGCAGGCCGTGTTGACGGTGCGCGAATGGGTCAACCTTCCAGCGAATCTGCTCTATCCGGAGACTTTTGCCGAGCAGGCGCGAACCTTGGTACGCGACAGCAAGATCGCAGTCGACGTGCTGGATGAGACCGCGTTGAGCCGTGGAGGCTATGGCGGCTTGATGGCCGTCGGAGGTGGATCGTCGCGGCCTCCGCGGTTAGTTCGCCTTAGCTACAGCCCCCGTGGAGCGAACTTTCATCTCGCTCTGGTGGGCAAGGGCATCACCTTCGATACCGGCGGGCTCAACCTCAAGCCGTCTGAGGGTATGTACACCATGAAATGCGACATGGCCGGCGCGGCGGTCGTGCTGGCGACGGTGCACGCCATTGCCCAGCTTGGCCTCAAGATCAAAGTGACGGCTTACGGTGCCCTCGCGGAGAACATGCCATCGGGTAGCGCCTATCGGCCCTCGGACGTACTGACGATCTATGGCGGTATAACGGTCGAAAACGGCAACTCTGACGCCGAAGGGCGGCTTGTCATGGCTGACGCACTCGCTCGGGCGAATGAGGATCGTGCCGACATGGTGGTCGACGTCGCCACACTGACTGGCGCATGTGTCGTGGCCCTCGGTGAGCGTACGGCCGGCCTCATGGCCTCGGACAGCGAGACAGCCGATCTGCTTCTCGATGCCGCTCAGGCGGCGGGCGAGGATTTCTGGCAGCTCCCAATTCCTAGCGAGATCCGCAGCAAACTCGACTCAAAGGTCGCTGACCTGCGTTCGACCGCAGGAGACCGCTGGGCTGGCGCTCTGGTTGCCGCTGCGTTTCTCCGGGAGTTCGTGGCCGATGGCACGCCATGGGCGCATCTCGACATTGCGGGCCCGGTGTTCTTCGATGGAAAGCCTTACGGCTATGTCGCTCCCGGCGGGACCGGCATCGGGGTACGCACGCTCATTGCTCTGGCCCGCGGGCTCGCAACCTGACACAAGGTCAGCTGCAATGAAAACAGCCGTGCTGACAGCTGCCCCGGCACCGGGTCATCCCAATGAACCGCTCGGGGGCGACCCGGCACCTCTGTCAGCACGGCTGGAGGTGTGAGACGCCGCCCCCCAAGCGACTACCTTTTGGGGATTCGTCAGGTAACCCCACGTCGCCGACGTTTCACACGTTCATGGTTCGGAGAACCAAGGCCTGCTGGATTGGTTGCGTGTACGACTTCAGACGTTGTTATCTCAAAGCAGGTTCAACGCAGGTCCGGATGCTTCTTATTGCGAGTGTTGTAGTCGCGCATCCGCTGCGGATAGCCCACCACGGCTGCGTCGTACCCAGGAATCTGCAGAGACACGGCGAAGGCATGCGCCCATTCCGCCGACGGCACCACCCGTCGAGTCCATTCACCATCGAAGGCGACCAGCAGCAGGGTTGTCTGGGTTACCGCCGTCTGGGGCTCGATGAAAGCCTCGACCCCGCGCCGAGTTCGAGCGAACTGAGTGAGGTGCGACGTAACGGCGTCGTCAACCCTGCGACTCTGCGAGGCATGCCCACGGCTCTTCTTAACCCGGCTCGCCGTCCGCCGGAACCAACTCATGCGCCAATTATGGCCGCTACCTTCCACAATCGCGGACGTTCGCGGGCTGAGAAGATGACGCCCATGGCAGCTTCCTTCGATCTCGTCGTGCTCGGTGCAGGCAGCGGCGGCTACGCCTGCGCGTTGCGGGCCGCTGAACTCGGCTTGACAGTCGGGCTAGCAGAGAAGGACAAGGTCGGCGGCACCTGCCTGCATCGCGGCTGCATTCCGACCAAGGCGATGTTGCACGCCGCGGAGGTCGCGGACTCGGTACGCCTTGGAAGCCAGTTCGGCATTCATGCAGCAATCGACAAGATCGATCTCGCCGGTGTGGTCTCCTATGCCGACAGCGTCGTGGACCGCATCTACAAAGGTCTATCCGGCCTTGTCAGCTCCCGCGGCATCACGATCATTCACGGTGCCGGCCGGCTGAGGCTGCAGAACGGACGCCCCGCCCTTGCCGTCGACGATGAGACATACGAGGCGGCCAATCTGGTCTTGGCAACCGGGTCGTACTCTCGCTCCCTGCCAGGTCTGGATGTCGACGGCGTCAAGATTCTTACCAGCGAGCACGCACTCCGGCTTGATCGGCTTCCGGCCTCGGCGATCGTGCTCGGCGGCGGCGTGGTCGGCGTTGAGTTTGCGTCCGCCTGGCGGTCGTTCGGGGTGGAGATCACGGTCGTGGAAGCACTCCCCCGACTCGTGTCCGGTGAAGATCAAAGCGTTTCGACTGCACTCGAACGGGCCTTCAGCAAGCGCAAGATCAACGTGATCACGAACGCTGCGATGTCAGCGTGTCAACCGACAGAATCCGGCGTACGGCTGGAGCTTGCGAACGGGCAGCCACTCGAGGCAGAGATCATGTTGGTTGCCGTCGGCCGCGGGCCCCAAACCGCTGATCTCGGCTACCAGGAGGCCGGTGTTGATCTTGAGGATGGCTTCGTACGAGTCACCGAACGACTTGAGACATCCGTCCCAGGGGCGTACGCGCTCGGTGACGTGGTGCGTGGCCTGCAACTTGCGCATCGCGGTTTCGCGCAGGGCATCTTCGTAGCTGAGGAGATTGCCCATCGGAAGAGCATCCTGCATCAGGCGCCGGTGCCTATCGTCGATGCGGATGTTCCACGCATCACCTACTGCGACCCAGAGATCGCATCTGTAGGGCTCACCGAAGAACAAGCGCGGTCGCGCTTTGGCGATGTGGAAACGCTGACCTATGACCTCACTGGTAACGGCAAGTCGCAGATTCTCAAGACTCGCGGCTTCATCAAGCTGGTGCGCCGGCCGAATGGTCCGGTGGTCGGCGTTCACATGATCGGTGCCCGGGTAAGCGAGCTTGCCGGCGAAGCCCAGTTGATCACGAATTGGGAGGCATTTCCTTCCGACGTCGCCGGACTGATCCACGCCCATCCGACACAAAGCGAAGCCCTCGGCGAGGCGCATCTCGCGCTTGCTGGCAAGCCACTTCATACCCACGGCTGACGGGCTTGATTGTTCCGCTCGTTGACGCTCGCTACGCGCGGAGTGCATTGTGCTGGCACCCCAGCGAGATGCTGAGGCTAGGCTGAGGCCCACCGGCACCGGAGATGCCCTATTGACATCCGGCGAGCCGCACGAGCGACACAGGACAAACCGAGTACCAGCACCATAAAGGAGTCCTCAGCAGCCATGTCGACCTCCGTAACCCTGCCTGCACTGGGCGAGAGCGTCACCGAAGGAACCGTCAGCCGGTGGCTCAAGCAGGTGGGTGACACTGTCGAAGCCGATGAGCCGCTGCTGGAAGTGTCGACAGACAAGGTCGACACTGAGATTCCATCCCCTGCCTCGGGCGTGCTGTTGGAGATCAAGGCGCAGGAGGATGAGACCGTCGAGGTCGGCGCCGTACTCGCAGTGATCGGTGAGCCGAGCGAGGCTGACGGCGGCGGGTCACCGGCGGCTGGGGCTCCGGCGGAGCAGGCGGCCGAGACCCCGGCCGAAGATGCGGCGCCACCAGAAGAGCCGGCCCCGCCGGGAGCGGAAGAAACAGCACGGCCGCAGGCGGAAGAAACAGCACCGCCGCAGGCGGAAGAGACGGCTTCCCAAGAGACTGAGCCCGCGACCGCTGAGGCGGCTGAGGCGCAGGCGCCCGAGCAGCCGGCCGAGACCAGCGAGGCCGAGTTTGAGCCAGCTGCAGTCCCGAGCGGAGGCGGTGACGGATCTGCTGGCGCCACCCAGGTCACCCTGCCCGAACTGGGCGAGAGCGTCACCGAGGGAACGGTAAGCCGCTGGCTCAAGCGCGAAGGTGAGTCGGTCGATGCCGATGAACCGCTGTTAGAGGTCTCGACGGACAAGGTCGACACGGAAATACCATCCCCAGCGTCGGGCACGTTGCTTGAAATTCGAGTGCAGGAAGATGAGACGGTTGGGGTCGGCGCAGTCCTTGCCGTCATCGGTGAAGCGGGGGCTGCGGCAGCGCCGGCGCCTGAGGCGCCGCCAAATGCAGCACCTGAGGCTGCGCAACCTGAGCCCCAGCAGGAACCTGAGCGGGCCCCAGAACCGGAGCCCGAACCACAAGCCGAACCTGAGCCCGAGCCCCAAGCACAACCCGAACAAAAGGTCGCAGGACCCACCGCGAAGGAAGACGCAGGCCCAGAACAGGACGGCGCCGGGGTCGCCACACGTACCGCGGGACCAGGGGCTGACTCCGACACAACATATGTGACGCCACTCGTCCGCAAGCTCGCCAAAGAACATGGCGTCGATCTCGGATCGCTCAACGGGACCGGTGTTGGCGGCCGCATCCGCAAGCAAGACGTACTGGCGGCTGCCGAAGCTGCCAAGAAGGCGGCTGCCGCCCCGGCTCCCGAAGCTCCCGCTGAACCGGCTGCCACCGCTCCGGCAGCAGCACCCGCAGCTGAGGTCAGCAGCCTCCGGGGCACGACCGAGAAGATGTCGCGGCTGCGCCAGACCATCGCCAAACGCATGGTGGAGTCGCTCCAGGTCGCAGCCCAGCTGACTGCCACGGTCGAGGTGGACATGACAGCCATCTCCCAAATCCGCGTCAAGGTCAAGGACGACTTCAAGAAGCGTGAGGGCGCGACACTGTCTTACCTGCCGTTCATCGCCAAGGCTGCCGTCGAGGCTTTGAAGGTCTACCCGAAAGTCAACGCAACGATCGATACCGAAGAGCGCACTATCACCTACCCGGATGCTGAGCATCTCGGCATCGCCGTGCAGACCGATCGGGGTCTGCTGGTTCCAGTGATCAAGGACGCTGGTGATTTGAGCATTGCCGGCTTGGCAAAGCGGATTGGTGACCTGGCGGCGCGTACCCGTCAGAACAAGGTCACACCCGACGAGCTGATCGGCGGCACCTTCACCATCACCAACTACGGCTCTGCGGGCACGTTAATGGACACTCCGATCGTCAACCAGCCTCAGGCGGCGATTCTTGGCACCGGTGCGCTGGTCAAACGGCCTGTGGTGATCTCTGATCCGCGCCTGGGCGAGGTGATCGCGATCCGGGACATGATGTATTTGTCGCTGTCCTACGACCATCGGCTGATCGACGGCGCCGAGGCGGCTCAGTTCCTCAGCACCCTCAAATCTCGCCTGGAGGAAGGCGACTTCGGCGCTGAGTTCGGGCTCTGAAAAACGGACCAAACCAACCGGGGCTGGAGGAAGCTCATGAAGGTTGTCGTCGTGGGTGCCACGGGAAACGTTGGCACGAGTGTTGTCGAGTCACTAGCTGCAGACCCCGCTGTTACGGAGATCATCGGGGTCGCGCGTCGTACGCCATCGTCGTGGCAGCCGGCAAAAACCCGCTTCGAAGCTGCGGATGTCCGGTCGCCCCAGGTCGCTCAACATCTCGCGGGCGTGGACGCTGTCGTACTGCTGGCATGGGCCTTCCAGCCGACTCACCGGCCGTTGGCGACCTGGGATGTCAACGTGCTCGGCAGTATGAATGTGCTGCAGGCGGCGGCCGATGCAGGGATCAGGACCGTCGTCTATGCGTCGTCACTAGCCGCCTACTCGCCTGGCCCAGGCGAGCACGTAGACGAAAGCTGGCCGACACACAGCATGCCCACTGCGGCCTACGGCCGGGAGAAGGCTTACCTTGAGCGCTATCTCGACGCCTACGAGTTGCGTCATCCAGAGATTCGGGTCGTACGGATGCGTACCAGTTTCATCTTCAAGCGGTCGTCGGCCAGTGAACAGCGACGGATCTTCGCAGGGCCGCTGGTTCCCCGGGCGTTGCTTCGTCCGGGGCGGCTCCCAGTCCTCCCACTCCCGGCTGGCCTACGGTTCCAAGCCATGCACGGCATCGACGCCGGCGAGGCGTATCGGCTGGCCCTGCTGAGCGATGCCCGGGGTGCTTACAACGTCGCTGCGGATCCGATCATTGACGGGGAAGCACTTGGCAAACTGCTGGAAGCTCGGGCCGTGCAGGTGCCGACGCGTGCCGCCGCTGCCGCCATGGCAGGTGCGTGGCGGCTGCGAGCCATCCCCGCGCCCGAAGCGTTACTCAAGCTGTTTCTGTCGCTGCCAACACTCGACACCAGCCGTATCCGTACTGAGCTTGGTTGGCAGCCGCAACATTCCGGAAGCGACGCGTTGCGAGAGGTTATGGAGGCGATGGCCGAGGGCGTCGGCGGTCCCACGCCGCCGCTGCAGCCCACAAGCGGCAAGGCGCGACACTCGTCGGAATGACGTGTGAAGTGGCTACTGGCAGGCGCATCAGGCTTTCTGGGCACGGCGATCCGCGTTCGCCTGGCCAGTGAGGGCCAGCCTGTCGTCCGACTGGTACGTCGCGAGCCGGCGACCTCGACCGAGTTCCGCTGGGATCCGGACTCGGGGGAAATAGACCTGTCCGCATTCGACGGCGTTGACGTAGTGGTGAATCTGGGTGGCGTACCAGTCGCTC
>Ga0307406_10001180_pt1 | contig 14611 bp, 11 predicted proteins | sample 322Cmetagenome_3_FD_203706 | JGI IMG/M metagenome (GOLD analysis project Ga0307406, IMG submission 203706) | Maize rhizosphere microbial communities from greenhouse at UC Davis, California, United States - 322HYB-C-2 | ecosystem: Host-associated > Plants > Roots > Rhizosphere > Soil | place... | reverse complement strand
ACACTGCTGGTGATCACTGGAACGCTCGTGTCGGCAGATGGAAAAACCAGCGCTACTAATAATGAATTTAAAATCTCGACAACTGTATCGAACGAACGGAGGCTAAGTGATGGCATACGATGAAGAGCAAGCAAGAAGAAGCCGAGTTGTAGTGGAGACACCAAACGAAAGACGTGAGGTCGTGAGTTCACAGTCGGTGCGAACGCCGGACAACAGCGGCATTTCAGCAGGAATGGTCGGCGTACTTGTTGTGGTAGCTATCGCGTTGATAACGATGCTGGTCCTATTCTGGATGAGCAGTCAGCCAACAACTGACAACGCTAATCTGGCGGCACAGCAGCAACCGACAACTGTCGTGCAGCAACCAGCACCGGCTCAGCAACCTCCGGTGATCATTCAACAACCGGCGCCGGCAACACAGCCTGCACCTATCATCGTGACCCCACCCGCAGGTGGTACGACGATGCCGGCCGAGAGCGCAGGCAGCGCCGCTAACATGGATTCGACTATCCAAACAGCAGTGGACAAAAAGCTCGCGGACGATCCGGAGATTTCGCCGCTCGGCATTACAGCGACCGTGCTGAACGGAAAAGTGATGCTCATCGGAACCGTAAAGACGGAAGAGATGAAGACACGGATTGAACGGATGGTCAGACAGGTCAAAGGCGTGAAGGATATCGATAACCAGATCAGCGTTATCGCATAAATAATCAGGCATCGATGGGCGCGGATTCAATCCGCGTCCATCTGTGTTTTAAAGACGTCTCAATCACGAGCTTTCCCGACTCACAGTTCAACACCAACCGGCGCTCGTCTCCACTTTCAAATACTTCAACCGTTTCGATTGGACCAGTGCTTGTGTCATCTGCCTGATCGACGAAAGCACGCAACTCGTTTAATTCCGCGATCGCCGCTGACTGCGGCACGAGTCCCATCTCGAGGTCAAGATAGATGTTCCAGATGAATCCGATGTCGAGAAGTATGTAAGCGGTTTCGTCCCAGATGAAGTGTCCGAGAGGCGTAGCGCCGATGACGTGCGCAATCACGTGGTCCTGATGTGTGTTTGTCTCGGCCGCGTTCCAGTTCATTCCTTGATCTCAAACTCCATCAAACTCTTTGACTTCACCGCCGCGATAGCCGCAGAGATGAGCGAGCCCGCGCCGCCGATCACGACCGACAGAGGCGCGCCGATAAACCCGGCCAGCACACCCGCCTCCAACTCACCGAGCTGTGGTCCACCCATGAAGAACATCATGTTGATCGACGTCATTCGCCCGCGCAGGTGATTCGGTGTCACGAGTTGTCGAATCGTTTGCCGCAACACTGTGCTAACCGTGTCTGCCGCACCAGTCACCGCAAGCATCAGTAACGAAAACCAGTAAACTTTCGAAGCGCCAAAAGCTGCCATAGCCACGCCAAAAACCGCGACTGAGTAAACGACCAGGCGTCCTTGCCTGTGAAAAGTTCCGAGGCGCGCCATCACTAACGCAGTCAACACCGATCCGATCGCAGGCGCAGCCGCAAGAAAGCCGTAACCGCGCGCGCCGACGTGCAGTATCTCCCGTGCGAAGATCGGCAACAGCAACGTCGCCGAAGCGAAGAATGTAGCGGCGAAATCAAGTGTCATCGTTTGCACGATGATCGGAGTGTGCCAGACAAACCTGAGTCCCTCTTTAAGTGCAGCGAAGCTAAGCGCATCTTTGCGTTCAATCTCCAATTGCGGTTTGCCGCTGGTGTGCATCGAAATCACCGCCGCGATCACTGCGAGAAACGACAGCGCGTTGATCCCGTAAATGATCGCAGGGCCGCTTTCGGCAAGCACGAAACCGGCGATCGCCGGCCCGGCAATGGTGGCGACGTTGAAGACGATGATTGCCAGGCTTACGGCGTTCGGAAAATCTTCGGGCGGAACGAGTGTCGGCATCAAGGCTTGTCGCGCAGGGGTGTCAAACGCCTGGGCCGCTGATGCAATTCCGCTCAGCACGTAGATGGGCCAAACACTTTCCAGGCCCGCGAAAGTGCCGGCAGTCAACAATGCCGCGGTCAGAAGCATGACGGTTTGCGTCACGACCATCAGACGTTTTCGATCAAACGCATCCGCGACCACGCCGCCTGCAAGTGAGCAAAAGATGATTGGCAGGCCGCGGAAAAGTCCGACAAGGCCGAGCGCAAATGCCGACTTTGTTAAAAGGTAAACGTGCCAGTTGATCGCGACAAACTGCATCTGCGATCCGGTGACGGACACAATCTGGCCCATCCAAAGAAGCCGAAAGTCGCGGTGACGTAAAGCAGCAAATGCGGAATGATTGGGAGAACTCACGTATCGCCGTACGACTCGTTTAACTTACGGAAATGGTAGGCCATCGCCGCATGTCGCAGCAACTCCACCATGCGATCGTGATGTGTGCGCGCTGCTCGAATGAAGAAACGCCAGAACTCGCGTCGCTCCGCATCGAGCACGCCTAACTTAAACGCAACGCGCAAGAATGCGGTCAGTGCTTTGATGCCGTGATACTGGTGCGCTTCCGGGAAGTCCTGCGGTACACGCTGCAGCGAGTCGAGTGCGCGGCGATAGTATTCGCTCGGCTTGTAGATCGTGCGCATGATCCGTTGATAACCAGTAATCAGCGTGTCGACGTCCATCTTGGGAATGAAGTTGAGGGTCGCGATGGTGTTGTTACCGGTAGCGTCGGCGCCGAGCAACCGGCCTTCTCGGTCGAGTCGCTTCCACAGTTGCGTGTCGGGCAGTGCGTTCAGCATTCCGACCATGGCAATCGGGATGGCGCTTTCGCGAATAAACTCGATCTGCCGTTCGAAGATGTCTTCAGGATCGTTGTCGAAACCGACTATGAAGCCGGCCATCACTTCCATGCCGTGATTCTGAATCTTCCGCACCGACTCGAGCAGGTTGCCGCGGTTCTGTGACTTCTGCGCCTCTTTCAGACTCTCTTCAACCGGAGTCTCGATACCAAGAAAGACGCGACGGAATCCGGCGTCCTTCATCGCGGTCAGCAAGTCGTCGTCGTCGGCGAGATTCACGCTCGCTTCAGTCAGTAATGAAAAAGGAAAACCGTTCTTCTTTTGCCACTCGATGATTTCGGGCAGAAGCAGGCGCACATTCTTCTTGTTGCCGATGAAATTGTCGTCGACGATGAACAGCGGACCACGCCAGCCTAATTGTTTCAAGGCGTCAAACTCGGCGAGTATCTGTTGATTACTCTTCGTGCGCGGTACGCGTCCATAGATCTCGATGATGTCGCAAAACTCACATGAAAACGGACAGCCGCGTGAATACTGTAACGACATGCAACTGTATCTCTTGAGATTTGCGAGACGAAAGTCCGGCACGGGTGAGATCGCTAACGGCGGACGTTCGGGAGCTTTGTAGGTGCGTTTAGCTTGTCCGCGTTTGAGATCTTCAAAAAACTGCGGCAGGGTTGTTTCCGCTTCGCCCTGAAAGATGTGATCAGCATCGGGAAGTTCCTCGATGGTGCTGGTGACATATGGACCACCGAGTACGATCACCTTGCCGAGTCGTTTACAACGTTGGACTACTTCATGAAGCGATTCTTTTTGTGCGAGCATGCCGGTGATAAAGACCATGTCTGCCCACTCGATTTGTGAGTCTTTCAATCGCTCGATGGTCAAATCAACTAGCCGCCGTTCGCACTCACGCGGCAAAAGACTGGAAACGGTTAATAGACTCAGCGGAGGAAACACACTGCGCTTTCCTTCAAACGGCAGCGCATAACGAAAACTCCAGTACGTTTCCTGAAACTCCGGGTTAACCAACAAAACTCGCATCGTGTCTCCTCGCAAATTTGGGCGCACTTCTATCTTATGACAAAACGAACAAACGGCGATCGGGGTAAATGGGGATACCTGATGTTAACTTGAATCCGATTCGAGTGGGTAATAATTCTGTAAAATCACACTTCAACGGGCGTTATTGTAGGGGCGGCCCTCCGTGGCCGCCCTTTCTTCGCGACAATTGCTACGAACGACGGGCGGCCACGGAGGGCCGCCCCTACAATAATTTCCGCTCGTGCTATAGAATCCCTACTCAACTCCGGGCCGAAACAAACGAAAGGTATACCGCACTATGAAGACACAACTTTCACGCACTCTTGCCACTCTTTTAATCACACTGTTCTCCCTATCGCCAGTTTGGGCTACTTGCGGTGGCGGCGGAGGCGGCGGAACTGGTGGCGTAGGCGGCGGCGGCAGAAGTGAAGGACCAGCACCTGCCGTTTATAAGGTGCCGTGGTTGATGTTCGAAACGAGAAACGTACCTCAGAAAGGTCTCATCCTGTATTGGTTTCCAGCCAGTAACAACGAATTGAAACAGTCGAGCCTCTGGGGCTCAAGAATACTGACACTCTACTCCGCTCAATGCGTCGCGATGAGAGTCGCCGACGCAAAACAACCTGAGCTTCAGCAGATCATCGGCGATTCGGCACTGCCGGTAGCCGTGTTGGCAAGTGCCGATGGTTCGCCGATCAAGAAAGTGGAAAACACCGGCGGCAAGCTCAAGGTCGAGCAGGTCGAGAAACTCGTCGAAGCGGAAATGAAGCAGCGTGAGACCGCGCTCGACACCTCTTTGAAAACTGGCAAAGAAAAAGCGAAAGCTGGTGACAAGGATGGTGCGATTGCGCTTTTGAAACCGGTCGCCGAAGAAAAGTGCCTGTTTCCGAAAAAAGCGAGAGACGCCACAAAAGAGTTGAAGAAACTCGGTGTTGAAGAAGTCGGCAGCATTCCCGAGTCGCCGATCTTCGATCGCGTGCAGAGTGCGAAGATTGAAGCCGTGATGCGTCAGGGTCTGCGAGCGGAGATCGCCGAGCGCTACGTCACTGCTGAGCGTCTCTACCAGCGAGCTCACCGGATGGATCCAGCCGATCCGACGCCGTTGCGTTATCTCGGTGAAGTTTATCGACATCACACCGGCGAGTGGGACAAAGCACGAGCGACTTTCAACACGATTCTCAACATGCCTGCGGATGGTGTTGCGCGTGCTGTCGCGCTGCACGGGCTCGGCAAGATGACGATTCACGATGGTGAGTTTAAGAAAGGCCTGTCATTGATGGAACAATCAGTGGCGGAATATCCGCTCGCGCTGGCCTATCGCAATCTCGCAGTCTACTGGAACTCTGAAGGCGATCTGGTCCAGGGCAATGCTTACACTCAGAAAGCGCTCGCACTCGATCCGAAAGATCCATACAACCTCGTGTTCGCGGCAGTATTCATGGCGGCTTCGGGCCATGGCGATGAGGCATTGAAGATCGCGCAGGCCAATCGCAATCTCTTGCCGGCATCGTACAACCTGGCGGCAATCTACGCTCAGACCGGTCATCGCCGTGAAGCACTCGCGCTCCTGAAACGTCACTTTTTCAGTTACGAACGCTATCAGGCGGTGCGCGCGAAAGAGATGATGGAGGCGCGCGTCGATGCGGTGTTTGATTCACTGCGCCAGGATACGCAGTTCCTGGCACTTACCAGCGGCGCCGACGGCAAGCTTCAGATGCCAATGCGAAACATGACCGGCTCGTCAAATCGAGACTGATCAAACTTGGCCCAATATCGTATCTGGCAAGTCATCGCAGCTTCCGCGGTCGGCACCATGATCGAATGGTACGACTTCTACATCTTCGGAAGTCTTGCGGTAACTATCTCACCACTCTTCTACCCCGAAGGTAACGACACGTTGGCGTTAATCGCCTACTTGTCGACCTTCGCGGTCGGATTTGTAGTCCGTCCTTTCGGCGCACTCTTCTTTGGACGCATCGGCGATCTCGTCGGACGGAAGTACGCGTTTCTAGTGACGCTGATCATTATGGGCGGCGCCACAGCTGCAATCGGTTTCCTGCCGACGTATGCCACGATCGGAATTGCGGCGCCGATAATTCTGCTGCTGATTCGTGTGCTTCAGGGACTCGCGCTCGGTGGTGAGTATGGCGGCGCTGCTGTTTACGTCGCCGAGCATGTGCCGGACGAGAAGCGAGGCTTCTACACCAGTTTCATTCAGATCACCGCGACACTCGGACTATTCGCTTCTTTGCTGGTCAGTATCCTGGTCCAGAATGCGATGACGCCGCAGGCATTCAGTGCGTGGGGCTGGCGCGTGCCATTCATCATTTCGATCTTTCTCGTCGGCGTATCGCTGTACATTCGCCTGCGTATGAAAGAGTCGCCCATCTTCAGCCAGATCAAAAGTGCGGGCATGACTTCGAGCCGGCCTTTAATTGAAGCGTTTACGCGCTGGGACAATCTGAAGCGTGTGCTGATTTCGCTGTTCGGCGCAACGGCCGGTCAGGGTGTCGTCTGGTACACCGGACAGTTTTACGCGCTCTTCTATTTGCAGACGGTGTTGAAGGTGAACGCTCGATCAGCGCAATACATCATCGCGATCGCGCTCTTGCTGGCGATGCCGTTATTTGTGTTCATGGGCGCGCTTTCCGATCGCATCGGACGCAAGTGGATCATGATGCTCGGTTGTTTACTCGCCGCCATCTCTTACTTTCCGATTTATCAGGCGATGCAACGTGCGGCGGGTTCGAATGTCGTGACTACCGTCTCGAAACCAAACCCTGTTACTGGTGCGGTCAGTCTGATTCCTCAGACTGAAGTGAACGGCGAGTTACAGGCGGCCAAAGAAGTGCTGCCGTATGCCGGATTCTCAACGCTGCTCGGTTCTCCGATCGCGTGGAAGTTGATTCTACTCGTCTTTATTCAGGTGTTCTTTGTGACGATGGTCTATGGACCAATCGCGGCTTACCTGGTGGAGGCATTTCCGGCAAAGATCCGTTACACGTCGTTGTCATTGCCGTATCACATCGGCAACGGCGTCTTCGGCGGTCTGTTGCCGGTCATCGGACTCTCGGTCGTCAGCAAAACCGGCAACATTTACGCGGGACTTTATTACCCGATCGTTGTCGCGATCCTGACGTTTATCATCGGCTCGCTGCTACTGAAAGAGACGAAGCACACCTTGATTTGGGACGAAGTTAGCCACAGATGACACGGATTGTTTTTGACGATATACCACGCCGTTCTTCATCACGAACACGATCTTCTGCATGTTCTCAATATCTCTGAGCGGGTCGCCGGAGACGGCAACGATGTCGGCCCACTTGCCGGTCGTTAATGATCCAAGGTGTTTGTCCCAGCCTAATAGTTTCGCGCCGTTGAGCGTACCGGCGACGATTGAGTCCATGCTGCTCATACCGCCCCATTGGACCATCAACACAAACTCATGCGCGTTTGATCCATGAGGAACGACGCCGGCGTCAGTTCCTAACGCGATCGGCACCTTGTTCGCCACCGCCAGTTTGATCGCATGACGAACAGCCGCTGCCGCAGCCAGCGCCTTCTCAGCACGCAGGCCTTTCAACACGCCTGTCTTTGCTGCCTTTTCAACCCCTTCAGCCGCAGACAATGTCGGCACGAGGAAAGTTCCACGCTCTTTCATCAGCCGTGCGCCTTCATCGTCAAGGAACGAACCATGCTCGATCGACGACACGCCCGCACGCACCGCTATCTTTATCCCCTCAGTGCCATGCGCGTGGGCGGCCACTTTCCGTTCTAACTTGTTCGCCTCATCGACCATCGCCTTCAGTTCTTCGTAAGTGTACTGAGTCGCGCCGACAGCATCGCCTTCAGATAACACACCGCCGGTAGCACACGTCTTGATCACGTCCGCGCCATACTTAATCTGATAGCGAACCGCAGCGCGAATCTGATCCGGTCCATCAGCGATGCCCTCTTCGATACCGCGATCGAACAGCCCGGGTCGAAAACCATTCTCATCGCAGTGACCGCCACGCATGCCAAGCGCGTGACCGGCGCTCATCATTCGTGGTCCAGGAGTCCAACCTTCGTCGATGGCTTTTCGTAAGGCCATGTCGTCAAACTTGCCCGACGCGCCCACATTCCGCACGCTCGTGAACCCCGCCATCAGAGTGGACCGCGCATGCTCCACGCTGATAATCGCGGCAAACGACTCAAAGTCTCTCACGCCCGCATTGTCGCCGGCAGGATCACCCAGCACGCGTCCGACTAAATGTGTATGTGCGTCGATGAATCCCGGCATTAGTGTTACATCACCGAGATCGATCATCTTCGCGTTTGTGGGAAGGCGCACTGAACCTGCTGGACCAACCGCGGTGATCGTGTTGTCGGTCACTACGACGACTGCGTTGTTGATCGGCGCGGTGCCCGTTCCATCGATCAGGCGGGCAGCTTTTATGACAACTACACCCTTTCCTACCGGCGCTTCAGGAGTGATGCGCGGCGGCGTTTGTGTCTGGGACGACGCTACGGGCGCAAGTAGACAGAGAAAGAGTATGGAGGCGAATAGTTTGTTTAGTTTCAAGGTTGATCCTCAGCAGGAAATCGGAATTGACGTCCCAAACGCTGCATTGACGTAAGCAAGAAACGCCTGCGCCGAAATCGTATCGAGACGGTAGTCAACGTTAGTTGACCGGCAAACAGTATCGCCGGTAATAGTAATCGAAACGATCAATTGTTGTCCGTTGACTGTGAGAAATTGTGGACCACCAGAATCTCCAAAACACGTGCCTCCGTTTCCAGTGGACGAATTTTGCGATAGACGCAGATAGCCACCGTTAAGGGAGTTGAAGCCCGAGAAGGAATACATTCGCGGAATGGGATTCAGATCCTGAAAGAACGGGACGCCGCCGCCCACTACGCGATTCTGGATACCATAACCGGCATTCGTGAACACTGCCGTTTTCAATCCGTTCTGGGCCACGAGCCGATCCAATAGTCCGCACGACGGCAGTGCTGCCGGCGTGACGCCACGAACATTCCGCTCCAGAATCAACACTGCGATATCACCGGAATCACCCTGGCTCGGATTGTAGCTGGGATTGCTAACCACGTGGGAGACCGGCAATAGCTGAGTCGAGTTGCTGGTGAGGTCGCCAAAAGGTATCGATTGATCGAGACTGACGTAAGCGACATCACCTTCCGGCGCGAGTTCCTGCGTGTAAAACACAGTGCAGTGACTCGCCGTTAGAAAGACGTTCGGCGCGATGAGTGTGCCCGAGCAGATAGGAAAGATTTGTCCGTTGGTTGATTTAACAATGAAAGCTCCCGTGTTGCGGAACGTGTTGTTTGAATCCACGAAGCCATAAGTGATCGCTGAAGTCTGCGGCGCCAGGAAGAGGCTCGCGCAGATCAGGCTAACGGTCAGTGCAAATAGACAGGCCACTCGTTTCATTTTCGGATGTCTCCTCAATTTTTGTGTGGGAAAGTCAGGGCCGCGAGGATTCTAAGTCTTGTATTCCTGTTAGATCAACTTTAGGATTCGATTCACCTATGCTGAAGATCAACCGTCGTCAATTCAACTACGCACTCGCTGTTGCGCTGAGCTCGGTGCCGTTCCGAGGTGTTCATTCACAAACGCCAGTTCGCGTGAATGGCCAGCGGATCATGGACCACATTTTCGCGCTGGCTGAGTTTGGTAAGAACCCACAGGGCGGCGCCAGTCGTGTGGCTTACAGTGACGCAGACAAACAAGGACGTGAATACGTGCTCGGTCTCATGCGTGCTGCGAAGCTGGATGTTTCGATAGATGCGGCGGGCAATCTGATTGGTCGTCGAGTTGGAAGCGCCGCTGGTATGTTGCCGCTGTTGATCGGCTCACATGTGGATACAGTGCCTGAAGGTGGAAACTACGACGGCGTAGTCGGATCGATGGGTGCGATCGAAGTTGCACAAACGCTCGCGGAGAACAATCTGACGCTGCGACACCCGCTCGAGGTAGTCATCTTTCAGAATGAAGAAGGTGGCCTCATCGGCAGCCGCGCGATGGACGGCGAGTTGACTGAGAAAGAACTCGATCTGGTGAGTCGCAGCGGTAAGACTATTCGCGAAGGAATCAAGTTCATCGGTGGAGACGTTTCCAAACTTGCAGACGTGCGACGCAGGAAGGGCGATATAGCCGCTTATCTCGAATTGCACATTGAACAAGGCGGCACACTTGATACCGAAAAGATCAATATCGGCGTAGTTGAAGGAATCGTTGGTATTAACTGGTGGGATGTGACCGTTGAGGGATTTGCCAATCACGCCGGCACGACTGCGATGAACAACCGCCAGGACGCGCTATTGGCTGCGGCGAAGTTTATTGAGGCCGTGAATCGTGTGGTGACCAGCGTGCCTGGAAGACAAGTGGGCACGGTGGGCAGAATCAGTGCGCTTCCCGGAGCGCCAAACGTCATTCCCGGAAAAGTTGTTTTGAGCCTGGAATTGCGCGACCTTGATGCCGCGAAGATCAATATGCTCTTCGAGAGAATCAAAGCCGAAGCAGAAAAGATCGCTGCGGAAAGTACGACGAAGTTCGATTTCAAAGAAATCAACGTCAACATACCAGCGCCCACTGATCCCAGGATCCGCTCATTGATCGCGGACGCCGCCCACGACCTTGGTCTAACAACCAAATCGTTACCTTCGGGCGCCGGTCACGACGCACAGGACATGGCCCGTCTTGGCCCAGTCGGCATGATCTTTGTTCCCAGCGTCGGCGGCATCAGTCACTCCCCCCGCGAATTCTCCCGCCCCGAAGACATCGCCAACGGCGCCAACGTGCTGCTCTACACGCTGCTGAAGCTGGACAGGTTGTAATGCTTAACGTGCCTTGTTTGGATATGCATTAAGCGCAACTAATCTTTCCCGTACTTCAACACGACTCCCGAGGTTGAGTTGCAAGAGCTTTTCAGTCACACGACCGACTGCGGTCAGGGGAACAATCACGCCGCGTCGAAGCTTAAAATGATCAGACCACCTTTGTATCCGTGGATTAAACAAAGCAACGAGTCGGCCTGTGATCGGATCTACCGACGCGATGAGGTGATCAGGTTCGTGAGGAAAGATGGCTTCTGATTCGGCCAGTAAACAATACTCGCAACGTTCTCCCGCTCTTTCCTGCACCTCTCGCCGTAAGGGCGCGGAGATACGGGTTGCGATCGTGTTTTACAGTTCAAATATTCCCGAGCCCTGATTTTAATTAGCTGCATAAAATGTTCGACTTCTCCGAAACACTCAAGCTCTGCCGCTTCTTCTTCAGTTAATTCGTCAGCTGCGTTCCTTTCGAGTAGCTCACGCACTCTATCCTGGGCCTCAACTGAAGGACGAAAGGCCAGTATTTCAGTGGGTGAAGCACCGCGGGCGAATAGATCCACAATTTCGTCGTAGCTCTTTCGCTCAACAGGCAAGTTGATGAATGTCTGGTTTGTTCTTCTTAGAGTTTCGCGTTTCATATGAGGAAGTAAGCGAACTTATCTTAACAGCCTTTTTGACAATAAAAAAGCCAGCCCCAATGAGACTGGCTTTTGCCTCCACATTGCAACTGCTCTTACTTACATTTGCTGTAGCCGCAATCCCTGCAGAAATCGCACCCGCTCGCGTGCTCGAGCTGGCCGTGGCATTCGGGGCAGATGCCGATCATGTTGGACATGATGGCGCCGGTTACGGTTTTCTGATGTAAAGGATGTGATTGCTGTTTGCTCGCTACAGCGCGTGCCGAATCCGGAAGATCCTGTACGCGGCGCACCGTGATCATGATGCACTCGGCAACTGCCTGCTCCGGTGAAGTGAGCAGACGTTCGTTGAACCAGACCGCGTGAGTGCCGGTTACTTTATTCAAACTGTACGCCACTTCGGCCGCGTCGAAACCACCGCGCAACATCTTCGAAGCCAACAAGCCCACACCACCGCTGATTGGACCAGTAGCAAACACTTCCTGAATCATTTTGCCGTCATGGTTAACAGTGACGTAGAGATTCTGGCCGTCGAAAGGAATCTGCCAGGTCGCACCGCGTAGTTCGCGTGGGCGCTCGATTCTGATCGCCGTCACCGCCGGCACCTTGATGGTTTCCGAATGTTCGCGCGCGATTGCTTCCTGACGAGCAGAAGCATCGTCCGCAGCTGTTGCTTCATCCGCGCTCACAGCTTCTTCCAACGGCTCGACCACCGCTTCAGGATTACACGCGATCTCACCCTTCGGCTCTTCCGCTTTCATTGACGTAAGCACTTGATTCTCACGCGAACCATCGCGATAGTAACTGACCGCTTTGCAACCAAGCTGACGGCCCAGGCGATAAAGCGCATCGACCGACTCCACCGTGTCGTTAACCGCGCCATTGCAGGTCTTCGACACACTGTTATCGACGTTGCGCTGAGCAGCCGCGAGCACATGAACGTGCTGCTCAGCGCTTATGTTCATCGCCGAGATAAAATGCGGCGGCAACTCCTGTTCGTGTTCCACGACGTAAGCCGCAGCCGCATCTATCGATTCCTGATCGCACTGGTCCACATCGATGCCGAGCGCTTGCGCCGCTAACGTGTGTACGTAAGTGCGCGTGCCGAGCGTGTCTTTGCGAACGTAGGCCCAGGAGAAGTTTGGCTCGATACCGGAAGAAGTCTCCGCCACGAGCGAAATGGTTCCGGTCGGCGCGATGGTCGTCACTTCATAGTTGCGCGGTGTGAGCGGAATATCTCTCGATATTCCGATCTGGTTATAAAGAAAATCCGTATACGCCTCACGGTTGGGCTCAAACTCCGGAAACGCGCCCTTCTCCGCGCCCAGTCGATTGCTTTCCAGCCACGACTCACGACGCACAAATCCCATCACTTCATCCATCAGATCAATCGACTCAGCCGAGCCGTAAGTGACCTTCAGATTCAAACAGAGATCAGCGAAGCCCATGATACCCAGGCCCACTGGCCGTGTACGATGGACCACGTCCTGGATCTCAGGCAAAGGCCAGGCGCACGTGTCAATCACGTTATCGAGAAAACGGGTGCAGAGATGCGTCACAGTGCGCAGACGATCCCAGTCGATCCTTTTTTCCGGATCGTAAAACTTCGCGAGATCGATCGAACCGAGATTGCAGGAGTTTGAGAAGTGTAGAAACTGTTCGCCGCACGGATTGCACGAATAGATTGGTCCCATCGACTTCATCATGTGATTATGACGATTCACTTCGTCGATGAAAGCGATACCGGGTTCGGCATACTTGTGGGCACTCGCGACAATGCGGTTCCAGATGTCAGGCGCGAAGATCATGCCCGGACGCGGCGGCTCTTCGATCGTGCAATCCGAAAGATCAGCCGCGAGAAATGCCTGTCGATCGCAGAACGTCACTGTCGTCCCATCCGGCCTTCGATAAAGAACATAATCATCATCGCGAACGGGATCATAAATTCGTTCATGCCAGGGCGCGTCGTTGAACTCCAGTTGGAACCATTGATTGTTGTCGACCGCGTTCAAGAAGGTATCAGTGACGTTGACCGAGATGTTGAAGTTGGTTAATGAATGCTGATCGTTCTTCGCGTGAATGAAACGCAAAACGTCGGGATGCGTAACGCGCATCATTCCCATGTTCGCGCCACGCCGCACACCGCCCTGCTTCACAACGTCAGTCACCTGGTTGACGATGTTCATGAACGACACGGGACCAGAAGCGACGCCGGTCGCCGAGCTCACCATCGCGCCGTGCGGTCGCAGGAACTCGTAAGTCATGCCCGTGCCGCCACCGGTCTGGTGAATGGTGGCTGCGGCTTTTGCATGGTTCATGATCCCGTTCAGCGAATCGGGAACGTCCAAAACAAAGCATGCTGCGAGCTGTCCGTTTGGCTTGCCGGCGTTCACGAGGCAAGGCGTGTTGGGGATGAATTCCCGCGCCAGCATGACCTCTTTCATGGCCGCGAAAAACTTGTCTCGCTTCTCGCCGGTTTCCGCTTTGGAAACGTGCCCCACGACCCGGCCGACGATGGCCTCCCAGTCTTCAAACGGCTGCCCCTTCGCATCTTTCAGCGAATATCGCTTGCTAACTACTTTTCTGGCATTGATTCCAAGCTGCTGCGACTTTCGACGCGGGGAAACGGCGGGGGAGCCAACGCTTTTGTTTCCAACTGTTTTGCCGATAGCTGCGCTCATTATCTCTGCCTTTCAGAAAATAGTTATCCCAGGCGTATTGCTACGCAGGGCCTTAGTTTAGATGTGTTCTGGATATCTCGGTTGGCTCTAGCATCGAGCGGAGCGGAATATACTCCTTTGGACTCGACGTGTCAACAGTATATTGTGGTGCTTATGGTTTTAGGTGCTATAGAGTGTATTTTCCGCAGATTTCCGCGGATTTTCCGCGAATTTATTTCGAGGTGCCGGTGTTAGACAAAAGCAGCTCGTAATTGCCGATATCGCGGTTGTGGCTGTCGAGCGCGGCAAACGTGTCGGACGTCTCTTCGAGCATCTGCTTGGTCATGGCAATCGAGTCGCTCAGCTGCTCAAAATCAAGCGAGGAAACACGCTCGGGCGTGGGCAGTGTAACTACCTGATCGTTTACGAGACCAAAGAAGTTTTCGATGGACTGCAACTGGCCTTCAACCAATTTCACTGAACGTTCAATGTCGTTGAAGGCTGCAACGCGACGTTTGAGAATTTCGACGTTCGCCTGTTGAATACGTCTCTCGCGATCGTCTCTTGCAGCTTCGACCGCGCGCTCGGCCTGGATCAACTGATTCTGAACTGCCTGACGATTGATTGAACGCAGATGATGTTTGCGACGACGATACACGTCGAGCAGATCTA
>Ga0307406_10001177_pt1 | contig 14642 bp, 13 predicted proteins | sample 322Cmetagenome_3_FD_203706 | JGI IMG/M metagenome (GOLD analysis project Ga0307406, IMG submission 203706) | Maize rhizosphere microbial communities from greenhouse at UC Davis, California, United States - 322HYB-C-2 | ecosystem: Host-associated > Plants > Roots > Rhizosphere > Soil | place... | reverse complement strand
CCAGATCGGCCCGGACCGCCTCCGACGGGCTCTGGCTGCGATGCCAGATCCACCAGTCCGACCGGTTGGGCAGGGACAGGATCGCCCAGCTGTAGTCCGGCGCGTGCGCCTGCACCCGGTAGTTCTGTCCCGCCAGCCCGCCGAAGCTGAGCAGGCCCGTCAGGCTGAAGCGCAGATTCCGGTTTTCGCCGGGGTCGGTCACCCGGGCGTTGGCCCGCAACGTCTCCACCCGACCGTCGGCGCGACGGGTGCAGGTCACCACGATGCCGTAGCGGTCGGCCCGCGCCTGGGGCGTGAAGTCGATCTGGGCTCGGCGGCAGTCCTTCTGGACATCGTTGGGACTGCGCGCGATCTCGAACCAGCGGCCGTCGAAGCGGTCCATGTCCACGGCCTGAGCGACAGCGGCGTTCGCGGACAGGGCGCAGGCCAGGGCGAGGACGACAACGGCGGGACGGTGAAGCATGGCGCAGTTCTCCTGTGGTCCCGACGCCTATCTACGCGCCGGGGCCCGGGTTGGATGCGCCGGTCAGGACCGGATCAGAGGATGTAGCGGCTCAGATCGGCGTTGCGGGCCAGGTCGCCGATCCGCTCGCGCACCTTGTCGCCGTCGAAGGTCACGGTCTGCCCCGTCAGGTCCGAGGCCTTGAAGCTGGTCTCTTCCAGCACCCGTTCCAGCACCGTCTGCAGTCGCCGCGCGCCGATGTTCTCGACCGCCGAATTGGCCGCCACCGCCGCGTCGGCCATGGCCTCGACCGCGTCCTCGGTGAAGACCAGCGTCACCTCTTCGGTAGCCAGCAATGCCTGGTTCTGACGGATCAGATTGGCCTCTGGCTCGGTCAGGATGCGCTTGAAGTCGTCGCGGGTCAGGGCCTTCAGCTCGACGCGGATGGGCAGCCGGCCCTGCAGTTCCGGCAGCAGGTCCGACGGCTTGGCCACGTGGAAGGCGCCCGAGGCGATGAACAGCACATGGTCGGACTTCACCGGCCCGTATTTGGTCGACACCGTGGTGCCCTCGATCAGCGGCAGCAGGTCGCGCTGGACGCCTTCGCGACTGACGTCGGCGCCTCGGGCCTCGGATCGGGCCGCGACCTTGTCGATCTCATCGATGAAGACGATGCCCTCGTTCTCGGCCAGCAGCAGCGCCTCATTGGTCAGGCTCTCCTGATCCAGCAGCTTGTCGCTCTCCTCGGTGGTCAGGGGCGCGACCGCATCCTTAACCGCCAGCCGGACCTTCTTGGTGCGGCCGCCGCCCAGCTTGCCCAGCATTTCGGACAGATTGATCATCCCGACGTTGCCGCCGGGCAGGTCCATGCCCTGCATCGGCGAGGCGGTGTCGGCCAGTTCGATCTCGATCTCCTTGTCGTCCAGCTCGCCTGCCCGCAGCTTCCTGCGGAAACTGTCGCGGGTGGCCGGCTGGGAGCCGGGGCCGACGAGGGCGTCCAGGATCCGCTCCTCGGCGGCGCCCTCGGCCTTGGCCTTCACGCCCGTGCGGCGCTTATCGCGCACCATGACCAGCGCCGCCTCAACCAGGTCGCGCATGATCTGGTCCACGTCGCGCCCGACGTAGCCGACCTCGGTGAATTTGGTCGCCTCGACCTTCAGGAAGGGCGAGCCGGCCAGCCGGGCCAGCCGGCGGGCGATCTCGGTCTTGCCGACGCCGGTCGGCCCGATCATCAGGATGTTCTTGGGGGTCACCTCGTCGCGCAGGTCGTCAGGCACGCGCTTGCGGCGCCAGCGATTGCGCAGGGCGACGGCGACGGCGCGCTTGGCGTCGTCCTGGCCGACGATGAAGCGGTCCAGTTCGGAAACGATTTCGCGGGGAGACAGATCGGTCATGGGACCGAGATAGGACGCCTCAGCCGCCGGCGGGAGGGGGCGCGGCGATCAGTTGAGCCAGCACGATCTTCCAGCCGCCCTCCTGTCGCTGCCATAGCCGCACATAGTGGCCGGTCCGGGCCTGACCATCCCGGGTCCACGCCGCCTCGCCGTAGGTCCAGACCATATCGCCGGCCTCCGACGCCCCGCCGCCGCCGGTGGGACCGAACTGGAAGGTGGCCGGCCAGCCCGCTAGTGCTGCGGCGAAGGCCTCGCGCCCAATGGCCGGCGGCAGGGGCGCGACGTACAGGCGCCCGTTGTCGGCCAGCGCGCGCAGATGGGCGGCTTTCTGATCGGTCGCGGCCTCGTCGGCCAGGGCGGCCTCCAGGCGCCGGACCTCGGTCATGGAATATTCGGCCAGGGTCGGGATCACCGGCCGCTGCGGGGTCGGAACCGGCGGGACCAGCTGGACCGGCGGCGCGACCGGCAGGATCACCGGCTCAGTCTCCGCCCCCGGCACATCCGCCGCGCTGGCTCCCGAGCCGCCGTCGTAGACCCACTTCCACGCTCCATCAGGTTGGCGCAGCCAGACGGTGAAATAGTGCCCGGTGCGCCGACCACCGACCTGCACGCCACCGGTGGTGAAACCCATGTCGCCCGACCGCGAGACGCCGGCGAAGTTCGGCCACCACTCCAACAGCGGCTCGTCGGCTGGTCTCGGCCCGTCAGGATAGGCGTCCCGCACGCGCTGCACCTGCCCGCCGCCGATGACGATGGCGTCCGGTGTCGACCATTTGTTGAAACTGCCGGCGACGCCCATCGACGGCGCATCCGCCGCGAACGCCCGCTCGGCGGCCACGACCGGGGCCGCGTCCGGCGTCTGGGCCATGACGGGCGAGGCGGCGATCAGGGCCGCGGCGAAGGTCAGAGCGCGCATTGGATAGTCCTCCCGCCACCATGGAGCGGCAGAAGCGGAGGTCTGTCCCGTTAAATCGCGGAAAGCCGGCGCTACTCCAGCGTTTCGACGGTCAGATTGCCGTTGGTGTAGACGCAGATCTCCGCCGCCAGGGCCATGGACCGGCGCGCGATGGCCTCGGCGTCCAGGTCGGTGTTCTCCATCAGGGCCCGCGCCGCCGACAGGGCGTAGTTGCCGCCCGAGCCGACCGCCGCGACCCCGTATTCCGGTTCCAGCACGTCGCCGACCCCGGTCACGGTGAAGATCGAGTCGCGGTCGGCGACCAGCAGCATGGCTTCCAGCCGTCGCAGATAGCGATCCGTGCGCCAGTCCTTGGCCAGGTCGACGCAGGCGCGGGCCAGCTGGTCCGGATACTGCTCCAGCTTGGCTTCCAGCCGCTCGATCAGGGTGAAGGCGTCCGCGGTCGCCCCGGCGAAACCCGCAAGGACCTTGCCGCCGGCCAGGACGCGCACCTTGCGCGCCGCGCCCTTCACGATGGTCGGCCCCATGGAGACCTGGCCGTCGCCGGCGATGACCGTGCGGCCGTCCTTGCGCACCGCGAGGATGGTGGTGCCGTGCCAGTCAGGGAATGAGGAGGTGCCGTTCATCATTCCTTGCAGATGGAGACCGGAATGCGGCGCGGCAAGCGAAAAGCTTGGGAAAACAACGTTCCGGTTTCGCCGTAATATAGCCCATGTAACGCGTTACATTGCCAATCCTTACCCCATTTTCGCAGATTCAGGGAGGCTTCGTGCTTCATCGCGTGATCTACGCCAGCGAAGCCGTTGGCCCCACGGGCGTATCGACTCTTTCCATCGCCCAGATTCTCGGCGCTTCCGAGGTGAACAACCGGCGCGACGACATCACCGCCGCCATCATGTTCCACCGCGGCCATATCGTGCAGGCCGTCGAGGGCAAGCGCGTCGATATCGACCGCCTGATGCGCCGCCTGCTGGCCGACCGCCGCCATACGGGGCTGCGGATTCTGGTCGATACGCCGATCACCAGCCGCCTTCTGAGCGATCCTGTCAGCGTCTGCCCGGATCCGCAGGCCATCCTCCGGGGCGCCGGCGTGGGCGAGATTTCGCGCCTCACGGCCAATGAGGCCGAGGCCCTGCTCGACCTGAAGTACGCCGCCTGAGGGCGTGACCTTCGCCGCCGCAGCGCCTAACTGGAGCCGGTGAGCTTTTCCGAAGACGAAATCGAACGCTACGCCCGCCATCTGGTGCTGTCCGAGGTCGGCGGCCCGGGGCAACAGCGGCTGAAGGCCGCGCGGGTCGGCCTGATCGGCCTGGGCGGCGTCGGTGCGCCCGCGGCCCTGTACCTGGCCGCCGCTGGGGTCGGGACCCTGCGCCTGATCGACGACGACGTCGTCTCCCTGTCAAATCTGCAGCGCCAGATCGTCTTCGACACCACGGACGTCGGCCGCGCCAAGGTGATCGTCGGGTCCGAGACCCTGGCGGCGCTCAATCCCCATGTCGGCCTGGAGCCGCGTCCTGAACGCCTGACCGCAGCTAACGCCGCCGCCCTGATCGAGGGTTGCGACGTGGTCATCGACGGTACGGACGACTTCGACGCCCGCTTCGCCGTCAACACCGCCTGCCTCGCCTGCCGGATCCCGCTCGTCTCCGGCGCCCTGGGCCGCTGGAGCGGTCAGGTCGGGGTCTTCCACGGCGGCCCCTGCTATCGCTGTCTGGTGCCAGAGACGCCGCCCGACGCCGACACCTGCAGCCGCGTCGGCGTCGTCGGCGCGCTGGCGGGGGTGGTCGGGGCCATGGCGGCGCTGGAAGCGATTAAGCTGATCGCCGGCGCCGGCGATCCCCTGTCCGGCCGCCTGCTGCTCTATGACGGACTGGCGGGGACGGCGCGCACGGTCCGCGTCGCGCCCGATCCGGATTGCCCCGACTGCGGAGGTCAGGCGAAGGCCTGACGGAACAGGGCGACGTAGCGGGTCATCAGCTCCTGCTCCTTGTCGTCCTCCCAGTCGCCGTGGCCGAAGTCCTCGACCTCGATCAGTTCGACCGGTCGTCCGGCCGCGCGGAAAGCGTCGCGCATGCGCCGGGACTGGATGATCGGCACGACGCCGTCCTCCACGCCGTGGACCAGAAGCACCGGGCAGGTGATCTCGCTGGCCCTGCGCCGGGGCGAGGCGGCCTCCAGGGCGGCGGCGTCCGTGCGCCGGTCGCCGATCCGCTTGGTCCAGAACTCATAGATCGGCTTGCCCGCCAGATCGTCGTCGCGTTCTTCCGTGGCCAGAATATCCGGCAAGTCATAGACGCCGCAGATGCCGATCGCGGCCTTGTAGAGGTCCGGTCGCTTGGCGGCGCTCATCAGGGCCGCATAGCCGCCGTAGCTGGTGCCCATGATGGCGACCTTGCCGGCGTCCAGACCTTTCAGGGCGATGACATGGGCGACCGCGTCCTCGATGTCCTCCTGCATGCGCGTGCCCCAACGGGTCCAACCTTCGCGGGCGAAGGCCATGCCGTAACCGCCCGAGCCGCGGAAATTGGGCCGCAGCACCCACCAGCCCTGGGCCGCGAGCACCTGCGCCTGCCGGTCCCAAGAGGGTGTGTCGCGCACCTCGGGCCCGCCGTGGGGCAGCGCGATCAGCGGCCCTGGCGCCCCGCCTGGAGGCGCGATGAGGTAGGCCTCGATAGTCGCGCCGTCCCGGGTTTGAACCTGCAGGATCTCGCCCGCGCCGAGACGCTCCGCGGCCATGGACGTGGCGGAGCCGATGTGGACGATCGCCCGCGCGGTCTTGTCGTAGAAATACCACGAGCCCGGCTCGTTCTGCCCCTCAACCATCGCGATAAAGCGGTTCCGGGCGGCGTCCACGCCGGTCAGGGTCACATTGCACTGGTTGTCGAAGAAGCGGTTCAGGGCGCGATGGTGCGGCGCCAGCGCCGGATCGGCGAACTCATATTCCAGCCTCTCGCCATAATAGGCCGCGCCGAGATAGTGACCCGCGGAGTCACGCAGGCCATAGCTCACGTCGCGACCCGCGCGACCGTTCAGCGGCGGGCCGACGGCCAGGGTGGCCAGGTCCATCTCGCGGACGGATTGCACGTCCTCGCTTTCCAGCCGGGCCCGCACCAGCACCGTGCCCGGGCGGTCCGTGCCGCCGACCCAGTAGAAGTCCGGCGCGTCCCGGAAGCGCGAGCGGCGCGCCATCTTCCATTCCGTTTCACCCGGCGCGCGGACCATGATGGTCTCCATCGTGCCCCGGCTGTTGACGTCGTGCCGCATGACGGGGACGCCGTTGACCGTGCGCCAGTTGAAGGTGCCTGCGCTGCCGCGCTCGATCCGTTCCGCGCTGCCGGTGGCCAGGTTGACCTTGTGCAGGGCCATGATCCCGTCGGCCTCCCAGGCCGCCATCATCACATGGTCGGGATCGTTGGGCAGCAGGTCGATGATCCGACCCGTGTCAGCGGTGGCGCGCATGCGCTGACGCTGGTCGTTGAACAGGACCACGATGGCGCCGGTGGTGACGTTCACCGACAGGGCCCGCCGCGTGGTGTATTCGACGCCGGGCATGGTGAAGTTGGATCCGGCCTGTGACCGACGCGCCGTCTTCTGGCGAATCAGGACGCCGACCAGCAGCCGGTCGTCGCTGCCCCAGTAGAGATAGTTGACCTCGACCGGACCGAGATCGAGGCGGCGGCGCGTGCCCTCGGGGTCGTCCGCCTGGATGATGTCGATGGCGCCGTTGGGCTCTTCCTGCGTGCCCAGCTGCTCCAGCACGGCGATACGGGCGCCCGACGGCGACATCGACACAGCCCGCGTTCCGGTCGATCCGAAGAAGTCACCGATGGCGTAGGGACCCGTCCGGGCCCGGGCCGATCCGATCCCGACCGGCAAGGCCGCCATCCCCGCCAGCGCGCCCGCGCCGACCAGCAGCCCACGCCGCGACAGGGCGACCTGGGCCGCCTCGCTCAATCCACACTTCACGCTAATCCCCCAGTACTTGTCCCGGCAAACAACCGGAGCGCCCCCGCGCCGTCAAGCCGGGGCGTCAGAACATCGCGGGGATCACGCGGTCCGGCGGCCGGTGGCCGTTGGCGAAGGTCTGGATGTTGGCGATGACCCGATCGCCCATGTCCTGACGGGCCTCGATCGTCGCCGAACCGAGGTGGGGCAGCAGCACGACATTGGCGTGCCCCAGCAGGCCTGGATGGACCTTGGGCTCCTGCTCGAACACGTCCAGGCCGACGCCCGCGATGCGCCGCTGCGCCACCGCTTCGGCCAGCGCCGCCTCGTCGATCAGCTCGCCCCGCGCGGTGTTGACCAGGATGGCCTCGGGCCGCAGCAGGGCCAGCCGCCGCGCCGACAGCAGATGATGCGTGTCCTTCGTCGCCGGGGTGTTCAGCGAGATCAGGTCCATCCGCGCCAGCATCTGGTCCAGGTCATCCCAGTAGGTCGCGCCCAGTTCCTCGGCGATCATGTCGGAGACGGGTTTGCGGTTGTGATAGTGGACCTGCATCCCGAAGGCCTTGGCGCGGCGGGCCAGCGCCTGGCCGATCCGCCCCATGCCGACGATGCCCAGCCGCTTGCCCCACAGCTTGCGCCCGGTCATCCAGGTTGGGCTCCAGCCCTCGAACCGGCCCTCCTGCATGACCTGCGCCCCCTCCACGATCCGGCGGCTGACCGCCAGGATCAGGGTCATGGCCAGATCCGCCGTGTCCTCGGTCAGGACGCCCGGGGTGTTGGTCACGATCAGGCCCCGGCCGACCGCCGCATCGACGTCGATGTGATCCACGCCCGCGCCGAAATTGGCGATCATCTTCAGCTGCGGCCCGGCCTTGGAGATCAGGTCGGCGTCGATGATGTCGGTGATGGTCGGCGCCAGGACGTCGGCGCGCTGCACCGCGGCCTCCAGCGCCGCCCGGTCCATCGGACGGTCGGTCAGGTTCAGCTCGGCGTCGAATAGCTCGCGCATCCGTGTCTCCACGGCGTCGGGCAAGCGTCTGGTTAATACGACCTTAAGCCGGGGAGAGGACATTCGGAGCCTTCGGTTTCACGTCCCCGGCTTTAATGGTCCTCCCGGTGTCTGGCAAAGTTCCTCGCCTCAAGCGCTTCGCGCTGGTCGCCGCCCTGGTCGGGTTCGGGGTGATGGCCGGGGCCGGAGACGCCATGCCCGGCGGCCGCCCGACCCCCAGCGGCCAACCCGTGCCGCGCTGGCTGTCGCTCAAGTCCGACGAGGTCCGCGCGCGCCAGGGGCCGGGCCTCGACTATCCGATCCTGTGGGAATACCGCGTCCCGGGCCTGCCGGTTCAGGTCATCGCCGAAACCACCGAATGGCGGAAGATCTGCGATCCCGAAGGCGCGGTCGCCTGGGTCCACCGCAGCGTGGTTTCCAGCCGCCGCAGCGTTTTCAACGCCTCCCGCGAGGAAATCGCCATCCACGCCGGACGCTCCGACACCTCGCCGGTGCGCGCCCGCCTGTCGCCCCGTTCGCTGGTGTCGCTGGACACGTGCGTCGACCAGTGGTGCGAGGTCCGCGTTCGCCGTCTGCGCGGCTGGCTGCCTCAGCGCGCGGTCTTCGGCGTCCAGGACCACGCCCTGTGCAACGCCAACCGGCCCGCGGGCACGGGACGGGCCGAACGGTAGGACTCCACCGGTCTGTTAAAACGTTTGAGCGCCCGGGTTCCCTCGTGTAACCCCACGGCAACATCCGGACGCGAAGTCGCGTCCTGCCGCAACGAGAACGCTTTTGACCGAGCTGAAATATCCGTCGTCGTTTGACTATGAAGCCCTGCTGGCCTCGGGCCGGGGCGAGCTGTTCGGGCCGGGCAACGCCCAGCTGCCGGCTCCGCCGATGCTGATGTTCGACCGGATCACCAAGATCAACGCCGACGGCGGCGCGCACGGCAAGGGCTATGTCGAGGCCGAGCTGGATATCCATCCGGACCTCTGGTTCTTCCAGTGCCACTTCATCGGCGATCCGGTCATGCCGGGCTGCCTGGGCCTGGACGCCATGTGGCAGTTGGTCGGCTTCTACCTCGGCTGGATCGGCGGCCCCGGAAAGGGCCGCGCGCTCGGCGTCGGCGAGGTCAAATTCACCGGTCAGGTCCAGCCGCACATCAAGAAGGTGGTCTACAAGATCGACCTGAAGCGCGTGATCAATCGCAAGCTGGTCATGGGCATCGCCGACGGCGTGCTCGAGGCCGACGGCGAGGTGATCTACACCTGCAACGACATGCGCGTCGGCCTGTTCGGCGCGACCACGGAAGCGGCCGGCGGCTGAACCCCTATATTCAGACAGACCGCGCACTACGCGGCGACTGAGCGTTCTTAGAAGGAAACCACCATGCGGCGTGTCGTCGTCACCGGGCTGGGCATCGTTTCTTCCATCGGCACGGGCCAGGAAGAGGTCATCGCATCGCTGCGCGAGGCGAAATCGGGCGTGCAAACCGCCCCCGACCACGTCACGCACGGCTTCCGCTCGCAGGTCTGGGCGCCGCCCGCGCTGGGCGTCAGCGCCGAAGACTGGGCTCCGCTGGTCGACCGCCGCGCGGCGCGCTTCCTGGCCAACGGCACGGCCTGGGGCCACATCGCCTTCGAGGAAGCCCTGAAGGATTCAGGCATGAGCGCCGACGAGATCAAGTCCGAGCGCATCGGCCTGATCGTCGGCGAGGGCGGTCCGTCGACCCAGGTCATCCTGCAGGCGGCCCAGACCACGATCGAGAAGGGTTCGCCCAAGCGCATCGGGCCGTTCGCCGTGCCCAAGGCCATGGCTTCGGGCCCGTCGGCCGTGCTGGCCACCTGGTTCGAGCTCAAGGGCATCAACTATTCGATCAGTTCGGCCTGCGCGACCAGCGCCCACTGCATCGGCGCGGGCGCCGAACAGATCGCCTGGGGCAAGCAGGACGTGGTCTTCGCCGGCGGCGTGGAGGACATCGACTGGTCCATGTCGAACATGTTCGACGCCATGGGCGCCATGTCGTCCAACTTCAACGCGACCCCGGACAAGGCCAGCCGCGCCTATGACAAGGACCGCGACGGCTTCGTCATCGCCGGCGGCGCCGGCATCGTGGTGCTGGAAGAATACGAACGCGCCGTGGCGCGCGGCGCCAAGATCTACGCCGAAGTGACCGGCTACGGCGCCAACTCGGACGGCTACGACATGGTTGCCCCCTCGGGCGAGGGCGCCGAGCGCTGCATGAAGATCGCGCTGGAAATGGCCGGCAATCCGCGCATCGACTACCTGAACCCGCACGGCACCTCGACCCCGGTCGGCGACAGCAAGGAGATGGGCGCTGTGCGCAACGTCTTCGGCGACGACCTGCCGATGATCTCCTCGACCAAGTCGCTGACGGGCCATTCGCTCGGCGCGGCGGGCGCCCAGGAGGCCATCTACTGCCTGCTGATGATGGACAACGACTTCGCCGCCGAGAGCGCCCACATCGAAAACCTCGATCCGGAGTTCGAGGGCATGCCGATCCTGCGCAAGCGCCATGACGGGCCGCTGAAGCACGTCATGTCGAACAGCTTCGGCTTCGGCGGCACCAACGGCACGCTGATCCTGTCGAAGGTCTGACGCCTAGGCGCCCTTGTCGGCCCGCATCACGGCGCGGGGGAAGCGGATCAGGCCGATCCGGTCCTGCAGCGTCTTCAGCGGAATCATGCGGGCGCGCCACACCGGATCGACGTCGAATTCGAACGCGACCTGGGTCAGGTCCTGCTCCAGCAGGAAGCCGAAGGCCTCCAGTCCGGCCTGACCGCGCGCGACCACCACCTTCCAGTAGGCGCGCGGGATCTTCACTTGCACCTGGCCCACGTCATCGACGCCGACGAAGACCGGATCGTCCGCCGCCAGCAGCGGCCCGGCGAACAGGGAATAGCGCTCGACTCGACCCTGCGCCTCGATCAGATTCTCCAGCAACCCCCAGACGCCCTTGCGGTTCGACCGGTTGAAGCCGGCCACCTGGGGCGTGCAGTTGGTGACGTGGTAGGTGTCGCCGTTGGCCCGCCGCACCTGGGCGTAGTCGACGCCCCAGCAGACCTCCTCGCGCCGGACCAGATGGCCCTTGTCGAAGGCCTTGCGGTCCTTGTCGAAGAAGCGATCCGGCAACTGGGCGTCGGCCGGCAGCCGCGGGTCCAGGAACCAGCGCTCGAAATCGTTCTCGGCCAGGCCGCCCAGGGCGTCGCGGCTGTAGGACCGGCCGGGTTCGGGCTCCTTGGCCGCGTCGGACCCGTCCACGTTCGAGGCGGTGAACAGGGGCAGGCGCCGCGCCTTGTGCATGGCCAGCGAGAAATTCTGATAGGGCACGACCACGCCGCCGTCATGCATCCGCGCCGCCACCGAGGCGTCCCGCAGCGTCGGGAGGGGCACGGAGACGCCGAGGAAGCGGGGGTCGTATCCGGTCCGCCCGGGATAGTTCGGATCGTGCCAGGGCTCGACGACCTTCTCGACCGCCCCGGCGGAGGCGCTCGCGGCCACTGCGGAGGCCGGCGCGCCGCCCAGGCCGATGGTGATGGTCAGGGGCACGGTGAGGGTGGTGGACGTCTCTGACGCCGCGACCGGAAGGGCGGCGGGCGCGCCGGCGACGACGGGCGCCGGGGCTATCGTCCGTTCCATCACCGGAACCGGAGGCTCGACCCGGCCCAGACTGCAGGCTTCCAGCTCATCGCGCAGCACGCCGGCGGGAGCCATCGCCAGGGCGGTGGTCACGATGCGGCTGGCGCGCACGCCCTCGTTGGCGATCCAGTCGATGTCGGCGTCGTCGTCGTCCTCGCCCGCCGGCTGGCCGTTCTGCAGCAGCCAGCGGCCCTGCGCATCCTTTCGCGGCACGCCCGAATGATGCAGGGCGACGACCTGCCAGGAATCGTTGAACACCGGCGCGCCCGACGACCCCGGCGCGGTGTCGGATTCATAGGTCAGGTGGTCGGCGGTGATATCGAGCAGTCGGTTCTCGCGCAGGGCCACCTGCTTGGTCCGGCCATTGGGGTGTTGGATGATGGTGATGGCCTCGCCGACATTGATCTTGCCCACTTCGGGGCTGAGCCTCAGCCAGCCATAGTCGCTCAACCGCCCGTCGCCTCTCAGCGGCTGGGGGCTGACGGCGACCAGCGCCATGTCCAGGGCGGCGTCGACGATGAAGAACCGGCCGGGATCGAAGCCGAAGGTGGTGGTCGGGCGGGGGAAGCCCAGCCGGTCCAGCTCGCAGTCGAAATCGACGCGCGAGGCCGCGGCCGTGGCCGCGTCGGCGAGCACATGCTGGTTGGTCAGCATGAGCGTCGGAGTGACCATGAAGCCGGTGGCGTCGCCCAGCGCGCGGCCGCCGCCGTCTCGGATGGTGATCCGCCCGACCGGCCGCGCCGCGTCCAGTCCGCGCAACAGATAGTTCAGATCGACCAGATCGTCGCTGCCGATGGTCCGTTCCAGCTCGGACAGCGACGCCCGACGGCCGCCTTCCTGAAGCTGGAGGGTGCGCAGCGCCTGCCGTTCGGGGGTTTCCAGCTGGCCGGGCGCGGTGGCGTCGACGCGGGCCTTCAGCAGGTCGATGGCCTCGGCCGCCTTCTCCTCGATCGGCGCGGCGCGGGTCGAAGTCGGCGGTCCAACCTCCTCGACGAGGCGGACGCCGGTGGTTTCCACCACTCCCTTCAGACGATCGACCTTCATGGCGTCCTCCTGTCGAAGAAACACAACCATAACGTCGTTTTGCGACAGGTGAAACTCAGGCGCGCGCCCACAAGCCCCGCCGCCGGCCATCCCCGCTTCCCCCGCGCGGCCGCCGCTGCTACCCCTCCGGCGACACCGACCGACCCGGGGCAACCGGGCGACGCAAGATGGAGAGACATCCCATGGCCGCCGAATCCGCCTGGAACATGCCCAAGGGCGAACTCATGAAGGGCAAGAAGGGCCTGATCATGGGGGTCGCGAACAGCAACTCCATCGCCTGGGGCATCGCCCAGCAGCTGGCCGCCCAGGGCGCCGAACTGGCCTTCACCTACCTCGGAGAGGGCCTGGAGCGCCGCGTGCGCCCGCTGGCCGAGAGCGTGAACGCCAAGCTGATCCTCGAAGCCGACGTCACGGACGACGCCTCGATGGACGCCGCTTTCGCCGAGCTGGAAAAGACCTTCGGCACGATCGACTTCGTCGTCCACTCGGTGGCCTTCGCCAACAAGAACGAGCTGCAGGGCTCCTTCGTCGACAACACCACCCGCGACAGCTTCCTGCTGGCCATGAACATCTCGGTGTTCAGCTTCGTCGACGTGGCCAAGCGCGCCTCCAAGCTGATGCCGAACGGCGGCTCGATGATCACCATGACCTACCTCGGGTCCGAGCGGGCCATCCCCAACTACAACACCATGGGCGTGGCCAAGGCCGGGCTGGAAGCGGCGACCCGCTATATCGCCCGCGACCTGGGTCCCAAGGGCATCCGCGTCAACGCCATCTCGGCCGGCGCCATGCGCACCCTGTCGCTGGCGGGCATCTCGGGCGGCCGGGGCATGATCGCCCAGGGCCGCGCCATGTCGGCGATGAAGGAGGACACCTCGATGGAGGGCGTCGCCGGCGCCGCCCTGTGGCTGTGTTCGGACCTGGGCTTCTCGACCACCGGCGAAGTCATCCACGTCGACGCCGGTTTCCACATGATGGGCCTGGCGGGCGACGACGAGGGCTAGAACCCCGTCCGATAGGCCGCCTCGATGTTGTTGCCGTCGGGGTCCAGCACGAAGGCGCCGTAGTAGCCCATGGCGCCTTCGCGAGGGCCGGGCGCGCCGTTGTCGCGGCCGCCCGCCTTCAGCGCGGCGGCGTGGAAGGCCTGAACCATCGCCTCGCTGTCGGCGCGGAAGGCCACGTGCATCTGGTTGACCCCGGGCTTCGACCCCTCGACCCAGTAGGACGGGATCAGCGTCCCGATCCAGAGATAGGGGATCGGCTCGTCCTGGCTCTTGCCGAGCACGAAGAACTCCGGGGCCAGCGTCCGGGTCGCCAGGCCGAGCGCCTCGGCGACCGCGTCATAGAAGCGGCGCGCGGCGTTCAGGTCGGTGACGACGATTCCGGTGTGGTCCAGCATGGCCCGGCAACGCGGGGCCTTTCCGGACCGTTCCCGCTTCCCCCATCCGGGACGAGGCGGTAAGCGCGAGGCATGACCGCATCCCGCCTGCCCGTCTCCGCCCTGTCGGCCGCCGCCGTTGGGGTGATCATCGGCTTCGGCGGGACCGTGGCCCTGGTGGTCCAGGCGGGCCACACGCTGGGCGCCTCGCCGGACCAGATCGTGTCGATGGTGACGGCGCTGTGCCTCGGCATCGCCGTGCCGGGCATGCTGCTCAGCTGGCGGATGAAGGTCCCCATCATCCTCGCCTGGTCGACCCCCGGCGCGGCCCTGCTGGCGGCGTCGACGCTGGGCCTCGGCTGGCCCACCGCGGTCGGCGCCTTCGTCATCGCAGGCCTGCTGATGGTCGTCACCGGCCTCGTGCCCGCGCTGGGGCGGCTGGCGGGACGGATCCCCGGCGGGATCGCCTCGGCCATGCTGGCGGGGGTGCTGTTGCCCTTCTGCCTAAAGCTGTTTCTGGTGTTTCCGACCGATCTGGCGCTGGCGGCGGGGCTGTTCGCGGTCTTCCTGATCATGCGGCGACTGGCCCCGACCTGGGCCCTGCCCGCGGTGCTGGTCGGCGCCTTCCTGGTGCTGGCCCTGCGCGGGCAGGTGACGACGCCGCCAGGAACCGGCCTGTTCGGCCAGCTGTCGCCCGTCGCGCCGGTCTTTGACCTCAAGGCCGCCGTCAGCCTGGCCCTGCCGCTGTTCCTGGTGACCCTGGTCTCGCAGAACCTGCCCGGCCTCGTCGTGCTCAAGGCCGCCGGTTACGAGCCGCCGTCCGGACCGCTGCTGCTGTCGACCGGACTAGCCACCGTGGTCCCGGCCCCCTT
>Ga0307406_10001176_pt1 | contig 14665 bp, 10 predicted proteins | sample 322Cmetagenome_3_FD_203706 | JGI IMG/M metagenome (GOLD analysis project Ga0307406, IMG submission 203706) | Maize rhizosphere microbial communities from greenhouse at UC Davis, California, United States - 322HYB-C-2 | ecosystem: Host-associated > Plants > Roots > Rhizosphere > Soil | place... | reverse complement strand
GGATTCATTCAACACACTCTGGCGTGGTGCAATGGATTCCGCTTTCGGTACGGCGGGGAATGTCCAGGGGTCCATACCCCATTGCAAACCAACGGGCTGTAAATTGTCCCACACTGTTTTACCTGGGCCGTTGATATAGGCAAAGGTGCCATACACCCAGCGGCTGGGTGAGCGTTCATCTACTACTGCTACATCCACTTGCACCAAACGCACTTCTTGCACTTTACGTTCACAGGAAAATTTGTGGTTGGTTTCTACGTGGCGATCTGCCTGCCATGCAGGGCTGCCCGTTAAATAGGGAACATCTGTTGGCGTTGCAGTGGTAAATAAAAATTTCACCACCACAGTGCCTTGCATAAACGGCATGCCTTTGGTTGAGGTAATGCCATTAATGGTTTCGATATTGGGCGTGCCTTTTTTACTCCAACTTTGGCCGATGGTGTAGCCGCCATAGTTGTTGTACATGCCGACCGCCCAGGTTTCAAAACCGGCTTGAGTTCCCGTTTTGGCATTGGGCAGCCCGTGTAAACCCTGACGCTCTTCGCCGTAAAAATCGCTGATTACTGCAGTGCGTTCATTGGTTAAGCCGTGCACATATTCGCGTCCGGTGTGTTGGTCAAATGCCATCCAGGGAATGTGAAACCATTTATCTTTGCCATCGACCTGAGTCTTTAAACCTTCTGCATTATTCAGGTCCAGGGTTTGACCTTGTTTCACATAATTTAAAATACTCATGATGTATTGGTTATATACCGAATTTTTTCCCCAGGAGGGCACCCCGGCGGCGGAAAAATCGGTTTGCATATTTAAATCAATCGCAAGCCAGGGGCATTCAGTGGCAGTGCACGGCGCAGGTTGCTGTTTGGGATAATTGTGGCTCAGGCTAAATTTAGGGCCTTGCCAGTCTTTTGGCGCGGAAATGGCAGCATCGCGATAGGCTTCGGTTTTGGCGTTTTCGGCGAGAGTGGTATTGGCTGCAAAAATGCAGGCCAGTGCAAATAAAGTACGTTTCATAACACGGTCCTTATTGATAATAAAAATATTCGCTAGTCATTAAAATATTTGGATAAGAATGATCAGGATTTTTAGCGCGCGATAATTTCCAAATAGGTGTTGTACACCGCATCGGCGTTGGCGCTGAGTGCAACGTCAAGCGGATGGCCGCGCTGGTTGTCTACAATGATCATGCCGGACTTATCGTCTTCCTCATTGAGTTGTTGCTCAACGCGCAGCGACAAGGTTTGGGTGGTGACCAGTGAAGGGGTAGTTAATACACAGGCGGCGAGAGGGTCCCAAAAATCCAGGTATTTCCCTATACCGCCTTTAATAGTGCTGCTGGTTAATACGGCGTAGAGAAAGTTGGTGGCGGGGTTATTGATTTGTTTTATTTGTGCAACAAACGCATCGGTAATTGGCACTTGTTGGGTTGCGTTTAAGGCAACCAAGGTGACGGGAATGCCACTGGCAAAAATTTCTTCGGCGCCACGTACATCCACAAAAATATTCCACTCTGCTACTTTGTTGGTGTAGTAGGGCGTGGGTTGCATGGTGGCCTGAATGTTTCCCTGTGCGCCTTCAAAACCGGGAGGGGTAAATTCCGGTAATAAATTTCCGCCCATCATCACAATGCGGGTTATATTTTTCTGCAGCGCCGCGTGCAATTGCGGATCGCTTTTGGCTGATTCAAATAGCTTCCCATAATTGGAGCCGCCCCCAATACACAATATCGTGGTGGGGGTAGTGCTATTAATAAAATACTCGCGCAAAAAAGTTTGTGCGCAATCAATAGTGGGTGTGGAATTAATGGCTGGAAATTCGGCGTTGTAATGTTCGTTGGCCGCGGTGCGGTCACTGCCGGGAAAGGTGTTGCTGTAAATCAGCGGCGCTTGTGCCCCGCGTGCAACAGGAATTTTTAGTGCAGCGGGATCATCAAGCAAGGTGAGCATATTGCTGACATTGCGCACCCCGGGGGTTAAATGCACATCACCAGTACCGGTAACGGTGATGCCAGTTACTTGAATGGCGGGATGTTTGAGTAGATACAACATCGCCAGGTAGTCATCAAAATCGGCGTCGGTATCAATTAATACTTGGGTGGGTGGTGTGAGGTTTGTCATAACGAATCCTTATTTTGGTTGCAAGTTTTTTTAGAAGGTTCCGCATAGTTATCAACTCCCTGTTTAGCGGTGAATCAATTACTCGTTGAATAATAAAAATCAAACAATGAGTAATCACTGATCATAATATCTGGCGTGATAATCCAGTGGGTATTACGCGATATTACGGATGTACAGGCTGGCGGTTGAATTTGCCGACACTGTGCATCGTTCATACAGTGCAGCAAAAATATTGCCGCACCGGGATGAATGTAGATGGCAAATCGCATTTGCGCGAATAATAAAACGCAGATTAGTAATGCTAATCTGCGTTGCGGTTAGTTTTTTATTTTGTCGTGTGGCGTGTTTATTTACATCAGCGCAGCATTTAACCAAATGTGCACATAAATGCTGGTGAAGTAACCCAGTGCGATTACCGGTGTCCATTTTAAATGGCTCATAAAGGTGTAGTACCCACGGGCTTGGCCCATGAGTGCCACACCGGCAGCTGAGCCAATGGATAACATGCTGCCGCCAACACCGGCTGTGAGAGTAATGAGTAGCCAATTACCGTGAGACATTTCCGGGTTCATGCTAATAACGGCGAACATCACCGGAATATTGTCGATAACCGATGACACTAAGCCCAGAATAATGTTGGTAGTTACCGCCCCCATATTGTTGTAAAGCACATCGGACATGAGTGCGAGGTAGCCCATAAAACCCAGGCCGCCCACACACATCACCACACCGTAAAAGAACAACAGTGTGTCCCATTCGGCGCGCGCAATTTTGCTGAAAATATCAAAAGGCACTACATCGCCCAAGCGGCGCATGGCTTCCTGATCGCCACGACGTTCGGCGTCGGCGCGTTTGCGCGCGAGCGATCTGGGTAGGGTTTTGCGCAGGAAAAAACCAAAAAATTGCAAGTAGCCCAAGCCCATCATCATGCCCAGCACCGGTGGTAAATGCAGGAAGCTGTGGCACGCCACTGCTGTTGCAATAGTAAATAAAAACAACATTAAAATTCGCCGCGCGCCGCGTTTGAGTGTAGTGGCCTCGCTGGTATCCGGTTCGGGTTTACGATTTTCAATAAAAAAACTCATGATTAACGCCGGTAAACCAAAATTGACCACGGCGGGAATGAACAGCGCAAAAAATTCATGAAAGGGCAGAATGCCAGCCTGCCATACCATTAGCGTGGTGATATCGCCAAAGGGGCTGAAGGCGCCACCGGCATTCGCGGCAACTACGACATTAATGCAGCAAAGATTGATAAAACGTTTATCGCCCGCGCCAACTTTCATGATTACCGCACACATCAACAGAGCCGTGGTGAGGTTGTCGGCAATGGGGGAGATAAAAAAGGCGAGGCCGCCGGTCAACCAAAATAAAGTTTTGTAGCTGAAGCCTTTGCGAATCATCCACACGCGCAGCGAGTCAAATAAATTGCGCTCGTCCATGGCGTTGATATAAGTCATGGCTACTAACAAGAACAACATCAATTCGGAGTATTCCAGCAGCGTGTGACGGAAAGCTTCCTGCGCGCTAATTGATTGACCAGCGTCGGCGTACACCATACCAATTACAATCCAGATAATACCGGCGGCAACTAATACCGGTTTGGACTTACGCATGTGCAGCGCTTCTTCTGCCATTACCAGCGCGTAGGCCAGCACAAAAATACCTAAAGCAAAAAAACCAACAGCTGTGTTGGTGAGGTCAATATTGCCGCTCGCCGCCTGTGCGCCTGTGGCCAGGCCCATGAGGGGCAAGATGAAAAACCATAATTTGCGCAGCATAGATGCTCCTTCTCAGTAAATATCAGTAAGGTCGTTACTAGTTATAGGTTATTTGACAGTAATGTGTGGCGCACAAACAAAAAAGGCAGCTCTTGCGAGCTGCCTTTTTCGTTTTACGCCTTGAGCGGTTTGTACTTCATCCGCTTCGGCTGTGAATCATGCCCCTTACGTTTGACGAAATCCTCGTGGTATTCCGTGTAGTTGCCTTCAAAGAAAACAATATCGGAATCGCCTTCGTACGCAAGAATATGGGTTGCGATACGGTCGAGGAACCAGCGGTCATGCGAGATCACCAATACGCAGCCGGGGAAGGCGAGAATTGCATCTTCCAGCGCGCGCAGGGTTTCGATATCCAAATCGTTTGACGGTTCGTCGAGCAAGAGTACGTTGGCGCCTTGTTTCAAGGTATTGGCCAGGTGCAAGCGGCCGCGCTCACCACCGGAGAGTTCACCCACACGTTTTTGCTGATCGCCACCCTTGAAGTTAAAGCGACCCAAGTAGGAGCGCGAGCTAACTTCGTAGTTGCCGATTTTCAAAATATCCAAACCGTCAGATACCGCTTCCCATACCGATTTTTTATCGTCCAGGTTTTCGCGGCTCTGTTCTACGTAGGCCACTTTTACGGTGTCGCCAATAGTCACAGTACCGCTATCGGGTTTTTCCGTGCCTGCAATCATGCGGAACAGGGTAGATTTACCCGCACCGTTACCACCGACAATACCCACCACAGCACCTTTAGGGATGCTCAGTGACAAGTTGTCGATCAACAAGCGATCGCCATAACCCTTGCTCACGTTTTCCAGCACGATGACTTTGTCGCCCAAACGCTCACCCGGCGGAATGTAGATCTCGTTGGTTTCGTTACGGGCCTGGAATTCTTGCGATTGCAATTCATCAAAACGCGCCAGACGCGCCTTGCTCTTGGCTTGGCGGCCTTTGGGGTTTTGGCGTACCCATTCCAATTCGGTTTTCAGGGCTTTCTGGTGCGCAGCTTCCGCACGTTGTTCCTGCTCCAAACGGGCATCTTTCTGTTCCAGCCAGCTGGTGTAGTTGCCCTCGTAGGGAATGCCGTGGCCGCGGTCGAGTTCCAGAATCCAACCGGCGGCGTTATCGAGGAAGTAGCGGTCGTGGGTAATGGCCACTACGGTGCCAGCGAAGCTGTGAAGGAATTGTTCCAACCAGTAAACGGATTCAGCATCCAAGTGGTTGGTAGGTTCGTCGAGCAAGAGCATGTCGGGGCGCGACAGCAAGAGGCGGCAGAGTGCCACACGGCGACGTTCACCACCGGAGAGGACGGTCACGTCTGCATCCCACGGCGGCAGGCGCAATGCATCGGCCGCAACTTCCAGAGTGTGCTGCAGGTTGTGCGCATCCCATGCCTGGATGATGTCTTCGCACTTGGCTTGCTTTTTGGCGAGTTCATCAAAGTCGGCATCGGGTTCGGCATAGGCGGCGTAGATGGCATCCAGCTCTGCCAGCGCATCTACCGCTTCGCGCACACCGTCCTGCACGTTGCCCAGCACGTCTTTGGCTGGGTCTAGCTGCGGTTCCTGCGGCAAGTAGCCGATTTTGATGCCCGGCATAGGGCGGGCTTCGCCGTTAAAATCCTGATCCACACCCGCCATAATGCGCAGCAGGGTAGATTTTCCCGAGCCGTTCAGGCCGAGCACACCGATTTTGGCGCCAGGGAAAAATGACAGGGAGATGTCTTTCAAAATTTCACGCTTGGGCGGCACAACTTTGCCAAGCCGGTGCATGCTATATACGTATTGAGCCATGATGTAACTATCTCATTCGGTGTAAAGAGGGCGCTACTATAAAGAAAGCTTGGGGCTGGCGAAAGTCACAATAATCCCCTAGGGCGCAGTGTCAGGAGTGGGCGATAGGTTTGAACTTGGGGGGCGAAGTGCGTATAACATTTATGGATCACCTTTCTTTGGTTATACATCCTTTTGGATGCGGCTAATTACCTGGCCTTAGCCTTCCATACTTAGCCTTTCATACTTGGCTTTCAATAAATTGTCCTGTGAGGGAAACAATGTCTGAGAAAACCACCAATACCCTGCGCGATCCCAATACGCATTTAATTGTGCGCAATGCGACCGTCAATGATGTGCCAGCGATAGTTGCGCTCTCGGAACGAGTTTACAAACCACTCAAAATGGAAACCTATTCACCGGCGGCGGTGATTGGACAAATTAATAATTTTGCCCAAGGGCAAATAGTCGTCATGGTAGGCAATGAATTAGTCGGTTACTGCGCAACCTTCAGAATCGCTGAAAAAGTCGGCTTAAAGCCCCATACCTGGCATGAAATTACCGGCAATGGTTACGCCTCCCGTCACGATATTCACGGCGATTGGCTGTACGGGATGGAAGTGTGTATCGATGACCGCATGCGCGGTTATCGCATCGGCCAGCGGCTGTACAACGAGCGCAAAAAATTATGTCAGTCATTAGGTTTAAAAGGCGTGGTGTTTGCGGGCCGCATGCCCAACCTCTCCAAGCGCATCGCCAAGTTCAAAACGGTGGAAAATTATCTCGATAACGTAGTCCACAAAAAAATTAAGGACCCGGTGCTGTCGTTTCAATTGCGCAACGGCTTTGAAGTGCTGGGCGTTATTGAAAATTATTTGCCCGACGACACCCAGTCCATGGGCTATGCCACCCACATGGTGTGGTACAACCCGAAAGTGCAGTTAAAAGAAGAGATCCCAGTAAAGCAGTTTGGGGTGCGTATGCCGGACGTGGTGCGTATTGCCACGGTGCAATATCAATTGCGTAAAGTCAGTTCGTTTAGCGAGTTCATCAAAAACATTGAATATTTTGTCAACGTGGTTGCGGATTACAAAAGTGATTTTGTGGTGTTCCCTGAATTGTTCACCTTGCAGTTATTGTCAATTGAAGATCAGGAGCTGTCGCCCAGCGAATCCATCGAGGCGCTCACCAAATATACGCCGCGTTTTAAAGAATCCATGCGCGAGCTTGCACTGCAATACAACGTTAATATCATTGCCGGTTCACACCCGACCCGGGTTGAAAATGGTCGCATCGAAAATATTAGCTATGTGTTTTTGCGCGATGGTCGCTCGTTTGAACAACCTAAAATTCACCCCACGCCGAGTGAGCGCTACTGGTGGGATATCGAAGGCGGCAGCACCTTAAGTGCGATTGATACCGACTGCGGGCCAATTGGTGTATTGATATGTTATGACTCCGAATTCCCGGAGCTGGCGCGGCATTTGGTGGATCAAGGCGTGCAAATTTTGTTTGTGCCGTTCTGTACCGATGAACGCCAAAGCTATTTGCGGGTGCGCTACTGCTGTCAGGCGCGCGCCGTGGAAAATCAAATTTATGTGGTGATGTCGGGCAATGTTGGCAACTTGCCCAATGTGGCCAACCTGGATATTCAATACGCGCAAAGCTGCATCTTAACGCCGTGCGATTTTCCTTTTGCACGTGATGGCATCGCCGCCGATACCACGCCCAATGTGGAAATGGTTGGCTTTGCCGATTTGCGCCCCGACTTACTTATTCAGGCGCGCAATAGTGGCACGGTGCAAAACCTGAAAGACCGTCGTCATGATTTGTACCGTGTGCAATGGCGCGGCGACAAAAAGAAAAATCTATAGTAGATCTGATTCTATAAACCTGAATACCTAAAAGGCTTTTTCACTCTTTTGAAAGCTTGGGTAGAATATATTGTGAGCAGAGTGTCAACACGGAGACTGGTACTGAAATGGATAAAGAACGGATACTGCATGAACTTATGCAGGGTGCGACCGCATGGAACCAATGGCGCAAAAAGGGGGCCCCGAGCAGCATTAACCTGGATGGTATCGAATTAAATGCAATGGACTTAAGCCATTACGACCTTTCCAAAGTGTCGTTACGCAATGCCACCATTACCCACTGCGTGTTTAAACAAACGGACCTAATTTGGGCAAATTGTGAAGGCTCGCAGTTGCAGCACAATGATTTTTCACAGGCAAAATTAATTGCGACTAATTTAACCCGCTGCGATTTAAATTATTCACAGTTGCGTCTTGCGAATTTGCTCACTGCGAACACCACAAATGCCACTTTAGAGCACATTGATTTTCGCGGTCAGGACATTAGCGGTTTAATGCTGCGCGATGTTTCGTTAGCTGGCAGTAATTTGGAAGGCCAACAGTTGGCGCGCGTGGATTTAACCAACACCGATTTAACCGGTGCCAATTTGCGCGGTGCGGATTTATCCGGTGCTTTGTTGGTTGGTGCCTGTTTACAGGATTGCGATCTACAAGATGCCAATTTAACGGGCGCACAATGTAAATCAGCCAATTTGGCCGGTGTAAGCTTACGCGGGATGGATTTAAGCAAAGTCGATTTTACTAATGCCGATCTCAGTAATTGCGATTTGCGCGAAGCAAGCTTAGCTAAAGCAAAATTAATTAATACCCAACTCAGTGGCGCCAAACTCTGGAACGCCAATATGGCCAATTGGGTAATTGATAATATTCGCTGCACCCACAGTTATTGGGATAAAGCAGGCAAACAAAAAACAACCTATCGCGCTCACGAATTCGAACGTATTTTTGCCGAGGCAATTACCATTGAATTGCGTTATCCCTATCGCCTGGCAGATCATGAACTCGCCACGCTGCCTATTTTTATCGAGCATTTGGCGGCGGTGCATTGGGGCACTATTCTGCGTTTGAAATCCATTAGCGATGTGGCCGGTGGAGCGCTGGTGAAATTTGTAGTGGAAGAGGTGGGTAGCCACAACCCCACGGAATTAAAAAACCAATTGCAGGCAGAAGCAGAGCGTATTCAATTGGCGCAGCTGATGTTGCGCAACAATACCCAGCTGCATTTTCAACTCAAAGAAAAAGTTGCGGCGATCCGCGAAGAGTTTTGGCCGCGGCTGCTGGAATTAGCGATAGATCACGAACACGAGCAGGTGCGCAACCTCACCATTTTGTTTATGGATCTCAAAGGGTTTTCCAAATGGTCAGATGGTGAACTCTCGGAAAAGTTATCGCTATTTCGCGGTTTGATAAAACCCATCCTGAAAAAGTTTGTGGCCGGGCACCCGAATATGGAGGGGGATTCATTGCGCGTCACCTTTAAAAATGCCACGGCCGGTCTATCCTGCGCGTGCATGATCCGCAACGTATTGCGTGCCGCTGGTTTTGAGCTGCGCATTGGTGTTGAGTTGGGTGAAGTGTTAGTGGTGCACAACGAAGTGACCGATATTCCCGATTTGGAAGGCGTCGCTGTGAGCATGGCGGCGCGTATGGAAGCGGCGGCTGAACCGGGCGAGGTATTGGTGAGCCAGCGCGTGCGCCACTACGCCGAGCGCAGTGAATTATTTGAATTCACCCCACGTCGTGTACCCTTGAAAAAATCCATAGGCGCAATTGCGCAGGGTGAGTACATTGAGTGCTTTGCCGTTGAGGCGATTAAAAACCTGCAGGAAACTATAAGCTGAAATGTGCTTGTTCGTCGCAAAAAAATCACCGCCTTGCGCGGTGATTTTTTATTACAGCCAGCCCGATTTTTTAAACCGGTAATACAAGTACACACAAATTACCGAGACAATGCCCAATGACACCGGATAGCCGTATTTCCATTTTAGTTCCGGCATGTGCTCAAAGTTCATCCCCCAGATACCTACAAATGCAGTGGCTACTGCAAATATGGCGGCCCAGGCGGCGAGACGTTTATTTACTTCACTTTCGTCGATGCTCACCATGGATAAGTTCACCTGAATAGCAGTGCCTATAGTGTCGCGGATGGCATCGATAGATGTATTGATACGGTAAAGGTGATCGTGTACATCGCGGAAATAATCTTTGGTATTGGCAACAATGGGCGGCACTCGTCCACCATCCAATTTGCCTACGGCTTCCATGAGTGGTGCCACTGCGTGTTTTAAAATGGTTACTTTCCGTTTTAATTCATACAGCCGCTCGATGTTGGTACGTTGGGAGCCTTTGGTAAATATTTGGTCTTCAATCGTTTCCAATTCGGTTTCAAATGCGACGACTATCGGAAAGTAGCGATCTACTACGGCATCCATCAACGCATAAAATACAAATGCCGAACCCTGCACAAGGTGATGCTGCTCGCGCTCGCAACGGGCGCGCACCCCGAGAAAACCTTGTTGGGTACGGTTGCGGGTAGAAAGCACATAATTTTCACCGACAAATACATCCACTTCGCCAACATTTAATTCACCGTCAACAAATTCCACAGTGTGCATCACCGCAAACAACGAATCGCCATACTCTTCAATTTTAGGACGTTGATGGCCTGTATGGGCATCTTCTACTGCTAGTTCATGCAAGCAAAATTCCTGCTGCATTTGTTGCAATTCCGTAGGCTCTGCATCCTTTAAGGCTACCCATACAAAACAGTCGGTTTTTTTCACATAATCACTTATTTCTTCGACGGGAATACTGCAAAGCTTTTTCCCCTCTTGATAAGCGACGCAGTTGATGAGCATGTGCAATTCTCCGTAAAAAATGCGTGAAATTGATTACAGGGTGTTAAGGTAATGATAAAACACCTTATCCCGCTCAGGTTGATCGTTTCAATCAGCTTAAGCGTACCGAATCGCTTACAACTTATTCAACAACCTGCTAACCGGAGTTTTTATGAGCACTATCGAAATCCTTTTTCGCCCCTTGAAGATGGACAGCCTTGAGTTTCCTAATCGCGTCTGGATGGCACCCCTTACTCGTTGCCGCGCCGGTCTTGAGCATCAGCCCAATGCACTGATGGCTGAATACTATGCCCAGCGTGCTAGCGCCGGTTTAATCATAGCCGAAGCCACTATGGCGATGGAGGGAAACTCGGCTTTTTGGCAAGAGCCGGGAGTTCACTCGCAGGCCCAGATTGATGGTTGGCGTTTGGTGACCGATGCGGTTCACGCCAAAGGTGGCAGGATCTTCTTGCAAATATGGCATGGCGGTCGCGCTTGTCATCCCGCCCTTAACGATGGAAAACAACCCGTTGCGCCGAGTGCTATTGCGATTGAGGACGAAGTTCATACGCCTGAAGGTAAATTACCCTATACCGAACCGCGCGCCTTAACAGATGACGAATTGCCGGGGATTGTTGCCGGGTTTAAACAAGCGGCGATCAATGCAAAAGCAGCTGGTTTTGATGGCGTAGAGGTGCATGGTGCTAATGGCTATTTATTGGATCAATTCCTGCGCGATGGTTCGAACAAGCGTAGCGGCGCCTATGGTGGCCCGATTGAGAATCGGGCACGTTTGCTGCTGGAAGTGATTGCCGCTGTGTGCGAAGTGTGGGATAGCAAGCAGGTTGGTTTGCGCTTGTCGCCCCTCAATAGTTACAACAGCATGATCGACAGCGATCCCATCGCGCTTACCACCTGGTTGGCAAAACGTTTGAATGATTTTAATCTCGGGTATTTGCATTTGATGCGCGGCGATTTTTTTCAGGCGCAGCAAGGTGATGTTATGACACCGGCGCGTGAGCATTATAAAGGGGTGTTAGTAGGCAACATGGGCTATTCAGCCGACGAAGCCGCGGCGGCCATTGCTGCGGGAAAAGTAGATGCAATTGCATTCGGCGTTCCGTTTCTTGCGAATCCGGATTTACCTGCCCGCTTTAAACTGGGCGCATCGCTCAATGCACCTGACTCATCTACTTTTTATACCGCCGATGCTGTCGGTTATACTGATTACCCGACGATGGCTGATTGATATAGGTAATCAAATCAAAAGAGCCTGCACCAGGTGGGTTCTTTTGAATTCTTCAGGAGTTTTAACATTGCTTAATATGATGAGTGAACACAGCAAAACCAAAACCAGCTTTTATCGCCGGATTTACGTTGCTTATCTGGTGGAACAGGGTATTAACACTGTACCCAACATTATCGCGGCTACCGGTATGCCTCGGCGCACCGCGCAAGATACCTTCGCCGCGATTCATGAATTGGATATTCAACTGCAAAATACCCACGGTGTTTATTCTATTCAGAGTTGGGGCGCTGTGAATCCGGTGTGGGTAGGTGAGAATATCCAGCACATTAAAAAAGTTCTGAACTATCCTTAAAATTCTAAACTGGCCTTAAAGTTCTAGGCTACCCTCAAGGATTTGGTTCGGCGCGTGTCGCGAGTTGTAAATGATGCGCGTGCCCCGGTAGCCAGCCCAGGATAGTGGGAAATTTACGCAAGAAATGAAAGCTCAAAAAAATCAGTGGTGCTCGCCACCACAAGCCACGCAAGGTGTTTTTTAGTGTTAACTTTTCACAACTGTGTTCAGCGAGGGTAATGAGGTTTTGGTAAAGCTGTTGATTAAACGCTTCATCTTCGATAACAAGATTTGCTTCCAAATTTAATGACAAGCTCAACGGGTCCAAATTGCTCGATCCAATCGTAGCCCAGTGTTCATCCATAACGGCTACTTTGCCATGGAATTGTCGTTTGCAGTACTCATAGATTGTGATGTCTGCACGCAATAAATAATTGTAAAGTAAACGCGACAACGCACAGGCCAAGGGAACGTCGGATTGGCCTTGCAAAATTAAAATCACTTCTACTTTGCGCCGCGCCGCCCGGCGCAATTCTCGCAATAATCTATAGCCGGGAAAAAAATACGCATTGGCAATAACCAGGCGCTTTTGCGCGGTACGTGCAGCCAATAAATATTGCCGTTCTATGTCCCGGCGGTGTTGAGCATTATCACGCTGTACTACAATTGCACGGACGCTACCGGCAGCAATTGCACGTACGCTACCGGCAGCGGGTGACTCGGTGGTCGTGGTGTGTTGAATAGGGTTGTTTTTTTCGTTGTAGCCCGCGGCAGTGACTAACAGAAGCATACAGGTTTGGTGAATGTCTGCGACTACCGGGCCTTGTACTGCAACGGCATAATCCTGTTTGGCATCGGGGCCGGAGTTGCTAATGTGATCAAAACAAAAATTGATTCCACCAATAAATGCCAGTTTCTGATCAATGACAATGAGTTTACGATGCAAGCGTCTGAACACGTTCAGGTGCACTCCCCAGCGTTTTGGTTGCGGATTAAATATATGTAACCGCACCCCGGCCGCCATCAGTGCCGCAGTAAAGCCCTCGCTTAAATCGCCACTGCCATAACCGTCAATCGTGATATCGACTTTCACTCCCCGTTGCGCTGCCGCTATTAATTCCCGCTGAAGCGTTTGGCCTATTTGATCATCTTTAATAATAAAGGTTTCTAGCAAAATTTCTGTTTGAGCGCTGCGCAGGCTTTCAAAGACGCGCGGGTAAAATTCCTCACCATTAATAAGCAGTGTAAGGTCATTACCATCACGCCAATTATTTTTCATAGCTGAATGTCCACCATCAAAGGTGCGTGGTCGGAAAGGTGGGACCAGGGGCGTTGAAATAGAACCTGGGCATTTTTTGTGGTGACATTACGCACATAAATCCTATCCAAGCAAAGTAACGGCCAACGTGCGGGAAAACTTTTTGCGGGTTGCTGATATTCACTAACGAAGGCTTCATGCAAGTTGCACCGCGCCAGAATGGTATCGGCGCGCTTGCGCCAATCATTAAAATCGCCAGCGATAATTATAGGTGCCGTTGGTGGGATACGCTCAATCAAATTGCATAACATCTGTAACTGTTGTGTGCGGTAGTGTTCGCGCAGCCCCATGTGTACACAAATTGCATGCACTTCAGCGTGGCCCGGAACTTTCAACACTGTATGTAAAATCCCGCGTTGCTCGATTTTGCCTACTGAAACATCCAGATTCTGGAAGCGAATGATGGGATACTTGCTGAGTATTGCGTTGCCGTGATCTCCATGCGGGTATACCGCGTTACGTCCGTAAGAAAACTCTGGCCAAATAGTGTCTGCTAGATATTCATATTGTGATGTCTCGGGCCAAGTAGCGTGGCGCTTTGCTTGTTGTTTATGACTACCGTGCACTTCCTGGAGAAATACAATTTCAGTGGATAGCGAGCGTATCGCCTCACGTAACTCCGGCAAAATAAATCGGTTAAAAGGCGTAAATCCTTTATGCATATTCAGTGTGAGAATGCGCAATTTTCGTATAGCAGGTTTGGTTTGCATCAGTTCGGTTAGGTGTTTTTCCGCGGAGGATAATTTCGGTTCAATAGGCTGCATCGCAATGCTGAGACCTGTGTTAGTTGGTTAGCTATGTTTCCATTTAATTGGAGGCATGAGGTATTTTTATCATTGTGAGGATTGTTTTTCTGTTGGCTCGCGCACATAGCATTTCTCTTATCCTTGGTGGGGCTTCTAGTAATGGAATCTTATTCCGGGTTTGTATATCACAAGGCTATACGTCAATCGTCGATTGCGTGTATCGTAGCTTCTGGTTTAATTCACTGTGTTCAATCTGGGAGGATGTTATATGTCGACTGATTTTTCCTTACGCGATCCACTACCCGGGGTTATGGAGCAGCTTTCACACCGCTGGTCGCCACGCGCTTTTACCAAGACCAGTATCGAACTTGAAGTGCTTGCGCGCATTATTGATGCTGCACGTTTTGCCCCTTCCTGTTTTAATGCTCAACCCTGGCGCTTTTACACGTCTAACGACTCGACGTTTGCCGATTATCTGGCATTGCTGGTAGATGCCAACCAAGTCTGGGCTAAAGATGCAGCGGTGATTGGTTTTCTGGCCGCCAAAAAGAATTTTGAACATAACGGCAAACCCAATGCCCACAGCAGTTTTGATTCAGGCTCGGCCTGGATGAGCATGGTATTGCAAGCACAGCACGAAGGTTTGCATTGCCAC
>Ga0307406_10001174_pt1 | contig 14666 bp, 9 predicted proteins | sample 322Cmetagenome_3_FD_203706 | JGI IMG/M metagenome (GOLD analysis project Ga0307406, IMG submission 203706) | Maize rhizosphere microbial communities from greenhouse at UC Davis, California, United States - 322HYB-C-2 | ecosystem: Host-associated > Plants > Roots > Rhizosphere > Soil | place... | reverse complement strand
GCTCGACGCCCCCGATCGCGACGCCCAGCCCGCGGTGGTGCGCGCATCCTTCACGCTCGATCGCCCCGTCGCACGGGCGCTGCTGTTCTGGACGGCGCTGGGAGCCGCGGAGCCGGAACTCAATGGAACCGCCGTCTCCGACGACGTACTCGCCCCGGGATGGACCGCCTATCGCGACCGCCTCGTGCACGAGACCGTCGATGTCACAGCGCTCCTCCGTGACGGCGCCAACGAGCTGAGGGCCACGATCGCCGGAGCCTGGTACACCGAGAAGTACGGGTTCTTCGCATTCGCCGACCGCCTCTACGGCACGCAGCCGTCCTTCCTCGCCCAGATCCGCGTGGAGTACGTGGACGGCAGCACCGACGTCGTCGCCGCGACGGGTGAGGGCTGGGAGGCCGCCGGTGACGGACCCGTCGTCGACAGCGGCATCTATCCGGGCGAGCATCAGGACCTCCGGACAGCGGCGACGGCGTGGACGCCGGCGAGGATCGGCGCCGCCGCGGCACCCGGATACGAGAACGTGCCGGTGCCGGAGGCGCGCATCGCGCCGCCGGTGCGCCGTACCGAGACGCTCAGCGTGGTCGACGTGCTCGAGACGCCGTCCGGCGGCCGGATCCTCGACTTCGGGCAGAACCTCGTCGGGCGTCTCCGCATCCGCATCCGCGGAGAGGCCGGATCGCGTGTCGTCGTCCGCCACGCGGAGGTGCTCGAAGACGGCGAGCTGGCACTCCGTCCGCTGCGCAATGCCGCGGCGACGGCGACGTTCGATCTGTCCGGCGGCGACGACGTGCTCGAATCGCGTTTCTCGTTCTACGGATTCCGCTACGCGCAGCTCACGGGTGCCGACGTGTCCCCCGACGACGTCGAGGCCGTCGTGCTGCATTCGGACATGAGACGCACGGGCTGGTTCGACGCCTCCGATCCCCTGCTCGCACGCCTGCACGAGAACGTGCTGTGGGGCATGCGCGGCAACTTCCTCTCGATCCCGTCCGACTGCCCGCAGCGCGACGAGAGGCTCGGCTGGACGGGTGACATCCAGGTGTTCGCTCCGACGGCGAGCTTCCTCTTCGACTGCGACGGCTTCCTCACGTCGTGGCTGCGCGATCTCTCGTTCGAGCAGGCCAGGGCCGGCGGTGCGGTGCCGCTCGTCGTCCCCGCTGCCCTCCCCGGATTCGGTGCAGCCGGAGGCGCGACCCCCGCTGCCTGGGGCGACGCGGCGACGGTCGTGCCCCATGTGCTGTTCGAGCGGTACGGCGACGTCGCGGTGCTCGCCGCGCAGTACACGAGCATGCGGGACTGGGTGGACACCGTGCTGCGCGACGCCGGCGACGACGGCCTGTGGGCCGGACGGATGCAGCTGGGCGACTGGCTCGACCCGGCGGCGCCCGCCGACAAGCCGGGCCAGGCCAGGGTCGACTCCGACATCGTCGCGAGCGCGTATCTCGCGCGCTCGCTGCGCCTCGTCGCCGACGCCGCCGCGCTCCTCGGGCACGACGATGACGCGCAGCGCTACGGAGCCCTCGCCGAGCGCTCCCGCGCCGCGTTCGCCGCCGAGTACATCACGCCGGCCGGGCGCATGATGAGCGACGCCGTCACCGCCTATGCGCTGGCGCTGGAGTTCGACCTGGCGACCGATGCGCGGCAGCGAGGTGCGCTCGGCGACCGGCTCGCCGCGCTCGTGCGCGAGGGCGGCTACCGCATCGCCACGGGGTTCGTGGGAACCCCCCTGGTCGCCGATGCGCTGACGAACGCCGGGCATCCGGCCGCTGCCGAGCGGCTGCTGCTGCAGACCGAATGCCCGTCGTGGCTGTATCCGGTCACGCAGGGGGCCACGACCGTCTGGGAGCGCTGGGACTCGCTCCTGCCGGACGGCTCGGTGAATCCGGGGGAGATGACCTCGTTCAACCACTACGCGCTCGGCGCCGTCGCGGACTGGCTGCACCGCACGGTGGCAGGGCTCGCCGCGGCCGAGCCGGGGTATCGGCGGCTGCGCATCGCCCCGCGCCCGCTGACGGCGCTGAGCCACGCCTCCGCCCGTCATGAGACGCCGTACGGCACCGCGTCCGTCGCCTGGCGTCGTGAGGGCGACGAGATCGTGGTGACCGCGACCGTGCCGCCGAACACCACGGCGGAGGTGTCGGTGCCCGGTGCTCCCCCGTCCGTGGGCGCGGGCACGCACGAGTGGCGGTACCTCGCGCCGACCGAGCCGCCGCGCCCGTCGCTCGCGGGACTCGAGGCCTCGCTCGCCGACGTGATCGACGACCCGCGCGCCTACCGCGCCCTGCTCGACACCCTCGCGGATGCTGCCCCGGATCGCGTCGACGCCGTGCGCTCCGGCACCGTCTGGGGCGCGGGGCGTCCGGTCTCGACCGCCCTCATGTTCACTCCTCCGGAGGTGCTCGCCCGCGTGGACGACGCCATCCGCTCCGCCACCGCCTGACCAGAAGGAACCCGATGTTCGACCGACGCTCCACGTTCGGAGAAGCCCTCGACCACCCCGGCGCGCGCGCCGTCCTGGAACGCCTCATGCCGGGCATCGCCGCCTCGCCCATGGCTCTGCAGTTCCGTGACGGACGCCTCGGCGCCCTCGTCGCGCTCGTGCCGGCACTCGAGGAGCAGGAGGCGCGCGATCGGCTGTGGGCCGAGCTGGCCGACATCGGCGACGACGTGCAGCGCGCGCCGTACGCTCCCGCGATCGCGGCCGATCCCGGGTACGAGACGGATGCCGTGGCCCGCGGCTCCGCAACGGTGACGCTGCCGGCATCGGTCTCCTTGTGGAGTCCGCTGGAGATCGTCATCGACGGTCCGACGCACGGGAATCCGTTCGTCGACGTCGAGCTCGGCGCGGTGTTCACCCGCGACGGCGACCAGCGGCGGGTCGGCGGCTTCTACGACGGAGACGGCCGATACGTCATCCGGGCGCTCGCCGATGCGGAGGGCGTGTGGTCGTTCGAGACGCACTCGACGGCACGCTCCCTCGACGGGCTCACGGGCACGGTCGTGGTGGGTCCGCCCGCCCAGGACGCGCACGGCCCAGTGCGCGTCGACGGCTTCCATTTCCGGCACGCGGACGGCACGCGCCATCGGCCGCTGGGCACGACGGCGTACGCGTGGACGCACCAGCCGGAGGAGCTGCAGGAGCAGACCCTGGCGACGCTCACCGAGGCGCCGTTCACGAAGATGCGCATGTGCGTGTTCCCCAAGTCGTACCTGTACAACGCGAACGAGCCGGCCGACTTCCCGTTCCCCGGTTCGCTCGACGACGGCTTCGACCTGGAGCGCTTCGACCCCGCGCACTTCCGCCGCCTGGAGCGCCGCATCCAGCAGCTCGCCGCGCTCGGCATCGAAGCCGACCTCATCCTCTTCCACGCCTACGACCGGTGGGGATTCGCCGACCTCGGTCCCGCCGTCGACGAGCGCTATCTCCGGTACGTGGTGCGGCGTCTCTCCGGCTTCGCCAACGTGTGGTGGTCGATGGCCAACGAGTACGACCTGCTGTGGGCCAAGGACACCGCGGACTGGGAGCGTCTGGCCGCCGTGGTCGGCGAGGAGGACGCCTTCGGGCACCTCAACTCGATCCACAACTGCCGCCCCTTCTACGACTACTCGGCACCGTGGATCACGCACGTCAGCGTGCAGCGGGTGGATGTCTACCGCACGGCGGAGAATACCGACGAGTGGCGCGAGCGGTGGGGCAAGCCCGTCGTGATCGACGAGTGCGCCTATGAGGGCGACATCGACCAGGGCTGGGGCAACATCACCGGGGAGGAGATGGTGCGCCGGTTCTGGGAGGGTGCCGTGCGCGGCGGCTACGTCGGTCACGGCGAGACCTACCTGCCGTCGGCGCTCGGGCGCGACGACGAGACGCTGTGGTGGTCGAAGGGCGGCGAGCTGCACGGCACCTCACCCGCGCGCATCGGGTTCCTCGAGCAGCTGCTCGCGGAAGCACCCGAGGGCGTGTGGGATCCACTGCCCGGCGACTGGGACGTCCCGTGGGGCGGTGTCGCCGGCGAGGTGCTCGTGGGCTACTTCGGGTTCAACCGACCGCGGTTCCGCAACGTCGTCGTCGGCGAGGGCAGCTGGGTGATCGACGTCATCGACACCTGGAACATGACGGTCGAGCGCGTGCCCGGCGAGTTCGGGGCCGGTCCCGTGCGGGTCGAGCTCCCCGGGCGCGAGTACATGGCTGTGCGCCTGACGCGCGCCGACGGACGGACACAACGGATCGAAGGCGAAGGATGAACGACACTCTCATCGGCAGCGGATCGCCGCGACTCCGCGGGAAGACCGCGCTCATCACCGGCGCGGGCGCCGGCATCGGACGGGCCGTCGCGGAACGGTACGCCGCCGAGGGCGCCCGCGTGATCATCGCGGATCGCGACGCCGAGGCCGCCGCCTCCGTCGCGGCCGCTATCGGCGCTGTCGCCCGCCCCGAGGTCATCGACATCTCCGACGAAGCCTCCGTGGAGTCCGGCTTCGCCGCGGCGGTCGCGGCGGGGTGGTCGCCGGACGTCGTCGTCGCGAACGCCGGCGTGCAGCTCTTCGGACAGGACGCGAGGGCGGGTGATCTCGACCTCGATGTGTGGCGCCGCACGATAGACATCAATCTCACCGGGACCTTCCTGACCGTCAAGCACGCGGTGAGAGCGATGCTCTCCTCCGGCGGCGGATCGATCATCCTCACCGGGAGCCCGACCGGTCTGAACGGCGAGGGACAGGACTTCACGGCGTACTCCGCATCGAAGGCCGGCATCCACGGGCTGGCCCGCACGGTCGCCGCCGCGTACGCCGCGTCGGGGATCCGGGTCAACACCGTCGTGCCGGCGTACACCGAGACCGGGCTCGTCTCCGCGATCTCCGACGATCCGGAGTCCCGGGCCGCGATCATCGGTCGCATCCCGCTCGGTCGCGCCGGCAGCCCGAAGGACATCGAGGGGATCATGGTGTTCCTCGCGAGCGACGACGCCGCGTTCGCGACCGGCTCGCTGTTCGCGGTCGACGGCGGGATGACATCTCTATGATTTCCTGAGTGAACTACTTGCTTTCCTGACGACATCAAATAAGCTGTGACGCATCGTCAGGGCTTGTTGTTCGAAGGAGAATCCATGTCCCGTTTCGCCGACCACCGCTCCGCGCTCCGCCAGCCTCCGATCGAGTACCGCCCGGAGCTGCGCTGGTGGCTCGCGGAGGGGCATCACACCGATCAGACGCTGCGCTCGGAGATCGAGGCCGCGCACCGGTTCGGCTTCGGGGGCATGGAGTTCCTCGCCATGGACGAGGAGATGATCGACCACGGCCGCTATGGCTGGGGTGCCGAGGAGTGGGTGCACGACTCGGCCATCGTCGTCGAGGAGACGACCGCTCGGGGCATGTCGGTGAGCTTCACGTCGGGCACGAACTGGTCGAACGCGAACCTCCCGACGATCGACCCCGACCATCCGGCGGCGGCACAGGAGCTCGACGTCGTCACGATCGACGTGAGGCGCGGAGCACCGGCCGTCGGCGCTCTGCCGCGGATCGACCTCGACGCGAACCGGGGCGATTCACTGCTCCCGGGCCACCGCGTCGCACCGAAGACCCAGCGGCTGGAGGCCGTGGTCGCCGCGGTGCTCACCGGCGACGGCGTGATCGATTCGTCCTCCGTGCTCGATCTGTCCGAGCGCGTCGACGGAGAGAGTCTCGACTGGGAGCCCGCCGATGACCGGGACTGGCGGATCTTCGTCTTCTGGGCCCACGGGACGGGCCAGACGGCGGCGCCTTCCGCCACCGTCAACCACACCGTCAACTACCTGGAGCGGGCGGGCGTCGACGCCGTGATCGACTACTGGTCCGAGGTCGTCCTCACCGCGGAGCTGCGCGAGCAGATCGCACGGAATCCGCGCGCGCAGATGTACATGGACTCCCTGGAGCTGACCATCTGGGGTGCCGGCGGCATGTTCTGGGGCCAGAGCATCCGCGACGAGTTCCGCCGGCGCCGCGGCTACGACATCGTGCCGTGGCTGCCGTTCCTCATCCGCGAGATCCGGATGATGGCGGCCGCGACCACGTACCACTACGACGCGGAGAGCGCGCAGCAGCCCGAGGTGGAGAAGGTGCGCCACGACTACGCGCAGACCCTCACCGACCTCTACATCGAGAACATGCTCGAGCCGTTCGCGGCGTTCCTGCACGAGAACGGGATCACGCTGCGCGCGGAGATCAGCTACGGACTTCCCTTCGAGCTGACCCGCCCCGGGCCCGCCGTGGACGGCATCGAGACCGAGTCCCTCGAGTTCGGATCGCAGATCGACGCATACCGGCTGCTGGCCGGACCCGCGCACCTCTTCGGCAAGCAGTACTCGTCCGAGACCGGGGCGACGACTCGCAACCACATGCTCGACCACCGGTTCTTCGACCAGATCATCCGCACCCAGCTCGCTGCCGGGGTGACGCGAACCGTGCTGCACGGCTGGGCGAGCACCGTCGGCGCCGAAGGGGCGACGCAGTGGCCGGGGCACGAGGGCATGTGGCCGATGTTCTCGGAGCGGTTCGACACGCGCCAGCCCGCGTCGGAGTTCTACCCGCTGTGGAACGACGCGATCGGGCGCTACCAGTACCTGCTCCGCCAGGGACGGCCGCGCATCGATGTCGGCATCCTCCGCACCGACCACTTCGTCGACAACCTCTCGGGCCTGGTCTTCGTCGAGGACGACGGCACGCGGGTCCCCGACGAGGTCGCCTACGGCCGGTGGTGGATGCGCAACCGCGAGAACCACTGGTGGCAGGACCTCGGGATGCAGGACGCCGGCTGGTCCTACGAGTTCTTCGACGCCTCCCTCCTCCTGCACGACGAGGTCACGTTCGGCGACGGCGTCGTGCAACCCGACGGCCCGGGGTACCAGGCGCTCATCGTCTACCAGGAGGCGCTCGACCCCGACGCGGCCGCCCTCCTGCTCGATCGGGCGCGCGCCGGTCTGCGCGTGCTCATCGTCAACGGCGCGCGGGAGCTGAAGCTCCTCCTCACCGGCGAGTACACGACGCACGAGCGGGCCGCCTCGCGCACCCCGGGGCGGGACGGTCGGGACGAGGAGCTCGCCGCGACGCTCACCGCCCTCCGCGCTCTCCCCTCCGTGCGAGAGATCGACGATCCGGCGCAGACCGTCCAGGCGCTCCGCGACCTCGGCGTGATCGGCCGCGCCGAGTTCGCCTCAGAGAACCGGGACGTGCTGACCTACCTGCGCGAGGACGGAGATCTGCTGCACCTGTTCGCTTACCACTTCCTCTACGAGACCGGCGCCGAGACCACGGTCGAGGTCGCGCTGCCGGCGGGCGCGATCCATCGCATCGACGCGAACACGGGCGAGGCCCTGCCGCATCAGGGCACGCGTCAGGCGGGCGATCGCACGATCGTCACGTTCACGCTCGCGCCGGGAGAGTCGGCGCTGTTCACGCTGGACCGGGGTTCAGCGGGGCAGGATTCCGCTCCGGCGCGCGCGACCACGGTGGCGGACATCGCCGAATGGCGCATCTCCGTCGAGAGTTGGGACGCCGGCGAGGACATCACGATCGTCGAGGACCGCGGACTCGGGTACGTGACCCGCGAGGTCAAGCCCACCACCGCTGTCACCCGCATCGAGAGCGCCGCCACCGCGCTTCGCCCGTGGAAGGACCTCCCCGACATCGGACCCGAGGTCTCCGGCGTCGGAGAGTACCGCGCCGTCTTCACGATCGACGCCGCGGATGCCGCGGACGGCCGGCTGCTCCTCGACCTCGGATCGACGTCCGGCGGGCTCGGCTCGGTGCGCATCAACGACGGGGCCGCGCGCGGCTTCGACACCTCGCATCCGGTCATCGACATCACCTCCGACGTGCGTCCGGGGACCAACGAGGTCGTGGTGCGCGTCGCGAGCTCGCTCAACAACCGGCTCCGTGCGCGCGGCTACTATGAGCAGATCGCCGACGTGGCGCTGCAGTTCTCAGGCCGCGCGGGGACTCACGAGACGATCGTGCGGGATCACGGCCTGCTCGGCCCGGTGACTGTGAAGCGGATGCGGTGAAGGAGGAGGAAAGATGACGTCGAGGGCCGACATCTCCCCGGTCTTCGACCAGGACCCGCTCGATCTGCGGCTGACCGTCGCCTCGATCATCCACTGGGCGGACAGCCGCGAGGTGCGGGAGGAGACGATGCAGCGCATCCGATTCCCCCTCGACGACATGCCCATGTTCCTGGTCGTCAACCAGCTCACCTACCGCGGCGCCCTGCGCCCCACGGATCTCGCCTCCACCCTCGGCACCGGCAGGGCCAACATGAGCAAGATCGTGCGGCGACTCGAAGACGCGGGTCTCGTCACCCGCATCGCCTCGGAGACCGACGAGCGCAGCATCCTCATCGCCTTGACCCCCGAGGGGCGCGAGATCGGCGAGCGCATCGTCGCCAACGCGGACCGGCACTACCGTGCGGTCACCGAAGGCTGGAGCGCCGAGGATGTCTCGCAGCTGCAGCGCCTCCTCGGACGGTTCGCTCGTCAGGCCATGCTCGAGCTCGCGTCGCGTTCGCCCGCGCTGTCCGCGCCGCGCTGACCTGGCCTCACCACGTCGCCACCTCGGCGTCGAGGGGTCTCGCTCATCCCTTCAGGCCGGAATGCGCGAGACCCTCGACGAACTGCTTCTGCGCGATGATGAACACGATGAGCATCGGCACGACCGTCATGGTGGCGGCAGCGAGCTGCGTGTTCCACATCTCGCCGCCGTAGGCGTCGGCGTAGCGGGTGAGCGCCTGCGGCAGGGTGAAGAGCTCGGGCGAGGTGAGGTACACGGTCGGCTCGAGGTACAGGTTCCACGAGGCGAGGAACGTGAGGATGGCGACCGCCGACAGCGCCGGCTTGGCGAGCGGCATGCTGATCCGCCACCAGATGCCGACCCGGCCGAGGCCGTCCAGGCGCGCCGCCTCTTCGAGCTCGCCGGGGAGCGCGATGAAGAACTGACGCATGACGAAGGTCGCCAGCACGCAGGGCGCGGCGAGCGCCGTGACCAGGATGAGCGGCCAGTGCGTGTTCACCAGCCCCGCCTGCGTGAACATCTGGAACAGCGGGACGATGGTCACCTCGCTCGGCACGAGCAGGCCGATGAGCACGACGAAGAAAAGCACGTTGCGCCCGCGGAAGGGGATCCGTGCGAACGCGTAGCCGGCGAGGCTCGCGACCAGCATCGTCACGAGTGTGACCACGACGGCGATGTACACGCTGTTGAAGTACTGACGCGCGAACGGCTGGAACGTGAACGCCTCCGCGTAGGCGGCGAGCGTCGGGGAGTCCGTGAAGATCGTCGGCGGAGATTGGAAGATCTCGTTCAACGGCTTGAGCGATGAGGCGATCATCCACACGGTCGGGACGACGAAGGGGATGGCGAGCACCGACAGCGCGACGATGAGGATGACTCGGCGCAGGACGTGGCCGGCTCGGCGCTGTCTGTGGGAGACGAGATCAGTCTTCATAGAACACCCACTTCTTGCGGAGCTGCCACTGCAGGAGCGTCAGCAGCATCACGAACGTCAGCAGCATGAGCGCGAGAGTCGACCCGTAGCCGATGTTGTTGAACTCGAATGCCTGCTGGAAGACGTAGTAGACCAGGACGGTCGTGGACAGACCCGGCCCGCCGCCGGTGAGGACGGCGATCTGCGCGAAGGCCTGCAGCGCCCCGACGATCGTGATGATCGCGGTGAGCAGCACCGTCGGCGAGATGAGCGGGAGCGTGATGCGGAAGAAGATGGCGGCGCTGCCTGCCCCGTCGATGCGGGCGGCCTCGTGCAGCTCGCTCGGCACCCCCTGGAGGGCGGAGAGGAACAGCACCATGTTGATCCCGACGCTGCGGACCACCTGCGAGACGATCACGGCGATCATGGCCGTGTCGCCGCTCTGCAGCCAGTTCGGGCCGTCGATGCCGATGACGGAGAGGGCGCCGTTGATGCCGCCGTTGTCCTGCAGGAGGAAGCCCCAGACCAGCGTCCAGGCGACGACCGACACGACGACCGGCGAGAAGAACAGCGTGCGGAAGAAGGTCACACCGCGGAATCGGCGGTTGAGCATCACGGCGAGTCCCAGGCCGAGAGCGATGTTCAGGACGACGATGCCGCCGGAGAAGACCACCGTCGCGAGCAGGACGGACGGCAGCTGGGGGTCGGTCAGCAGGTCGGCGTAGTTGTCGCCACCCACGACCTCGAGGCGGCCGCTGAAGATGTTCCAGTCGTTGAGGCTGTACCAGACGGCGAGTCCGACGGGCACCAGCACGAACAGCACGACGCCGATGAGCTGCGGCGTGATGAACAGGTAGCCCGCGAGCTGGTCGCGGCGCGACGCCGACCAGAACCGTCGTCTGGACGGTGCGGCGGGGTGCCGGGAGGCGCCGGCGGGCGCCTCCCGGGTTTCCACGGTGGTGACGGTCATCTCAGTTCGCGAGCACGGGCTGGATCGCCTCGCACACCTCTCCGAGCACGGCCTCGACATCGGCATCCGCGACCCACATCGCATCGAAGGCCGCCTTGCCCTTCTGCGCGATCTCCGCCGGGTTGGTGTGGTTGGGCAGCGTCACGGAGTCCGGCACCTGGTCGACCACGACGGCCTGGAGCTGCTCCGCCGTGAGCTTGGCGTTGTTCTCGGCGAGCTTCTCGCCCGTGAGCAGCGACGCGCGGGGCGGCGGGAAGTACTGGGCCAGCAGCGCGGCGTTCTCCGGGTCGGTCAGGAAGGCGAGGAAGTCGGTGGCCTCCTGGGTGTGCGCGCTCGAGGAGAGCACGCCGACGCCGGCCTGGCCGATCACCGAGTAGTCGCCCTCTGGTCCCGCGGGCAGCGGGATGACGTCGTAGGCGAAGGTCCCGTCGAGCAACGACGCGCGCGACACCTGCGCCACCGTGAAGGCGGCGTCGCCGGCGAAGAAGTCGGCGGCCACCCCCGGGCCCGGCATGGACTTGTCGACGAAGGCGGCGTCGTGGAGGAACTGGAACGCGTCGACCATCTCCGGGCTGTCGAAGGTGCAGGTCGCGCCGTCGTCGGACCAGGCCGAGGCTCCCCAGCCGGTCCAGACCGTGGCGAGGGTGTTCCACGACGAGTAGTCGAAGTCGCGGATGACGAAGCCGGCCTTGCCGGTGGCGGCGTTGACCGCGGCGCCGATCGTCGAGATGTCCTCCCACGTCGGATCCTCCGCGGGGAGCGTCTGGCCCGCCAGCGTCAGGAGGTCGGTGTTGACGTACAGCGCGAAGGGCGAGTTCGAGAACGGGTACGCGTAGAGCTCGTCATCGACGGAGAACTCCGCGGTGACGCTGCCCAGGAGGTCGTCGTAGTCCCAGCCCTTCGTCGCCTCGAGCTCGTCGGTGAGCGGGACGAGGGCATCCGCCGCGATGAGGTCCTTCGACAGGTCTCCCATCCAGGCGAGGTCGGGGGCGTTGCCGCCGGCGATCTGCGTGGTGAGCGTGGTGTTGTAGTCGGCGAACGGAAGGCTCTCGAAGGTGATCGACCCGATCTCCGGGTGATCGGACTTGTACGCGTCGGCGATCGAGTCGAACAGCGCGAGCTGGTCCTCGTTCGAGGTCCACACGCTCATCCGCAGATCGACGCTGCCGGGTGCGGCCTCGGTCTCGACGGGCTCCGGCGCAGCAGCCCCGCAGCCCGCGGTCACGAGGCCGATCGATACCGTCAGCGCCGCGGCGCCGAACAGCTTCTTTGCTGTGTTCATGTCGTTTCCTTCTTCTAGTAGCCGATGATCTCGGGCCAGTGGATCTCCACGCCGACCTCGCCGAGGCGGGACTGGAGCTGTGCGGTGAGCGCAGCCTCGGCCGCGACGTCGTGGGGGCGGTGTCCCTGCTCGAGGCAGAAGCCGGCGAGCTCGCCGGCCGATTCGCCGATGTTCCATTCGACGGGGTGCAGACGGTACGCGCCGTTGGTGATGTGGGTGGTGCCGATGTTCTTCGCCGCCGCGAGCAGGTTCTTCGTCCGCACGGGGATGAGCGCGCCGAGCGGGATCTCGAACGGAGCGCACTCGACGTCGATGTAGTTGTCGCCGCCCGTCGACGGGTGCAGATCGATGCGGTACATGCCCACCCCGACCGTGTCGTCGAAGGTCGCCGGTCCCCCGTGTCCGCGGTGCGCGACGGAGATGTCCTGCTCGACCACGGTCCGCAGCGCCCGGATGCGGCGGGACTCGCGGATGTACGGCGCCTGGGCGAAACCGTCGTCGCTGCCGATGACATCGCCGCGCAGTCGGAGGCCCGGCCAGCCGAATCCGCCGTCGGGGCGCGGCGCCTCGGTCTGCAGCCAGTGGAAGTAGGCCAGCGACTGGGCCTTGGCCGCGGCGAGGTGGGACTCGCGGTCGGCGCTGTCGATGATGGATCCGCCGACGTAGTCGAGCTGCGGCCAGTTCGCCAGCACGATGTCGCTCGGGGCGAAGCCCTCGCGGAAGGTCTGCCGCGCAGCGATCCGACGGAACTGCCACAGATCGGTGTCGCCGGCGTCGACGCGCGGGTCGCCGGAGCGATCGAGGGCGGGGTTGACGTCGAGCGTGCGCTCCTCCGGCCCCAGCGTGCGCGGGTTCGGCGCGGTGAACGACAGCATCGGCGCACCCCAGAAGGGCAGTTCGAGCTGCTTCCATTCGTCGTAGTCGACGGGGCGCGGGATCGTGTGGTCGCCGTCGACGTGGTCGAAGACGAAGCACCAGGCGATCGACTGCACGTTCCCGGGATCGGCCACCGCCGCCGCGCTCGGCTCGCCCGTCTCGGAGCGGGCCTCGGCGCCGACGACGTACGCGGTTCCGGTCAGCGGCAACACGTCTCCGGTCTCGGTGGCGTCCAGCACGAACGACGCCTCGATGACGGTGCGGATGCCGGTGCGCCCGTGCTCGACGGTGACCGAGCGCACCACGTCGTCGACGACCGCCGCCTCGACCGGTCTGGCCGGCTGCAGGACGACGAGCTGCCCGTTGGACCGGTACGGCGCCAGCAGCTGGTCGATGACCGCGACCGCCACCCGGGGCTCGTGGCAGAGACGGCTCACGCGCCCGCGCCCCGGATTCAGCGTCCGGTCGGCGCGCGCCTCCTCGGAGAGGGGGTAGTGGTCGCGGTAGTAGCGGCGGATGCCGTCGCGCAGGGCGCGGTAACGAGCGGTCACGCCGAACTGCTCGACCCAGATGTGCTCGTCGGGCGGCACGGCCTGCGAGGTGAGCTGTCCGCCGAGCCAGGCGTACTCCTCGGTGAGCACGACACGATGGCCGCGCTCCAGCACGGCGAGGGCGGCGGCGACGCCGCCGAGTCCGCCGCCGATGACGGCGACGTCAGTGGTGAGCTTCACTGCGCGCGCCGTTCGACGAGGGTGGCGCCGAACTCGACCTCGGCACTCAGCAGGCGCTGCGTGTCGAGCTGGGGCCAGTCCTCCTCCGCCGAGCTCGAGACGAGCTGCTGCAGCAGGGCGAGGGCTTCGACCGCGACCTGCTCGCGCGGAACATGGAACCCGGTGAGCGCGCGGTCGCCGACCCGGTGTCCGCGCACCTCGGCGAGGGACGCGACAGAGAGGTCGCCGGGAGCACTGATGCCCGACTTCGACAGCGCGTGGATCACGTCTTCCGCGAGGAACGAGTCCTCCGCGAACACGACGGTCGCCGCTCCGACGGCGTCGACGACGGCGGCGAGATCGGCCTCGCGGAGGTAGTCGAACTGCAGCACCCCCGCGGCATCCGCCGCACGGACGGCTGCCATGCGGTCGTCCGCCGCCGGGCTCGTGAGGTCGTGGTGCACGTACACGGCGCGCTCGTGCCCGAGCTGCGCCGCACGCTCGATGAGCGCGGTGGTCGGGGTGACGTAGTCGAGTCCGACGTAGGGCACCTTCGCCGCTGTCTCATCGCGTCGACCGACCGCGACGAAGGGGAACTGCTCATCGACGAGGCGGGCCAGGTCGTCGCCGTCCATCCGCTGTCCCAGCAGGATGCAGCCGTCGGCCAGCCGCAGGCGCGTGTTCTTGTGGAACAGCCGCCGCGAGCCGTCCTCGACCGGAGAGCTCGTGAAGAACAGGAGGTCGCAGCCGGCGCGCTCCGCCGCACGTTCGATGCCGTTGAGGAGCGGCCCGTAGAAGTCCATGCTCTCCGGGGAGAGCGCCGCCTCGTAGGTGAAGACGCCGATGATCTGGTTGTCGAGACCGGCGAGTCGGCGGGCCGCGGGATCGGCGACGTACGTGGACTGCTCGATCGCCTGCCTGACCCGCGCACGGGTCGCCTCGGGGATGCGGACGCTCGCTCCGTCGCGGTCGTTGAGCACCATCGACACGGTGCTCTGACTCACCCCGGCGATCTCCGCGATCTCGCGTTGCGTCACCTTGCGTGGCTTCGATGCCATCCTGACTCCTGACCGAGTGATAATTCGTATTTGCAGGACGCTAATACGTATCTGCAACTTTTGCAAATTCTCTTGACAACGCTCGGAGGCACTCCTCAGGATGGGGAAACCGAATCTGCTGATACGCATGAGCAGATTCCTCCCCACCGACAGCAGGAGTGACGATGACGTCAGCACCAGAACCCCGCACGCCCGGCCTCAGCCGCCGAGGCTTCCTCAAGGCCACGATCGTCGCGGGCGTCGTGCTCGTCGCGGAGGCGAGTCCCGTGACGGCGCACGCGGCCGCCGGCGACGTCACGCTGTCCGCGACCGGCAT
>Ga0307406_10001173_pt1 | contig 14680 bp, 8 predicted proteins | sample 322Cmetagenome_3_FD_203706 | JGI IMG/M metagenome (GOLD analysis project Ga0307406, IMG submission 203706) | Maize rhizosphere microbial communities from greenhouse at UC Davis, California, United States - 322HYB-C-2 | ecosystem: Host-associated > Plants > Roots > Rhizosphere > Soil | place... | reverse complement strand
TGATAGATTAACGATTGAACGAACCATCATTCGAACCGCATCCATCTAGGACCTATCAGCTGAGGTTCTTCGTGAAGCCCATTCAGGAGTCAACTCGTTTCCCATCGCCGTCCGCTTTTGGGTGTTACTTTTTGCTCACATAAATGGATATACTCCTACCTCCTAACATTTCCCCTGCCTGCGCCCCCCTCGTGGTCGACTGGCTCACCGGAATTCAAGAAGCAGCAGGTTAGATCCAAATGCCATGCATCACCGCCTCGCCACTCCCGATGACGCCGGATTGCCTCGGCGCGCTGAATCACAGCTCGTCCAAGATGAAGGACATCGGGATCCCATGTCGATTCCCGAACTGGAAGCGCGGATGAGGCAGTGGATCGCGGCGGACTATCGTGCCATTCTCTTCGAGCAGGATCCCACGGTTGTCGCTTATGCCCTCTATCGCGAAGACAAGGACCTCTGTATCTGCGCCAGTTCTTCGTTCAACCCGCCTCGCGCCTCCGCGGCATCGGCAAGCAGTGCATGAAGCTCCTGTTCTCCGAAGTCTGGCCGCGAGCCAAGCGCATCGCCGTGGATGTACTCATTCAAAACCCGAACGGCATTTCATTCTGGAGATCACTGGGTTTCGCTGACTACGCTTCGACCTTGGAAATCTACCCCAGTCTCAAGGCACGGGAGACGAGTGAGTCGCCGCCTTGAGCCGGCTCTTCAGAAGCACCAGCCGCCCCAATGATCCCGTAATCGGCAGCTCATGCGGCGGGGTTGCCGCCGCTCCGATCCGCGCGAGCTCCAGATTGAGGTTCTCGATCTCCGTCTCACGCCCCGCGCGGATGTCCTGCAGCGTCGATATCATCACCCCTTCGGATCCCGCGCTAATCGCAAGAATCTTTTCCATCACCTCGTCCTCATCTAACAGAATCCCCAGGTCTTTGGCGAGGGCGACGCACTCCGCCACGATTTGCCGGGCCACCGCAACCGCCTCGGCATCGCGCGCGAACACGCCATTGTCCACTTCCAGAAGCGGGCAGATCGAATTGAAGACCGCGTTCACCACCGTCTTCATCCAGACCTCCGCCTCGATTTGAGGATGCTCTTTAAAGGAGAAGGCCGGTGTTGTTAGAGACTCGAGACAGCCGGCAAGACGACTCGCGTCTCCTGCCACCACTCCCAGAGGACACGATGCGATCTGCCGGAACTCCACCGAGCCATCGGGCAAGGTCTGGCTGGTCACGTAAAGGACGCTCCTCAGCACCGTGTCGAATCCACAGGATAAGAAGGGACGCTCGACCCCCAGCCCGTTCTGCATCACCACGAGCTCTCCTCGAACCTTCCGTGAAGCGAGTGCCGCAGCCACCGCATCATTCGCATGGGCCTTGATCGCAATCACCACGGTGCCCGTCAGCTCCCGAAGTTCAGCCAGCGGCACCTGCTCGATCCTTACGCCGACCATCTCCGCTTCACCGCCGAAGCGAACGCTAGCATCGAAGTTCATCCGCTTGGCCCCAGCCCTTGCGCTCACGAGAACCACTTCCCGGCCATGGATGGCGAGTGCCGCGGCCAGCGGGATACCGATGGCACCCGCGCCAATGATGAAGACCTTCTTCCCAGTTTCGCGCAACCTCTCGTCCATGAGCGCAATCATGCCGGACCTTGCCCCAACCCGCCCAATCGGGATTTCGGATGACCGTTATCCGTTCGTCTGATCATATCTGCCTGGCGGAAGGTCGGGAGCGATTTGTTAGATTAGACTCTGCTGCCCGCGCGCGAAGATGCTCTTCATTCCGTGACAGTGGCTTCGAGCGCCAAGGCGCCGACTTGCTTCAACGATGCACATTCCGCGCGTCCGGTGCTCGGATCCACCACCCTCGCACCATAGGGAGGAAGCCCTCCACCCATGGGAATCGGAAGGGGCGCACCGCCCGTCTGCGACATCATGGTTTCCCCGGAGTTCGTCGAGCGGCCGGTGAACTGTTGAATGAAAACCGCCTGTCCCGGGCGGAGCTTCAGGATAATATCGGGATAGGCCTTATGGGCCTCCGGGGTGTCCCAAAGTGCCATTGCCGCGGCCTGCACGGTATAGGTTCCTGGATCGACAGGGATCGCAACGAAACTGCCCGAGTCGGTTGAGGCGACGTGCTGCTTGTTGATGAAAACACGTCGCCCCGCAAAGCCAGTGAACGGCTTCGAAGGACGATACACACAGATCAATGCTTTTCCCTTTGGGGGATTGAACGACGTCGCCACCACCTGCTGCGCTGCCGAAGGTTCCAACTGACACGAGGTAAACAGCACGGCCAAAGCGACCGCCAAATGGAGAATCATGGAACGCATCAGCTTGGGTATCAGGAACGTTCTCGCCTAGTCAACAGCGTGAAAATGAGGTCGGGCCACATCGGACGTCTTCTCCAGCCTGTCATGCTGTTTTGTTAGATCGGGAAACCGCTCTAACAACGCGCTCCTTCTGCCCCAAGGCAAGGAACGCTGCACAGTGTCGCTTCGCGCTCCCTCACCTTGCGATTTTGCGCAAGGCTGGCCGGATAATCCGCACACATGGAGATTTTTGGCCAACTTCCGGTGATAGAGTCACGGCACTTCACGTCAATTACTTAAACGAAGTCACGAAGAAACCCCCATCAAGTAGACGAAATAAAGGCGTAATAAATCATTTTCATGGCCATAAAGCCTATTTATTTGCCGGTCAGACAGTGATCCCCCATTGCTTTGGAGACCTCGAAACCCCAAGCGAATGGAAACCTCGACACTTCGTAAAACTCTCCTCCACACAGCCCTGCTGACGACCATTACTTCGGCGCAGGCACAGCTCTATTTCGACGTAAACGCCGCCACGGCAGGCTCCGGCACCCCGGCCGCCGCCGCATGGAATACCGGCACCAATTGGACCACCGCGGCTGCAGGCGATGCCGCCCCCGTCGGTTGGACCAATGGCCAAGCCGCTATCTTCTCCGCAGGCACCGAGGCCGCAGGCACCTGGACCGTGACCGTCACCGGCACCGTCCAGACGAACTCGATCACCTTCAACGGCGCGACCAATAGCACCGTCCACAACATCACCGGCGGCACCATCGACATGGCCGCCGGCGGTCTCGCGCTGAATGCCTCTGCCGCAGGTGGCACCACCGGACGTTCCAAGACGATCTCCTCCGCCATCGTCGGCTCCGGCGGCCTGAGCATCGCCGCGAATGGTGACACCTCCGCGACCGGCGGCGGCTCGAACACCATCTTCACCCTCTCCGGCACGAACACCTTCACCGGCAACACCACCATCACCTCGGGGATGGTCGGCTACACCTCGAACTTCGGCGATGTGTCTAACAACGTCATCCTCGATGGCGGCGGCATCGTCTTCAACACCACCGGCAACTTCACCCGCAACCTGCAGATCGGCACCAGCGGCGGCGTGCTGCGCAACTACGGCTCGGCCACTTCCACCCTCACCGGTTCGCTCTCCGGCGTCGGCGACATCCACCGCACCGACGGTGGCACCTCGATCTACTCCGGCGACGGCTCGGCATTCACCGGCAACTTCTTCCTCGATCGCGGCACCTTCCAGGCAGGCAACGGCGTCCTCACCGCGAACCCGGTGGCCAATGTCTCCAACATCACCATCGGTGACTCAGGCGCCGCGGCGACGATGCGCTATCAGCTCGATGGTTCATTCACCCTGGCGACACCGATCTCCTTCGGCAACGCCGGCTCGACCCTCGCCTGGCAGGGCACCGATGCCGGCGATGTGATGACCATCAACAACGAGTTCGGCATCGCCAATACCACCGGCCTCCTGCGGGCAAACTCCGGTGCCATCACACTCGCTTCCGGCGCGGATGTTCTGGTCGGCACCATTTCACTCACCAGCACGCCGGCCAATAGCGCCACCGCGGTCATCGGCACGCTGAACGTCCAGCCCGGGACCGTGCTGGAGACCGCCTTCATGAACGTCGGCGATGGCAGCAATACCGCCGGCATCGTCAATCAAACCGGCGGCACGGTGACCATCGCACCCGGCGGCAGCGGCTTCCGCATCGGCCACTGGGACAATGGAGCCAACACCCCCGGATCCATCTACAATCTTTCCGGCGGCACGCTCGACGTCGGCGCGGACAGCCTCGTCCTGAACGTCGGCTGGGATGGTGCGGCCACGCTGAACGTCAGCGGCACCAGCATTGCGAAGGCATGGAAGCTCTACGTCGATGCTGCCGGCGTCGATAGGCCCGGCATCGTCAATCTCACCGGCGGCACCATCGAGGTCGGCGCGGGTGGCATTGCCAATGACGGCACCACCGGCAGCCAGATCAATCTCGGCGGGGGCACCTTGAAAGCCACGAGCGGTTCGACTTGGGCATCGCTCATGAACGCCAACGCTGCCACCACCTCGGTGATCGATGTGAACGGCTCGCCCGTGATCTTCACCGGCGGCCTCACCGGCACCGGTGCCGTGACCGTCAATGACACTGCGGGCTTCGGTTCTTTGGATATCAGCCTGGCAACCGGCACCCGCACCATCACCCCGGCACTGGGTGGCACGACGACCCTGCGCAAGTCCGGAAACGGAACGGTGGTTCTCGCTGGCAACAACACCAATACCGGCACGCTGTATCACGATGCCGGCACGCTCTCGCTCACCGGCACGAATGCCTTCTCGGTGATCGATATCAATGACGGCGCGACCTTCTCCGGCGAAGGCTCTACCACCGGTGCGGTTTCGCTCGGCTTCAGCGGCGGTGCCATCCTCGGGGTGAATCCCACCACGCCGGGTGCCTTCCATGCCGGCGGCGGCCTGACCTTGAATGGTGTCTCCACCATCGCGCTCAGCGCCCCCGTCACCGGCACCACGAACCTCATCACCTATAACGGCGCACTCACCGGCAACTCCAGCAACCTGGTGCTGCCCGGCATCGAGAACTACCGCTCGGCCTCGGTGAATTTCAATCCGGGCGCCATCACGCTCACCAACAACAACGCCAACCTCACCTGGACCGGCACCGGCGGCGGCGTGTGGGATCTCAATACCACCTCCGGTTGGTCGAGCGGCGGTAGCACCTTCTACTGGGGTGACACCGTTCGCTTCGATGACACCTCGACCGTCACCGCGGTGGCCATCACCGGCGAGCTGGCTCCGAACCTGATCACCGTCGATGCCGACACGAATGCCTACACCCTCACTGGCAGCGCGGGGAACTTCATCTCGGGCGTCGGCTCGCTGCTGAAGACCGGCAGCTCCACCCTCACGATCAATTCGCCGAACACCTACACCGGCGGCACCGTGCTGAGCGAAGGCTCCATCGTCATGACCGGCGTGAATGGCGGCCTCGGCACCGGCACCGTCACCCTGGGTGATGCAGCCACCGGTTCCTCGCCGATCTCGCTGCTCATCGGTCCCGGCCGCAACCTCGCGAACCCGATCATCGTCTCGTCCCTCGCCACCGGCAGCGTGACCATCGGCCAGGCTGCGAGCGGCGGGTTTACCGAGTTCAGCAGCCCTATCACGCTTCAGCGCGATGTCACGCTGAGCACGTTCAACAACACCGACCGCCTTCACTTCGGCGGCCTGATCTCCGGCACTGGCAGCCTCACCATCAATGGTGGCAAGCGCATCACCATGTCCGGCAACAACACCTTCACGGGAAGCGTGCTGGTCCGCGATCCAGGCACCCTGTTCCAGACCTTCGGCGGCAATCCGGTCCCCGACGCAGCCACGGTCGATGTCGGCACCGATGCCATCTTCCAAGTTTACACCTCGGAAACGATCGGCTCGCTCACCGGCTCGGGCATTCTTCAACCAGTCGCTGGCAAGCCAACGCTGACGGTCGGCGGCACCAATGCTTCCACCACCTTCTCCGGCACGATTCGTCCGCAGGGTTCGGATCACCTGAATCTCACCAAGACCGGCACCGGCACGCTGACCTTGTCCGGGGCCATCGCCTCGCCCGGCGCGCTGACCGTGAATGGCGGCGTGGTGGAACTCACCGGCACCGGCACCTTCGGCCGCACCCAGGCAGCTGGCACCGCCCTGCCCAACCGCGCGCTGCAAGGCACCGGCATCGTCCGCACCTCCGGCACCTCGGACATCACCCTGCGCCGCGCCAGCACCGGCTTCACCGGCTCCGTCCAGATCAATGGCGGCGTCACCACCATCGGCCAGTCGGCGGCGCTCGCTGCGCAACCGGTGTCGATCAACGGTGGCACGCTCCGCTTTGACAACTCCGGCACCAACTTCACCGCCCTCGCCAATAGCGTGCTCACCGGCGGCACCCTGACCACCGACGTCACCACCAAGACGCTGAGCACGCTCCACAACGCCTCCGGCGATGCGGTGCCCGGCAGCACCACTCACGTCTATCACGGCCAGATCTTCCTGACCGCCGGCCAGTGGTCCTTCGGTGAGAACTTCGACGATGGCGCCTCGGTCACGATCAACGGTACCCCCCTCTTCAATGACGGGGTCTACAACGTCACCACCACCGGCACCTTCAGCGCTCCGGACGACGGCTGGTATCCCATCGATATCCGCGTCTATCAAGGCGGCGGCGCAGCCGGCGGCTTCGGCGCCTGGGGCACCGCGGGCATCGGCGTCGGCATCAAGACTGGCGGCACCAGCACTGATGTCGCCGACTACGTGGCTCTCAGCGATGGCGCACTCGGCACGCGCCTGATCATCACCAGCAGCCTCTCGTTCTCGAATGCCATCACCCTCGCTGGTCCGGCCACCATCGACACCTCGACCATGGTCGGCTTCCCCGGCGTTCCCGGAGTCGACGGCAATGGCAACGGCGGCGATGTCACTCTGACTGGCATCATCAGCGGCGCTGGCAGCCTGACCAAAGCGGGCGTGGGCACCTTGCTCCTCAATGGTGCCAATACCTACGCCGGTGACACCCGTGTCGATGCCGGTCGCCTGACCCTCGCCACCGCGAACCTGGCCAATGCGGCCGACGTCTATATCGCCTCGGGCGCAGTGATCAACCTGACCCACGGTGCTGCCGACACGATCCGCTCGCTCTTCATCAATGGCGTCGGCCTCGCTCCCGGCACCTACAATGCGACCAGCCATCCCGGCATCATTACCGGCTCTGGATCGCTGGTGGTCACCACTGCGGGCGGCTCCGCCTTCGACTCATGGGCATCGGCCAATGGCGTCACGGGTGGCAGCGCGGATTCGGATGGCGACGGCATCTCGAATGCCATCGAGTTCGTCATCGGCGGCGACCCGTCCGGCCCCGGCTCGGAATCCAGCGGACTGCTCCCGACTGCTTCCACCGACTCCAACTACCTGATCGTCGTGTATCGCCGCAGCGATGCCTCGGCCAGCATGGCGGCGGCACAGCAGCCCTATGTCGAATACGGCTCCTCCTTGACCGCGGGCACGTGGACCAAGGCGCAAAACGGCGTCAATGGCGTGATCATCACCGCGGACAACGACTTCATCGGCACCGGCATCGACCGGGTCACGGTCAAGATCCCGAAGACACTGGCAGTCGGCTCGAAACTGTTCGGCCGCCTGCGGGCCGACATTCCCTGAGACCATCGCATCAGACTCGATTTACAGCCGCCTGGAGAGATCCGGGCGGCTTTTTTGTGCCCCGGAAACTACGCTTTTACGTCCTTAGACAGCTTTAAATCCCACAGAACAAACGTCATTTATTTCGTATTCTCGCCTCGTTTCCTACGTGAAAACACGCCTTTTTGTCACATGGACGTCATTTTTGTAGAGATAAAACAATTTTTCTTACCAATTTTCTCTTTTGATGGCATGGATGTTGCGACCTCGACTCCCCGTTTCATGAGTATTCCGACTTCGACACTTCGCACTTCGCTGCTCCACGCAGCCCTCTTCACCGCCACCGCTGCCTCAGGCGCGGAGGTCTATTTCAATACTCCCGCGCTCTCGACGAGCGAGGTGACCACCCCCGCCAACTGGGTGGGAGGAGCTTTCCCCGGCACCGGTGACATCGCCGCCTGGATGACGGATGGCGACACCGTCACCGCGGGAAACCAAGAGTCGCGCGGTGGCGTGCTTACCATCGCCTCGCCGGTCACGTGGCTCGGCCTGCGCCATGAAGACTCCGTCGGTGCCATGACCCTCACCGGCTCGCCCATCACGCTTGGCGCATCCGGCATCACCGAAGTCCGTTGGGAAACGCTGACGATTCAAAACAACATCACTCTCGCCGCCAGCCAGACGTGGACGAACACCGTCGCCCTTTCCACGCCCGGCGTGATCTCCGGTGGCTTCGGGCTCACCAAGGCCGGCACCGGCGTGCTCACCGTGGGCGATGCGAATACCTACACGGGCCCCACCAAGGTCGGCAACGGCACGCTCGTCGCCACCTCGCTCAATAGCGTCGTGGGCGGCACCGCGGCCAGTTCGCTCGGTGCGCCCACCACGGTCGCCGACGGCACCATCTCGCTCGGCGAGACCACCACCCAGGGCATCCTCACTTACAACGGCCTCGGTGAAACCACCGACCGCGTGGTCAATCTCTCCGGCACTACCGGCGGCGCAACCATCACCGCTGACACCATCGGCTTGTTGAACTTCACCAGCGCCACCACCGCCACCGGAGCCGGTGCGAAAGGCGTCACGATCAACGGCGGCGGCAATGCCCAGATCCCCGGCATCCAGAGCAATGGCGGCCTGACCAATCTCACCAAAGCCGGCGCGGGCACCTGGACCCTCACCGGTGCCAGCAGCCAGACCGCCGGCGCGGTCAACGTCAACGGCGGCATCCTTTCCTACACCGGCACTTCCAGCCGCACCTCCGGCACCTTCACCCGTGCGGCCACCGGCGGCGGCGTGCTGAAGATCGCCACCGGCGCGAACCTCGTCACCTCCACCGCCAATACCAATGGCATCCTCGGTGGCTGGGCCACGGTGGACAATACCACCTGGGCTGTCGCCAATGGCGCATCACCCATCACCGGCCTCTCCACTTTCGCCACCGACACTTGGGCTGCTGGAAATAACACCGACGTCACCCTCGCGAATGCAAATCCAGCGGCAGCCGCGACGACCAACTCGATCCGCTTCAACGACGCCGGAGCCAAGACGCTCACGCTTTCCGGCATCAACAAGGTCACCAGCGGAGGCATCCTTGTCACTCCTGCCGTTGGCGGAAACACCACCGCGATCACCGGTGGCAACATCATCCGCGGAGCCGCGTCCGACATCGCCTTCCATCAGCACAATACCGCCGGTGACCTGACCGTCGACTCCATCATCTCCGATGAATTGCCTGCCACCCGCACCGGCGGCACCACCAGCGGCACCAAGATCATCACCGGCCTGAGCAGCACCGCCGACCTCGTCGTCGGCATGACCGTCACCGGCACCGGCATCGCGGGCAGCTCGACCATCGCCACCATCGACAGCGCGACGCAGATCACGCTGAACAATAACACCACCGCCACCGGCACGCCCACCCTCACGTTCCGCTTCACCACCACCCTGACCAAGACCGGCGCGGGCTTGATGACCTTGAATGGTGCCCAGAACTACACCGGCACCACCCACGTCCATGACGGCGAACTGGACGTCAACGGCAACTCCGGCGCGAAACCGTACGTCCTCTCCCGCCCGGCCACGCTCAAGCTCGCCTACAGCACCGGCAACAGCGTTTACGGCTACGGCGTCACCGTCCACGGCTCCGGCACCTCCGCCACCACCGGCCTCTACCTGAACGGCGGCAGCATCTACAACTTCCAGAGCGGCCTCTCGCTCCAGACCGCACCGACCCGCGTGCGCGCCTATGGCACCGGCAGCCCGACCTTGGCCGGTTGGGACACCAACAACACCCACCTCACCGTGGGCGCTCTGGCCTCCGGCTCGGTAATCGACTCCGCGATCAATTTCACGACCAGCACCTACGGCTACGTGATGAACATCGCCGCGGGCAAGAACACCGCCACCGGGGACATCACCTTCGAAGGACCGCTCACCAGCACCACGACCACGAACGGTGCGCACTACCGCAAGACCGGCACCGGCTCGCTGGCATTGACCGGTCAAAGCACCAACCTCGCGATCGTCGATATCCGCGATGGCCGCGTGATCCTCAGCGGCGGCGACGACCGCATCGGCACTGGCGCTCCCGTTTACCTCGGCAACGGCACCGCCAGCGGCAAGCTGATCCTCAATGGCATCAGCCAGCACATTGCGAACCTCATGACGGTCGGCACCGGCACCGCCAATGCGGCGGTTGGCGGTAGCGCCACCCCTTCCACGCTCACGGTCAACTACACCGGCGCCGGACAAACCTTCGGCGGCACGCTCGGCGGCACCGGCACCAATGAAAACAACCTGGCCTTCGGCAAGGGCGGCACCGGCACCTACACGCTGACCGGCACCAATACCTACACCGGCGGCACCACCGTCACCGAGGGCATCCTCGCACTCGGCAGCGCCGGCGCGATCGGCACCACCGGCACGATCTCGCTGAACGGCGGCACGCTCCAGTTCTCCGCCACGAATACCACCGACTACAGCTCCCGCATCCGTCTCGAAGACAGCACCACCAGCACCATCGACACCAATGGCCAGGCGGTGACCTTCGCCTCCACGCTCCAGGTCGGAGCCTCTGGCGATGGCGCGCTGATCAAGGCCGGCACCGGCACGCTCACCGTGGGCGGCACCAATACCTACAGTGGCGGCACCACGCTCGCCGCGGGCACGCTGAAGCTGGACTACACCGGCTCAAACACCTCGAAGCTCAATGACAACGCCGTCCTCAAGCTCGGCGGTGGCAGCCTCGAACTCGCGGGCGGCAGCCATGTCGAACTGGTCAATACCACCGAGCTCTCCGCTCCCGGCAATGTGACCATCACCCGCTCCTCAGGCACCGCGATCCTGAATCTCGGCTACCTCTACCGCAGCAGCACTGGCTCACTCGATCTCTCGGCCGCCGGCATCGCCCGCACCAGCCTGACCAATGACGGCACCGGCAAGTTGCCCGCCTGGATCACGATCGCCGGCCAACCTGCCGCCGTCGATGGCTCTGGCAACATCATCGCCTTCTCCGGCTTCGCCAATATCAACCGTCTCGGCGGCAAGCTGCCGAACAACGTGAACTCGAACGTCCGCGTCGTCGATGGCGGCACCACCGGCGACATCACACCGCTGGTCTCCGGATTGTTCGACGTTTCCACGCTGCTCCAGAACGCCATCGCAGGCCCGGCCACCATTACCCTTGCGGGTGCAGACACGATGCGTCTCGGATCGGAAGGCGCGATCATCGTGCCAGCCGCCTCCGGTGCCCTCACCGTCCAAGGCGGTGCCCTCACTGCCGGCGGTGCCGATGATTCCCCGGGTGAAATCGCGATCGATGCCGACAACAACATCACCATCACCTCCGACATCCTCGACAATGGCTTCGGATCGGTGCTGTTGACCAAGTCCGGCACGGGCAGCCTCACGCTTTCCGGAAACAACGCGCAAACCGGCGGCGTCTCGCTGTCGGAAGGCGTCCTGAACGTGAACAGCAACTTCGCGCTCGGACTAGGCACCCTCACCATCACCGGCGGCAGCCTCGACAACACCTCCGGTGCACCGATCGATGTGACGGATGCCCTGACACAGCATTGGGATGGCGACTTCAGCTTCACCGGCACCAATAACCTGAGCTTGGGCTTCAGCACTGCCACGCTGAACGACAATCGCGCGGTCACCGTCACCGCCGGCCAATTCGGCGTCGGCACGCTCACTTCCACCGGCACCTACAACCTGACCAAGAACGGCCTCGGAACCCTCTACATCGGCTCCAGCGCCGTGACCGGCACCACCACGGTGAATGACGGCGTGCTCGAGGTGCAGGGGAGGACTGGCGATGCGCCTTACGTGATCAGCACGACCGGCACGCTGAAGATCGGCTACACCACCGGCGGCGGTTACGCGAACTCCAACCTGAAGATCAACGGCGCTGGCACAGCAGCCACCACCGGCCTCTATCTGGAAGGTGGCACCACCTACAACGGTGCGGGCACCATCCAGCTCCTGACCGGACCGACGACCATCCGCCAGTTCGGCACCGGCAATGCGGGCATCGGCATGTTCGACATCAACGGCACCGGCCTCAGTGTCGCCGCCGTCGCGTCCGGCTCGGTGATCGATTCGAATGTCGAGTTCGTCAGCCGCGGCTACGGCATGTCGGTGGACATCGCCACGGGCACCGCCACTGCCACCGGCGACCTGGTGATGAATGGCCCGCTGAACGCAGCCAACCTGGGCCTCTACAAGCGCGGTGCCGGTTCGCTGGTCCTCAATGCCCCCGCCACCGTCAACAACGTCGGCGTGAAGCTCCTCGCCGGCAGCATTATCACCGGTGTCGACAATGCCCTCGGTGAAAATGCCATCATGCCGATCTCCAGCGGAGCCAAGCTGGTCCTGAATGGTCACAACCAGGCGGCCGCCGACCTCTCCGGTGCAGGCGCAGTCACCAATGGCAGCGCCACTCCAGTCGCACTCACCATCAAGCAAACGTCCGATCAGACCTTCTCCGGTGTGCTCGGTGGAGCAGGCACCAATGAAGCCAACTTCGGACTGGTCAAGACCGGCACTGCCAAACTGACCCTCTCCGGCGCGAACAACTACACCGGCAACACCACCGTGGATACCGGCACGCTTTCCGTGGCCAGCGCGTTCTTCGCAGATGGCTCGGACGTCGTCCTCGGTGCCACCGGTGCCCTTGAACTGGCCACCGCTGCCACTGACGTAGTCGACCAACTCATCGTCGATGGTGTGGTCCAGGCTCCCGGCATCTACGGAGCCGTGGGTTCGGGTGCGCAATACGAACGCGGCTACATCACCGGCACCGGCAAGCTGTCGGTGACCACCGGTGCTGCTGGCGACTACGGCTCGTGGGAAACCGCTAACGGCATCGCCGGTGCAGGCGCCAACGCCGACTCGGACGGCGATGGCATCAGCAACGGCATCGAGTTCGTCCTCGGCGGAGATCCTTCCGGCCCGGCCTCCGACTCGAACGCGCTGTTGCCCACGCTGACCACCGATGCGAGCTACCTCAACTTCGTCTTCAACCGCTCCGACGCCTCGGCTGCCTACGATCCGTATGTCCAATACGGCTCCACGTTGGCGAGCTGGACCGAAGCCGAGGCAGGAGTCGGCGGTGTGATCATCAATGAGGAAAACGACGCCTTCGGAACCGGCATCGACCGCGTCACGGTGAAGATCCCGAAGACGCTGGCCGTCGGCGGCAAGATCTTGGCCCGCCTGCGGGTCGATATCCCGTAAGCTTCGTTTCGAACTCAGGCCGCCCGGATCTTCCGGGCGGCCTTTTTTGAGGTTCTCGCCATCGGTTCCATCGGCCGGCTATTGATCCTGCGCCGCCGTCGATAGTGATCCACGAACTCGATCCTCGGAATTCCAACCCGGGGACGGCCCCCATCTCACTCCCAAGGGAATGGGCAAGCGCAACACCCATCTGCGGGCTGGCACCGCTCGCGTGACGGAGTCGCCCTGCAGTAGGATCGAAGCGGCTGCGAGGACACGGGACAAGTTGGGATACTCGGCTAAGCCCTGCGCCTGTTGCAGCGCAAAGGCCAGATCCCGATCGGCTCGCCCGGGATGCATTCGCCGCAAGCGCATCATACCCTGATCATTGGCGACAAGGAATTCCGCGCTTGGAATATAGGCGATCGGAGGAGACATGGCATATCCCCAAGGCAGCAAGCGTGAGCGAATGCATTACGCTGCCGTATGCCCGGGGGGGACGAGCGGCATATAACGACGAACCGCCCGTGCACTCCAGCAGGTAAAATTTCACTTAAGCATTCCTTCGCAACGTGCCGCCAAAACTGCAACCCTAACCGGACCAGCAGATCACCGGCTTGAGGGGTGTCGACGTGTCGTAGACAAGGCCCTGAGTCGCAGGGAAGCAAGGACCCCGATTAAGCAGCCGTGATCATTTCCGCTCGATCGTTCCGGCCAGCACCTGCAGGGCTTGGGTGACATGAGATGCATCCGTACTGCCGTGGATCATCGTCTGGCACCAGGTATTGGCGACATACATGGGAGCACCAAGCGGCCTCCACCCCTCATCGAGCTTTTTCCGAACGCGGGTGACGAGGGACTCTGAAGAAACAGCATCGATAATATCGTAATCCATGGTGGGGAGTTCCATCGCGGGGACGATATAACTCCGGTCGGCCCGATGGCAATATCGAGATCAGGCGTTCGCCGTCGTGACAGGGGTGATTGGAGGGAGGCAGGCGAATAAAACACCCTTCCAAATCCCACAAGGCGGGCCACATTGGTAGAGCGCGAAAAGCCGTTCGCTGCGTGGGCGGCGCTGCGAAGATGATTTCCAGGGTAATGAACTCTCACCCTCCTACGGCCATGCTTCACTACACCATTGTCTTCATCATCGTCGCCCTCATCGCGGCGTTCCTCGGCTTCGGCGCTCTGTCCGGAGTCGCCGCCACCATCGCCAAGATCTGCTTCGTGCTCTTCCTGCTTTTCGCGTTGTTCTCCTTCGTGAAGAAAAAAGCCTGACCCGCCACCGGCGAATCCACGCTTGGCACCGTTGGTCACGCGGCTCAGCCTCCGCCGCGTGACCGACCTCGAACTCACCGTCCACGCCGCCAAGGAGGCGGGTAAGCTGCTCAAGGCGAACTTCGGCCTGGAGGCCGCCGTCGATGAGGCCACCCACCACGACAT
>Ga0307406_10001172_pt1 | contig 14693 bp, 10 predicted proteins | sample 322Cmetagenome_3_FD_203706 | JGI IMG/M metagenome (GOLD analysis project Ga0307406, IMG submission 203706) | Maize rhizosphere microbial communities from greenhouse at UC Davis, California, United States - 322HYB-C-2 | ecosystem: Host-associated > Plants > Roots > Rhizosphere > Soil | place... | reverse complement strand
GCGGAAGCCTGGGCGTCGGGAACGCGGACGTTGAAGCGGACCACGGCGTTGTCGGCGATCACGTTCAGGGGGCCGCCGCCGCTGATCTTGGCGACATTGACGGTGACGCCCTCGCGCTGACCGTTCAGGCCGTGCAGGCGGGCGGCGATCATGGCGGCGCCGGCGACGGCGTTGGCCCCCTCGTGGAAGGCGCGGCCGGCGTGGGCGGCCTTGCCGGTGACGATCAGGTGGTAGTTGCCGCTGCCCTTGCGCTCGCCCGCCAGCGTGCCGTCGGCCAGGGCGGGCTCATAGGTCATGCCGACATGGCCGCGCGCGCCCAGTTCGGCCAGCAGGGGGGCGGAGGCGGGCGAGCCGATCTCCTCGTCCGGGCTCAGCAGGACAGTCCAGCCGACGCGCTCGCGGTCCGGATGGGTCTCGAAGGCTTCCAGCGCGGCCAGCAGCACCGAGATACCGCCCTTCATGTCGGCGACGCCCGGGCCGTTCAGGGCTCCGTCGGCGCGGGTGACGACGGTTTGGAAGGCGCTCTCGGCCGGGAAGACGGTGTCGTAGTGGCCGGTCAGCACGACCTGCAGGGGCGCGTCCGGGCGGCAGGTGATCCGCAGGGCGTCGGCGTGGGCCTCGGCGCGGATCGCGCCGTCGTCCGCGACGGTGGTGGAGCCCTGGGTGGGGATGCGCTCGACGGCGGCGGGCAGCCGGCGCGCCTCGGCCTCCAGCAACGTCAGGACAGCGTTCAGCCCCTCGGCGTTACGGCTGCCGGAGTTGACGTTCGCCCAGGTCACCGCGCGTCCGATGATGATGGCTTCGCGCGCCGCGACATGGTCGAGCACGGTCTGGTCAGAAGGCAGAATCCGCATGCGCCGGGACCCTAGACGCCCTCGGGAGAAAGGTGAAGGCGAGGACCGCTATCGACTCCGTCAGGCGGCGCGCTAGGGTCGAACTCCATCCCAGGGAGGAAACGGATGACTGACATCTTCAAGGCAATGAACCCGACCGCGCCGTTGGCGACCGAGGAAGCCGCGCTGGGCGCGGCCAAGGTCAGCGCCGTCGGCATGGTGGTGGGCGCGGTCAATACCGCGATCGGCGGCTGGTACTCCTCGACGCCCGCCGCGCAGGAAGCGGCCGCCCGCATGGTTCACGACCTGACCGGACAGGCGCCTGATCCGGCCGCGCTCGCGCAGCAGTCGCAGTTCGGCATCATGATCGCGGGCGGCTTCATCGTCCTGCAGCTGATCCTGGCCTTCGTTCAGTGGCGCAAGCCGAACATCGTGCTGCCGATCCTGTTCCTGGTGCTGGTGATCTGGGCTCTGGGCGGTTCCCTGCTGGCCCTGGTCGTGCCGGCGTTCGGCGCGGCCCAGCCGCTGTGGCTGACCCTCGTGATCCTGGTCCTGATGCTGGTCGCCGCCGTGACCCACATCGCGGGCATCCGCGGCGCCAGCGCGCTGGACAAGATCCGGACGCGCGCCGCGCAGAACTACTAGAGCCTACCGGTTCGGGCGGCGGTCTTCGGATCCGCCGCCCGGCTGCCGGCTTTGCCGGCGCCAGCGGATGGACAGGCTGGCGTCGCCCTGTCCGCCGAATTTAGAGCTGACCGTCAGATTGCGGCGTACCTGCCACTCGACGTTCACCTCGGCCCCGTCCTCGCCGCCGCCGATGATCTCCAGATAGACGTTGTCCGTGATGTAGCGTCCGCCCGCGACCGTAATGCTGGACGCCTCGCCGCCGAACGACAGGCGGTCCAGGCCGGCCAGCTGGCGCAGATTGCCGATCACATCGAAGCCGCCGCCGCCCGCCAGGGCGGCCACGCCCGCCGCCAGCTGGGCCGCCTCGAAGGGCGACAGCTGGGATGCGGACCGTCCGAACAGCACCTGGGACAGGATCTCGTCCTGGGGCAGGGCCGGGGTCGAGGTCAGGGCGATCTCGGGCCGCACCGCCGTGCCGGTGACGCGGATGGTGGCCGTCAGGGCCGGATCCTCGCGCGTGGCCGACAGGTTCAGCCGGATCTGGTCGGGGCGGGTCGACAGGGTGACCGAGCCGGTGTCGTCGAAGACGAACCGCTTGCCCGCGAAATCATAGTCGCCGCGGATGACCCGGGCGGTCCCACTCAGGATCGGGCGGCCGATGGTGCCGGTGACGCGGGCGTTGACGCCCATCTCCACATTCAGGCCGCGCCCGACCACGTGCACGTCGCCGCCGGGCGAGCGGATGGCGATGTCCATGCCGATCTGGGGGCCGCGCGGGCGGTTCTGGGCCTCTTCTGGCACGTCCCCGCCGGGGCGGTTGATCTCGACCACGTCCATGCGGACGATGCCGTTGGAGCCCGGAGGATTGGCCTCGATGCGGGCGTCGTCGATGTCGATCTGACCGGCCAGCTGGATGTTGCCGTCCTCGCCCCGGACCACGGTCAGGGGGCCCGAGGCCCGGGCGTTGGCGATGTCGTTGTCGATGATGCGGAAGCGGGTCAGGGCCAGTTCGAAGCTGGAGCCCGAGCCCTGGCGCAGGCCGATGCGGCCGTCGCCGTTGACCGTGCCGCCCGAGCCGTCGTTGGCGCTGAAGGTCTCGATCAGGGCGGTGGTGTCGTCGAACCGGCTGCTCAGGGTGACGCCTTCCAGCCGCAGGCCGACGGCGTTGTCGCGGAACGCCCCCTGCTGCAGGTCGAGACGGCCGTTGATGCGCGGCTCGTTCAGGGTGCCGCCCAGGGTGGCGTTGGCGGTCACCTGGCCCGACAGGGAGCGGTCGCCGCCGAGGAACAGGTCCCAGATCGGCTGGATCTGGCCGCGCATGTTGATCTTGCCCTCCATCGGCCGGGTGCGGGCGATGGCGAGCCGCAGAGGCGCCGCCGAGGCTTCCACCGGCAGGGTCAGGTCGGCGCTGGCCTCCACCGCGTTCTCGTCGGTGGCGCGGGCTTCCAGGCGAAGGGTGTTATCGACCAGCATGGCGCTGAGCGTGCCGTCCACGGACAGGCCGCGCGGCGCGTCGATGCTGCGCAGGCCCTGCAGGTTGACGTTGGCCGAGCCGGACAGGTCGTCGCCGGCGCCGCGCAGGGACAGGCGGCCCGTGACCCGGCCGCGCACGTCCGGGGCGATGGAGCCCAGCTCGACGCTGGTCAGATTGGCCTCGATGATGGCGGCGCGGGAATCCTGGCGCAGCTCGCCGGTCAGAACGCCGCCGCCGACCGCCAAGTCGACGCGGGCGACGCGGCCGTCGCCGGACAGGGCGACCACGGCGGGCGAACGGGTGGTGAAGTCGATCTCGCGGACCGAGCCCGCGCCTTCCAACACCACGGACTGGGCCTTGCCCTCGCGGGCGTAGACGCCCGTGCCGTTGAACGACAGCGGCGTCGGCCCGCCCACGTCGGCCTTCAGGTTGAAGGGCAGTCGGTCCAGGGTCCCGCGCCCGTCCAGGTCGAGGGTGCGGATCACATAGGGCGATCCGGCCAGGCGGACATTGCGGCCGCTGACGTCTAGGATGGCCGTCTCGGCCCCGTCTCCCTCAGTCAGGCGGACGCGGCCGTTGGCCTCCCCGGAGGCCAAGAAGGCCCCGGGACGGGCGGTGAAGGTCAGGTCGGCGCTGGACGGGATGCGGTTGGACAGGGCGATCGCGCCCTGGGCCGTCACGCCGCCGGCGTCGAGGTCCACGTCGGTCAGGCGGATGCGCGACCCGCCGAGATAGAAGTTCCCACTGGCCCGCGCCGGGCCGTAGTTCGAGCCCGCGGTCACGGCGATGCGGCCGTCCGAGGCGTCCGCGCCCTTGCGGAAGCTGAGGATCAGGTTGGCGTCGGTCAGTTTCAGCGCCCCGGCGCTGACCTGGCCGAAGGCGGCGCGCAGGTCGGCGCGAGGCTGGGCCAGGGTGCCGGTCAGGGCGCCGTCGCCGGTCATGGCTCCATCGATCTCGACCGGGCCGACGCCGAACGGGCCGCGAGCGTTCCAGTTCAGGGCCAGCCGCAGGCGGCCGTCGCCCTCGATCAGGCCGCGCGCCCCCGCCGAGCCCTGCGCTCCGGTCAGGGCGGCGCGCTCGACCTCGATGCGCCCGCCGTTCAGGGCGCCGGTCAGCTGCAGGCGGGGCGTTCCGCCCAGCAGGCGGTCCAGTTCGGCCTGTCCCGTGGCCAAGCCGCGTCCGCGGCCGTCGAAGGTCAGCCGCCACGGGGCGCCGTTGCGGGCCATGGCGGCGCTGATCGGGCCGCCGAAGGCGCCGCGGGCGCCGCTGTGGATCCTGGAGGCGTCGGTGATCCGGGCCTCGCCGCGGAAGCCGAGCCCGCCGGTCAGGTCGCGGCCGCCCGAGCCGGTCAGTTCCAGCGCCTGTCCCTTGGCGTTGATCTTTTCCAGCAGGATGGCGCCGTCGGCCAGACGCGCGGCCTCGAAGACGATGCGGGGACGGGGGCCCAGCAGGCCGCCGATGATGCCCGCCGCCGATCCGCCGTCGGCCTGGATGTCGCCGTCCAGATCCATCCGGCCGGACTTCACCTGCACGTTCAGCGGGCCGCGCACGCGGGCGGCGCGGTAGCTGGAGGCCTGCACCCCGACCAGGTCGACCGCGCCGGCCAGGGTCCAATTCGCGGCGTCGCCCTTGAAGACCCCGACGTAGGAGGCGGGGCCGGCGGACGGGTGGCCGATGAGGCGGTTCAGCGACGGCGTGGCGATGTCCAGCCGGACGCCGTCTCGGCTCTGGCGGTCCTTGATGCTGATCTGGCCGCTGGCGTCGGAGGTGAGGTTCTCGGTGATCAGCCGCCAGGCGACGCCCTGCTGGCCGTCGCCGTCGGTGTCGGGGGAGGTGGCGAAGCCGAATCTCGCGGTCCGGCCGATGCGCGCGATGAAGGGGGCCAGCAGGTCCGAGCCGGAGAAGTCGAAGAAGCCGCTGATCCGGGTGTTGTCCTTGCCGTAGCGGCCCTTGACGGTCAGCGGGACGAAGTCGCCGGAGCGGACGATCGCGTCGATCACCTGGCCGTTGACGACGGCGCTGGCGAGGAAGGGCTGGTCCGGCGAATAGCCCAGGGCGCCCGCGATCGGGCCGCCGCGCGCCTCGACCGCCCGCAGGTTCAGCCGGGTCTCGGCCAGATCGCCGCCGAAGACGGCGTTGAGGCGCAGGTGGTCGCCCGGACGGCTCAGGCTGTTGGCGTTGACGACGGCGGACTTAGGGCCCTGGCGGGGCACGCTGGCCTCGCCGGACAGGTTCCAGCGGCCGTACTCCTTGCTGAAGCCTTCCAGCAGTTCGACGTTGGCGGCGAAGCGATCGATGTCGATGCCCAGCGCCTGCGGCCCCGGCGGCTCGGTCGAGGGCTCGACCAGCGGGCGGCGGATCAGGCGGATGACGCCGGCCTCGATGTTGGTGGCGTGGAAGCGGCGGGTGATCAGCGGCAGCCAGTTCCAGTCGACGTGGACGGCGCGCGCCTCCAGCCAGACGCCCTTCGCATCGGTGACGGTGACCTGATCGATGGTGAAGTCATCGAAGATGTCGCCCTTGACCCCCTCGACGTTGATCCGGCCGTAGCGGCCGATCTTCTTGCCCGCGACGAAGCTGGTGACCAGTTCGCGGCCCGGTCCGCTGACCAGATACATCCGCCCGCCGACCAGCAGGACGACCAGCAGGGCGGCCAGGACGGCGAGGGCCATGCCGCTGAAGAAGGCGAGGGCCTGCAGGCGCGTGCGCTTGCGCCGGGCTTTCTTCGCGGGCGTGTCAGGCGTTTCGGCCGGGATCGGTTCGGGGGGCGGGGCGTCGGTCAAAACGCCTGCCCGATGCTGACATAGATCTGAAATTTGGCGTCGCCTTCACGCGCCGACAGAGGGAAGGCGATATCGGCGCGGATCGGGCCGAACGGCAGCTTGTAACGCACGCCCAGACCCGCGCCGTAGCGCAGGTTGCTGAAGTTGGGCGTCTCCTGGAAGCCGATGGCGCCGGCGTCGACGAAGGCCACCGCCTGGAAATTGCGCCACACGTCGCGGCGGACTTCGAGCGAGGTCTCGAACAGGCTCAGACCGCCGCGCGGGGTGTTGTCGGGCAGTCGCGGGCCGACGCCCTGGTATTCATAGCCGCGCACCGAGCCGCCGCCGCCCGAGTAGAACAGGCGGTCCGACGGCACCGTCAGCTCGCCGCCGCCCAGGATCGAGCCCAGCCTGACCCGGCCGGCGAGCACCGTCTTGGCGTTGTCCTGCAGCGGCAGGTAGGCGGTGGCCTGGGACTCGGCGCGCAGGAACAACACCGACTCCTCGCCGCCCACCGCGGTCGGTTGGGCCGAGACGGTCAGGCGCCAGCCCGTGGTCGGATCGAGCGGATCGTTGGAATGATCCAGATAGAAGCTGCCGCGCCCGGTCAGGATATAGAGGTCGCGGTTGAAATTCACCGGAAGCGCGGTGAGCGGATCAAAGCGGTTCTCGTTGTAATGGCCGATGTCGAGGCCGACGCCGTAGCTGACCCAGGAGGTCTTGCCGAGGCGCTGCTGCAGGTCGGCGGCGAAGGTGGCGGCGGTGCGTTCGTAGGCGTCGGTGTCCTCATTCACCACCCCGGCCGCCAATTTCAGCGTCAGACCCGGATTGCGCCAGTGCGGCAGGCTGAGATCGACGCCCAACCGACTATCGACGTTGGCGGCGCGGGCTTCCCAGACCAGGGTGTCGGCGCGCTTGAAGCGGTTATGCCAGGTCCAGCGCAGGTCGACGCCGGAGCCTTCGGCGGTCGAGAAGGTGGCGCCCGCCTCCAGGATACGGCGCGGACGGTCGGTCAGGGTGACGATGATGGGCCGGTTGCCGGCCGCATTGGTCTGGTCCGCCGGGGCCAGGGCCACGCCGACGCCGTCGTAGACCCCGGTCTCGAGCAGGCGGCGTTCCAGTTCCGCCACGTCCTCGGGATCGTAGACGTCGCCTTCCGACCAAGGCGCCAGGCCCGCGACCCAGTCCGGATTGGTCGGACCGCGCGTTTCCAGCCGGACGCCGTCCAGGCGCACGAGCTGGCCCGCGGCGATGTTGTAGGTGGGCTGGACGGTGAAGGCGGCATGATCGACGACGACCCGGCGGGGCTCCGCGCGGGCGTCAGCGTAGCCGTTGCGCACCAGGCCGGAGACGACCCGGCCCTCGGCGGCGATGACGTCCACGGCGCGGCCCGCGTCGCCCGCCTTCAGCCCGATGTCCTTCACCGCGGCCTGCGCGGCCTCGGCCTGCGGCTCGGGCGCGACCCAGCGGACGGCGGGGTCGGCCAGCACGAAGCGCGGGCCGGGGACGACGCTGACGATGGCGGTCGGGGTCTCTTCGCCCTCGACGATATCTTCCAGAACCGGCTGGTAGTAGCCCTCGGAGCGCAGCAGGGCCTCGGCCGCCTCCATGGCCCCGCGGGCGCGGCGGCGGGCCTCGAAGCGGTTGGCGGGCGGGCCGTCGACCTCGCCCACGGCGCGGACCAGCTGCTCTCGCAGGGTTCCGTCCATCTCGCCGCGAATATGCGCGCGAGGGTCCGCGGCGGCGGCGGACGCGAAGGCCATGCCCGCCAGGCTGACAAGGAAGAGGGCGGGCCTTGGCGTCAAACTCGAACCTTCATTGAGGGCCGATCGGCCCATAAACAGACAGCGCACCCCCGTCGGCGTCCTGCCCGCGCGAACGCGGCGGCGCCGCGCCTCAGTAGAAGAGGGTTTCGCTTTCCGGTTTGACCGATTCTTCCGACGTCCGCTTCTCGGGCGGGATGGCGCTGGAGTCCGTCGGCGGCGGCGGAGTCGGGGCGACGGCCTCGGCGGGGACGCCCACATCCTCGGCGGCGGGCGCCAGCGGCTGTTCAGCGGCCTTGTCGGCCAAGCTGTCCTCTTCGGACGAGCGCGGCTCATCGCACGCGGCGACGGCGAAGGCGCCGGTCAGGGCGAGAAGGGCGGCAAGGCGTTTCATGGTCGAAGTCTCCCCCGGATTCGGCCTTCCAACGCGTGGGCCGTATCGCCTGTTCCATAGAGTGTTTCGGGCCAAAGCACACCTGTCGGAAGCCCTGGCCGCGCTTGAGCCGTGTAGCGGCCTTGCGCACGCCGGTCACCATGCCCGGCAACCAATAATTTCACATTTCAGTGCAACCTGAAGGTTGGGGAGAAACGGCCAATGCAAGCCACCGCCTACGCCCTCGTGTCGCAAGTGCGGTACCGGGAGCTCACCACTCGCATCGCCCTGGCCGCCGTGATCGGAACCACGGCCTGGTTCGTCGCGCCGGGCGTATGGCCGATCGCGTGGTTCGCCGCCGTCCTGGTCAGCCAGGGAATCGATTGGCTGACCTTCAGCCGCTACCGCCGTCATCCGGAGTGGGAGCCCGACCGGAACTACCTGATCCTGTCGTGTGCGGTCACGGCGTTCGGCGTGGCCGTCTATTCGTCAATCGCCGCCTATCTGTGGTTCGTGGGCGGCGAGATCGGGCGGATCTTCGCCATGGTGCAGGTGGCCGGAGGCCTGCTGCACGTCAGCCTGCACATGCATCACGCCCGCGCCATCCTGGTGTCCGCCGTCGCCCCGCACGGCGCCTATTTCATGGGCCTGCCGGTGGTGACCGCCATCCTGACGGGCAGCTGGCAGCCCCTGCTGATCGCCTTCGGCTGTGTCCTGTACATGAGCCATCTGGTCGTGGCGGTGCGCCAGAGTTCGACCACCACGGGCCTGCTGCAGGCGGCGCGCGATCAGGCGCAGGAGGCGCGCCAGCGGGCCGAGGAGGCCAGCGCGGCCAAGTCCGACTTCCTCGCGGTCATCAGTCACGAGATCCGCACGCCCATGAACGCGGTCATCTCGGCCGCCAACCTGCTGCGTCGGACCGATCTGGACGCGCGGCAGGCCGAGCATGTGTCAATGTTGACGGACGCCGGCGACGTGCTGATGGGCCTGCTGAACGACGTGCTTGACGTGTCCAAGATCGAGGCCGGCAAGATGGTGCTGGAAGTCGATGACATGGAGGTCCATGCGCGCCTGGCCTCTCTGACCCGGCTGTGGGAGCCCCGCGCCGCCGCGGCGGGCGTCGCCCTGATCGTCCGGATCGCCGACACGGTGCCGGACTGCGTGCGCACCGATCCGCTGCGCTTCCAGCAGATCCTGTTCAACCTGATCTCGAACGCGGTCAAGTTCACCCATCAGGGCCAGATCACCGTCACCGCCGAATGGATGAACGGCCGCCTGATCGTATCGGTCGCCGACAGCGGTTGCGGCATTCCCGCGGACCGGCTGGCGCATGTGTTCAACAGTTTCGAACAGGCCGACGCCGGCACCACCCGCCGCTACGGCGGCACCGGCCTGGGCCTGTCGATCAGTCGCCGGCTGGCCGAGATCATGGGCGGCGAACTGACGGTGCAGAGCACAGTGGGGCAGGGCTCGACCTTCACCCTGCACCTGCCGGTCGAGGTGTCCTCGTCGCGGCCGGCGGCGGCGCTCGCCGAGGCCGAGGAGACGGGGTCGCTGGAGGGGCGTTCGATCCTGGCCGCCGACGACCACGAGGTGAACCGCCGCATCCTCAAGCTGCTGCTGGAGCCGCACGGCTGCCGGCTGACCCTGGTCGAGAACGGCGCCGAGGCGCTGGAAATCGCGTCCGTGGAGCGGTTCGACGCCATCCTGATGGACATGCAGATGCCGGTGATGGACGGGCTGGAGGCGACGCGGAGCATCCGCCTGACCAGCGGCGCCAACGCCGAGACCCCGATCATCGCCCTGACCGCCAATGCGCTGGATGTGCACCGGCAGGCTTGGGAGGCGGCGGGCGTCCACGCCTTCCTGACCAAGCCGATCGATCCCACGGTCCTGGCCCGGACGCTCGCGGCGGCCTGCCTCGTCTCGGCCGAGGCCCGCTCCGAAGTCGCCTGAGCCTTACGCCCAGCGCGACAGGGCCTCGTCCAGCGACAGGGCCGGGGGCTGGGCCTCCGGCGTCGCCTGACCATCGAACCGGGGCGCGGGCGCGGGCTGGACGACGCCCTGATTGACGAAGGTCCCCCGCGCCGCGTTGTGCGGATGGGCCGGCGCCTCGCCCAGCGTCAGCACCGGGGTGACGCAGGCGTCCGTTCCCTCGAAATGGGCGGCCCAGTCGTCGCGGTCGCGGGCGGCGAACAGGGCCTCGAACCGGGCGTGCAGGGCGGGCCAGTTCGCCATGTCGAACTGCGGCGCCTCGTCCGCCGCCAGACCCAGGCCGGCGATCAGGGCGGCATAGAACTGCGGCTCCAGCGCGCCGACGGCGACGAACTTCCCATCCTTGCAGGTGAAGCAGCGATAGAAGGGCGCGCCGCCGTCCAACAGGTTGGCGCCGCGCGCGTCGCTCCACAGGCCGCGCGGGCGGAAGGCGTGGAACAGGCCGGTCAGCAGCGCCGAACCGTCGGTCATGGCGGCGTCGACCACCCGGCCTCTGCCGGTTGTCTTCGCCTCCAGCAGGGCCGCCAGCACCCCGGCGACCAGGAACATGGCCCCGCCGCCGTAGTCGCCGACCAGGTTCAGCGGCGCGCGCGGCGGGCGATCCGGCTCGCCCATCGGGTGCAGGGCGCCCGACAGCGCGATGTAGTTGATGTCGTGGCCGACCCTGTCCGCCATCGGTCCGCTCTGGCCCCAGCCGGTCACCCGCCCGAACACCAGCCGGGGATTGCGCGCCGCCACCGCGTCGGGTCCGAGGCCCAGCCGCTCCATCACCCCGGGTCGGAACCCCTCGATCAGGGCGTCGGCGCCGTCGATCAGGTCGAGGATGCGGGCGTGGTCCGCCGGGTCCTTGAGATTGACACCCACCGCCGCCCGGCCCCGGTGCAGCACCTCGCCGCCGACGTCGCTGAACACGGCGGCGCCCGCCGAGGCGCTGCGGGTCAGGCGCAGCACTTCCGCCCCAATGTCGGCCAAGACCATGCCCGCGAAGGTCACGGGTCCGAGGCCGTCGAATTCGAGGATGCGCACGCCGGCGAGCGGTTTTGCGGGGGCTGTCATGGCCCTTGCCTAGCCGGTCCGCGACGAACCTGTCGAGGTACGCTTGACCCGGAGGCCGCTATGTTGGAAAAGCCGCGCCTCCGGATTCGCCGACGCGGCCGGAGACGATGTGCGTCCTTAGCTCAGTTGGTTAGAGCATCTGACTTTTAATCAGAGGGTCCTCGGTTCGAGCCCGAGAGGACGTACCATCATCTTTTCCCGACATCGCGGTGCTTTCGTCAGGTCTCCGGGCGTGATTGAAGGACGCATGCGCCACCTGTTCCTGATCCCCGCCGTCCTCGCCCTCGCCGCCTGCGGAGGCGGTCAGGCCGTGCGGGATTTCGGCTCCGGGCTGGGGGCGGCGGCGACCGCGCCGCTGGACGATTTCAACCTGCGCCGGGAGTATATCCCGACCGTCCTGCTGCAGGCCGAATCCAATCCCTATGATCTGCGCAATCTCAATCAGTGCACGACCATCGGGGCCGAGATCGCGCGGCTGAACGAGGCGCTGGGGCCGGACACGGACGAGCCGCCGGCGCCGGACAATCCCTACCTCAGCGAGCGGGCGGCGGATGCGGCGTCCAAGGGCGCGCTGGATGCGATCCGCGATGCGACGACAGACTTCATTCCCGGGCGAGCGTGGATCCGACGCCTCAGCGGGGCCGAGCGGCATCGGCTGCACGTCCAGTCGGCGGTGCAGGCCGGGCGGATGCGCCGGGCCTTCCTGAAGGGGATAGGCATGCAGCGGAACTGCGCCCCGCCCGCGGCGCCCAGTTGGTTCCGGCCGAGGGGCGGCAGTCGGCGGTAGGCGTCAGCGCCTGGGCTTGTCGCTGCGATCGCCTCTGATCTCGACCCGGCCGTCCTTGGTGAAGGCCTCGAACGACGGCTTGTCGATGTTCCGGAACTCGCCGGTTCGGTCCCAGTCCCAATCGAAGGAGATGAGTTCGCCCTTGTGCGCGAACTTGCCGGACCAGTGGGCGAAGAACGAATATTTGTCGCCGCCGATGATGATCACATGCCGATGGAGCGCGCGCTCGTTGCCCTCGGGGCGCGGCGGTTCTTCCAGATAGGTGTTGTAGGCGTGGAAGCCGGACTTCTCGATCCTCATGTCGGGCGCTCCGCTAGTTCGACGTATGCCGGGCGTGGAAGTCCTTGCGGAACTGGTCGAAGCGGCCTTCGGCGATGGCGGCGCGCATGGCGGCGGTCAGAGCCTGGAAGAAGGCGATGTTGTGCCAGCTGAGCAGGATCTTGCCGAGGATCTCGTCCGCCCGGATCAGGTGGTGCAGATAGGCCTTGGAATAGTCTTGCGAGGCCGGGCAGGGGACCTCTGGGTCCAGCGGGTCCTGGTCCTCGGCGAAGCGCGCGTTTTTCAGGTTGATCGGGCCGTTCCAGGTCCAGGCCTGGCCGTGACGGCCGGCGCGGGTGGGCAGGACGCAGTCGAACATATCGACCCCGCGCCATACCGCCTCGACCAGATCGACCGGCTTGCCCACGCCCATCAGATAGCGGGGGCGGTCGGCGGGCAGCATCTCCGGCGCATAGTCCAGCACTTCGCACATGGCCTCATGGCCCTCGCCGACGGCCAGGCCGCCGATGGCGTAGCCGTCGAAGCCGATCTCGCGCAGCCGCTCGGACGACTCCTTGCGCAGGTTCTGGAAGGTCGAGCCCTGCTGAATGCCGAACAGGGCCTGCGTGTCGCGCGCACCGAAGGCGTTCTTGGAGCGCTGGGCCCAGCGGGCGGACAGCTCCATGCCCTCGCGGGCGCGCTTCTCCTCGGCGGGCCAGGCGACGCATTCGTCCAGTTGCATGACGATGTCCGAGCCGATGCGGTCGGCCTGGATTTCGATGGACCGCTCGGGCGTCAGGACGTGCTTGGAGCCGTCGATATGGCTGGAGAAGGTCACGGCCTCCTCGGTCAGCTTGGAGATGCCCGACAGGGACATGACCTGGAAGCCGCCGCTGTCGGTCAGGATCGGCTTGTCCCAGCCCATGAATTTGTGAAGGCCGCCGAGGCGCTCCATCCGCTCCGGGCCGGGGCGCAGCATCAGGTGATAGGTGTTGCCCAGAAGGATGTCGGCGCCGGTCTGCTTGACCTGATCCACGGTCAGGGCCTTGACCGTGGCGGCGGTGCCGACGGGCATGAAGGCGGGGGTGCGGATGTCGCCGCGCGGGGTCTTGAGCATGCCGGTGCGGGCGCGGCCATCAGTGGCGGAGATATCGAAGGGGAAGGTCATCAGTCGATCAGCTTGTCCAGCGCCTCGGCGCGCTGCAGGTCCTTGGGGCGGCCGAAGCGGCGCGCCATCTGCGCCTGCTCGGACGTTCGGGGAGTGGGGATGTGGCGATCCAGGACCGGGCGGTCAACGCGGGTCCGGAAGGCGACGGGCGTCCAGCCCTCGTCGGTCCTGACCTCCAGCCCGACCATGATCTCGATCGGCACGGGCGTGCCGTCGATCCGGGCCAGAAGATGCGACCGGAAGCGATCCTGACCTGTCGGGGTGACGATCCGGCCGCCGAAGGCGTCGATCAGGTCGTTGGCGGTCTCTTCGGAGGCCAGCACGTCGATGTCCGGCACGGGCCAGTCGGGCAGGCCGGACAGGGCCATGGCCGCGCCGCCGAAGACGATCCAGTCGTTGCGGAGCTCCAGCGCCTCGGCCGTGGCGGCCAGCATCTCGAGACTCTGGATCAGGGGGCGGGGGAGGGCGGTCATCAGGCGGCCTCGCGGAACAGTAGGCTGCCGTCGCCGTAGGAATAGAACCGATAACCGGTGTCGATGGCGTGGGCGTAGGCGGCCTTCATCGCCTCCAGCCCGGCGAAGGCGCTGACCAGCATGAACAGGGTCGACTTCGGCAGGTGGAAATTGGTCATCAGCACGTCCACCGCGCGGAAACGGTAGCCGGGGGTGATGAAGATGGCGGTGTCGCCGTGGAAGGGCTTCACCACGCCGTCCTGATCCGTGGCGCTCTCCAGCAGGCGCAGGGAGGTGGTGCCGACGCAGACGATGCGCCCGCCCGCGGCGTGGACGGCGTTCAGGGCCTCGGCGGTCTCGGCGGAGACCTCTCCCCACTCCGAGTGCATCTTGTGGTCGGCGGTGTCGTCGGCCTTGACCGGCAGGAAGGTGCCGGCGCCGACGTGCAGGGTCACGGCATGGGTCGAGACGCCCTTCGCGCGGATGGCCTCCAGCAGGGCGGGGGTGAAGTGAAGGCCCGCCGTCGGCGCGGCGACCGAACCGTCATGCTCGGCGAAGACCGTCTGGTAGTCCGAACGGTCGCGGTCGTCCTCCGCCCGCTTGGCCGCGATATAGGGCGGCAGGGGCATGACCCCGACATCGCGGATGGCGTCATCCAGCGCCGGGCCGGACAGGTCGAACTTCAGCACCACCAGCCCGTCCTCGCCCTTGTCGGCCACGGTGGCGTCGAGGCGGCCCAGTTCGCAGGCGCCGTCGTGGACCTGGCCGAAGCGGATGCGGTCGCCCGCCTTGATGCGTTTGCCGGGCTTCATGAAAGCCGACCAGACATCCGGCGCGTCGCGGTGGTGCAGGGTGGCCTCGACCTCGACGGTCAGGGTCTCGCCCTCCGGGCCCCCTACTACGGGGTTGGGGCGCTGGCGTACGCCCGACAGGCGCGCCGGGATCACCCGGGTGTCGTTGAACACCAGAGCGTCGCCGGGGCGCAGGAAGTCCGGCAGGTCGCGGATGATCCGGTCCTCCAGCCCGCCGCCGCGCACCACCAGCAGGCGCGCGGAATCGCGCGGCTCCGCGGGGCGCAGGGCGATGTGATCGTCGGGCAGGTGGAAGTCGAAATCAGCGGTCTTCATCAGGCGGCGCAAAGGCCA
>Ga0307406_10001171_pt1 | contig 14694 bp, 12 predicted proteins | sample 322Cmetagenome_3_FD_203706 | JGI IMG/M metagenome (GOLD analysis project Ga0307406, IMG submission 203706) | Maize rhizosphere microbial communities from greenhouse at UC Davis, California, United States - 322HYB-C-2 | ecosystem: Host-associated > Plants > Roots > Rhizosphere > Soil | place... | reverse complement strand
ACGTCGGCGGCGTGCCGCATCCGTACCAGATGCGGCTCGAAGTCCTCATCGATGAAGATCTTTCCGATCGGTGATCCGATGCTAGAGACCTTCAGCCCATGGGCGCCCAAGATCCGCTGGGCTTCGTTCAGCTGGTCCGTGTCGAGATCCAGGACGTTTGTGTCCCAGGCACTGCGAAGCTCCAGGTACTGCAGTCCAAGCTTGCCGACCAGCGTGCACTGGGCATCGAAGTCAGGTGATATTTCATCGGAGAATCCGGACAGTGTCCACATCGACTCATCACTCCTCATCCGCAGGCAGTATTTCCATCAAGTCACACTTCGCGCCGCCGCGCCACTTGTTGCCAGTTGTTGCTGCTGGCCCTTGCCAAAAGACGGCCCTGCAACTCACGGCAACTGCTTGGCATGTCGGCCAACCATGCGAAAGACTGCGCCCAAAGCCGGCCACGAGCCGGGCACGAACAACGATTTCGACACAGGGAGGGAGGCCAATGGCGGACAAAGTGAGGTTAGGGATTATCGGGCTGGGTGCCCAGGGCTCTATCTATGCCAAGTTCATCGTCGATGGAATGGTCCCGAACATGGAGATCGGGGCGATCTGCGATATCGATCCAGCCAAGGCTGACGTCGCCCGCTCGACATATTCAGGTGTGCCGTTTTACACCGACTACATCGCCATGCTGGAGAGCGGTGACGTCAATGCCATCATCACCGCCGTGCCGCACTACCTCCACCCGGAGATGGGTATCAACAGCCTCGAACGGGGCATCCACGCTCTGATAGAAAAGCCGGCCGGTGTGTATACGCGTCAAGTCAAGGAACTCAACGAGTTTGCCGCGACGAAGCCAGACCTGACCTTCGCGATCATGTTCAACCAGCGCAACAACCCGCTGTATCAGAAGATCAAAGAGATCGTCGACGCTGGCGAGATCGGTAAGCTTCGGCACACCAGCTGGATCATCACGACTTGGTGGCGCCCACAGGGGTATTACGAGCAAAGTGACTGGCGGGCCACTTGGGGCGGTGAAGGTGGGGGCGTCTTGGTAAACCAGGCGCCGCACCAGCTCGATCTGTGGCAATGGATCTGCGGCGTGCCCCAGTCGGTGTACTCCAAGGTGGCGTACGGGTTCCGCCGAGACATCGCAGTCGAAGACGAGGTGACGGCGGTGGTGGATTACGGCGACGGCGCGACGGGTGTCTTTATCACTGCCGTCCATGACCTGCCGGGAACGGACCGGTTCGAGATTCTTGGTGACAAGGGCAAGATCGTTGTTGATCAGTCGAAGACCGCCACGGTGACTCGGCTGGTCAAGGACGAGGTCGAGCTCAGCAAGGGCATGGGCATGGAGGACGTGATGAGACTGTTCACCGGAGAGGTGGACACGGCCGAGTTCTACTCAAGCGAGGTGCTCGAGTTCGACACTCCGTGGGGTCTTCAGCACGCCGGGGTGCTGGAGAATTTCGCCGCCAACATTCTCGACGGCACTCCGCTCATCGCCCCTGGTTCGGATGGCATCAACGGCGTCCGGCTCGCCAATGCCATCCATCTATCCAGTTGGACCGGTAAGGAGGTGCCTCTGGACTTCGACGAAGACGCGTACCTCGCCGAGCTCAATCAGCGCATCCGGGCGGAAGGGAAGTTTCCCGAGAGAAGTTAGCGCGCAATGACCACAGCTGCAGTGATCGGTTGCGGCGATGTCTCCATCGTTCACTTCGGGGCCTTGGCATCGCTGACGAAAGTCGAGCTGGTTGCTATCTGCGACACAGACGCGGAACGGCTGATGGCCGCCGTGGAGGACTATGACGTTCCCGGATATGCCGATCACGTGGCCCTGCTGGAGAAGGTGCGACCCGATGTCGTGCACATCTGCACGCCACACAACCAGCACGCGGCGGTCGCGGTGGATAGCTTGGAGCGTGGCGTACACGTGATTTTGGAGAAGCCGCTGGCCCATACCCTTGCTGACGGTCAGCGGTTGGTCGAGGTGGCCGAACGCAGCTCAGCCAAGATCGCGATCTGCCTTCAGAACCGCTACAATCTGCCAGTACAGGCAATGTACAGACTGCTGTCGTCAGGAGACCTGGGCAGCGTGCTGGGCGGCGCGGCTACGGTGCTGTGGCATCGTACGGCCGACTACTATCTGAGCCGACCCTGGCGGGGCACCTGGGACGGCAGCGGTGGTGGCCTGCTCATGAACCAGGCAATCCACACTGTCGATCTTCTTCAGTGGCTGATGGGCGACGTTACCGCGGTCACCGGGCACGTCTCATCGCGAGCTCTGCGCGACGTTATCGAGGTGGAGGATACGGCGGAGTTCGTGCTGGAGCACCAAGGCGGAGCGCGCAGTGTCTGCTACGCCACGCTGGCGAACGTGATCAACGCCCCTGTCACGCTGGACATTGTGACCGAGCGGGCCACGATCAATCTGCACGGAGACCTTGTCGTCAGCCACGCCGATGGCCGAAGCGAGATCGTTTCGGAACGGCAGGCGGAGTCAGGTGGCCGGTCCTACTGGGGTCTCTCCCATGAAGTTCTCATTGAAGACTTCTATAGCCGCCTGGATGATGAAGAACCGTTCTGGATCAGCCCTCGCGAGGCAGCGAAGTCCCTGCGGATCGTCAAAAGCATCTATCAACAGACCTATCCGGAAGCCACAGCCCTGATCTCCTAACGCCTGGCGCTTAACTGTCTGTGTTCTCTTGACATCAAGAGTTAAGACACAGTTAAGCGTCAGGTTTCAGAAGAGGTCGCCGTAGCCGAGCTGGATCAGGTTCTGCCGTGAGGTGGCGAGGCAATCGAAGGGGCTGCGGCCGTACTGGTCATCCTGCTCGATCAGCAGGTACTTGGCGCCGCTCGATAAGGCTTGGTCGATGATCGCCTTGAAGTCGAGATTGCCCTCACCGACCTCGGCGAACTGCACGATCCCCGTGAAGGCAGCCATGAAGGCGGAGTAGTCGCCCTCCTCGAGTGCCTCGAAGGCTCGAGCCGGCATCTGACCGATGCGGTAGTCCTTGAGGTGGACCAGATCCACCAGGCCTGCATAGTCCTGAAGCACCTCCACCGGGTCCTTTCCCCCGCGCTGAATCCAGTGGACATCCAGTTCGAACTTCAGCGATGGAGCTTTCTCGCGGATGATGTCCAGGACGTACTGTCCGTCATACTTGGCGAACTCATTGTGATGGTTGTGGTAGTACAGGCTGATGCCGGCCTCGCCAAGCCGGTCGGCCATCTCGTTGCTACGGCGGCAGAAGTCGAGGAGAGCATCCTTGGAGGCCATGGCGGAGAACGGCATCATGCCGATCCGTACCATCGAACATGACAGCCGCTTGCAGTCCGCGACGATCTTGTCGAACTTGTCGGTAAGCGATTCATTCGGAGAGCCGACTGGGGCATCCAAGACGGCGGACAGAGCGGCGATCTCCATGCCGAGTTCCGTCCTCGCGCGATCGATCTCGCCGACGTTGGCTTCCGTCATGGGAATCTGGGAAATCTCAACGGCATTAAACCCCAGGTCACTGAGCCGCTTCAGCGTGGTGAACGCTCCGTCTGTCGCGAACTCGTTTTTGAGCATCATGGCCTGAACACCGACTCTTGCCATACCGACTCCTTCTGCGTGGCTGCTTGGACAGTTAGATCGAGTGATCCACGGCGTACTGAGCCGACATAGTGTGCTCGGCACCCGGGTTGAGCGTTACGGCACTCTCCAACGCATTGGCGGCCTCAAGACACACCATCTCGCGCCATTCTTCAGCGCCGTAGTCGGCCATCGCCGCAGCCTTCGTAATCCACGGGTTCCATACGACAGTATTGGCCGAGCCGTCACTGGCAACAGTTATTCGACGGCCACCAGCTATATCGATAACGCTCGCCGGCGATGCGGAGTAGTAGAGACGATCGGTCTCACCAGTGAAAGTCACAGATCCGATTTGAGTGACCCGCTCCGTAGGCGCATCCGGTGCTCGGTCAAGATATTGCGAGCCACCCAGACCCTCAATCCGTACCCGGTGGATATCCCCGATGGCGATGTAGGTGTGCAGAGCCTCCTCGAATACGAACTCCTCCGTACCGGTGTTACGCACCGTCAATGCGACAGCAAGCTCTAGTCCAAATGACACCCGGTAGGTCAGCTCGAACGGATGCTGCCATTTCTCCGCGCCGGGCAGTCCGGCCACATCGGCGTCGGTGAGCCGCAAAACAAGGGTCACCGTTCCGTCCACATCTTCAGCCGATGCCAGCGGCCAGTCCGCCAGACGGGCATAACCGTGCACCGGACTCATGCTGGAGTCCCTGCCGGGACCGAACCATGGAAAGCAGATCGGCACGCCACCCCGCAACGGTTGGGCAGGCGCAAGCATGCTTGCCTTGCTCATCCAAATCACCTCAGCCTCCCCCGCGGGAGCCCAGGCTGAAATATGCGCCCCCTGCAGATAGAGCTCGCCCGTGGCAACGGGGGTAGATAGGCGCAGTAGGGATAGCCCGGAAGGGCCGTCGACCAACTCCACAGAGTCGGGTAGATCAACAATGATCGACTTCTCGGTCATGTGGCCGGCGTATTATGCGCCGATCCCATTACTCGCATAGCTGCCGGAGGCGGCCTCGTCGCAGATCCGGAAGTCGGGCTTGAAGACGATCCTTCCCAAAGGGCCCCCCTCTAACATGTCGCGTAACGCAGCTACCACCTTCTCGGCAGTCTCCACGTCGGCGACTTCGTAGTGCAAGATCACCTCGAACGGGTTGTCCAATGGACGGAAAATCTTGTAGGTCTGTACGCCAAGCGAGCCCCTCTGAGTACGGTCCTCATCCCAGAGTCTTTTAAAGCTGTCATAATCCACGACTTCCATGTCCATCACGATGGTGGTCACGGGTTTGCTCCTCAGGTAGATGTGCGGATGCCTTGAGTCATTGCCACTGGGCTCATTCTCCTATTGGCGGCCTCACGACCTCGGCGCCTTCCCGGTCCGCACGGCGGGCGGCAATCTCGCCGACGATCTGGCGGAACACCTTGTCCGTCAGAGGGTAGAAGAACATGATGATCACCGACACGACGATGAATCCGGCGGTGATAGCGCCGGTCCAGAATTGGATGCCGTCGACCGTCGACTGCGCCTGCGGTTGTCCGGCCTTAGCCGCCGTTGAGCTGAAGGCGACAAAGCCGAGGGCGTAGGCCCCGGCAGCGCCACCCAGCGCCTGACCCATCTTCCTGGTAAATGAGAACATGGCATAGGTCGTGCCCTCGGTACGGACGTGAGTCTTCCACTCGCCATATTCCACAGTGTCGGCTTCGAGTGCCCACATCAAAGTGTTGACGCCGCCCATGCCGATGCCCATGAGGAAGAAGGCAAACACAGCGATGATTGGGATGGAGGGCGGGGCGAACGCAAGAAGGGCACCGGCAATTGCACCGACGACGCCCAGCACAATGTAGCCATTGCGCTTGCCCGCCCGCCTGACGATCGTGGGGATGAACGAGGCAACGAGGAAGGTCCCGACCGTCTGCGCCACGGTGTTCCATGCGATGTAATTTGCATCCTTTAGGACATAAAGGGCGTAGTAAGCGTTCAGCGTGCTGAGGGCAGTGAGACCGGTGAGGAACGCGAGGCTCCCGAGACAGAGCCAGATCAGTGGTTTGTTCTTGCCGAGGGTGCCGAAGCTTTCTCTAAGGGTGGGCGCAGCCACTTCGCGGTGGACCTGCTCCTTCACGGTCGCGACGGTGTAGAGGTACAGCGCCATGCCGACGACCACAAAGATCGCTGTCGTGATGAAGAGCGAGCGCTGGAGGCCGGCGGGGTCGTTCGCGAACCGCTTAATTTGTGGCGCCACCACAAATGCCAGCATCAAGATTGTGATGTTCGAGCCCCACACCCGCCAGCTGGCAAGCCTCGCCCGCTCCACCGGGACCTGTGTCATGGCTGGGGCGATTGAGCCGTACGGAATGTTGACAAAGCTATAGAGCGTCCCCATCACGGTGTAAAGGATGTACACGAAGATCAAACCCGCCGTGGGGGTGAGGTTCGGGAAGAAGATTCCCGCCGAGAAAAGCACCATGCTGGACAACAGCAGGGGCAGCGAGAAGTAGAGGATAAAGGGCCGGAACTTTCCGAGTCTGCCAGGCTTCTTGGCGTCCACCAGGCGTCCTACGACAAGGTCGGCGAACGCGTCCCAGAACCTGATCAGCAGAAACATCGTGCCTAGTGCGGCGGCTCCGACGCCGATCACGTTTGTGTAGTACAAGAGCAGGAACATTCCCGACATCGAGAAGGCTAGGTTGTTCGCTGCGTCGCCGGTGGCATAACCCAGATAGTTCCGAACAGTCAGTTTCTTTGGGACGGCCACTTCAGTTGCGGTTGGTGTGACCACTGCCATGACGATCTCCATTTCTAGGGCGGGGCGCAGCCCATTTTTCAAGGAACGACGCTAATTCAGTCTTTTTGCGAAGCGTAAGTCAATCGGTTGCCATCTGTTGTCAAAAGCCAAGCTCAATCGATGCTAATTTCACTGCGGTCTCCCGACCACAGTGTGTGGAAAGTGCCCTCGGCGTCTGTACGTCGGTAGGTGTGGGCGCCGAAGAAGTCCCTTAAACCTTGAGTGAGCGCAGCGTTGACCCGCGGCGCCCTGATGGAGTCGTAATATGAGAGGGCCGACGCAAAGCCAGGCACCGCCACCCCGGCTGTGACAGCACGGCACACCACGCGACGCCAGGCATCCTGACAGCGCGCGAGCTCGGATTTGATGCTTGGGGCCTCGAGCAGGGTGACGAGGTTGCCTGCTGCGTACTCGCTGCGAATCCGCTCCAGCAGTTTTGCCCGGATGATGCAGCCGGCGCGCCAGATTTTCGCGACCTCGGCGACGTTGATGTCCCAGCCGTACTCTTCGCCGGCGGTACGAATCAGATCGAGGCCCTGAGCGTACGCGACCACCTTGCTTGCCCACAGAGCATCACGGACATCGTCGATGAATCCCTGCCGGGACGCCTCGTCGACATCGGTCAGGCTGCGGTCTGGCCCCTCCAGCGCAGTTTGCGCGTGTTCGCGGAGCTCGCGATGCGATGACGAGGCGCGGGCGAAAACGGCTTCGGCGATTGCGTTGACCGGTACGCCGAGGTCGAGCGCCGATTGCACCGTCCAGGTGCCGGTGCCCTTCATGCCAGCGGCGTCGAGGATGACATCGACCAGCGGCCGCCCGGTCTTGGCATCGATTTGGCGCAACACCTCCGAGGTGATCTCGATCAGATAGGAGTCGAGGTCGCCACTGTTCCAGGTGGCAAAGACGTCAGCCACCTGGTTGTTGTCGAGTCCGGCGGCCTTGAGCAGCTCGTACGCCTCGCCGATGAACTGCATGTCGGCGTACTCGATGCCGTTGTGCACCATCTTGACGAAGTGGCCGGCGCCGTCGGTGCCGATGTAGGTGCAACACGGCTCGTCGCCAACGTGCGCGGAGATGTCTTCCAATATCGGCCCGAGTGCCTCGTACGATTCCCGGGACCCGCCAGGCATGATCGACGGACCCTCCAATGCCCCGACTTCACCGCCGGAGATGCCGGCTCCCACGAAGTGGAGGCCGAGTTCGCGGAGCCGAGCCTCGCGTCGGCGGGTGTCGTCGAAGTAGGCATTGCCGCCGTCGACGACAATGTCGCCCTTCTCGAGGTGGGGCAGGAGTGTGTCGATGGTGGCGTCGGTACCCTTGCCCGCCTTCACCATGATCACGATCCGTCGCGGCCGTTCCAGCGAGGCAACGAACTCCTCGACGGTTTCCGCCGGAACGAAAGTCCCCTCCGAACCGTGGTCTGCCACGACCTCCTGGGTCTTGCTATGCGTGCGGTTGAATAGCGCTACCCGATAGCCGTGGCGGGCCATGTTGCGGGCCAGGCTGCTGCCCATCACCGCCATGCCGACGACGCCAACGTCAGGCGAGCCGGTCTGCCGTGATTGCCGAGTTTCAGCTTCCGCGGTTGGCGCCGCACCCGTGGCTTTGTCGTGCGCCGCGACTTCGGATTCAGCGGCTGCACGCTGATCCTTGCCGTGCTCTTCGTCGGTTTTCGGCTGTACCGTAGCCGACCCTGCTGCCTGGCCAGGCTGCTGCATGCTCATAGCTCTCCTCGCTACTTCGTCGCTAGGACTGAATGGCCCGAGCCTGTCTGAGAACGGCGTCGACGAAGTCTTGATCATCTCCGAGCCCAGGCTCCAAGACATTCAGTACGGCAGGGACGGCCGCGTCCAATTCGACACCGTCGGCTGCCGCCCGAGCTGCAGCGGCCCCGGGGTCTTTGATAGGCGCACCGAATCCCCGGAGGTGCAGCACCCAGGCTGCAATCGTGGCGGCGCACCCCACCGGGATGCGTCCTGCCGCGCGCTCGGCGCGGATGGTGGGTAGCGTGCGGACCACCAGTTTCTGTGAGCCGTCGGCGGCTATCCGGGCAAGCTGATCCCGCATTCGCGGGTTTGAGAAGCGGGTAAGCAGGGCTGCCCGGTACTCGGCGACCTCAGCAGGCGGCAGCGGCAGGTGGCGGCTGGCCTCGTCCCACAACGAGTTCACCCACTCCCGACAAGCCGGATCCTCGATGGCTTCATGGATCGCCTCGTGGCCTCGGATGCTGCCCGCGTACGCCAAAAGCGAGTGAGACGCGTTCAGCAGCCACAGCTTCCGTTGCTCGAAAGGTTGAACATCCTCCACGATCTGGACGCCGGCATCCTCCCAGCGGGGTCGGCCGGCCGGAAAGCGGCCGGAAACCACCCATTCGCTGAAGGGCTCGGTTGGTACGGGGTAAGCATCGAGGTAACCGTTGTGCTCATGTACCAAACGACGGTCCTCATCCGTCGTCCCCGGCGTAATGCGATCAACCATGGAGGTGGCGAAATCGACATTGCGGTCAATCCACCGCAGCAGCTGATCATCGACCAACGCCGCAAAATCGCTGACCACCGCCTTGGTGACCGGGCCATTCTCGGGAAGATTGTCACACGAAAGAATCGTGATCGCACCCGAGCCGGCATCCCGCCTGGCCATCAGACCGGCGACAAGTCTTGCCGGCAGCGAGCTCACGGAGCGACGCGGGTCGCCGCGCAGCACTTCAAGATCGGCAATGATCACGTCCCGATCGGTGTCGAGGCGGCCGTCGGTGTTGCGGATATAGCCAGCCTCGGTGACGGTGATGGTCACCAACGCGGTCTGTTGATCGCTGAGGTATCCCAGGTACGCGTCGTGGTCGGCGGCCGGGTGGACAGCGGAGAGGGCGCCAACTAGTTCGAACGTGTCGCCTTCAGCCGCACGAGTGATCAGCGTATAGAGCCCGTCTTGGGGGCGAAGCGCGTCAGCCATGTCGGCGCGGCGACCTGTGAAGCCCGCAATTCCCCACTGCTCGGCATCAGGTGCATGCGCGGTGTACCAGGCCTGATGGGCGCGGTGGAAGTTGCCTATTCCTAGATGCACGATCCGTACCGGAGCGGCAGCTGGTGTGTTGGGCAGCGACCGGGATAGCCGCGGCGCGTCGTTCACAGTTTGAAGACCCTTCGTGGATTCGTGACGACAAGATCATGAATTGCCTCGACCGCCTCATCCTCGCTCAGCCGATGCTCGGCCACGAGCTGCGCGAGAAAGCCGGCGTCGAGTCGCCGGGACATGTCGTGCCGGGCCGGGATCGAGCAGAAGGCGCGGGTGTCGTCGATGAAACCCGACGTCTTGTCGAAGCCCGCGGATTCGGTGATTGCGGCTCGATAGCGGCGGATCGCTTCAGGGGCATCGATGAACCACCACGGAACGCCGGCGAAGACCGAAGGATAGAAGCCCGCGAGCGGGGCTATCTCCCGGGAGAAGACCGTTTCGTCAATGGTGAAGATCACGAGGTGGAAGTTGGGATGGGTCCCGTATCGGATCAGCATCGGCCGCAGCGCTTCGGTGAACTGCACCTGCACCGGAATGTCGGTGCCAATGTCGGGGCCGTACCTTTCGAATGTCGGTAAGTGATGATTACGCAAGACCGCTGGATGCAAAGTCATCACTAGGCCGTCATCGCAAGCCATCCGGGCCATCTCCGAGACCAGATGTCGGCGCAATGCGGTCGCTTCGTCTTGACTGACCTCGTTCTTGCGAGCTGAATCGAAGATTCGCTCGGCCTCCGAGGGTTCCAAAGAATCGGTACGCGCGTCGAAGTGGCTGTGGTCGGACGACACCGCGCCCTGCTCCTTGAAGAACTGCCGACGATTCTCCAAAGCCCCGATGAAGCCACCGTAGGTTTGGGTGTCGACCCCTGATACCTCTGCTAGTCGATCAAGGTTGCTGCTCCAGTCGGGCAGGCCGGGTTCGAGGTACTTGTCCGGCCGGAAGGTCGGAATCACGCGGCCCGACCAGGTGTCATCCTCTCGCAGGAATTTGTGGGCGGAAAGGTCGTCGCAGGGATCGTCCGTAGTGGCAAGCAGCTCGATGTCGAACCGCTTGTACAGGGCCCTCGGCTTGAACTCCTCAGAGCCAAGCCGCTCGGCGATCTGATCATAGATTTGGTCTGAGGTTTCAGCGTTAGGTTGTACCCGCACATCGAAGATGTCCGCCAACTGCGTCTCCAGCCAAAGTCGTACGGGCGTGCCGCGGTAGATGCTCCAGTGCGAGCACAAGATCTGAAAGGCCTCGCGAGACTGCTCCTCAGTCATCGACTTCTGGCCTACGCCGAGCTTGGACAACTCGACGCCATGGGCATGCAAGAGCCGATTGACGTAATGATCAGGAGTGATCAACAACGTGGTGGGATCGGTGAATGGAATGTCCTCGGCCAACCATTGAGGTGGCACGTGTCCGTGCGGTGAAATGATCGGCAGTCCTGCAACGGTCTCGTACAACTGGCGGGCGACCCTACGGGTGCCCGGCTCGGCCGGAAACAGGCGGTCGGGATGAAGCTCGAGGGTGGCAATGGGGGACATAAGGCCATCCTGCTGACTCCGGCCCACGTGTGACAACAGGGTTGCCGCTTGTTGCCGCAAACTCCCGCTCTTTTGATATGGGCATCCGAGGGCGAAACTCCGCAATGGTCGCAAATTGGACCACCCTTGCCGGCTTCCGGGTGCGCGAAAGTCGGCAATGGTCGGAATTGAGGGTCGCGCTATCAGCCTTTTTCGCTGCGTGCAATGGGCAGCGTGAGCCCGTATTTCAGGCCGAGGAGTCGGACGACCATGCACACGGCTGCGCCTAGCACGGGGAAGACCGGGCTTGTGCTGCCGGCCTCCTGCGCGATGACAAGGACCGCGGCTCCCAGCATCGCCGGCACCGCGTATAGCCCCTCACGCAGAACGGTCGGGATCTCTCCGAGCAGCAGGTCACGCAACATCCCACCGCCGACCCCGGTGACCGTCCCGAGGAGCACGGCCTGCGCCGGGCCCAGCCCGAATTGCAGCGCCTTGGTGGCGCCGGTCACCGCGAAGAGGCTGAGGCCGACGGCGTCGAAGAGCATCACGCTGCGCTCGAACCGCTCCAACGCCGACCCGGCGAAGAAGCAGACCAATCCCGCCACTCCCGCCGCCGCCAGGTAGCGCCAGTCCCGGACGGTCGCCGGTGGCGTGCCGATCAACAGGTCCCTAGTGACCCCACCCGCCAAAGCGACGACAGTGGCGAGCACCACGACACCGAGCAGATCCAGCCGTGCTCGTACCGCCGCCAAGCCGCCACTGATGCCGAAGACGAACGTCCCCGCCAGATTGAGGACGAGAATAAGCGTGGGATTGAAGCCCGGCGGCACATCCATCACCGAGGAGCGTAACGGCAAGACGCGGGGCAGCATGCATGCCGCTGGCACTACTGGATTCCCGATCTGTGGGTGCGGCCTCGGTGTTACAGGACGGTTGATGACCCTGCCCGCTGACGGCCGACGTTCACGCATACAGCTCAGGCAGAACCGAACCGATGACCTTCGTTCCTTGTGGTGGCCGAGCCCCGACGGGCAAGCTGACCGTATGGGAATCAATGTGGAGCCAGCCAGCCGATCGATAAGTTATGGGACCGATCCAGGCGAACCCTCCCGAGCCGCTGTTGTGGGTGGCGTCGGCGAGCGTTTGTCGCCCGAGCAGGTCAGTACCTTCGTACGTGATCAGTTCGCCGCTGCAGATGTGGCTGGAAAGCAGGTTTGTCTGGTGGTCCCGGACGGTACCCGGACTTGCCCACTGCCGTTGTTGATGCGCGCGGCGTACGAGGCGCTGGGCGATCGGCCGTCGGCAGTAACGGTGGTTATCGCCTTGGGCACCCACCAGGGGATGGAGGAAGATCATCTCGCCCGCCATCTCGGCTATTCACCGGGCGCACCAGAGGAGACCTACCCGGGCTGGACAATCCTCAACCATGAGTCGTGGCTGCCCGAGACCTTCACCTTTTTAGGGACCATTGGCGCCGACCGACTCACCGAGCTCACCGGAGGTTTGATGACGGATACCTCGGTCGAGGTGCGGATCAACCGCCACGTCGCCGATGCCGACGTGGCGATCGTGGTCGGGCCGGTGTTCCCGCATGAGGTTGTCGGTTTTTCCGGCGGCAACAAGTACTTCTTTCCGGGCGTTTCAGGTCCGGAATTGATCAATCTCTCGCACTGGGTGGGCGCCTTGATCACCAGCGCGGAGATGATCGGTATGCCCGGCGTCACCCCGGTGCGGGCCCTCGTGAACGAGGCGGCCAGCATGATCCCGGTCGAGCGGCTAGCGCTGTGTCTGGTGGTGGCCTCCGGCACGGACACACTGCACGCGGCAGCCTTCGGCACCCCGGAGGACGCCTGGGCCGCCTGCGCGGAGATCTCCGCGGAGACACATGTGACCTATCTAGATCATCGGGTGCGGCGGGTGCTATCGATCATGCCAGCCAAGTACGAAGACATCTGGACCGCGGCCAAGGGCTTCTACAAGCTCGAACCGATCGTCGCCGAGGGTGGTGAGGTGATCATCTACGCACCGCACATCACTCAGATCTCGGTGATGCACCCACACATCGCCGAGATCGGCTACCACAACCGCGACTACTTTCTCGGCCAATGGGACAGGTTCAAAGATCAGCCATGGGGGGACCTGGCGCACTCGACCCATCTACGTGGCCAAGGCACCTGGGATGCCGAGCATGGCGAGCGGAACCGGGTCACGGTGACACTGGCCACTGGTATTCCTGAGGATGTAGTTCGGTCTGTCAATCTCAACTATCTCGACCCGGCGACCATTGATGTTGCTGCGTACGAGGCCGATCCGGACACCTTCGTTGAACCGCACGCCGGCGAGGTTCTATACCGGCTCCGGCCGGGTCAGCCGAGCCAGACGGCCGCCGAGTCTGATGGCCGTGAGCCCTCGACTAGTGGGTGGGACGGGTGACTGTGCAGGAACCGCAGTGACCCGGGATCCAGTTTCTGATCAACGGCGTGCTGCTTCGCCACGAATGAGCAATTCCATCAGCTCGGGCAAGTTCCGGTTTGCGCTGGTGGGTGCCGGGATGATCGCCAACCATCACGCCAAAGTGATCCGCGAACTGGCCGATCAGATCGATCTTGTTGCGGTAGTAAATCGCACACTGGAAAAGGCCGAGAAGATCACGACAGTGCATGGTGGCCAAGCGTTCAGCTCATTGACTGATGCCATTGCCGCCACCGATATCGACGTCGTCGTCATCTGCACGCCGCCCGGCGGCCGCGCCGAGGTGGCGATTGAGGCCCTCGAAGCCGACAAGCACTTGATCATTGAGAAGCCGGCGGAGGTGAGTCTCAGCAAGATTGACGACATCATCGCTGCCCAACAGAAATCCGGCACATTAGTAACAGTCATTTCGCAGCACCGATTCGATCCAGCCTCCGAGGTCGCTCTAGCGGCGATCAAGAACGGTGAGCTGGGTCGCCTCACTTCCGGCATTGCCTCGATCGACTGGTGGCGGGACCAGAGTTACTACGACTCAGGAGGCTGGCGTGGCACCTGGGAATTCGAGGGCGGCGGTGCCCTGATGAACCAGGGCGTGCACACCGTTGACCTGCTGGTGGCCATGCTGGGCAGGCCGGTGGAGGTTTTCGGGTGCACCGCCATCCTCGCTCACGAGCGGATCGAGACCGAGGATGTCGCAGTCGGTGTGGTGAGGTTCGAGAGTGGCGCCCTCGGGGTACTACACGCCACGACTGCCGCGTTTCCGGGCCTGAGCGCCCGAGTTCAGGTGCACGGTGACAAGGGATCGATCGTCATCGAAGACGACGAGCTCAGCTTCATCCACGTCACTCGAAAAGAGTCAGCCGACGCGGAGCAGTTGTCCGGCTCGGAAGACGGTGCCACTAACCAGGTCGCTGAATACGCACTGCCCGAGGAAGACGCGGCCACTGCTGGCCATGACCCCAGCGAACTCTCCGACGCCCACCACTACCAGTATGAGAACTTCCTAGCAGCGCTGCGGGGAACCGAAGAGATCCGAGTGGGCCTGGCCGAGAATCGCCAGACCGTCAGCGTCATCGTTGGCCTCTACGAATCGGCGCGTACCGGCAAGCCCGTCTGGATATCTACCGAATTCGGCCACCGGGCCTGAGCCGCGTGCTGGGCATGCGTGGTGCAGGCAGCGGTTTGCCGGGGTAGCCATGAACCACGCCAAACCTGTCGCCATGCATCCACTCCTCGCGGGCGGCGAAAATCTCGTCATGATCGCGGCCGATAAAGTTCCACCACATCACGATGTGCTCATCGAACGGCTCACCCCCGATTAGCAACACTCGGC
>Ga0307406_10001169_pt1 | contig 14703 bp, 12 predicted proteins | sample 322Cmetagenome_3_FD_203706 | JGI IMG/M metagenome (GOLD analysis project Ga0307406, IMG submission 203706) | Maize rhizosphere microbial communities from greenhouse at UC Davis, California, United States - 322HYB-C-2 | ecosystem: Host-associated > Plants > Roots > Rhizosphere > Soil | place... | reverse complement strand
CGTTCCTGATGAGCGCCTCGCGGATCGGCGAGAGCTGCGTGATCACGTCCTGCGCCGAATGGCAGATGTCGGTCGAGATCTCGATCATGCTCGAGGTCATCTCGGGCACCACGCTGCCGGGCAGCGGCGTCTGCGCCATCAGCCGCAGCATGTCCTCCGCATAGGGCGCCAGGTCGTAGTCGTGCGTGTTGACGAGCTGCAGCTCGAGCTCCACGCCGAGCGACAGCGCTTCGGAGCGGTTGAAGGGCTCGAGCTGCACCACGCGGCTCGCGGGGTCCGCGGGCAGGGCGGGCGAGCGGAAGTCGTCGCTGTCGGGAAAAGCCATGGCCGCGGTCATCGCTGCGTATCCTCCGTGGTGCTGAAGGCCTGGGGCATCCAGGGCACCGAGCTCTCGCCCACCGCGTGGATGGCCACGGTGGCAAGCACGGCGCCCATCACTTCCATCAGGAGAATCGAGGGCAGGGCCACCTGCGTGATCATGGTGCCGAGCAGCGGCGACGCGCTGGTGAAGTTCGAGGCGATGAGCAGCGCGATCGACGACAGCGGCGACATCGCGCAGCCAACCCAGAAGGCCTGGTTCCAGCTGGCGCCGCTGCCCGGATTGGCAATGGCCACGCCGGCGATCTTGGCGAACAGGCGGATGCCGATCACCGCCAGCACCACGCTGGCCACGGGCAGCGTCCAGTCGGCCTGCGCCGCCACGATGGACACCAGCACGAACATCAGCATGGTGAGCAGCGACGAAGCCGTGCCGAGCTGCCGCTGCCAGGCCCAGGGCTTGGGATTCAGCGTCTTGAGCAGCACCCCGCCGATCAGTGCGGCCAGCGGCGCCGAGCCGCCGACATGGGCCGTGAGCGCGCTGGCGGCCGCAATGAGCGCGAGCAGCAGGATCGAGGTGTTCTCGCTCGTCGGGCTCATGAAGCGCAGTGCCGTGCGCAGCGCCAGCGCGAGGATGCCGCCGATCACGAACGACAGGCCCAGCACCACCGCCACCGGATAGAGCTTCTGCAGCAGCGTCTGCGGCGCCCGCTCGATCAGGCCGGCCTGCGCATAGCCGAGCGCCAGCGCATAGAAGGTGTTGAGCGTGGCCAGCGTCATGGCGCGCTCGGTCACCGGTCCGGAGGCGCGGGTGTCGATGATCACGCGGCTCAGCACCGCCGGCGAGGCGACGATGGCCATCAGCGCGATGGGGTTGGCCACCGGATCGGGCAGGCCCAGCAGCTGCAGCATCCAGAACACGCCGAAGTAGGTGAGCGTGGCTTCGAGCAGGCTCTGCACCAGCACCATCGGGTTGTGGCGGAACCAGCGCAGCGGCAGCCGGCCGCCGGCTTCGAACAGCACCACGGCCGCGCCGAGCTCCAGCAGGAACAGGCTGATGCCGCGCAGCGGCCAGATCGCGCCCTCGAAGCCGGCCAGGCCGGCCACCGCGCCGACCATCGAATAGCCCACCACCTTGGGCAGGCCCAGGTAGCGCTGCACCAGGTGGCCGGAGGCCGCCGCCGCGGCCAGCAGCAGCGACCACAGCACCGTGGGCAGGCCCGCCGAAGGGCGCAGCCACTCGGACCAGAAGCCCAGCAGATCGTTGATGAGATTCGTCAGGTTCATGCAGGTAGAAAAAAGCTGATGGGCCGGCTGCGCCAGCGCGCCCAGATGGCGCTGCGGATGCGTGCACGGTCACCCAGGCTGACGCTGTGCGCACGCAGCGCCAGCCTGAATGCGAAATAGAAACTCACGCTCACATTGAGCGCGCCGATCACCGGGATGGCCGCCACCGCCCACCACAGTGCAGGCTGCTGGAGCACCGCCGTGCCCATGGAGGCCGCGGCGGCCGCAATCTGCCCGGCCGACAGTGTCACGTGGCGCACGTCCAGCCCGAGCCCGAAGAAACCCGCGAATGCGGGCAGCAGGCCGAGCATGAGCCCGAGCGAGATGTTGGAGGCAAAGCCCGATATGTTCGTGCGCATGAAGGTGGCCCAGCGGCGGGCGCGGGCGGCACCCAGAAAAGCGCCGATGCGAGGGTTGTAACGCATGGCGGAGTCCAGGCGATGCAGGACAAAGGCGTTTTCTGTCCAGCCCGCGACGATGCTGGCCGCGAACAGCAGCACGCCGGTCATGGCCGCGAAGAGCGCGGTCGGCCCCGCCAGCGAGAGCGATTGCAGCGTGGCCGCGGCATGCGCCGCGTCCAGCAGCGGCCGCCCGAGCGCAAACTGCACCAAAAGGGCGAGCGCCAGCATCGCGGGCACCACCAGCCCCACATTGCCCAGCACGGCCGCCACCTGCGAGCGCACCAGGTTGGCCACTTCGTCGACGAAATCGGCCACCGCGGCATCGGTCTTGATGTCGCGCAGCCGCGCCGCCATGGCGGGCGCCGTCATCGCGGGCTGCTTGGTGGCCAGCGTCAGGTGCAGCAGCTGGATCGCGACGAAGCTCGCGGCATACATCAGGCCTGACCAGAACCCGCTCCAGAAGGCCGACAGGGCGAGCGAATAGATGCCGAACTTGAGCAGCACCGTCAGCGCGGTGAGTGCGCCGCCGCCGGCGGCCTTGCGCACCATCTGCAGGTAGCTGGCGCGGTCGCGCGTGATGTAGTGCTCGCCGGTTTCGGCGCTGCGCTCGGTCACCTTGGCCGCCAGCATCGAGGAGTTCGACGCGATCAGCGCGCGGATGCTGTTGCGCTCGCCGCCGGCCAGCACCAGCCGGCCCACCAGCCGCGCCACGCTGGGTGCGGGTGCGGGCGAGATCAGGCAGTCGAGCAGTTCGCGGATGCGCAGCACCCGTTCGCGCAGCTGGCGCAGCCGGAACACCAGGCCGACCGAGATGCCGTTGTCCTCCAGGTGCGTGTAGACCGACGAGGCGCTGGCGCGGCAGGCGTCGAGCCGGTCGCGGAAGGCGACGAACGCGGCCTGCAGCGCGTCTTCGTCGCGAGGGGCGCGGAACATCTGCTCGCGCAATGCGTCGAGGTCGGACATCAGCGCATGGAAGGCGCGGCTCTCGCTCGCGGCGCTCATGCGCAGCCGCAATTCGGGCGAGAAGCCGGCCGCCACCACCTGGCTGCTGCAGTAGGTGACGGCGTCCATCACGGTGTGGCGCCAGCGCGGCGCGCCGTCGATGTCGTCGAGCGCGGCGTCGGCCAGCAGGGCGCCGATGCGCGCGAGCTGTGCGTCGTCGAGCAGCGCGATCCAGCCCGCGTCGAAGGCGCCGGGCAGCACCATGCGGAAAAGATCCGAGGCGTCGGTGGTCTCGGGCGTGCCGGGCAGGATCTTGCGGCGCAGCCGTTCGGTGAGCTCGCTCACGAAGGCGGTGCGCGGCGCGAAGCCGTAGTCCGCGAGCAGCGTGGTCAGGTCGACCGCCTGCGTGAAGGCGCGCCACCAGGCCCGCAGGCGCTCGCGCAGCTCGGGCCGCGCCTCGACCGCGTCGAGCAGCAGCGACACGCGCCCCACCGCGGCCTGCGGCGACGCACGGTCGCCGCGCAGCCAGTCGAAGACGTCGATCAGCCAGATGTGGCGCTGCGCCACGTCCGCCGTCGGATCGAGCCGGGCCAGCAGCCCCTGCAGGTCAAGCGATGCAGCAGCCATACAAAAGAAAAAAGAACAAAAAGAACAAAAAAGGTCATCAGACCGGAAACACCGCGGAACCGGCTTTGCCGGGCCGCTGGTGTTGCCCCCGGTAGGGGGTTGGCGTAGCGACACGGAGTGCGCGAAGACTGGGGGCGAGCCAAGCTACACCGGGCCGCTGATGTTGCCCCCGGTAGGGGGTTGGCGAAGCGACACGAAGTGCGCGAAGCCCTGGGGGAGTACTAATGCAGCACCCGTGAAACGGGTGCTCCGCCGATGTCGGCTTCCAGCACGAACATCGGAATCGGCACGTCGAAGCGCTCGCCGTCCTCGGTCACCATGAAGTAGCTGCCGTGCATGGTGCCGCTGGGCGCCTGCAGGCGGCAGCCGCTGGTGTAGCGGAACGATTCGCCGGGTGCCAGGAGCGGCTGCTGGCCGATCACGCCCAGGCCCTTGACCTCCTGCGCATGGCCGGAGGCGTCGTTGATGAGCCAGTGGCGGGCGATGAGCTGGGCGCTGGTCTCGCCCTCGTTGGTGACGGTAACGGTATAGGCGAAGGTGTAGATCTTGTCCTTGGGGGAGGACTGGTCTGCAAGATAGCGCGGTTCGACCTGGACGCGGATGGGGCTGTGCGGCATGCGCGCGATGGTAACTGGAGCCTTCCCGCGCACTGCTTTCCGGGTTTTCCGCCGGCTGCGACAATCGGGGCATGAGCACGCCGTTCCGCATCGCCCCCTCCATTCTTTCGGCCGATTTCGCCCACCTGGGCGACGAACTGGCCAAGGTCATCGCCGCCGGCGCCGACTGGATCCATTTCGACGTGATGGACAACCATTACGTGCCCAATCTGACCTTCGGCCCGATGATCTGCAAGGCCCTCAAGCCCTACGCCAGGACGGCCGACGGCGAGGCGGTGCCGATCGACGTTCACCTGATGATCCAGCCGGTCGACGCGCTGGCCGCCTCTTTCGCCGAAGCGGGCGCCGACTACATCAGCTTCCACCCCGATGCTTCGCCGCACGTGAACCGCAGCATCCAGGCCATCAAGGCCGCGGGCTGCAAGGCGGGGCTGGTGTTCAACCCGGGGCTGGGGCTGGAGGCGCTCGACTGGGCGATCGACGACATCGACCTGATCCTGATCATGTCGGTGAACCCCGGCTTCGGCGGGCAGAGCTTCATCGATTCGGCGCTGCGCAAGATCGAACTCGCGCGCAAGCGCATCGAGCAGAGCGGGCGCGACATCCGGCTGGAAGTGGACGGCGGCATCAAGGCCGACAACATTGCGCGCGTGGCCTCCGCCGGTGCCGACACCTTCGTGGCGGGCAGCGCGATCTTCAACGCCAAGGACTATGCGGCGGTGATCTCGTCGATGCGCGACCAGCTTGCTGGCGTGGCCCGCAAATAAAAGCAAGCAGGGGCGCGGATCAGCGCTTGACCTTGTCGTTGTAGACGCGGTCCGTGACCGGCCCGCGGTCGGTGTCCACGACGCCGCGCTCGATGTCCTCGTGGCCCTTGCGGCCGATCTCGGGCGGCTTTCCGTTCGGCGTCTCCTGGCTGTCGGAAGACTCGTCGCGCTCGTGCGGCAGGCGCGGCGCCGAATCGCCGCCCTGCTGGGTCTTGGTGTTGCCGCCGCCGGCGTCCCGCAGCGGGTCGCTCGGTTCGGCCGGGTCCTTGGTACGGGGCTTGCTGCTGCTCATGGCGCTCGGTTCCTTCGCGATGTCTGTGTGGATCCAGAACGAGCCTGCATGGCGCACCGGCCGCAGCCGGTAGGACAGCCCAGGCATGCCCTGTAGGCACGGCGCGCCGGGGCCGCAGGCATGCGATGTGCCGCTATGAAACGAGTAGCGGCTTTGCGCACAGGGGAAGGCCTCCGCAATAATCGCCCGGATGTCCCCCGATCCCTTTGCCGCCGCCGCTGCCACCACCGACAACCTGCGCATCCACACCTTCGCCGCGCTGGAGCCCGGTCCGCGGCTGCTCGTGCTGGGCGGCGTGCATGGCGACGAGACCTGCGGCACCGCGGGCATCGAGCGCGTGCTGGCCGAGCTCGACGGCGGCACCTTCGGGCTGCTGCGCGGGCAGCTCACGCTGGTGCCGGTCGCCAACCCGCTGGCGCGGCGGCGGCTGCAGCGCGAGGGCGAGCGCAACCTCAACCGCCTGTTCAAGCCGAGCGCGGAGCCCGCGGACTACGAAGACCGGATCACCAACGTGCTGTGCCCGCTGATCGAGCGGCACGACGTGCTGCTCGACCTGCACTCCTTCCAGAGCGAGGGCGAGGCCTTTGCGATGATCGGCCCGCGGGACAACACCGGCACGCTCGAGCCCTTTGCGCGCGCCAGCGAGGAAGGGCTGCTGGCGCTGCACCTGGGCACGCCCATCGTGGTGGAGGGCTGGCTCGACATCTATGCCGCAGGGCTCGCGCAGCGTTCCGCCGGCATCGCGGTGGGCGAGGACGCGATCGACTTCGGCCGCGGCACCAACGAGTACATCCGCAATTGCGGCGGCTACGGCGTCACGCTCGAATGCGGCCAGCACCGCGACCCGAAGGCGCCCGAGGTGGCGTGGCGCGCCATCCGCCGCGCGCTCGCGCTGCTCGGCATGGCGGCGCTGCCCCAGGGCCTGGCGGGCACGCCGCCCGCGCCGCCCCGGCTGCTGCGCCTGGCGAGCGTGACCGACCGGCTGCACGAGGACGACAGCTTCGTGCGCGACTGGGCCACCTTCGATGCGGTGCAGCGCGGCGAGCCCATCGGCATGCGCCACGACGGCGCGCTGGTGAGCGCGCCGGACGATGGGTTCATCGTCTTTCCCAACGCGCTGGCGCTGCCCGGCGCCGAATGGTTCTACTTCGCGCATCCGAGCGAGCGCGTGCTCGGGCCTGTGGCCTGAAGCATTCGCTCCTTCCCCCTCTGGGGGAAGGCTGGGATGGGGGCGGCCAGAGCGCCCAGTAGACACGCCGCTTGCCCCCACCCCGGCCCTCCCCCGGAAGGGGAGGGAGAAAAACGCCGGCCCGCGCCTTACGGCAGGCGCCGCCGCGCTCCTACATCGCGCACCAGTGCGGGGCGCAGAGTCTCCAGGCTGAAGGAGTGTGTCCATGGCAGTCTCGAAAAAAGCCCCCGCGCCGCGCGTCCTGTGGAAGGGCGCGATCAGCTTCGGCCTCGTCCACATCCCGGTGGCGCTGTACTCGGCCACCACCGACCACGGCATCGACTTCGACTGGCTCGACAAGCGCACGATGGACCCGGTCGGCTACAAGCGCATCAACAAGAAGACCGGCAAGGAGATCGCGCGCGAGAACATCGTCAAGGGCATCGAGTACGAAGACGGCGAATACGTGGTGCTGAGCGACAAGGAAATTGCCGACGCCTATCCCAAGACCACGCAGACCATCGAGATCGAGAGCTTCGTGCCCGCCAACGGCATTCCGTTCGTCTATCTGGAGCGCCCCTACTACGTGGCGCCCATCAATCGCGGCACCAAGGTGTATGCGCTGCTGCGCGAGACGCTGCAGCGCACCCAGCGCATCGGCGTGGCGCGCGTGGTGATCCAGACCAAGCAGCACCTGGCCGCGCTCGTGCCCGTGGGTCCGGGGCTGGTGCTGAACCTGCTGCGCTGGGGTGCCGACATCCGGCCCTGGACCGAGCTCCCGCTGCCGTCGGAAGACGCGAAGAAGGCGGGGCTGCGCGAGCATGAGCTCAAGATGGCCGAGCAGCTGGTCGAGGACATGAGCGCCGAGTGGGACCCGGACGACTACAAGGACGAGTTCAAGGACGAGATCCTGCGGCTGGTCGACCGCAAGGTGGCGGCGGGCCAGACCGAGACCGTGACGCAGATCGAGCCCGAGGAGGGCCAGGCGCTCGAGAGCCGCGGCGCGAAGATCATCGACCTCACCGAGCTGCTGCAGCGCAGCCTGCGCAAGGGCGGTGGTGGCAAGGCGGCTGCGGCCAGCGAAGACAGCGACGATGAAGAAGAGGCGCCCGCGGCCACCAGGCCCAGGCCCAAGGCCAAGCCCCGGGCCCATGGCAAGACCGCCGCAAAAAGCAGCAGCAGCAGCAGCGGCGCCGCACGCAAGCGCAGCGCGGCCAAGAGCGCCACCGCCCGGCGCCGCGCGGCATGAGCGGGCGCATGGCCACGGCGCAGAAGGCGCCGCGCATCACCCACGCGGAGCGCGTGATCGACACCGCCAGCGGCCTCACCAAGGGCGATCTCGCGGCCTACTACGCGCGCGTCGCGCCGCTGATGCTGCCGCACCTCGAGGGGCGGCCGGTGGCGCTGGTGCGCGCGCCCGACGGCGTGGGCGGCGAGCTGTTCTTCCAGAAGCATGCGCAGCACAGCGACATCGCGGGCATCAGGCTGCTCGATCCCGCGCTCGACCCGGGCCACGACCCGCTGCTGCAGATCGACACCGCCGAGGCGCTGGTCGGCGCGGCGCAGTTCAACACCGTCGAACTCCACACCTGGAACGCCACCTCGCGCGCCATCGGCAAGCCCGACCGCATGAGCTTCGACCTCGACCCCGGCGAAGGCATCGACTGGCAGCAGATGCAGGAGGCGGCGCTGCTGGTGCGCGTGCTGCTCGATGAGCTCGGCCTTCCTTCGTTCCTCAAGACCAGCGGCGGCAAGGGGCTGCACGTGGTGGTGCCGCTGCGGCGCCAGCTTGGCTGGGACGAGGTGCGGGGCTTCTCGCGGGCCATCGTCGAGCACCTGGCGCGCACGGTGCCCGAGCGCTTCGTGGCCAAGAGCGGGCCGCGCAACCGCGTGGGCCGGATCTTCGCGGACTATCTTCGCAACGGCTTCGGTGCCACCACCGTCAGCGCGTGGTCGGCGCGCGCGCGGCCGGGCATGGGCGTGTCGGTGCCGCTCGCCTGGGAGGAACTGCCCGACCTGGACAGCGCCGCCCACTGGACGGTGGCGAACATCGGCCCGCGCCTGGCCACCGGCAACACGCCCTGGGACGCGATGGAGCGCAGCCGCACGGGCCTTCGCGCGGCGATGGAGATGCTCGGCTTCATGCCCGCGTGAAGCCGCGGGCCTGCTACTGCGGCACTTCCTCGGTCGTCACTTCGAAGCGCTTGAGCGAGTTGGCGCCGAACACCATGGTGATCGGCACGTCGGCCGCGTCGCGTCCGCGCGCAATCACGATGCGGCCGATGCGCGGCACATTGTGGCGCGCATCGAAGGTGTACCAGCGCTCGCCCAGGTACACCTCGAACCAGGCGCTGAAGTCCATCGGGGAGGGCACGGGCGGAACGCCGATGTCGCCCAGGTAGCCGGTGGCATAGCGCGCGGGAATGTTCATGCAGCGGCACAGCGTGATCGCCAGGTGGGCGAAGTCGCGGCACACGCCCGTGCGTTCGCGGAACCCCTCCAGCGCGGTGCGCGTGGCGCGCGCGCTCTGGTAGTTGAAGCGCAGGTGCTCGTGCACGAAATCGCAGATGGACTGCACGCGGTGCCAGCCCGGTGCCACGCTGGAAAAGTTGCTCCAGGCGAACGCGAGCAGCTCGCTGTCGACCTCGCAGTAGCGGCTCGGCAGCAGGAAGGGCAGGGTGGCGACCGGCAGGTCCGCCGCCGCGTGTTCGGCGGCGCCGTAGTCCACCGGATCGGCCCAGCCCGGGTCGAACACCACCGCATGGTTGCGCAGCCGCACGCTCGGCACACCCGCGGGAATCCGCACGCGCGCGCAATGGTTGTCGAAGCCGTCCATGTAGTAGTCGGTATGCAGCGCCGGCGTGAGGGTGACGTGCTCGCCGTCCTGCAGGTCCGCTGCGCGCGACGGGTGGACATGCAGCATGTAGACCAGTGCGGTGGGTGCCGTGACGGCGAGTTCGATGTCGAAACCGATCTTGATCTGCATGTTCTTTCTTTCTTCCCTGTGTAAATGGCCGCGGTCCACGAATGCCCAAGCAGGCTTCGTGCCGCCCGTGTTCGATGCTACGGCTGCGCACGAGGCGCGGATGCGGGCCGACACGCCAGGCTGCGTAGGCGGCAGCCATGCGCTGTCGGTGCGCTCCTACTGCGTAGACGCCGCCTCTCCCACAAGCGCGGGCGAGGCGCCACTACGGGTAACAGTGTGAGAAAAACATAACCTTTGGATTCGCTCGCAACGGCCCCCGCGGACCCGCTTTCGTGGCTTCATGGAGGCCGCAGCGCAAGCATCGAGTTGTTCAATCTGATCTGCTGGAGCGAATCATGGATCTGTCGTCGCTGTTCGATTCACTCACCGGTGCTTGGGGGGATGAAATCCTGTTCTGGGTGGTGGCCGCCGTGGCGGGCTTCATCTGCCTGATTGCGCTGGTGAACGTGCTGGACCTTTTTATCGACAACGAAGCCGACCCTCCCATGAAAGACCCTCGATGACGCCTCAGAACAAGGCCGCCGCCGGACGCCGCTCGAAGGCCACCGACGGCAGCAACGCCAAGCAGCAGCAACTCGATGGATTCGCAACCGATCATGCACCCAATCTGACGACCAACCAGGGTCTTCAGATTCCGGACAACCACAATTCGCTCAAGGCCGGGGTGCGCGGGCCCACGCTGCTCGAAGACTTCATCCTGCGCGAGAAGATCACGCACTTCGACCACGAGCGCATTCCCGAGCGCGCGGTGCATGCGCGCGGCTCGGCGGCGCATGGCTATTTCCAGGTCTACAAGTCGATGTCGCAGTTCACCTGCGCCGACTTCCTGCAGGACCCGGACGCGAAGACGCCCGTTTTCGTGCGCTTCTCCACCGTGGCCGGCTCGCGCGGCTCGGCCGACACGGTGCGCGACGTGCGCGGCTTCGCCGTCAAGTTCTACACGCGCGAGGGCAACTACGACCTCGTGGGCAACAACATCCCGGTGTTCTTCATCCAGGACGCGATGAAGTTCCCCGACCTGATCCACGCCGTGAAGCCCGAGCCGCACCACGAGATGCCGCAGGCCGCCAGCGCGCACGACACCTTCTGGGACTTCGTCTCGCTCATGCCCGAGAGCACCCACATGCTGATGTGGGCGATGAGCGACCGCGCCATTCCGCGCAGCCTGCGCATGATGGAAGGCTTCGGCGTGCACACCTTCCGCTTCGTGAACCTGCGCGGGGAAAGCCACTTCGTGAAGTTCCACTGGAAGCCCAAGCTCGGCATCCACGGCCTGGCATGGGACGAGGCGCAGAAGGTCGCCGGCAAGGACCCGGACTTCCACCGCCGCGACCTGTGGGAGGCCATCGAGCAGGGCGACTTTCCCGAGTGGGAGCTCGGCGTGCAGCTGGTGCCGCCCGACAAGGCCGATTCGCTCGGCTTCGACCTGCTCGACCCCACCAAGCTGATCCCCGAGGAGATGGTGCCCGTGCAGCGCATCGGCCGGCTGGTGCTCAACCGCAACCCCGAGAACTTCTTTGCCGAGACAGAGCAGGTGGCGTTCCATCCGGGGCACGTGGTGCCGGGCATCGACTTCAGCAACGACCCGCTGCTGCAGGGGCGCCTGTTCTCCTACACCGACACCCAGATCTCGCGCCTGGGCGGCGCCAACTTCCACGAGCTGCCCATCAACAAGAGCGTGTGCCCGTTCCACAACTTCCAGCGCGACGGCATGCACCGCCAGGCCATCGCGCGCGGCCAGGTGGCCTACGAACCCAACTCGCTGGGCGACGGCAAGGAGTTCAGGGTCGACGGCGGCAGCGTCGGCTTCCAGCCGCATCCCGACGAGCTCGAGTCGCCCAAGGTGCGCCGGCGCAGCCCGACCTTCGACGACCACTTCACGCAGGCGCGGCTGTTCTTCAACAGCCAGAGCGCGGCCGAGAAGGAGCACATCGTTGCGGCCTTCCGCTTCGAGCTCTCCAAGGTCGACGTGCCGGCCATCCGCCAGCGCATGGTCGACAACCTGGCGCACGTCGACGAGAAGCTCGCGCGCCGCGTGGCGGAGCCGCTGGGCATCGGCGCGCCGGACGCCAAGGCGGCGGCGGGCCGCGCGGGCTACCGCGAGCACCGCATGACCCTGCCCATCGAGGAGTCGCCCGCGCTCAGCATGGCCGACAGCGGCGACGGCTCGATCCGCACGCGCAGGATCGCGATCCTCGCGGCCGACGGCATCGACTCCGCCTCGCTCAAGCCGATCCGCGACGCGCTCGAGCAGGCCGGCGGCAAGTGCAAGGTGGTGGGCGCCCGCCTGGGCACCATCGCCAGTGCATCGAAGCGGCAGATCGACGTCGACATGACCTTTGCCAACGGGCCGTCGGTCGTGTTCGATGCCGTGCTGGTTCCCGGCGGCGCCCAGGGCGTGGCGGCGCTGGCGGGCATGGGCGATGCGGTGCACTTCGTGCTCGAGGCGTACAAGCACTGCAAGGCCATCTGCACCGTGGGCGACGGCGTGCAGCTGCTTTCCATGCTCGGCATCAGCGCCAACGCGCAGCAGGGCGATGCACCCGCCGGCGTCATCGTTGCGGCGACGCCGGTCACCAATCTCGGCGACACCAGCGAGGCGACGCAGATCGCGCAGGCCTTCATCGCCGCGATTGCCAAGCATCGCCACTGGGACCGCGCCAACATCGATGCGATTCCGGCGTGAGCAGTGTGAAAAGGCCCTAGTCCATTCGCGCTAGGCCTTCTTGCGAATAGGCGCGGCAGGGGCCCGATCCTAGACTTTCCCCACGAGGCCTGAACGGCGCGCACTTCCGCGACGTCGACCCCCGCAACCGCGGGCACACGGGCCGCGCGCGGGGGTCCAATGACGTGGTTTTCGAGAAGAACGCAAGGGGAGCGCTCGGCACGCCGCGCGGCGGCCGCGGGTGCGCTGGGCCTGGCAGCCATTCTTCTGCTGGCCCATGGGCCCGAGGCCTTGGCGCAGCAGGCGCCGAATGCCGAAGCCGCGGCCGGCAGGGCCGAGCAGGCCCGGCTCGCCGACACCGACACCTTGCTCGCATTGACCAGCGAGGGCGCGGTGCTCTATGGGCAGGATGCGGTCAAGCTGTCGGGCTACCAGTACTGCAGCCAGGCGGTGGCGCTGGCCGAGGCCGGTGAATTCCGCCAGAGCGTGCGCGCCGCCAGCAAGGCGCTGCACCTGGCCAATGCCACGCGCGATCCCAATCTGCTGGCCATGGCCAACCGCGACCTGGCCATCGTCTACAGCTATTCGGGTCAGCTCGAGAAGGCCGAGGAATTCGCGCGCGAGGCGCTCAAGCATCCGGCGCGCGATCCCAAGCTGGTGGTCGGCCCGGTGCAGAAGGTGATCGGCGACGTGCGCACGCGCCGCGGCGACTACGCGGGCGCCGTCATCAGCTATGACGAGGCGCTGGCCAACAGCTCGTCGCGCTATGCGCCGCTGGTGCAGGCCTCGCTCGTCAATGCGCTGATCGAATCGGGCGATGCCGGCCGCGCGCGCGAAGTGCTTGCCGGCATGGCGCCGCCCAGGGATGCGCCGCTCACGGCCCAGCTCGAGCGCACCCGTGCGCGGCTGCTGCTGGCCGAGAACAAGCCGGCCGAGGCGCGCGACCTCTACCGCGCGCTCACTGCGCGGCAGGTCGGCACCGACACCGAGTACTACCGCCTCTGGGCCTGGGACGGCGTGGCGCGCAGCGAGCTCGCGCTCGGCCAGAAGCAGGCCGCGGCCGAGGCCGTGGCGCGCGCGCTGGGCGGCATCGACCAGGTGCGCGCCAGGTTCCGCAGCGAAGAATTCAAGATGGGCCTGTTCTCGGACCTGCAGTCGGTGTTCGAGCGCGGCGTCGCCATCTACAGCGACGCGGGCGATGCGCGTCAGGCCTTCGAGGTGAGCGAGCGCAGCCGCTCGCGCGCGCTGCTCGACGCGGTGCGCGGCCGCGCGAAGATCAACGAGCGCGCCGCAACCACCGTGGACCTGGCCACGCTGCAGGGCACGCTGGCACCCGACGAGCGCGTGGTGCAGTTCCATTCGCTGCCCGACCGGCTGCTGGTGTGGGTGGTCGGCCCGGCCGGCATCGAGGCCAAGACGGTGGCGGTGCGCCGCGAGGAGCTCACCGAACTGGTCGAGGTGTTCCGCAACTCCATCGTGCGCGGCCGCCGCGCGGCCATCACCAATGCCGACAAGCTGGGCGCCGCGCTGCTCGGCCCGCTGGCCCTGGCGCCGGGGCAGCGGCTGATCGTGGTGCCGCACGGGCCGCTGCATTACCTGCCGTTCCAGGCGCTGCGGCTCGACGGGCGCTACGTGATCGAGACGCATCCGGTGGCGGTGGCGCCGTCGATCAGCATCGCGGTGCAGCTTGCGCAGCGCTCGCCGCGCGTGGGCGCATCGCTCACCGCCTTCGGCAACCCGCGCATCGAGGACAAGTACGACCTGCCCGGCGCCGAGGTCGAGGTGAAGCAGCTCGCGCAGCTGTTCCCGCGCAACACCGTGTACATGGGCGCCGCGGCCACCAAGACGCAGTTCCGCGAGGTGGCCGCGCGCTCGCCGCTGATGCACGTGGCGGCGCATGCCGAGGCCGACGCGGTCGATCCGCTGTACTCGCGCATCCTGCTGGCCAACGAGGGCGGCAAGCAGAATTTCCTGGAGGCGCACGAGATCCTCGGCCTGCCGATGGACGGCACCGCGCTGGTCACGCTGTCGGCCTGCGAGTCGGGGCTTGGGCGCATCGCGCAGGGCGACGAGGTGCTGGGCTTCACGCGCTCCTTTCTCTCGGCCGGCAGCTCGAGCCTGATCGCATCGCTGTGGCCGGTGTCGGACGACGCGACCGCGGTGCTCATGGGCACGCTCTATGGCGAGCTGGCCAAGGGCCGAGACATCCAGAAGGCGATGCAGGCCGGGCAGCTGGCGGTACTGAAGGATCCCAAGATGTCCCACCCCTTCTTCTGGGCGCCGTTCAACCTGATCGGCAACTGGCGCCTGACCGTTGGGAGCTGACATGAAAAGAAGAACTGCCATGTCTATTTGTCGCGTTGTGTCTGGATGTCGCGTTGTGTCTGGAGTGCTGTGTTCGGGGCGCTGCTGTTCAGGGCGCGTGCCCAGGCCACCGGGTACTCCCCTCCGCGAATGTCCCCCGCCTTCGGCTCCTCCTTTATTTCGCTGCGGGGAGCACCCGATGCCCTGTGCACGAGGGCACGCTGCTGGTGTACAGCCGATCAACGACCGCTCTGTCCAACGATCACGCCGATGGGGTGCCTTGCGCAGCGAAATAAAGGAGGAGGCCGCAGGCCGGGGGACATTCGCGG
>Ga0307406_10001167_pt1 | contig 14708 bp, 18 predicted proteins | sample 322Cmetagenome_3_FD_203706 | JGI IMG/M metagenome (GOLD analysis project Ga0307406, IMG submission 203706) | Maize rhizosphere microbial communities from greenhouse at UC Davis, California, United States - 322HYB-C-2 | ecosystem: Host-associated > Plants > Roots > Rhizosphere > Soil | place... | reverse complement strand
GCAAGCCTTTTCATTTTGAAAGAAATCGACGAGCTCTGACACGGTCGCTTCTTCAACGCCAAACCGATCCAGACTGGGATGCCATGGTGAATGCACGCGAGGAGCACCGATCTTCGCTTCGATCTGAACCAAACGATCCTGCAATTCACTCAGGCTGGCACGCATCGCCGCAAGCTCTGAACCGATGTCAGAGCCCGTAGCCTGCGGCGTGACGGAATTCCCCGCCATGCGCCGCGCGATCCTGTCAGCAATAACTTTCGCCTGATCTTCCATCGTTATCGTTATAAGAGATCGATCCGATCCACCACGCCCACAATCGCCGAATCGATCGCAGCGCCCGCCTCTCCAGTCGCTGCCGTCGAGGCGCTCCAACCTTCCTGCACGATCAGCACCGTGTCGCCAACACCCGAATCAACCGAATCCAGCGCTAACACCGAGTAACTCGTCTCCTCACCTTCCGGCGTAATTTGCTGGCACAACATCACGCGCGCGTTTTCATAGCGCCGGTTCTTTTGCGTGGCCACGATATTTCCGACTACGCGTGCGAGAATCATCTTGTTACGTGCTGCTCAGAATCAACGATGCCGATAATCGTGCAATCAGTCGGCGTGTCTTCGCGTTTGAAGGGAAAGCTCGCTTCCTTGCCGCGACACCAGAACACCAGTTCGCCGATGCCCGCCCCGACTGAATCAACCGCAACCATCGGCTTCCCTGTCTCCTCGAGATTCCTGTCTAGTGTTTGGACCACGAGCAACTTCCGTCCCTCGAGCGAATCATTCTTGATGGTTGCTACCACTGTGCCGATAACGCGTGCGAGTTGCATAGTTCACTTAACGTCGACCGTATCGATCACGCCAACGATTGCCGCATCTACTGGAACGTCCTTCATTCCCTGGGCCAGACGCGCACTCGAACCGGCGACCACCAGCACGCGCTCGTGATATCCGGCGCCGACAGTGTCAACCGCTACGACGTAGCCGGTGGTATCGCTGCCGTCTACGTTTATAGGTCTCACGATTAGCAATTTCTTTCCGAGTAACCGTTCGTCTTTTTGAGTGGAGACAACTGTTCCAAGAATGCGAGCGATGATCATGCCGGTTTATCGATCGAGCCCGATCGGAAGAGTCTCGTCGACGCTGCCATGAGGACGCGGGATCACGTGTACGCTGACTAATTCACCCACGCGTCGTGCGGCCGCCGCGCCTGCATCAGTGGCAGCTTTCACGGCCGCAACGTCACCGCGCACGATCGCAGTTACAAAACCGGCGCCGATCTTTTCGTAACCGACGAGCGTGACGTTCGCGGCCTTCACCATCGCGTCGGCGGCTTCGATCATCGCTACGAGGCCTTTTGTTTCAACCATTCCGAGTGCTTCTTGCATTCAGATGCTCCTTCTTTCCCACAGATGAACAAGAGATAAGACTATTTACCATTTACTGCCTGACTTAACAATTCAACCAGCTCTTCGCGTGTCAGCGAGATCTTGCTGTCGCCATTCTCGGTGTTACCCAGATAGCCGCATGCCTGACCACGTGCTGACTCACCGAGATAGCCCGCAGCCTCACGAACGTTGATCAACTTTTCGATCGCATCCGGCGGCAGATTTCTTGAACCACCGAGCATACGCGAAAGGATCGCGATCTTCGCCGTGTGTTCCAAAGTCTCGAGACGATCCCACGCCTGCCAAAGGTCGACGCCGTAAGCAACGGCGCCGTGATTCGCCATCAAGAGGGCGTTGTGATGTTTTACAAACGGTTGCATCTCGCGCGTCAGTTCGTCAGTTGAAGGCGTTCCGTACGCTGCGAGCGGCACACAACCGAGCGTCAAAATCACTTCCGAAAGAATCGGTTGATCGATCGCGAGTCCGGCAACTGCGAACGCCGTTCCGTGCGGCGGATGTGCATGGCAAACAGCCTTCACATCCGGACGTTCACGATAAATCAGAAGGTGCATCGCCAGCTCGCTCGAGGCTTTTCGATCGTTGAGCGCCTTCCCTTCGAGATCGGTGATCGCAATGAGATCTTCGGTCATGCGTCCCTTGCACGTCATCGTCGGCGTCGCAAGGATGCGACCATCATCGAGACGGATGCTGACGTTGCCGTCTGACGAAACGACGTAGCTTCGTTCGTACATCAGGTGGCAGATCTTGATCAGATCTCGTCTTGCTGTTTGTTCATCCATGCTTCTTTTTGAGAAGTCTTCCGTCGCGGCTGTGTGACCGTGCTGTTTGATGGTTGCGAAAGGAAGTATGACAGCGATTCAAGAGAAGTTGTCAGGTCAACTGTTTTGACCTTTACGCCACGTCGCGGCGTCAACGAGACGGGCGCGAAGTTGAGCACTGCTTTAATGCCGGCCGACATAACCTGGTTGAGAACTCGCTGCGCCGCTTTCGCAGGCACCGCGATCACCATGACGTCGATCGCCTCTTCGCGAATCAGTTTCGCAACTTCGTCGACATCATGCACGAGAATGTTCCCATCACCAATGCGGTGGCCGATCTTTTCCCGGTCGTTATCAAATAAAGCTACTACCGTGAAGTTTGAACGGCCGAAGCCGTTGTAATTCGCGAGCGCTGTTCCGAGCCGCCCGGCGCCGATTATGCCGACACGATGCGGGCTGTCGAGACCGAGAATCCCCGTGATGTGATCGCGCAGGTCTTCGACGTAGTATCCAACGCCGCGGACGCCAAACTCGCCGAAGTACCCCAGGTCTTTGCGGATCTGCGCGGAGTTCAGGTTGAACTGCTCGGCCAGAGCCTGTGACGAAACAGTTTTGATTCCGGCTGCGTGAAGCGCGTTGAGGCAGCGAAGGTAAACACTCAACCGGCTCGTTGTTAATTCTGAGATCTTCTCGGACTTCATGAGCAGCATCAGTATAGCGCTTATAGGTCTGATAGGTCATATAGGGCCTATGTGACCTATGCTTTTTTGCTACAATCCCCGCCGCAATGATTGCACATCTCAGCGGCACACTGCTCTCCAAACAGGCGACGTCTGTGATCGTCGATGTTGCCGGAGTCGGTTACGAAGTCACTATCCCGGTCTCGACCTTTTACGATCTGGAAGACGTCGGCGTAAACGTTCAACTACGAATCTATACGCACGTCCGCGAAGATGCACTGCAACTTTTCGGCTTCAAGACCGCGCGCGAGCGTGAGTTGTTTCTAAAGATCATTTCGGTGACTGGGATTGGTCCAAAGTTAGGTATTACACTTCTCTCCGGAATGAGCGCAGACGAGTTGATCGCATCAATCAGAACCAACAACCTCGCGCGACTGACGTTGATTCCCGGCGTTGGTCGTAAGACTGCTGAACGGTTGATACTGGAGTTGCGCGAAAAGATCGCGGAGTTGTCGTCGGCGCAACTCGAAGAGGAGCTGGGCGCGAAACCCGAAGTTACGGAACCAACACAAGACGCGGTGCGTGGCGATTCGCTCTCAGCATTGCTCAATCTCGGCTATCAACGTTCGGCTGCGGAAAAGGCGATCGACGCAGCGCTGAACGAGGGCGGCGACATCACCGTCGAATCCGTCCTGAGACGCGGTTTGAAGAAACTCGCAAGGGTTTGAAAACAACATGGCTCCTGAGTCAATATCAGCGCGTGTGAAAGACAGTTTGCCGAGCGACGAGGATCGACAACTCGATCTGAAGCTGCGCCCGACTCGTATCGACGAATACATCGGCCAGCGGCAGGTCAAAGAGAACCTGCGTGTCTACATGAAAGCCGCGCGTAATCGTCGCGAAGCGTTGGACCACGTGCTGCTCACCGGCCCGCCGGGTTTAGGCAAAACCACGCTCGCCAACATCATCGCCAACGAGATGGGCGCTGAACTGCGCTCGACTGCCGGTCCGGCTATCGAGAAGGCCGGAGACATCGCTGCCTTGCTGACTAACCTTCAGGAAGGCGACGTGCTCTTTATTGACGAGATTCATCGTCTTCTCCCGGCGCTCGAAGAAAAACTCTACCCGGCGATGGAAGACTATCAACTCGACCTTCTGATCGGTCAGGGCGCGGCGGCACGCTCGATAAAGTTAGAGCTGCCGAAGTTCACACTCATCGGCGCCACTACGCGTGCGGGTTTGATAACCGCGCCGTTGCGCGGCCGTTTCGGGATCGTCTTTCATCTCGACTTCTATCCACACGAAGATCTCGAAGTGATCTGTAAACGTTCCGCTGAGATTCTCGGCGTTGAGATCGACAACGAGGGCGCGCGTGAAATTGCACGGCGTTCGCGCGGCACACCACGCATCGTGAATCGCCTGCTTCGTCGCGTGCGCGACTACGCGGAGGTCGACTACGACGGTCGCATCAATCAGGAAGTCGCAAACGATGCACTGAACCGAATGGAAGTTGATACGTATGGTTTAGATGAGATGGATCGCAAACTGCTTTTGACGATCATCGAAAAATTTAGCGGCGGCCCCGTGGGATTGGGAACGATTTCCGCTTCCATTCACGAGGAAAAAGATTCAATCGAGGAGATCATCGAACCTTATTTGATTCAAATCGGATTTCTCGATCGCACGCCACGCGGGCGTCTGGCGACGCCATTGGCGTATGATCATTTCGGTATCAAGACCCCCGGCTCGAGAGTCCCCAGCCTGTTCGACCCCCGCTGAAAGAATTCGCGTATCTGTGTTGGGCCATGAGACGCTTTCTTTCATTCTCACGTCATTCATTCGGCGTTCGTAATCGTTCGCCCTGGACTTCTATGCTGGGCCACTCGCTGCACCAGTTTCACGAAAACGATCTATTCACTTCAGCCGCCGCGATGAGTTATTTCGGCTTGATGGCGCTCTTTCCCGCGCTGCTTCTCTTGTTCGCGATCGGAAACAAGCTTGCGGGTGGCGGCCAACTACTTTCACACGCAGTCGACGTTTATCCGGGTTCGAGCAAATTCCTGCGTGACACGATCGAAGCGTTTTCGCATGTCGGTGTCGGAGCGATCATTACCTGTGTGATCATCGTGTTCTGGGCCGGCTCCTGGGTGTTCGCGGTTGTCGAACGCGCACTGAATCGTATCTGGAAAGCTGTATCTAGAACGTTCTGGCACGGACGCGCACTCACGATCGGTATGGTCGGTCTCGTTGGTTTGTTGCTGGCGGCCTCCGTAGTTGTGACATCGATTCTCGTTGCACTACGAGAGATGGCCGGACGGTTTTCGCCGCGACAGATTGAGCGCTACACGTTGCTGGCCTCAGTTGGGAGTGCGTTCTGGCAGGTGTTGTTCGCGATTGTGAGTTATCTCGTCACGGTGGTGCTGATGGTGCTCATATACCGCTTTATGCCAAAAGCCGAGGTGACGTTGAGGGATACTCTGCCGGGCGCGTTTCTCGCGGGCCTGCTTTGGGAAATCGCGAAATACATTTTTGCGTCGAGTCTGAACTATTTCCACTACGATCAGATCTACGGCTCGGTCGGAGCTGTCGTGGCAGTGCTGACCTGGAGCTACGTGTCGAGTTTGATCATGCTCTTCGGCGCGCAACTGACGGCCGTCTTCCATTACGAACATCCTGCTGCTGATGCAAATCTCAGAGTTTGATTACGACCTTCCGGCAGATCTCATCGCACAAACACCGCTTGAACAGCGTGATGCTTCGCGGATGCTCGTGCTCGATCGTGAAAGGCAGGAGTGGACCGATTCGTACTTCAGTCAATTCACTCGTCACCTTCGTCCGAACGATGTGGTTGTAGTGAACAACTCACGCGTGATTCCGGCGCGTTTGATCGGGCAACGCGAAGAGAGTGGAGGACAGGTTGAGATATTTCTGGTTCGCGAGATCGAAAGTGAAGTCTGGGAAGCGTTAGTCCGACCTGGCGCGAGACTAAAGCAAGGTGCTCGCGCGGTCTTTGGGGAAGGCAGGCTCGTCGCGGAAATGCTCGATGACCCGGGCACGGAACTTCGTCGCGTGCACTTTCATTGCGAAGGCTCTTTTGACGAGACAATCGCGGAGATCGGTTCGACACCGCTGCCACCTTACATCAAGCGGCCCGGCGGTGTTTCAAACGTCGATCGAGAACGATACCAAACTGTTTATTCGAAACAGCGTGGCGCAATCGCAGCGCCGACAGCGGGCTTGCATTTCACGCCTGAAGTACTCGCGGAAGTCGCTCGCGTTGCGTCGCTCGCGGAGATCACACTGCACGTCGGCTACGGAACGTTCGAACCTGTTCGCGTAGATGACGTGGCCGAACACTCGGTCAGCAGCGAACACTTCGAGATCTCCGAATCAGCCGCGCAAACCATCAACGAAGGAGGCCGGATCATTGTAGTCGGCACCACAACGATGCGAGCGCTCGAATCTTCAACAACCGAAGACGGCCGCGTTGTAGCCGGTCGCGGCGTAGCCAGTTTGACAATCAAACCGGGCTACCGTTTTCGCATTGCCGATACTCTGTTAACCAACTTTCACCTGCCTCGCTCGTCGCTGTTGATCCTTGTCAGCACCTTCGCCGGTCGCGACCTGGTGCTGCGCGCTTATCACCACGCCGTTGCGCAGCGATACCGCTTTTATAGCTATGGCGATTGCATGTTAATCCTGTAAACTAGTCGCGGTTGCTATGGCTGTACTAAAGAAATTTCGAACCCGCTGGTGGTCACAGTCGGACGAGCAATACGCTCCCGAAAAGAAAGAAAAGACACCTACGCCTTCGTGGGGCGCCAGCTACGACATTCGGCCGCTGACTGTCTCGCAACTAGATGAGTGCTGGCGACTCGATCAGCGCTGCTTCATCGACGGCGAAGCCTACAGCCGCGAAACGTTCGACTATCTTCTGACTGCTCCGGAGTCGGTTTCGTATCGAGCCGTAACTGCCGGAGGCGTGATGGCCGGCTTCGTCATCGGACTCGTCGAGCCCGATCACACTGGACACGTCACGACAGTCGGAGTGGCGCCCGAACACCGGCGACGCAACCTCGCGAAAAGATTGATGAGACAGGTTGAAGAGGGTTTTCGTAAACGGAATGTGAGACTCGTGCGGTTGGAAGTGAGGACGATGAACGTCGCCGCACAAAAACTCTACGAAGGCCTCGGCTACACGATCACACAGCGACTTCCGAAGTACTACTCAAACGGCGGCGACGGCCTGCTGATGCTAAAGAGTCTCGAATAGTGAACACAGATAAACGCGGATGGAAACGGATTTAATCTGTCTTCATCCGCGTTTATCTGTGTTCTGGTTTATCCTTTACGAAGCTCAGTCAATACTTGCTTCGCTACCGCTTTCAACGTATCGAACACTCCCTGCCCCGTCGAAGCCACTGCCTCGACCACAGGCTCACCTTTTCTCTGTAACTCAGCCGCCAGATCCTCCGCGGGAACAATGTTGTTCAAGTCGCGCTTGTTTAGTTGCAGCACGTACGGAAGCTTCAGCAAATCGTAGCCTTGTGATTGCAGGTTCTCCTCCAGGTTGTACAACGACTCGATATTCGCATCCATTCGCTCTTCCTGCGAATCGGCCACGAAAACTACTCCATCAACACCTTTCAAAATCAGTTTGCGCGACGCGTCGTAAAACACCTGACCGGGAACCGTGTACAAGTGAAAACGCGTCTTGAAGCCTCGAACCGTGCCCAGCTCAAGCGGCATGAAGTCGAAGAACAATGTCCGGTCGGTCTCAGTAGCAAGGCTGATCAACTTGCCGCGCGCTTGTGGCGCAGTCGAGTCGAAGATGTACTGCAAGTTGGTCGTCTTACCACATAAACCCGGGCCGTAATAAACGATCTTGCAGTTGATTTCTCTGGAAGCGTAATTAATAAAGGTCATGGGCGTGTCTTAGCTGAAAAGACTGTCGATGTCCTCGTCGGTAATTCCGGCGAAGGGTGAATCAAGTTCGTCGTAGTCTCCAGCAGCAATTTCTTCGAACATTGCCGCCAGTTGATGAGAAACCTGCTTACTGCGGAGTTTCACTAATCCCAAGCTGGAACGTTCGTCGAAAACCACTACAAGCAGGAGCCTGCCGACAACTGAGATATGAATGCTCTCTTTCTCACCTTCATGAGAAAGCGTCGGGAACTCCTTTTCTCCGATTAGTGCAGCCATGCCGCCAGTCGCCGCAACGTTGCCGGCGGCGAGGGACGCCAAACTGGTTGTGTCAAGATTTCCCACTTCACCCTGCGAAGCGATCTCCTGACCGTCTTTGTCAACCAGAAAGACCACTTTGGCTGAGGCGTCCATTCGCAATCGCGCCAGGACAGCCTTTATTTGGTGGTATTGCTGTTCACGCAACAGGATTGGTTCTGCCATTGTGCGACTCTTTGTTGAAGGCCGGGGCGGGATGTTTCCTTGGAGAGTAAACCTGAAACGCCTGTTTCCGCGGATTGCAAGTTTTTGAATCTAAAAGAGGTTACTTATTCGGTTGGGGCAGTTTGCCGAGGTGGATTAAGCCTCCGTAAAGCCGAAAAGCACTTTAACATAGCCAACAATGACCATCAAGTGTTTTTCTCTGTTGATACATTTGTCGAAAGAATGGTCCGGATTTTCGGTAGTAAAGCACCCGCAAATGGTTGTGTTCGTTGATTTAGAGGTGTGTCTGTGGTAAGCTGCGGGCCTCTAGCACGGCTGCTCGCCACGGGTGAGCAGCCTTTTGAGATTTCCGACCATGAGTAGCAGTCTCACAAAAGGTTTGAGACGGTCAACATCGCGTTCAAAGGTCAAACCAGCGGCGAAAAGCGCGAAGCGCGTTGTCAAAACGAAGTCAGCTTCCAAACCAAAAGCTCGAAGAGCCACCGCTGCCAAACCTGTTGCACGTAAGGCGGTGAAGTCTGCCTCCTCCAAAAAGACTGCTGCGAAGTCCAGATCTGCTGTTAAAGCAAAGAAGGCTGCACCTAAACCTGTCGCTCGCAAAGCAGCCCCAAGGAAATCGGCGGCAGTCTCAAGGGTCAAAACGACGCAGAAGCAGGCAGCCGTTCGTGCCGTTCGACCCACTCCAACTCCACCACCGCCACCAAGACCTCCGACGCAGGACGAGTCGGCGGCGTTGGTAGCTTTCGAGCGTGCGCACAAAGAGTTTGCGCGAGGCCGGTTTGCTGAAGCGCGTAATCAGTTTCGCGTTCTGGTCGATAAGTACTCGCAGGTCGCTGAAGTTGCGGCTCGTGCTCGTACTTATCTCACGATCGCTGAGTCACGCCTTCGAACGGAGAGCATTCTCCCGCGAGATGCCGATTCGCTCTACGATCGTGGCGTTATCGAACTCAACCGGGGTGAGTATGTTGCCGCCCAGGAGATGTTTGAACGTGCACTCAAACGCGAGCCGGAAGCGGCGCACATTCACTATGGCCTGGCAGCGACGCGAGCTCGATTAGGTTCGATCGATCTGGCGCTCGAGTCACTTCAAAAGGCGCTCGATTTACAGCCAAACCTTCGTGTGCGGGCACAGCACGACCACGATCTGAACCCACTACGCAACGACCCCGACTTTGATCGTCTGATTTTCAGTCACGCCTCCTAATCATCAATCCGTTTCACGCAAGCGCGCAAAGTTCCCGCAAAGGCGGCAAAAACCTGGAATAGATTTACCTTTGCATCTTTGCAAACTTAGCGCCTTTGCGCGAAACAATTCTCCCAATTAAGCTATGATCCGTTCCCGAGGAACCTACTTGCAGCAACCAACAACCACAGGAGGACAGAAACTGGTAGCCATCGGCGGCGGTACCGGACTCTCAACTCTCCTCGCGGGTCTCAAACGCCTCGTCGGAAAAACCGACGAACCGATGTGGATCGGGAGTCTCTCCGCGATCGTCACCGTCTCTGACGACGGCGGCAGCTCCGGACGTCTTCGCGAAGAACTACAGATGCTGCCTCCAGGAGACATTCGCAACTGCATGATCGCGCTGTCCGAAGACTCGACCCTGTTGTCGCGTCTCTTTCGCCATCGCTTTCGCGGTGACGGCGGACTCGGCGGTCACAGTTTCGGCAATCTGTTCCTCGCAGCGCTGACCGAAGTTACCGGCGACTTCACTGAAGCCATTCGCTTGTCCTCCGAAGTGCTGGCCAGTAAAGGTCACATCTTCCCGGCCACCATCAGCGACGTCAGGCTCGCCGCCGAACTCGAAGACGGCAGCATAGTGCGCGGTGAGACTCAGATCTCCGCGTCCAAACTTCCGATTCGCCGTCTGCGACTCGAACCTGAACGATGTCTTCCCTTGCCTGAGGCGTTGAAAGCGATTCGCGCAGCGGACGTGATCACGGTTGGTCCAGGTTCGCTCTACACGAGCATCCTGCCGAACCTGCTTGTGGCCCAAGTCGCTCGCGTGATCGGGCAATCACGTTCTACCAAGATCTTCGTCAACAACTTGATGACACAACCAGGTGAGACTGACGGCTACAGCGCGCGCAAGCATCTCGAGACGATCAAGAAGTACGCACCCGAGATTCATTTCGATTACGTCGTCGTAAACAGTCGACGCATTAGTAAGGAGCAGGCTGAACGTTACGCGGCTGAAGGCGCGTATCAGATCGGTATCGACGACAACCACATCGACGACGCTACGGATCCGGCCACCGAAATCGTTCGTGCAGACTTGTTATATGACGGTGAAAAAGTGCGCCACAACTCGGATCGCCTGGCGCAGTGTGTGCTCGATTGTCGCAAACAGGCACTAGCCACAGTCACAGTTTGAAATGCAAAAACCACTAAACATCTTGATCATGGCGGCGGGCTTGGGAACGCGGATGAAGTCGAAACGCGCCAAGGTGCTGCATGAGGTCGGCGGCACGCCATTAATAGGACATATCTCGCGCACCGCAAAAGCTCTCGACCCACGTCAGATCATCGTGGTGGTAGGTTATCAGGCTGAAGAAGTCGAGAAAGCGGCTCTGGCTGAAGTCGGTGATCTCGCCGGCTTCGTGATCCAGGAGAAGCAGCGCGGCACTGGGGATGCGGTTGAGAGTGCGCGCAGCGTTCTCGAAAATTCTGGTTCGCTAGTACTGGCTATCAACGGTGACGTGCCGATGATAAAAGCCGAGACATTACGTAAGTTAATCGAGCACCATGAGAGAACAAACGCTACGTGCTCGTTTCTGAGCGTTCATCTTGAAAATCCGACCGGCTACGGACGAGTCATTCGTGACCAGAACGACAATTTTCAAAAGATTGTCGAGCAACGCGACACAACCGAAGAAGAGCGGCGAGTGAAAGAGATCAACGCCGGTGTCTACTGTTTCGATGCAAGTCATCTCTATCGCGCACTGCGCAAAATTGAACCTGCCAACGATCAAGGTGAGTATTATTTGACTGACGTGCCTGAGATTATTTTGAAAGACGGCGGCACCGTCACGGTTTATCAGCACAATGATCCTCGCGAGGTTTCCGGCATCAACACACGCGCCGAGCTGGCAGAGTTTGAGAACATCATTCGGCGAGGAGCAATCCGAAAGTTGATGATTGACGGCGGCGTCACATTTATCGATCCGTCGCACGCGTACATCAGTGCCGAAGCTGAGATTGGACGCGACTCGATCATCCATCCCAACGTCACGATTGAGGGTAAGACCGTAATCGGCGAGGGTTGTGTGATTCGTTCGGGAGTTCGCATTACAAACTCGCGTCTCGGCGACGCCGTTGTGGTGAAGGATCACTCCATAATCGTGGATTCGCAGATCGAGTCGAACTGTGCTGTCGGACCGTTTGCGCATTTGCGGATGAACGCGCTGCTCGAGGAAAACGCGACTGTCGGAAACTTTGTCGAGGTGAAGAAGTCGCGCCTGAAACGCGGTACAAAGGCGATGCATCTCACGTATCTCGGTGATGCGACGATCGGTGAGCGTACAAACATCGGCGCCGGCACAGTTACATGTAACTACGACGGCAAAAACAAACACGAAACGATCATCGAAGACGATGTTAAGGTTGGTTCGGATACGATGCTGGTTGCGCCCGTGCGGGTCGGTGCAAGGTCGGTGACGGGCGCAGGCTCAGTGGTAACAAAAGATGTACCACCCGACTCATTAGTAGCGGGCGTTCCTGCAGAACTGAAGAAAAAGTTGAACACGGATAACACGGAATAAAATCCGATTTTTTATCCGTATTATCTGTGGCTAAAAACAGGAGTTGATTTAAAAGCATGTGTGGAATTGTTGGTTACGTAGGCAATAAACAAGTGGTGCCGCTCATCATCGACGGGCTGCGCAAACTCGAATACCGCGGCTACGACTCAGCCGGTATCGCTGTCGTCAACGAAGATCATGAGCTCGAGATCCGCCGCGCCGAAGGAAAACTGCGCAATCTCGAAGAGACGATTCGCCTGAGCCCGCTCGACGGCACTTACGGCATCGGTCACACCCGTTGGGCCACACATGGACGCCCGACCGAAGAGAACGCACACCCGCACCGCGATTGCACCGGGCGCGTCGTCGTCGTTCACAACGGCATCATCGAAAACTATCTCCAGCTAAAAGAGCGACTGCGCAAAGGCGATCATCGCTTCGTTACGGAAACCGATACCGAGATCATCGCCCACTTGATCGAGGAACACCTCAAACAACACGCCTCTTTCGAACAGTCAGTGCGAGCAGCGGTGACTGAACTACGCGGCATCTTTGCACTCTCGATCATCAACGCGGACGAGCCCGACACGATCATCGCCGTGCGCCAGGGCCCGCCCGTAGTTATCGGTCTCGGCGATCGCGAGTTTTTTGTCGCTTCCGACATTCCACCGATTCTTCAACACACACGCGACGTTTTCTTTCTCGGAGATGGCGAAATCGCGATCATCAACAAAGACGCCGTTCGCGTAGTCGATTTCGAAGGCAACTCGGTGCAGCCGGCGATTCAAAGGATCACGTGGGATCCGATCATGGCGGAGAAGGGCGGCTTCAAGCATTTCATGCTCAAGGAGATTTACGAGCAGCCACGCTCCGTGCGCGACACCGTGCAGGGACGAGTCTCACTCGACACCGGCCGCGTCTTTCTCGACGAAATGAGCAACATCACCGAAGCCGACTTCAAGCGCTTCACTTCAATCAAGATCGCTGCTTGCGGAACGTCGTGGCATGCGGGACTCGCCGGCAAGTACATGATCGAGCAACTCGCGCGCATTCCGGTCGACGTCGATTACGCTTCCGAGTTTCGCTATCGCAGTCCGGTGATGGGTGAAGACACGCTGCTGCTCGTGATTTCTCAATCAGGAGAAACTGCCGACACGATTGCCGCGCTGCGCGAAGCAAAAGAACTCGGCTCAAAGGTACTCGCGATCTGTAACGTTCAGGGTTCGATGATCGTGCGTGAAGCCGACGGCACGATTCTCACGCACGCGGGTCCGGAGATTGGCGTCGCTTCGACGAAGGCTTTTACGGGCCAGATGATCGCGCTCTACCTGCTTGGTTTATATCTCGGCCAGCTTCGCGGTGCGCTTTCCGAAAAGGAAGCTCGTTTTCACGCGCAGGAGCTGGCGGAGTTGCCGGTTAAACTCGAGCACCTGCTCAACGATTCCGACGGCATTGAGGAGCTATCAAAAGAGTTTTTCCGCTCCACCGATTTTCTCTATCTCGGTCGCGGCATCAACTTCCCGGTCGCGCTTGAAGGCGCGTTGAAGTTGAAAGAGATTTCTTACATTCACGCCGAAGGTTATCCGGCCGGCGAGATGAAGCATGGTCCAAACGCGCTCATTGACGAACGCCTGCCGGTGCTCTTCGTCAACACGCGTGAAGAGGGTAATCGCGCTACAGAGCTGCGTTATGAAAAGACGCATTCGAATATCGTGGAAGTGAAGGCTCGTGAGGGTATCGTGATCTCTGTGCTGACTGAAGGTGATTCGATCTCTTCAGTGGTTTCGGATCATGTGATTGAGATTCCAGCTGCAAGCGATCTGCTGTCGCCGATCCTATCGATCATTCCGTTGCAACTGCTCGCGTATCACATAGCGGTACGTCGTGGTTGCGATGTGGACCAGCCACGCAACCTTGCGAAGTCTGTAACAGTGGAATAGATCTTCGCCACAGATGACCCGGATCATCTGTGGCGCCCCTCAGGGGCAACGGCGGCGGCACGACATCCCCTATAACGTGCCTGGCTACTCACGCCGATTGCCCCCCGCTTCCTCTAACGCGGAATTGCCCGACAAAAAGGGCCGCCCGCTTTCGTGCTCCAGCAATTTCTTTTTCCGCTCCAAACCCCAGCGATAACCGCCTAAACTGCGGTCTTCGCGCACCACGCGATGACACGGAATCACGAGTGCCACCGGATTGGTTGCACACGCGCGTCCGACCGCGCGCACCGCGCCCGGCTTGCCCAAAGCTTTGGCGACTTCGCCGTACGAAACCGTCTGGCCGTAAGGAATCGCGCGCAGCTTTTCCCACACCTGACGCTGAAAAGCAGTCGCTCTGATGTCGAGTGGCAGATCGAGATGCGGTTCGTTGTGGTCGATGTGGTTCAGAATCTTTTGCACCGGCTCACGCAAGCCGGCGTCGTCGCGCGTGATCTCCGCTTCGGGAAACTCCGCGCGCAAGTCTTTCTCGAGTTCCGCATCGCTGTCGGCGAGTCTGACAGCACACACGCCACGCTCAGTTACAGCGACAAGCAACCGACCGAGTGATGAATCGACCAGAGTGTAGTTGATATTCACGCCACGTCCGCCGCGACTGTACGTGGCAGGCGTCATGCCGAGTTCTTCTGCCGCGTGTTCGTAAAGGCGGCTGCTCGAATTGAATCCCGACTCGTAGAGTGAATTTGTCACTGACTCACCTTTGCGAACCAACTCTTTGAAGTTT
>Ga0307406_10001164_pt1 | contig 14717 bp, 10 predicted proteins | sample 322Cmetagenome_3_FD_203706 | JGI IMG/M metagenome (GOLD analysis project Ga0307406, IMG submission 203706) | Maize rhizosphere microbial communities from greenhouse at UC Davis, California, United States - 322HYB-C-2 | ecosystem: Host-associated > Plants > Roots > Rhizosphere > Soil | place... | reverse complement strand
CAACTCATCCTCGGCGTCTGCGCCGGGGTGGTGGCCGGGCTGACGGAACTGAGCGAGCCAGGTGAGGTTGACGTGGTGCTGGTGCGGGAGTTCGGTGAGGATTCGGTATTCCCAGCCGACTGTCTTGCAGACCTCGCGGGTCCACTCGAACTGCTCGAGTGCCTTAGTGTTCAGGCGGCCATACGGCTTCACGTCGTAGACGGTCTGGGTGCCGCGGGCGTCGAGGGCGATGAAGTCCGGGTAGTGCCACACCCCGTCGCCGTTGACGAGCAGCATGGGCTGCGAGGAAATGGCGACGATGTCGGCGGTGTGGTCGAGCCACATAAGCGAGCTGCGCTCCAGCAGCGACTCGTGCCACACGTGCTTCTGCGTCGCGGCCATCCAGTAGTAGCCGTGATAGTTCCGCTGGTGCGGGTACGCGTTGCCGATACGAATCGGGTCGGTGTCGTACAACTCCGACGAAAGAACCCCGGAGTCGAGCGGGGCGGAGTCTGTCTCGTCGCCGCGAATCCAGGTCGCAGTGCCGGGTGAGGGTGCTTCGGTTTCTGTCATATCTATCAAAAGCGCGGTACCAAGCATGATCTTGCGACACCTCCACTCGATCCCAGTTCGGGCGGTATATCTGAATGCAAATCGTCTCTTTCAGGTCCCATATAAGATCGGGACTACGATGCAATATGAGAAGCGAGAGATCACGGCAGCGGATGTCGGGCGGATCCTCATAGTCAGCGAACGACATGCTGAGGCGCTGCTGAAAGATCGGCTCATCGCCGGGCGTCAGTTACGTTCCGGGGTCTGGCTCACCAGCAAGGCGTCTGTCGAGCGCTATCGAGCCACCGCGCGACGGGGGAGTGGACGCGCGCTCAGCGCTTCGACCGCGTGGGGCTTGCTCTGGGAGCTCTCCGGGCTGCGTCCTCCCTGGCTCTCCTCAAGCACGTTGACGAGGGTGCGCCAGCAGATCGACATTTTTTCGCCGGAGGAGATCGTTCGAGCGACTTCAGGTCGCACTCGCGCGCACTACTACACGCTCGCGTCTGCGGCGTCGAGTGCCTCATGGGACTCGCTCATAAGAACAGGGCGGCCGGCCGCGCGCCACTTCGGCGTGCGAGTCAACCGGGCGTTCAACTACGCGGCTGGCTACGTTCGAGACGGGACAATCGCCGAGTTCGCGGCTCGACATGGCCTCTTCGAGGACTACGAAGGCATGAACGTGCTGTTCGACAACACGCTCCCGATCCCGTACTCGAGCGCATCCATGCCAGACGCGGTCGTCGCCGTGGACCTGGTTGTGAGCGGTGGGGAATATGAGCGGGGAAAGGGCCTCATGGCTATTGCGCGACTGCAGCAGATGTGGCGTGAAGCGCACCGGGGGAGCTGATCGCTCGGGATCAGGATGTACTCGCCGTTCTCGACTGCGCGCCATGGGGTAGCACCCTATTCCATGTATACCTGGATTGCAATAGGCGTGTCCTTCGTTTAGCTCGTCTTCTTGTACCGTTGGACATGTCCAACGGGTCGAATTCGCATGTTCAACGGCGTCGTCCCCCTGTAGAACGTGGTGTGCGATGTGGGGTTCGGAATCAGCTCGGCGCCTCGGCGCTGTAGTCCGCACTCGGCGGAAGGCACTGGGTCTGACTCAGGAAGCGTTGGCGATGAAAGTCGGGATCACGAAGAACCAGCTTCAGCTGATCGAGGCTGGACGATCTGCGTCGAAAGACAGCGCCGGCCCATCCAATCCGCGCATGACGACGCTGGCCGGGATCGCCGCCACGCTGGACATCACCGTGGCGCAGCTGATGGCGGAGTCGGATATCTGACTTTCGTGCGCTGCCCCACCCGGGGCCACGTCGCGCCACGAGAAGTGATGTCCGGCGAGTTTGTTGCTATCCCCGGCTGAGGCTTCCACGATGTCGGGGCCGTGACGCCCGTGCGCGCGTTAGGCGCGCGAGCCGTCGAGGTCGTCGTGTTGAAGTGTCTCAGCAGTGCGCGAGTTCGTCGGTGCACGATTTCTGCGAGCCGAGCCGGGCCCGGTAGCTGACCTCCGTCGACGGAGGACATTCTCCGCAGGGAGAATCAGCTCGGCCTCCCGAAGGACTGTCGAAAGAGTTTCGGGAACGCGCGGCTTCGGGATGGATGCCTGCCATTCTGATGCCCACCCACTCAACGAAGAGTCCGTAGGCATCGTCGCCAGATCGCTACGCAGCTTGGGGCCTCGTCCACGAATCCCACGCCCAACGGCTCATCCCGTACGGCATGAAACGTGAATTGGAACCGACTATGAAAACTAAGAAGAGCGCAGCGATCCTCGCTGCAGTCGCCCTCGGCCTGACGATTGCCGCTGCAGCCCCAGCCGCAGCAGAGTCGGAGAGCGGCCCCACCCTCCGGGAGCTCGCAGACCAAGCCGGAAGCCGCCGAATGGACCACCGACGGGCGACCATCGAACTATCTCGCCGAACCGAAGTTCGCCGAAGTCCTCTCGGAGCAGTTCAACAGTCTTTCGCCGGAGAACGAGTTGAAGTGGCTCTTCACTCAGCCGGAGGAAGGCGTTTTCGACTTTGAGGGTCTTGACCGACTGGTTGCCTTCGCCGAAGAGCACGACATGGCTGTCAAGGGTCACGGGCTGATCTCCACTTGCTGCAACCCTCCGTACGTGACGGCGATCACCGACCCGGATGAGATGCGCGCGGCAATGACCGACCACTTCCAGGCGCTCATGGGACGCTACGACGGCAAGATGGACCGGTGGGACGTCGTCGCCGAAGCAATTGAAACCCAGGGTACGGAACTCGCAGAGACGGACTTCTCGCGTGTCCTGGGGCCCGGATACATCGCAGACGCGTTCCGAATCGCTCGAGCCGCCGACGCTGACGCCCGTCTCTTCATCAACGAGAACCTCGTAGAGTTCGATGCCGCCAAGCGGCAGGCGCTCTACGAGCTGGTCTCCGGTCTTGTGGCTGAGGGGGTGCCCATCGACGGCGTCGCGCTTCAGATGCATGAGACGTTGGCGGGGCCGAAGCCCGGCGTCATCACCGAGATCGTGAACTCGTACCACGACCTCGGGCTTGAAGTCGAGATCGCTGAGCTCGACGTCCACACATACGATTCGGCGTCTCAGGCCCAGATCTACGGTGACGTCGTCGCGGAGGCACTCGCGGCGGGCGTGAAGGAGATCAGCACGTGGGGATTCACTGACAAGCACCTGTATACGTGGCTGCCGGGCGCGAAGCCGTTGATGTTCGACGAGGAGTACAACCCCAAGCCCGCGTACTTCTCCGTCCAGGACGCGCTGAGCGAATTCGTGCAGCACGAATCCGCGCCCGGGAAGGGCGCGCTTTCCAACACCAGCGGCTGGCAGGCCGGACTTCACGATGGCACATACGACGTGAAGATGAACCTCTGGCACGGCACCCCGGGAAGCTACTACCGGCTATATGAGAATGACGAACTCGTGGCAGCGCAGCGTGTGGATTCCCCCGACGGGACATCGCAATCGGTGACGACGTCGTTCAGTGGCAAGTCCAACGGGACTTACGTGTACCGGGCGGAGTTGGTCAACTCCGAGGGCGTCACCGCTACCAACACCATCAAGGTGCTCGTGAAGGATGCAGCGCCGGGCAAGCCGGTGGTCAGTACCGACAACTGGGATGAGGACGGATCGTTCACCGCGACGGCAGACCTGTGGTGGGGAACAAACGCGACGTCGTACGCCTTTAAGCTCGACGGCCAGGTGGTGGGGGAAGGCGCTCTGACGGCCGCGACCCCGAGCGGGCAGAAGGCGCAGGTGACCGTGCAGGGCGTAGCCCCCGGGGTCCACGCGCTCACCGTGGTGTTCACGAACGCGAATGGATCGGCGGAGTCCCAGCCGCTGAACGTCACGGTGCGCTGACTGTCATCACTGGAGCCCGTCACCAAGTGTCGCCCGGCTGCGTCAGCCGGGCGACACTGCTCTACGGGCAGCCGGCGCTGTTATCTGCGCCTATCGACGCGGTGGAGACGTTACCGATCCACGCCGGACGAGCTCGGTCGCCAGCTCCAGCCGGCGGCTGATCGGATGCCCGGCACGCAGGTCCAACAAGCTCCGCAATGCTGCCGATCCGATCTCCGCGATTGGCTGTCGGACCGTGGTCAATGGCGGCGACGCGAGTTTTGCCTCAACCACGTCGTCGAAACCGATGACGCTGAGATCCTCGGGCACACGCAGACCGAGCTGATGGGCAGCGGCGTACACGCCCAAGGCCATGTTGTCGTTGCAGGCGAAAATGGCAGTCGGACGAACGGTCGAGCGCAGTAGATCCACAGCGACCTGCACGGTGGTCTCCATCAACCACTCGCCGTACACGATGGGTGGGTTCGCGTCCGGCAGGAGTTCCCGTATCCCTGAGAGGAACCCTCCAGCCCGTTCGCGGCTGTTGAGGGAGTGGTTGTCGCCTGCGATCACAGCAAAAGACACGTGACCGTGATGGAGTAGCAACTCCGCAGCGTCATGCCCTCCGGCCCAGTTCGACGCTCCGACGCTGGGTACGGAGCGGTCGGGTGATCCCGCTGGATCGACGAGGACAAAAGGTATGCGTGCCCGGTCGAGGAGGCGGCGCTCCATCGCGGTGGGCTGTTCGACCGCGATAAGTGCGCCCCGAGAGCGGTGATCCACCAGGCGCTCCACCCAGGAGCGACGCTGCTTGTCGCCCTTGCGAACCATGATGATGACAGTGTCGAGGGCGTTCTCGGCGGCGACGCGCTCGACCCCGCCGATGAGGGCGCTCGCCCACGAGTCTCCGACGGCGGGGAGAACCAAGTCGACCAGCTGTTCCGCGATGAGGGCGTCCACTGCCGCGGAGGGGACGCGGCGATACCCGATCTGCGCGGTGGCTTCGTGCACGCGCTCACGGGTAGCCGGTGACACATCGTCGCGCCCGTTGAGGACCTTGGAAACAGTTGGCACTGACACCCCGGCGATGCGAGCTACATCGCGGAGTGTGGGAGCGCGCGAGTTCGTGTCTGGAGCCATGTGAGTCAGGCTACCGACTTACGAAACTTGCGCAATGTGCCGAAAGGTGCTGCGCGGATGCGCTGAGAATGCCTGACCCAAGCGGTCGAAACTATTTCGGGCGAGGGTGGGAACGAGGTTGATCTCGCATACGGTTGCCGCTGGTGTTCTGCTCTACCGCGGACTGGGGCAACCGACATCGACGACAAGCGTCACGGGAGATAGTCAATGGCATATAGGGATGTATTCGCGAGCGATCTCGCCGTTCCGGAGGGCTTCACCCTGGGAGCTGCGACAGCGGCATATCAAATCGAAGGGGCCGCAGCGGTAGACGGTCGTGGTCCGTCGATCTGGGACACGTTCAGTCACACGGCCGGCATGACCGCGGAAGGAGCAACGGGCGACGTCGCGGCAGACCACTACCACCATGTTTCGGATGACCTCGACCTCATGGCTTCGCTCCATCTTGACGCTTACCGCTTCTCGATCTCCTGGTCCCGGGTCGTGCCCCACGGAGAAGGGCCGGTCAACCCGGCCGGACTCGCCTTCTACTCCAATCTGATCGACGGGTTGCTGCAACGCGGGATCAGCCCCGTCGTCACGTTGAACCACTGGGATCTTCCTCAGACGCTCGAGGACAAGTACGGCGGGTGGCGCGGCCGCGAGACCGCCTACGCCTTCGAGCGCTATGCAGAGATCGTCGGGGCCGCCTTCGGTGACCGGGTCGATATCTGGTCAACTCACAACGAGCCGTGGAACAACTCTTTCGCAGGCTACGGTCACGGAGTGTTCGCGCCGGGGGTCAAGAGTCACGAAGACGCGCTCAAGGCGGCGCACCACCTCAACCTCGCCCACGGGCTTGCAGTCACTGCGCTACGGCGCACCATCACCAAGGCCGACGCCAAGGTCTCCATCGTCTTGAACATCTTCCGCGTCGAAGCCGAGACCCCGGATGATGCGGACGCGGCGCGACGGTTCGACGCTGTCGCCAACCGCGTCTTCACGGGTCCAGTTCTTGACGGCGCATACCCGGGCGATCTGCTCGAAGACACGAAGCACTTCACGGACTGGCAGTTCGTGCTTCCCGGCGACGAAGCGATCTGCCATCAGCCGATTGATCTTCTCGGCATCAACTACTACGAGGTCATGCATATCCGGGCCCGCCCAGGCTTCGATCCGAAACTCGAGCAGTCGGGTGGGACAGAGTTCCCCGGATCCGAGCGCGTCGAGCTCTTCCGCCCAGACGGATCTCCACGCACCGCAATGGACTGGACCGTCGAACCGGGAGGGCTCGAAGAGCACCTCGTGGCGCTCTCGTCCCAATACCCGGACCTCCCGATCATGGTCATGGAGAACGGTGCCGCATTCGACGACGAGGTCACGCAGATCGACGGAGAGCCGGCGGTCGTCGACGGGGAGCGCACGCAGTTCCTCATCGACCACGTCAAGGCGACCCTTCGAGCGCGGGAACGCGGCGCTCGCGTGGACGGATACCTGGTCTGGTCGCTGTTGGACAACTTCGAATGGGCAGCCGGCTACGGGCCGCGGTTCGGCATCGTCAGGGTCGACTACGACACCCTTCGTCGAACCCCCAAGCTCAGCGCCCACTGGTTCGGGCAACTGTGTCGTACTCGGACTGTCCCGCTCCTCGGAGACTCAGCGGAGCGACTGGTCGATCTGCGGACTTGACGATTGGTCGAGAGAGCCATCTGTGGCGACGGCGTCCGCCTCCGCGGGCGGCTTCGGCGTCGGGCCGGCGTCGCTCGATTCCAGCGCCCACCAGGAGCGCGCGGCCGTGACAAGCTCCCAGAAGGCATCTACGGCTGCGACCTCATCGACGTCGGGGCGATACTGGCGCTGAATCTGAAGGCCATCCATCACTGCGATCCCCAAGGCCGACACTAGGTCGGGGCTCACCCCCGCTGGTGGTTCGTCGGGGTCTAGTCCTGGCTCCCGAGTCTGGAGCTGCGCTGAACGAAAGTGGTCGACGAAGTACTCGTGCGCGGGATGTTCCGGATCGATGGCTTCAGCGGAAAGAGCGATGTATAAGGACGTGAGACCTTCGTGCTCCGAGGCGTGCCGCGCGACCTCGCGGGAACGTGTCGCTACGTCGCTCTCCCCGATGTCTGCGAGGTAGTCCGCAACGGAGGCATCACGGAGGTTCAGCACTTCGACGAGCAGGTCTTCCTTGTTGGAGAAGTAGTGCAAGAGGAGGGGCTGCGACAGGCCGACTCGCTTCGCGAGTTCCCGCATCGATGAATGGGTGTAACCGGATTCACCGAACAGTTGCGCCGCTGCCGCCACGATCTCGCGGCGGCGCTCCACGCCTTTGCGGTACGGTCCGCGGGCTCGATTGCTATCGGACATGGCCCCACGATATCGCTCTCTCGGTGACTTTGAAACGAAAACTTGTCATCTGAACAGGTTATGGCGCATACTCAAGTTGTCACACTGGACCTGCAGCCCGAACGGGAGGGGTCTTACCCGACACAAGACACAGCAGCGCCGCAGTTCTCGGGGCGGTGTGACTCTCGCACAGACAAAGGAGTAGGAATGCGATCAATCCCGAAGGCTGCCGCACTGCTTGCCGTGGCCCCGCTCGCTCTTCTGGCTGGCTGCACTGCGGCCGGCGCTGAAGGCGGAAGCTCAGATGGCCAGGTGACCCTGACCATCTCCACGTTCAGCGAGTGGGGATACGACGCGCTGATCGAGGAGTACCAGGAACTCAATCCGGACATCAAGATCGAGCAGAACAAGTTCGCCACCAGCGACGAGGCGAAGGAGCAGTTCCAGACCTCTCTCGGGGCCGGGTCCGGACTCGCCGATATCGTCGGCGTGGACAACAGCTGGCTGCCACAGGTGCTGGAGAACCCGGACAACTTCGTCGACCTCACGTCCGACGACGTGAAGGATCGTTGGAACCAGTGGAACGTCGACCTCGCAACCACGGAGGACGGCAAGCTACTGGGATACGCGACCGATATCGGACCGTCATCCATCACCTACCGCGCTGACCTCTTCGAGGCGGCGGGGCTTCCCTCGGACCGCGAAGCCGTCGCCGAACTCTTCGGCGGTGACGACGCGACCTGGGACGACTTCTTCGCCGTCGGCGAGCAGTTCCAGGCCGCGAACACGGGCGTGCCTTTCTACGACGCGTCGGCGTCCATCGCGACCAGCTGGGGCGACCAGTACGAGGTGCTGTGGGAGGATCCGGACAGCGGAGACATCATTGCCGGAACCAACCCGGACCTGAAGAAGATCTACGACGAGACGATGGAGCACGACGACCTTTCGGCACATCTCGAGCGGTGGACCGAAGACTGGAACTCCTCGTTCCAGAAGGATGGCTTCGCTGTGATGCTGTCACCGTCATGGATGCTCGGAGTCATCGAAGGCAACGCCGCCGGTGTAACCGGATGGGATGTCGCCAACGTGTTCCCCGGCGGTGGAGGCAACAGCGGAGGTTCGTACCTCACTGTTCCGACTCAGTCCAAGCACCCGGAAGAAGCGAAGGCCCTCGCCGACTGGCTCACTGCGCCGGAACAGCAGCTGAAGGCTTTCGAGTCCACCGGCAACTTCCCCAGTCAGGTGGAGGCGCAAGAGAGCGAGGAACTGCAGCAGGTCACGAACGAGTTCTTCAACGACGCGCCGGTCGGTCAGATCCTGACGGAGCGAGCTGCCGCGGTCACGGAGATCCCGTTCAAGGGCGACAACTACTTCGCGATCACGGATGCCTTCAACAAGGCGATCAACCGCGTCTCCGTCGATAAGACGCAGAACGCTCAGGAGTCTTGGGACATGTTCCTGGACGAGCTGGGCAACCTGGAATAAGTTCTCACCTTGCCACGTCGGCGAGGGGCGCGCACCGCTTCGTGCGCGCCCCTCGTCACGACAGAAAGTAATCCCTCATGTCGTACCCCGCGAACGCAACTCGGCGCACCACGTCCTCCCCACGCCCCGGCTCGCCTTGGAAAGAGCGATTTGGGCGCTGGGACATCAAGGCCTCTCCCTACGCCTACATCGCGCCGTTCTTCATCGTGTTCGGCATCGTGGGGCTGTTCCCGCTTCTCTACACGGCGTACGTGTCGCTGCACGACTGGGATCTCATCAGCGGTCAGGGTGACTTCGTCGGAATCGAGAACTTCACCTTTATCCTCAGCCGCCCCGTCTTCTGGGTCTCCCTCGGCAACACGCTCAGCATCTTCCTGCTCTCAACCGTCCCGCAGATCGCCATCGCGCTGGTCCTGGCGAGCGTGCTGAATGCCAACATCAGAGCAAAGACGTTCTGGCGGATGGGCGTACTGCTTCCGTACGTGGTCGCGCCCGTTGCCGTCACCCTCATCTTTTCTCGCTTATTCGCCGACCAATCGGGCTTGGTCAATGCAGTCTTGGAACTCGTCGGCGCTGACCCCATCGGGTGGCATCGGGACAGCCTGCCCGCCCACATCGCAATCGCGACGATGGTGAACTTCCGCTGGATCGGCTTCAACACGCTTGTGCTGCTCGCGGCGATGCAAGCCATCCCCAAAGAGCTCTATGAGGCGGCGACCATCGACGGTGCAGGACGAGCGCGGCAGTTCTTCTCCGTCACCGTGCCGTCGGTTCGCCCCACGATCATCTTCGTCGTCATTACGTCGACGATTGGAGGGCTGCAGATCTTCGACGAGCCGCGCCTCTACGACGCGCAGGGCCTCGGTGGAAACTCCGGGCAGTGGAAGACGATCACCCTGTACCTGTATGAGCTCGGGTGGAACCAGCAGCGGCTGGGGCGCGCTGCCGCTGTCGCATGGCTGCTGTTCGTCCTTATCGTCGTGTTCGCCCTCGTCAGCAACTGGGCATCACGACGAATCGCCTCGGGAGACGACCCCACTGCCACGCGAAAACTTCGCCGCGTCCAGCAGCAGAAGAAGCAGGCCGCACGGAAAGAACTGTCCGAGCAAGCGGTGCGCACCACCTCGGCATCGAGTCTTGAGAGGACGCCATGACTCCCCCCTCCGTTCCCTTCGTCCGACAGACCGCTGGTCCCGGGGCGGCGAAGGCGGCCGCCCGCCGACGCAGCAAGAGCGCAGCAGGAAGCCGGCCGAGTTGGGTTACATACGCTCTTTTGGCCGTCGTCATCCTCGTCTCGGTGCTGCCGCTGTACTACACGCTGCTGCTGGCATCTTCGACGTCGGCTGAGGTGGCGCAGAGCCCGATTCCGTCATGGATCCCGGGCGGGCATCTGGTCGACAACCTTGTTCGGATCTTCGAGTCCGACATCGACCTCGTCCAGGCGGCGTGGAACTCGTTCGTGGTTTCGGCAGTGTCCGCGCTGGCCGTCGTGTTCTTCTCGACCCTCGCCGGATTCGCGTTCGCAAAGCTCCGGTTTCGGGGTCGCGCCGCCCTTCTCGCTTTCGTCGTGGCCACGCTCGCCGTCCCCACTCAGCTCGGGGTCGTCCCGCTGTACATCGTCATGCGTGAGCTGGGCCTAGTGGGAAATCTCTGGGCGGTCATCCTCCCCGGAATCGTCACCGCGTTCGGCGTCTTCTGGATGACGCAATACCTGACGGCCGCACTGCCTTACGAACTCATCGAAGCAGCCCGCATCGATGGCGCGTCCACCTTCCGCACCTTCTGGTCAATCGCGCTCCCCGCCGTTCGTCCCGCAGCAGCGATGCTGGGACTGTTCACCTTCATCGGCGCGTGGACAAACTACTTCTGGCCAGCAATCGTCCTCGGCCCTCAGAACCCCACACTTCCTGTCGCGCTGCAGCTCCTGCAGACCGGGTTCTTCAAGGACATCCCTCTCATCATGACTGGCGTCCTCGTCTCCATCGTTCCCCTTCTCGTCCTGTTCCTGGTCCTCGGCAAGCAGCTTGTCGCAGGAGTCATGCAGGGCGCAGTCAAGGGCTGAACAGCCAACGACGACACTTGCGGCGGCCACACTCATCGCCCGCCGCGCGTCGCAAAGCACGAAACGGATCTTCCTATGACCACCATCAATCCACATACCGAAACGACCTACCGCGACCTCAATGGAAACGGTCGTATGGACCCGTACGAGAACCCGGAGCTGAGCGCGGAGGAACGCACCGCTGACCTGCTCGCGCGTTTGAGCCTGGAGGAGAAGGTCGGTCTCCTTTTTCACACTGTCATCGAGGTTGGGCCGGACGGCACCTTGTTGGAAGAGCCGGGCGCAATCAGCAAATCACCGACCACTGAAGTCGTCCGCGAGCGGTTCATCAATCACTTCAACGTGCACCGCATCAACAGCGCCCGCGATGCGGCGCGCTGGAACAACGCCCTGCAGCGACTCGCTGAGCGGACGCCTCACGGCATCCCGGTGACCATCTCGACAGACCCCCGCCACGCGTTCGTCGACAACGTCGGCGCCTCTTTCACCGCCGGGCCCTTCTCCCAGTGGCCCGACGCCCTCGGCATGGCCGCCCTGCGTGACAGTGAGACTGTGCGGCAGTTCGCGGAACTGGCCCGCGATGAGTATCGCGCAGTGGGCATCAGCATGGCGCTGCACCCGCAGGTCGATCTCGCGAGCGAACCTCGTTGGACGCGGCAGCTACAGTCCTTCGGGGCGGACCCGGACCTCGTGGTCGATTACACGACGGCTTATCTCGACGGTTTTCAGGGCCCCGAGCTCAACGCCGCCGGCGTCGCCTGCGTCACGAAGCACTTTCCCGGGGCTGGACCCCAGCAGGATGGTGAAGACGCGCACTTCCCGTACGGACGCGAGCAGGTGTACCCGGGCGGCGCATTCGATGTGCACCTTCGGCCTTTCGAAGCAGCGATTCGCAACGGCACGGCGGCGATCATGCCGTACTACGGGATGCCCATCGGACTCGAGATCGATGGTGAGCGCATTGAGGAGGTCGGATTCGGCTACAACAAGCAGATCCTCACCGGACTGCTGCGCGAGAAGCTCGGGTTCGAGGGAGTGATCCTCACCGACTGGGAGCTGGTCAACGACAACATCGTCGGCGACCAGGTGCTGCCCGCGCGAGCCTGGGGTGTCGAGCACCTGGACGCGCGACAGCGGATGCTCAAGATCCTCGAAGCCGGCGCTGACCAGTTCGGCGGAGAACAGTGCACCGATCTGCTTCTCAATCTGGTCCAGGACGGCCTCGTCCCCGAGTCTCGGATCGACGAGTCAGCACAGCGAGTTCTGCTCGTGAAGTTCCGGCTGGGGTTGTTCGATGATCCTTTCGTCGATGAGGAAGCCGCCGCGAACCTGGTCGGCAACGCCGCCTCGCGTCGCGCGGGGCTCGAAGCGCAGTCTCGCTCTGTGACGGTGCTGAAGAACGAGAACCATGGGAACGTTGCTGTACTGCCTCTGGCTTCAGGGCTAAAGGTGTACGCAGAAGGTGTGAATCTTGGTGCGTTGTCGGGAGTGGGTGTCCCGGTCGCCACACCAGAAGAGGCCGACGTCGCTGTCATCCGAATCGAAGCGCCCTACGAGCCGCGGGACGATCTCTTCCTGGAAAGCTACTTCCACCAGGGGTCGCTGGAGATGCGGCCGGGCCTGGTCCACCGGCTTCAGACAATCGCGAAGTCGACGCCTTTGATCCTTGATGTCATCCTCGACCGGCCCGCGCTGCTCGATCCGATCATGGATGCCGTCTCCGGCTTGACGGTGACGTTCGGGGTGTCCGACGAAGCTCTGCTTGCTGCCCTCACGGGTCAGATCCCACCCATGGGCCGCCTCCCGGTTGAGATTCCGAGGTCGATGGAGGCTATTCGCCAGTCGGCGACGGATGCCCCTTCGAGCACACCCGACCCACTGTTTCCTCTCGGTTTCCATCTCGACATCGTCTGAACGCGCGTGCTCTTGACTGGAGAGCCCCGCCATGCGCCGCGGTGTCCAGTGACACACCATTCTTCATTCCGCTAGACAAGGACGACGATGACTCCCTCCTCCGACACGACTGCAATGCAACCGCCCGACGACGCGCCGTACCGGGACGCCTCGCGCGAAGTGGAAGAACGTGTGGCCGATTTGCTGAGCCGCATGACCATCAGCGAAAAGGCGGCGCAGCTCGTGTCGCCGTTCGGTTCCATGGTCGACACCCGAACTCCACCGGAGACGGGCTGGGGCGTCGTCACCGCCAGCTTGTGTTCGCTGCGGATGCCGCCGAGAGAGACTGCCCGACTCGCCAACAATCTTCAGCGCATGCACGTGGAGGACACGCGACTCGGTATCCCGGTCCTCTTCGCGGAGGAGGCGCTGGTCGGATTCAAGGTTCGGGACGCCACCATGTTCCCTGAGGCCATTGCCCAAGCCTCCACGTGGAATCCTGCTCTGATCGAGCGGATGGGTGCGGCCATCGGCGGACAGATGGTCACCGTCGGGGCACGTCAGGCACTGTCGCCCCTGGCCGACGTCGCGCAGGACCCCCGCTGGGGGCGAGTGAGCGAAACGTACGGCGAAGAGCCGTATCTCGTTGGCCAGATCGCGTCAGCTTTCGTTCGCGGAATCCAAGGTGCCGTGCCCGGTAAGCCGGTTGTCGCCACCCTGAAGCACTTCGTCGGTTATGGGGCGAGCGACGGCGGGCGCAACACCGAGACGGCAAACATCGGCGAGCGTGCGCTCCGGGAGGTATACGGTCGCCCGTTCGAGATGGCGATCCGTGAGGGCGGTGCGCGGTCCGTGATGCCTGCCTACAACGACCTCGACGGGGTCCCCGCATCGGGCTCTCCGGATCTGCTTACCGGGCTCCTCCGCCAGGAGTACGGCTTCAGCGGTCTCGTCATCTCCGACCTGGAGGCAGTGCCGCAACTTCACACGAAGCATGGAACCGCGGAGTCCATTCCCGCCGCTTACGCACAGGCTCTGAATGCCGGCATCGATGTAGATCTCGCCAACAGCAATTCGGCCGGCAGGATCAGGGAGGCGCTGGATCAGGGCCTGCTTCGCATGGAGAGCCTTGACCGTGCTGTCGCTACGGTGTTGCGAACGAAGTTCGAGCTTGGTCTCTTCGAGGACCCCTACGTGGACGTCGACGCCGTCCCCGTGTCACTCGACTCTGATGAGACGCGGGCGCTCGCACGGGATGTCGCGTCAGAGTCCGTCGTTCTGCTGCAGAACCGGCCGGTCGATGGCGCACCGATCTTGCCGCTGTCACCGAATCTGTCGTCGATTGCGGTCATTGGTCCGAACGCCCACCGGCCGCTCGGTCAGCTCGGACACTACAGCTATCACGTGCTTGACAGCATGACTGTCCAGTTCGCGGCCGCCAACGACCCGCAAGCGCGTGCAGCGGAATCGGAAGGTCTCGCCGGTGCGGGACCGGACGACGCAAAGTTGCTCGTGGACTCGGTTCCCATCGTGACGTTCCTCGAAGGCATCCGCGACCGCGTGGGCCCCGGTGTGGACGTCCGGTATGAACTGGGAAGTCTCATCGCGAGCAATGACCGGTCGTATTTTGACGCTGCCGTGCAGGCCGCGCGGTCGGCGGAAGTTGCGGTGGTCGTGGTCGGGGATCAGTCCGGCATCAACAGCCTCGGAACCGTTGGCGAGGGCCTCGACAGCGCCACCCTTTCCCTGCCGGGCGTTCAGCGGGAGCTTGTCGAAGCAATTGTCGCGACCGGGACCCCCACCGTCGTCGTCCTCAGCCATGGGCGCCCGTTCGCTCTTGATTGGCTGGCGCACCAAGCGCCAGCGATCCTCACAACCTGGTTTGGCGGTGAAGAAGCAGGCACTGCCACAGCCGCCGCACTGTTCGGCGACACCAACCCGTCGGGT
>Ga0307406_10001162_pt1 | contig 14729 bp, 11 predicted proteins | sample 322Cmetagenome_3_FD_203706 | JGI IMG/M metagenome (GOLD analysis project Ga0307406, IMG submission 203706) | Maize rhizosphere microbial communities from greenhouse at UC Davis, California, United States - 322HYB-C-2 | ecosystem: Host-associated > Plants > Roots > Rhizosphere > Soil | place... | reverse complement strand
TCGTGCTCTTCGTGACCTTCGCGCACTCGGCCGTCTACAACCTGCTCGGGATGATCGGCGCCGGGATCGTCCTCGTGGTCTTCACCCTCGCCACGCTCGCGATCGGCATCCCGATGCTCGCGCGGAACCGACCGCAGCCGTTCCGCTGGCGGCGTCTGCCGTGGTCGGCGCTCGGATACACCACCCTCGCGCTCGTCTCCGTCGCCTGGTCGCAGTGGCGCGGGCCGACCCTCCTCACCTGGGTGCTGCTCGCCGCCGTCACCGTCAACGGCCTGTTCATCGCGCACGTCCTGACCTGGCCCGAGATCGTCCGAGCGCTGTCATCCGCGTTCAAGTGGATCCTGGGACTCTCCCTGGCTCTCGAGCTCTGGGTCTCCCTCGTCGTCCACGGCCCGCTGCTGCCCAACTTCGCGACGCTGCCGGACGGCGAGCTCGACCCGCAGTGGTACTGGGTGCGCGACAACCTGTTCGACGGCGGTCGCATCCAGGGCATCGTCGGCAACGCCAACCTGCTGGCGATCATCTCGCTCTTCGCGATCATCACCTTCGGCGTGCTCTTCGCGGCACGCGCGCGCTGGCGCACCACGCTCGCGATGTGGGCGCTGCTGGCCGCCTATTTCCTCTTCCGCACGTCGTCCGCCACCGCGCTCGTCTGCGCCGCGGCCGCCGCCGTCGTCCTCGCGGTCGCGCTGCTCATGCGCCGCGCGAGCACTCCCGGAGCGCGCACCCGCATCTACGTGATCGCGATCGGCGGCACCGCCCTGGGCGTGGCGGCGGTGTGGCTGGTCCGTGCGCCCCTGCTCGCGCTGCTCGGCCGCAGCTCCGACCTCACGGGGCGCTCCGACCTGATCTGGTCCAAGGTGCTCGAGCGCGCCGGAGAGCATCCGCTCTTCGGCAACGGCTTCTCGAGTCCCTGGATCCCGACGGACCCCGCGTTCGACGGCTGGATCATCGACCACGGGATCACCGTCTTCCACGCGCACAACATGTGGCTCGACGTGCTGCTCCAGCTCGGCGTCCTCGGCGTCGTCCTCATGGCGCTGGCCTACGTGAGCCTGCTCTGGCGCTCCTGGTTCTTCGCCGTCGATCGCCCGCGCTGGGACCTCGAGGCCGCGCGTCCGTTCTCCCCGCTCACCCTGCTCCCGAGCCTCTTCACGATCGTCCTCCTCGTTCAGGGGCTCTCCGAGTCCACGCCGATCATGCTCTGGGGCTGGATGCTGCTGGTGCTGCTCTCGTTCAAGCTCAAGTCGGTCCCCCTGGTGGGCGTCGGCGAACGCGATCTCCTCTTCGAACGCGGCGCGCGCCAGCGGCGGGTGCCGTGACGCCGATGCGCCCGATCGTGCGCCTTCTCGGGTCCGTCGAGATGGCGAGGGCGTTCACGCTCGCCGCTCTGACGGCGGTCTTCGGATCGTTCGCGATCGGACAGATGACGTCGCCGGTCACTCTGGCCGCCGTCATCACGGCTCTCTGCCTTCTCGGCGGGGCGATCCTCTGGGTCCGCCGCGAGGAGCTGTCGCCGCTGCGCATCGCGCCCTCCTCGCTCTTCGCGTTCCTCTGCTGGGCGCTGGTGAGCCTGGTCTGGACGACCGACCGCTCCGACACGGTGTTCGGCTGGCTGTCCCTGTTCGGATTCGCCTTCCTGGCGATCACCGTCGGTCACATCCGCGACACGCTGCAGACCGTCCGCGCGATCGGCGACACGCTGCGCGCGCTGCTGGCCATCTCGCTCGGCATCGAGATCCTGTCCGGGATCCTGCTCGACGTCCCGTTCGCGTTCCTCGGAATCCAGGGGAATCTCGCCGCGGGCGGCCCGATCCAGGGTCTCTTCGGCAGCCGCAACATGCTCGGGTTCATCGCGGTCATCGCGCTGATCACGTTCGTGATCGAGTGGCGCACGCAGTCGGTCAACCCGCCGCTCGCCGTGACGTCCGTCGCACTGGCCGGATCCCTGGCCTTCCTCTCGTCCTCCCCGACCGTGCTGGTGCTCGCCGTCGCCGTCGGCATCGTGACGGTCGCGCTGACGATCGTGCGACACGCGTCGCCGGAACGACGCAATCTCGTGCAGTGGATGCTGGGCATCCTAGTCACTCTCGCGCTCGTCGTGGCGTTCGCGCTGCGCCATCAGATCATCGCGCTCCTCGACGCCGGCTCCGACTTCTCGATCCGCGCCTCGCTCTGGAACACGATCCTCGACTTCGTCGCCGTCAAGCCGATCCAGGGCTGGGGCTGGTTCGGGGATTGGGCGCGGGGGGAGTACCCGTTCACGTACATCAACTTCCAACTGGACGACCGTCATCAGAGCGCGCTGAACGGGTTCTTCGACGTGCTCCTGCAACTGGGAGCCGTCGGTCTCGTGCTCTTCCTGCTGCTCGGCGGGGTGGCGCTGGTGCGCTCCTGGCTGGTCGCCAGCGTGCGCCGGTCCGTCGTCTACGCGTGGACGCCGATCACCCTGGTCACACTCGCGGTCGACTCGATGTTCGAGAGCTTCACGATCGTCGGCGCCGGGTGGTTCATGCTCGTGCTCTGCGCCCTGCGCGCCGGTCAGTCCCGGTCATGGCGCGAGAACATCGACGCCGCGCACACGAGCTCGATCCCGACGCTCCGCCCGCAGGCGTGACGCGGGCGGAGTGAGACCGGCTCAGCGCAGAGCGCCGAGCTTCTCGGCCCAGGCGATGGCGTCGCGCACGCCGTCATCGACGGAGCGCTCCGCATGCCAGTCGAGGACCTTCTCGGCACGATCGACGATCGCGAAGGCGCCGGCCTGATCGCCGGGGCGGCGCCCCGTCTCGACGATGGCAAGAGGTTCGCCGGTCACCCGTTCGAAGGCGGCGACCAGCTCGCGCACCGTGACGCCGTCGCCGGTGCCGAGATTGATGACCTGATAGGGCTCTTCCGCCGTGGCGACCTCGTCGAACCTCTGCACCGCCGCGACGTGCGCGAGCGCGAGGTCCCAGACGTGGATGTAGTCCCGCAGACCGGAGCCGTCGCGCGTCGCCCAGTCGGTGCCGGTGATGGTGAACGGCTCGCCGGCGGCATGCGCCTGCATGATCTTGCCCAGCGCATGCGAGGGCGCGGGATTCTGCTGCCCGGTGCGCAGCTGCGGGTCGGCGCCGATCGGGTTGAAGTAGCGGAGCGCGATCGCACGGAAGTCGCCGGCGGCGGCCGCGTCGTGCAGGATCTGCTCGACCATCGCCTTCGTCGTCGCGTACGGGCTGGACGGCGCGAGCACACCGTTCTCGTCGACGCCCTCGCCGCTCTCGCCCGCGTAGACGGAGGCGGAGGAGCTGAAGACGATGCGCGCGATGCCCGCGTCGCGAAGGCGCTGGAGCAGGAGCACCGTCTTGCCGACGTTGGAGTCGTAGTAGCCGAGCGGATCGGCGACCGACTCCGGGACGACGGCACGGGCCGCGCAGTGCACGACCGCGTCGATGTCGGGATGATCGGAGAGCAGCTGATCGAGCAGCGCCGCATCCGCGATATCGCCGACGTAGAGGTTGCGGCCGTCGCCGAAGGCGCGGAGGCCCTTGGAGAGATCGTCGAGGATGACGACCTCGTTGCCGGCCTCGATGCATGCCGTCGCGACAGTGGACCCGATGTAGCCGGCGCCGCCGGTGATCAATACCTTCATCGCGCTCAGTCTAACCAGCAGCACGGTCGGCGTGCGGCGCGGACTCTCCGCAGATCCGAAGGCGACGGACGGTAGGCTACTCACTGCTCATCGAGTCGCGCGCTGTCCCGCCACAGCGGTCTGCGGCACCAACATCGGAGAACTACCCAGTGGCCCACGTCCTTCAGAACGTCGTCTTCCCACTTGATCGCGACCCCGATCTGCTTCCCCTCTACGCCGACCCCGAGACCTGGTCGGTCATCGAGAACGAGCCCGTGCGCGTGTCGAACCGGGCGCACCTCGGCAACATCCTCGGCCGCCACCGTGCGCGCATCGTCGCCGGGCGGCGCGTGTCGCTCGGCACGTACTTCAACGCCTTCCCCGCGTCCTATTGGCAGCACTGGACCAGCGTCAGAGAGGTCCGGCTCACCGTCCGCACGACGGGACCAGCGACGATCCTCGTCTATCGCTCCAACGGCTCCGGCATCCGCCAGCGGGTCGCGACCCGCGAGGTGACCGGAGAGGCGACGACGACCTTCGATCTCGAGCTCACGCAATACAGCGACGGCGGGTGGATCTGGTTCGACATCGTCGCCGACGAGAAGCCGGCCGTGCTCGAAGGCGCGGAGTGGACGACCGAGCAGGAGCCCGCGCGCTCGGGCAAGGCGTCGCTCGGCATCACCACGTACAACAAGCCGGACTACTGCGTCGAGACGCTGCGCGCCCTCGCAGCCTCCCCGGACGCCCTGGAGTTCGTCGACCGCGTCTTGCTGGTCGACCAGGGCTCGCAGCTCGTCTCCGAGCAGGACGGCTTCGACGACGTCGCCGAGAGCCTCGGTGAGACGCTGCAGGTCATCCGCCAGGAGAACCTCGGCGGCTCCGGCGGATTCGCCCGTGCCATGCACGAGACGCTGCAGCGCCCGGAGAGCGACTTCGTGCAGCTGCTCGACGACGACGTGCGCCTCGAGCCCGAGTCGCTGCGCCGCTCGATCGTGTTCGGTCAGTATGCGACCACTCCGGTACTCGTCGGCGGGCACATGTTCGACCTGCTCGACCGTCCCAAGCTCCACGGCTGGGCCGAGGTGGTCGACGAAGACCCGTTCATGTGGCGCAACCTGTACCAGGAGAAGATGCCGCACGACTTCGGCGTGTCGAACCTGCGCCAGTCGACGCTTCTCCACATCCGGATGGACGCCGACTACAACGGCTGGTGGATGTGCCTGATCCCCCTCGACGTGATCCGCGAGGTGGGCCTGGCCCTCCCCGCCTTCATCAAGTGGGACGACGCCGAATTCTGCCTGCGTGCCGGCGAGGCCGGGTTCCCGACGGTGTCGATGCCGGGCGTCGCGCTCTGGCACGTCTCCTGGGTCAACAAGGACGACACGATCGACTGGCAGGCGTACTTCCACGCCCGCAACCGGATCGTCGCGGGACTCCTGCATTCCGGCGCCCCTCGAGGAGGGGCGCTCCTGAAGCACAGCAGGCGCGTCGACCTCAAACACCTGATGATGATGCAGTACTACCCCGTGGCTCTGCGGGCCCGCGCGCTGCGGGACATCCTGTCCGGGCCCGACCACATGCGAGGCAACCTGGCCACGGCCATGCCCGCCGCTCGCGCGCTCGCCGCCGAGTTCCCGGAGACGGTCGTGCACCGCGATCCGGCCAGGGTCCTGCACTCTCGCCGCGGCCGCCGCGTGTTCCAGCAGCTGTCGAACAACGATCTGGACAACCCGAAGGGGATCCGGTTGCGCGTGTTCACGATGCGCACGCTGGTCTCCCACTGGCTCCACCAGCCTCACCCTGCGAACCTGACGCAGCCCGAGGTCGAGTTCGGCAAGGAAGACGCCCGGTGGTGGCGTGTCCCGTCGTTCGACAGCGCCCTCGTGAGCGCGGCGGACGGATCCGGAAAGAACATCTACACGCGCGACCGCGGACAGTACCGCCGCATGCTGCGCGAGAGCTTCCGGCTGCACGCCGAGCTCCGTCGCCGGTGGCCCCAGTTGCAGAAACAGTATCGCGAGGCTCTCCCCGAGCTCGTCTCGCCCCAGTCCTGGCAGCAGATCTTCGAGGAGAAGGCATGACCGCGGCGCCCGCTGCATTCGACCCCAAGGCCGCGACGATCGTGATCGTCACCTTCAACCGTTCTCACCTCCTCTCGGGCCTGCTCACGAGCATCACCGCGATGGACCCGAAGCCCGGACATGTCGTGATCATCGACAACGCGTCCGCCGACGACACCACCGCCGTCGTGGAGTCCTTCCGCGAGGGGATCGGCACCGAGATCGTCTACCGTCGCCTGGAGACCAACACCGGCGGATCCGGTGGCTTCAGCGAGGGCATGCGCACGGCGTACGAGCTCGGATCCGAATGGATCTGGATGATGGACGACGACGTCGAGGTCCTGACCGACGGCCTCGCCAAGATGGGCAAGTGGGCGCCGCGGTTCAAGAGCATCCAGGGCCGCCGCATCGACTACGACGGCAGCGAGTTCTACTGGCAGTACCGCATCGCGGAGCGCATGGGGATCCCGATCCCGTTCGCGCCGTCCGGATTCGACGCGTCCGGCTACAAGGAGATGAACAGCGGATGCTTCGAGGGCATGTTCATCCACCGCTCGATCGTCACGCAGATCGGCCTCCCCGACCCGAGGTTCTTCATCTACTGGGACGACCAGATGTACGGGTGGCTCGCCTCGCGCCGGACCACCGCCGTCATCGTGGACGAGTTCGTGCTGCGACGCACCCGTGAGATCAAGCAGTGGGACATGGGCATCCGTCACATGAACGCGTCCAGCAACGCCTACCGGTACTACATCATGCGCAACCGCGGGTTCATCAAGCAGTACTACCGTGTGCACGGCGTCTACAACCCGGTCCTGTTCGGTCTGGGAACCGCCGCGACCTTCGCCAAGGAGCTGATCCGTCTCGTCTTCGTCGAGCGGACGGTGCGCGGCACGAGCAACCTCTTCCGCGGCATCCGTGACGGCGGCAAGGCCGGTCGCGACCGCACCTGGCAGCCCATGGAACCCCTGGAGGCATGATGACGGACGAGCAGCAGCCGGAACTGCGGTGGGCCCCTCTCCCCGCGCCCCCGAAGCGCACCGGCCGGATCTGGCTGATCGTCGGCCTCTCGGTCGCCGCTCTCGCGATCGTGGGCGTGCTGCTGTTCCTGTTCCTTCCGCGGGGTGATGGCCCCGCGCCCGGTGCGAGCCCGTCAGCCACGCCGTCGGCCTCACCGAGCGCGACGCCGACGCCTTCGCCTTCGCCTTCCGCCACGCCCGCGCCGTCGCAGACGCCGATCGTGGATCCTCCGCCGGCGAGCGACCCGACGGTCGAGGTCTTCCGCGGACAGGTGAGCGGTTGGCTCAACGACGCCCCTCGCGGGCTCGACATCATCACCGGAGCCAACGGCCCCGACGCGCTTCCGGTCGTCGAGACGCTGCAGCAGGACGTGCAGCGCCTGTCGGACGCACAGCCGCCCGCCTCGATCGCCGACGGATGGTGTGACGGGCTCTCGGTGTACTCGCAGCGGCTGACGGACCTCCAGTCCGCGCTGACGGTCGGCGCCGCTCCGGCCGAGACGATCGATGCCGCCCGCGCGGCCGTGCAGGACCTGCGCGCCCTCGTCGGACTCTGAGCCCGGGCGCCGCCGGTCAGGAGTTGTAGTCGGCGTTGTACCGCGCCAGCACGTCGGCGATCGGCGCATCGAGCACGAGCTCGCCCTTGTCGAGGTAGAGTCCCCGAGTGCAGAAACGGCGGAGGTCGCGCTCGTTGTGGCTCACGAAGAAGAGCGTGCGCCCCTCGGCGAGCAGCTCGTCGATGCGCGTGTAGCACTTCTCGCGGAAGGCCTTGTCGCCCACCGCGAGCACCTCGTCGACCAGGAGGATCGGCTCGTCGAGCTGCGAGACCACCGAGAACGCCAGGCGCACCTTCATGCCGTTGGAGAGGTGCTTGTAGGGAGTCTCCTCGAACCCGGCCAGCTCGGCGAAGGCGATGATGCCGTCGTACCGGCGGGAGACCTCCTCACGCGACATCCCGTGCAGTCCTGCCGTGAGCCGCACGTTCTCGCGCACGGTGAGGTCGCCGACGAAGCCGCCGGTGATCTCGATCAGCGGAGCGACTCCCCCGTTGACCGTGACCGTTCCCGTGTCGGGCAGGAGGACCTTGGCGACGAGACGGAGGAGCGTCGACTTGCCCTGGCCGTTGCGCCCGACCACGCCGATCGACTCGCCCGGCTGCACGGTGAACGACACGTCGCGCAGGGCCCAGAACTCCCCGGGACGCGAGCGCCGCGACGCGCCGGAGAAGAGATCCTTGAAACTGCGCCGTCCTCGACGGTTCCGCCGGAAGTGGACGCCGAGACCCTGGACTTCGATGGCCGCGGACATCACAGCTCCTTCAGCACGGGGCGCTCGAGGCTCCGGAACGTCCAGATGCCCAGGGCGAGGATGACGATGCACATGACGGCACTGATCACGACGGGAGTCGTCTGCCACAGCTCCGGGAAGAACCCGACCCGGTAGAGGGTGAAGATGCCCGCCAGCGGATTGAAGGCGCCGATGGTGTCGAACGGTGCCGGCAGGTCCTGGAAGCTGTAGATCACGGGCGAGGCGTAGAAGAGCGCGCGCAGGATCAGCGCCGTCGTGCGCTCGAGGTCGGCGTAGAGCACGCAGAGCGGCGCGACAAGCAGGCCGAGGCCGACGAGCAGCGTGACCTGCATGAGCATCGCGACGGGGAACCACAGCAGCATCCAGTTGACGGTCGCCCCGCTGAACACCGCGAACAGCACGAGCACCGGAATCGAGAAGAGGAACTCGATCCCCTTGCTCAGCACGATGCGGTTCACCCAGATGGACCGCGGGATGGCCGTCGACCGCACCAGGCGCGAGTCCTTCTTGAACGCCCTCGTGAAGTCGGACACCGAGGTGTTGAACCACACCCAGGGCAGGAGCGCCACGATGAGGAACACGATGTAGGGATCCTCACCGACGGTGCGGTGGAAGACCTGAGTGAAGACGAACCAGTAGATCGCGCTCATCACGAGCGGATCGAGGACGGACCAGAGGTAGCCGAGGGAGCTCGTCGCATACCGGACCTTGAGGTCGCGGGCCGACAGCAGCCACAACGAATGCAGATAGCGCCGGGGCGTCCCGGGCGCCCCGACAGCAGCGTGACTCACGATGTCGAGTCTAGGAGAGAGTGTTGTTCCAGAGCGACAGCGCCGAGCCGATGGCCATGTGCATGTCGAGGTACTGGTACGTGCCGAGGCGTCCGCCGAAGTGCACGTCCTGCTCTCCCTTGGCCAGTTCGCGGTACGCCAGCAGGCCTTCCCGGTCGGTCGGCGTGTTCACCGGGTAGTACGGCTCGTCCTCGCGGTTCGCGAAGCGCGAGAACTCGCGCATGATGACCGTCTTGTCCTGCGCGAAGACGTCTTTCCGCTCCGGGTGGAAGTGCTTGAACTCGTGGATGCGCGTGTAGGGCACATCCATGTCGGGGTAGTTCATGACCGGCGTGCCCTGGAAGTCGCCGACGTTCAGCACCTCCTGCTCGAAGTCGAGCGTGCGCCAGCTGAGCGCGCCCTCCGCGTAGTCGAAGTAGCGATCGACGGGCCCCGTGTAGACGACGGGCACCTGACCGACCGTCGCCTTCTTGCTCAGGGGCTGCGAGTCGTCGAAGTAGTCGACGTTCAGCTTCACCTCGATGTTCGGGTGATCCGCCATCCGCTCGATCCACGCGGTGTAGCCGTCGGTCGGCAGCCCCTCCCAGGTGTCGTTGAAGTAGCGGTTGTCGTAGGTGTAGCGCACCGGGAGGCGGCTGATGATGTCACCGGAGAGCTTGTGCGGATCGGTCTGCCACTGCTTTGCGGTGTAGTCCCGGAAGAACGCCTCGAAAAGCGGGCGTCCGACGAGCGCGATGCCCTTCTCCTCGAAGTTCGCCGCCGTCTTGGCGTCGAACTCCCCCGCCTGCTCCTTGACCAGCGCGCGTGCCTGGTCGGGGGTGTACGCGGACTGGAAGAACTGGTTGATCGTGCCGAGGTTCACCGGCATCGGGAACACGGTTCCCTTGTGCGTCGTGTACACCCGGTGCACGTAGTTGGTGAAGGTCGTGAAGCGGTTCACGTACTCCCACACCGTCGGGTTCGAGGTGTGGAAGAGGTGCGCACCGTAGCGGTGGACCTCGATCCCGGTCTCGGACTCCGCCTCGCTGTAGGCGTTGCCGCCGATGTGGTGACGACGATCGATGACGGTGACTTTGCGGCCCGCTTCTGCTGCGCGCTCCGCGATGGTGAGGCCGAAGAAGCCCGACCCGACGACGAGAAGATCCATACCTGCAATCGTATCGGCGCGTAGCTGGGAGCTCAGTCGCGGTCGATCGGACCGATGACGTCGGCCAGCATCGGAGCGAACCGACGGACGTAGTCGAGGTTCAGATGGTCGGCGTCGTAGAACACGGCCGTGCCCCCGATCGCGGCGTAGCAGCGCGCCTCGTCGCAGAAGTAGGGTCCGGCGTCGAAGGAACGGATCGACGGATCGGCGTCCGCGGATGCCGCCAGCAAGTACGGATCGGCCGGTTGCGCCTCGGCGATCGGCACCGCACACGCCAGCGGGTTGCGCGCGTTGACGAGAAGACAGTCGGGCGAGCGCACCTCGCCGTTGAACGGCACGCCGCCGAGGGCGACCACTGTCACACCGGCATCCGCCCAGGCGCGCCACGTGCGCTGCAGACCGTCCGCGAACTGGTCGATCTGCGGGCGGTCGGAGCCGTCGTCCACGAGCTGCACGCGGCCCGCCGAAGACGTGAGCACGACGTCGGGTGCAGCCTCGACCACCGCGGCCTGCACGGCGGACGACCATGTTTCGCACCGCTCCTGCTCCGCGGCGGTCGCGGGCTCGCGGAAGCCGATGAACGGCGCATCGATGACCGGACACCCTCCCCCGAACGACGTCGTGACGATCCATCCCTCCGTGCGGGCGAGGTCGAACACCGCGCCCTGCCACTGCTGCGCGTGCGAATCGCCGACAAGCCAGACTGTCGGCGCATCCGCGGCGCCCGCACTGAAATCGCACACCACCGTCGCCGTGGTGTCCCCGAAGGGGAGCAGCGCGGGATCGGCTCGGCACTCGTCGGGCACGGCGAAGTAGGCGTTCCCCGGGCCCATGACCACATCCGTCGCAGGCCCGAACCTGTCAGGACACGCCGCGCCCGGATCCATCGCCTGCGGTCCGACGCACTCTTCGATGGTCACGCTCACGGGCGGAACGTCCGCCGCCGAGACTGCGCGGCCGGCGAGCACCAGCCCGCCGCCCACGAGCGCTATGGCGACGACCGCACCCAGCATCGCGAGGAGGGTGCGCCGCGGCGAGGCTGCGAGGAACTTCCATCGCTGGCCGGGGCGCTCCACGAAGCGGGCCGTCGCCCAGGCGAGCAGCAGCGAGAGCGCCAGGATGCCGAGCTTCATGACGGTCGACGGAGCCGCTCCGACGAGGAACGGCACGAGCACGATCAGCGGCCAGTGCCAGAGGTAGAGCGAATAGGAGACGTCGCCGATCCACTGCACCGGCCTGGTGCCGGTCACCGTGGTGTGCCAGAGGCGCTCGCGTCCGGTGCCGGCGAGGATCACCGCGGCCGTGCCGAGCACGGGCAGCAGCGCAACGTATCCGGGGAACGGCGTCGCGGGGCCGAAGAACACGGCGGCGAGCACGATCATCACGAGTCCCGCGAGCGCGAGCACATCGGCCCCCACGCGTGGGAGACGGCGCGTCGCGGTCAGCGCCAGCAGTCCCCCGACGCCGAACTCCCAGGCGCGCGTGTAGGTCGCGAAGTACGCCTGACTCGGGATCAGGATCGTGGCGATCACGCTCGCCGCGAGCGAGGACACGACGAGGACGGCCAGGACCACGACGGCCACGACACGAGGACGTGCCGACCGCTTGACGGTCCACCACGACGCGGCCAGCAGGAGCAGCGGCCAGAGCAGATAGAACTGCTCTTCTACCGACAGGGACCAGTAGTGCTGGGCGACGGTCGCCTGGTCGTTGAGCGCCGAGTAGTTCACCGACATGGCGCTCAGGAACCAGTTCTCGACGTAGCCGGCGCTCGCGGCGATCTCGGCGCCGGCCCGGGGCCAGCGGGGGTACGGCAGGAGCAGCAGCGTGCCGATCGCGCTGACGATCAGCACTAGGAGCGCGGCGGGAAGGAGCCGGCGCACGCGGCGCGCGTAGAACGCAGCGAGCGCGATGCGGCCCGTGGCCGTCATCTCGCGAGTGAGATGACTCGTGATCAGGAACCCCGAGATGACGAAGAACACGTCGACGCCGACGTAGCCTCCGGTCAGGCGGTTCGGCCAGAGATGGTTGAGCACCACCGCCGCGATGGCGATCGCACGGAGCGCCTGGATGTCCGCACGGAACGCGGCACGCCGAGGCGGGGCGGGCCGTGCGCGGTTCAGGTCGTGGCCCCTGCGGTGGCCATCAGCTCGACAGCGGTCCCGACGACGATGCGCGGAGTACCCGCCCAGCGTGCGGCATCCGTCGCGGCTCGACCGTCGACGAGCAGCTTGATGCCGGGAAGTTGCGCGGGCTCGAGCTCGCGATAGGCTGCATGGTCGGTCTGCAGGATCGCGATGTCGATGTCGTCGCCCAGGGCGTACGGCTCGAATCCGAGGCGACGCAGCTCGTCGTCGGTGTACATCGGATCGTGCACCTGGACCACGGCCCCGCGCGACTCGAGGGCCGCCACCGTCGGGAACACACCGGAGAACGCCGTCTCCTTCACGCCGCCGCGGTAGCTGGCGCCGAGGACGACCGCCCGCAGTCCGGAGAGCGAGCCGAGGATGCCCTCCGCCTGGGCGACCAGACGCTCCGGCATGGACTCGTTGACGCGACGCGCGGTCCGCACGATGTCGGCGCCCGGATCCGTCGAGAGGTAGAGCTTCGGGTACACCGGGATGCAGTGACCGCCGACGGCGATACCCGGGCGGTGGATGTGGCTGAAGACCTGCGAGTTGCACGCCTCGATCACCTGGTAGACGTCGATCCCGTTCGCTCCGGCGAACAGGGCGAACTCGTTCGCGAGTCCGATGTTCACGTCGCGATAGGTGGTCTCGGCGAGCTTGGCCATCTCCGCGGCCTCCGCGCTGCCCAGGTCCCAGACGCCGTTCGCCCGCGACAGGTCCGGACGCTCGTCGAACTCGAGGACGGCCTCGTAGAAGTCGACGGCGCGACGCCCGCCCTCGTCTGAGAGCGCGCCGACCAGCTTCGGGTACTTGCGCAGGTCGGCGAAGATGCGGCCGGAGTAGACGCGCTCCGGCGAGAAGACGACGTGGAAGTCCTCGCCCTCGGTGAGCCCGGAGATCTCCTCGAGCATCGGCTTCCAGCGTCCGCGGGTGATGCCGACGGGGAGCGTCGTCTCGTAGGAGACCAGCGTGCCGGGGCGGAGGTGCTCCGCGAGCGACCTCGTCGCCTGGTCCATCCAGCCGAACTCGGGCTCCGCGGTCTCCTCGTTGACGAAGAGGGGAACCACGACGACGACGGCCTCCGCCGACGGGATCGCCTCGGCATAGTCGGTCGTGGCGCGCAGGCGTCCGGCTGCGAGAGCCGCGGTGAGCTTCTCCTGCAGCTGTGCTTCACCGGGGAACGGCTCGACCCCGCTGTTGACGGCGTCGACGAGCGCCGGGTTCACATCGACGCCGATCACCTCGTGTCCACGATCGGCGAACTGCAGAGCGAGGGGGAGGCCGATCTTTCCGAGGGCCACGACGGCGATACGCATGAGCGATATTCTATTGCGCGGATCGAGGGCGGCCTCGCGCTCTGCTCCCCTCTCGCTCCGCCGCGCGGACTGTTCACGGAAGATGCGCGGAGTGTGCGGACCCTCCGGTCAGCGGCGCTGCTCGGAGAGGACGGAGATGACGCGAGCGGCCGCATGTCCGTCACCGTACGGCGCCTGGTCCGTGTCGGACGGCCTCGCGCGCGTCACGCCTGCGGCGATCTCCTGCGCGGTGTTCGCGAGCACGTTCCAGCCGAGCTGCACCGTCTCGACCCATTCGGTCTCGGTGCGCACCGTCGTGCAGGGAACCCGGAGGAAGAATGCCTCCTTCTGCAGACCGCCGGAGTCGGTGACCACCCCGGCGCTCGAGACGGCGGCGGCGATGAGGTCGGCGTACGCGAGCGGCGCGTGCGAGATGAGCGATCCCTGCGTGAGCGGGATGCCGTGAGCGGCGGCCTTCGCGACGACGCGCGGATGCGCCAGCAGGACCACGGGCTTGTCGAGGCCGGCGAGACCGGCGGCGATCTCGGCCAGACGTGCGGGGTCGTCGGTGTTCTCGGCGCGATGGATGGTCGCGACGTAGTACCCGCCCGCCTCGAGGCCGAGCTCCTCGATCAGCGCGGACGGAGCCCCCGCCACCTGATCCCGGACCTCGAACAGCACATCGGTCATGACGTCGCCGACGAGCACGGTGCGCTCGGCCAGCCCCTCGTGCGCGAGATGTCCCACCGCGACCTCGGTGGGAGCCAGCAGCAGATCCGCCGCATGGTCGGTCAGCACCCGGTTGTGCTCCTCGGGCATCCGACGGTTGAAACTCCGCAGACCCGCCTCGAGGTGGGCGACCGGGATGTGCATCTTCACGGCGCTCAGCGCCGCGGCGACGGTGGAGTTGGTGTCGCCGTAGACGAGCACCCAGTCCGGCCGGTGCTCGTCGAACACGGCGTCGAGGGCCGCCAGCATCGATCCCGTCTGCACGCCGTGCGATCCGCTTCCGACGCCGAGGTGCACGTCGGGCGCTGCGATCCCCAGGTCTTCGAAGAACACGTCGGAGAGCATCGGGTCGTAGTGCTGACCGGTGTGCACGATGACGTGCTCCACGCCCGCGGCGAGCGCAGCCTTGTGGATCGGGGCGAGCTTGACGAACTGCGGGCGGGCGCCGACGACGCTGATGATCTTCACGTCAAGTCAGCCTAGACCGGCACTGCCCGCCGTCACGGCAGCAGACGTCCGAGGACCCCGGCCCATTGCGCGGCGTGCCCGTCACCGGAGAGTTCTGCCGCCACCCGATCGGAAGCGCTCTTCCCGGCACGCACCGTGGCCGGATCGAGGGAATCCAGAGCGCGGACGAGTGCATA
>Ga0307406_10001160_pt1 | contig 14740 bp, 13 predicted proteins | sample 322Cmetagenome_3_FD_203706 | JGI IMG/M metagenome (GOLD analysis project Ga0307406, IMG submission 203706) | Maize rhizosphere microbial communities from greenhouse at UC Davis, California, United States - 322HYB-C-2 | ecosystem: Host-associated > Plants > Roots > Rhizosphere > Soil | place... | reverse complement strand
TCGAACCACGGCACGATCTCGGCGGTGGCGGCGAAGGTGAACGATGGCACGAAGACCGCGTCCCCACGCCCGATCCCCCAGGCCATCAGCGGCAGGGCCAGGGCGTCGGTGCCGTTGGCGCAGCCCAGGGCGTGCTTCGCCTGACCGAAGGCGGCCAGGTCGGCCTCGAACTGGCGCACCTGCGGACCCATCACCCAGGCGCCGCCGACGACGGCCTCCTGGACCGCGGCCTCGATCTTTCCGGCCAGACGCAGGCGCTGGGCCTGGAGGTCGATGAAGGGGATGGTCATGGCGGGAATTCTCCGGTCGCGGACGCGCGGGCGGGGGCGGCGCGGATTCAACGCGCCGTTCAGGGTGGGCGCTCCCTAACAAATCTGACGAGTTTGCGCCAAACGGGATGGAGTCACTTCGGGTGAGGGATTGCAACGAACCGCGCGGGCGCCTATCCCCGTCGCCATGTCGACCGGCCATCCTGCTGTGTTTCTCGACCGCGACGGCGTGCTGATCGAGGACACAGGCTACCCCCATCTCGAATCCCAGCTGCGCATCATGCCCGGCGCGGCCGAAGCGGTGCGGCGGCTCAATCGCCTGGGCTATCTCTGCGTCGTCGTCACCAACCAGTCGGGCGTGGCGCGAGGCCTGTTCACCGAGCAGCAGATGCACGCCTTCAACGACCTGATCGTGCGGCGGCTGGCGCTGGGCGGCGGACGCATCGGCGCGGTCTACGCCTGCCCCTACCATTCCGAGGGCCGGGTCGAGGCCTACATCCACCCGGACCATCCGGATCGGAAGCCCAACCCCGGGATGATCCTGCGCGCCATCGCCGAGCATCACATCGATCCCGCGCGCAGCTTCATGATAGGCGACCAGCCGACCGACATGGAGGCGGCCAGACGCGCGGGCATCCCCGGCTTCCGCTTCGAGGGCGGCAATCTGGATGATTTCGTGCGCGAGCTCCTGGGCCACTGAAGCGCCGGTGACGGGATCGTCAGGGTTCGACCGGTGGGATTTCGCGCGGCGATGAAATACGATCGGGTCTCTACCCTGGAGACCGCATGAGCCAGCCCTATGTCGACCGTCGCTGGAACAGCGCCGATGACCTCAGCCTCTACGCCCGCGACTACGCCCCCTCGGGCGGTCAGGCCAAGCTGCCGGTCATCGCCATTCATGGGCTGACCCGCAATTCGAAGGATTTCGAGGTCATCGCCCCGCTGATCGCCCAGAGCGGCCGCCGGGTGCTGGCCATCGACGTGCGCGGCCGGGGCCTGTCGGACGAAGCCCGCGATCCCATGACCTATCAGCCCGCGACCTATGCGCAGGACGTGCTGGCCCTGATGCGGCAGACGGGGATCGAGCGGGCGGTCTTCCTGGGCACCTCCATGGGCGGGCTGATCACCATGGCCCTGGCGGCCATCCGGTCCAAAGTCATCGCCGCGGCCATCATCAACGACATCGGCCCCGAGGTGGCGAAGGAGGGGCTGATGCGCATCGCCGCCTATTCCGGCCAGCCCGTCGACACCCCGACCTGGGCCGACGCCGCCGCCTATGCGAAGCGGATCAACGCCGTCGCCTTCCCGCACTATACGGACGCCGACTGGGATGCCTTCGCCCGCCGCATCTTCCGCGAGGGGACGGAGGGATCGCCGGTGCTGAACTATGACCCGGACATCTCCGTCCCGATCAAGGCGGCGGGGGCCAAGGCGCTGGTTCCCAACCTGTGGCCCATGTTCGGCCGCCTGACCCGGGGCCGGCAGGTGCTGCTGGTGCGCGGCCAGACCTCTGACCTGCTCAGCGAAAGCATCGCCGCCAAGATGCGCAAGCGTGCGCCCAAGATGGATTTCGTCGAGGTCCCGGGCGTCGGCCATGCGCCGATGCTGGACGAGCCCGAGGCCAAGGCGGCGATCTTCCCGTTCCTGGGCGAGCTGCCCTAGGCGGCCTCAGCCGGGAACGTTCGTCTCCAGCTCATCCAGCCACACCTTCGCCGTCGCATCCGACGGCGCGCGCCAGTCGCCACGAGGGCTGAGCGAGCCGCCGGTGACGACCTTGGGGCCGTTCGGCACGGCCGAGCGCTTGAACTGGCTGGTCTGGAAGAAGCGGTGCAGGAATTTGCGCAGCCACGCCTTGATGGTCGGCAGGTCATATTCGACCTTTTCGTCCTGGGGCGTCCCTTCGGGCCAGTGGCCGGTGGACGCGTCCTTCCAGGCCTGATGGGTCAGGAAGGCGACCTTGGACGGGCTCAGGCCGAAGCGGGTGATGTAGAACAGGAAGAAGTCGTTCAGGGCGTAGGGGCCGACGGTCCCTTCCGTGGACTGGATCTTCCCGTCCGTCGCCGGAACCAGTTCGGGCGAGATCTCGGTGTCGAGGATGGCGTGGAGAACCCGCGCCGTCTCGCCCTCATGCTCCTTCGCCGCCACCCAGCGGATCAGGTGCCGGATGAGGGTCTTCGCCACGCCGCCGTTGACGTTGTAGTGGCTCATGTGGTCGCCGACGCCGTAGGTGGCCCAGCCCAGCGCCAGTTCCGACAGGTCGCCGGTGCCCAGCACCAGCCCGCGGTTCTGGTTGGCCAGCCGGAACAGATAGTCGGTCCTGAGGCCCGCCTGCACATTCTCGAAGGTGATGTCGTAGACCGCCTCGCCGTTTGCATAGGGATGGCCGATGTCGGCCAGCATCCGCTCGGCGGTGGGGCGGATGTCGATCTCCTCGGCCGTGACGCCCAGCGCGGTCATCAGGGCCCAGGCGTTGGACTTCGTCCCCTCCGAGGTGGCGAAGCCGGGCATGGTGTAGGCGAGGACGCCGGTGCGCGGCAGGCCCAGTCGGTCGAAGGCGCGACAGGCGACCAGCAGCGCCTGGGTCGAGTCCAGACCGCCGGAGACGCCGATCACCAGCGTCTTGGACCCTGTCGCCTTGAGGCGGCGCATCAGGCCCTGAACCTGGATGTTGAACGCCTCGTAGCAGTCCTGGTCCAGCCGGGCGGGGTCGTCCGGCACGAAGGGGAAGCGGTCGAGGGGGCGGATCAGGTCGGCGGCCGGCGCGGCCTCGCGGGCCGTGAAGCCAATGGCGTGGAAGGTTTCGGGTTCGAGCTCGCGCCGGGCGCAATCGGCGAAGGTGCCGGTGCGCAGACGCTCAAGCCCGATCCGCCCGACATCGACATCGGCGACGGTCAGATGGCTGTCCATCGAGAAGCGCTCGCCTTCGGCCAGCCGGGCGCCGAGCTCGAAGATGGTCGCCTGGCCGTCCCAGGCGAGATCGGTGGTGCTCTCGCCCCAGCCCGATGCGGCGAAGACATAGGCCGCCATCGCCCGCGATGACTGGCTGGCGCACAGCAGTGCCCGGTCCTCGGACTTGCCGATCACCACATTGGACGCCGACAGGTTCAGCAGGATACGGGCCCCGGCCAGCGCCTGACGCGTGGAAGGCGGCAGCGGCGCCCAGTAGTCCTCGCAGATCTCGACGCCGAAGACGAAGCCGGAGCGGTTGTCGGCCTGGAAGAGCAGGTCGGTCCCGAACGATTGCGAGACGCCGCCGACCAGAATGCTGGTCTCGGCCCCGATCGGCCCCGCCGGGGAGAACCACCGCTTCTCGTAGTATTCCCGATAGTTCGGCAGATAGGTCTTGGGGACCACGCCGCAGACGAAGCCGTTGGCCAGGACGACGGCGCAGTTGAACAGGGCGTCGCCGTTGCGCAGTGGGGCGCCGACGACGGCGGCCACACCGGCCTCGCGCGTTGACTCGGCCACCCGCTGGATCTGGCGATCGACCTCGGCCAGCAGGGCGTCCTGCATCAGCAGGTCGTCGATGGCGTAGCCGCTCAGCGACAGCTCCGGGAAGACGATCAGGTCGACGCCCTGCTCGCCCGCCTGTCGGATCAGGGCGATGTGTTCGTCGGCGTTGGCGGCCGGGTCGGCGGTGTGCACGACCGGGGTCGCGGCGGCGACGCGGACGAAGCCGTGCGTGGCGGGCGAGTGGAACGAGGACGTCTCAGCCAAGGCGCGATCCTTCAGGTCTTTTGCTCATATAGAGCCGAAGTCGGGCTGCGGCTACGTTAGCCCGTGACCTTGGTACCGCCGACCGCTAAACGGAAGTCATGACTGACGCGCCGAAAAAAGGCTGGTTCTCCCGACTCACCGAAGGCCTGAGCCGTTCCTCGAAGCAGATGACCGAACAGGTCGTCGCCACCTTTGTGAAGGAGCCGCTCAGCGACAAGGCGCTGGAGCAGCTGGAAGAGCATCTGCTGGAGAGCGATCTGGGCCCGGCGGCGACCGACCGGATCGTCGAGCGCTTCCGCGACCTGCGCTTCGGCGCGGGCGCCAACGAGCGCGAGGTCAAGGAGGCGCTGGCCGAGGCCGTGGCCGCCGAACTGATCAACCACCAGGCCCGCTACGAACCGCTGGGCGGCGAAAAGCCCTTCGTCACCCTGTTCGTCGGCGTCAACGGCTCGGGCAAGACCACGACGCTCGGCAAGATCGCCTCTGACCTGACCGGCCAGGGCGCCAAGGTCATGATCGTGGCCTGCGACACCTTCCGCGCCGCCGCCCGCGAGCAGCTGAAGGTCTGGGCCGACCGCGCCGGCGCCACGTTCGAGAGCCGCCGCGACGGGGCCGATCCCGCCGGCCTGGCCTTCGACGCCTACACCCGCGCCCGGGCGGAGGGCTTTGATGTCGTCCTGATCGACACGGCCGGGCGGCTGCAGAACAAGTCCGCCCTGATGGACGAACTGCTGAAGATCGTTCGCGTGCTGAAGAAGATCGATCCGGACGCCCCGCATGAGACCCTGCTGGTGCTGGACGCCACGGTCGGCCGCAATGCGCTGGAGCAGGAAAAGATCTTCGGGCGGACGGCCTATGTCTCTGGCGTGGTGATGACCAAGCTGGACGGCACGGCGCGCGGCGGGGTTCTGGTGCCCGTCGCGCAGGCCTCGGACGCCCCGATCAAGCTGATCGGCGTCGGTGAAGGCGTCGACGATCTGCAACCCTTTGACGCGAGAGCCTTTTCCAGATCTCTGGTGGGACTCGAGGACTAACCATGACCGAGAGCAACACCGCCGGGCGCCGCGGCTCCAACATCCGGCAGGCCGTCGATTTCGGCGCCCTGCTGGCCTTCATGGCCGCCTATGCGGTCAATCGCTTCGTCCGCGGCCTCGACGGGCAGGAAGCCCTGGTCCAGGCGACCTGGGTGCTGGTGGGCGCCTCCGCCCTCGCCCTGATCGTCGGCTATGTGGTCGAGAAGCGTCTGGCCCCCCTGCCGCTCATCACCGGCGGCTTCGCCCTGATCTTCGGCGTGCTGACCCTGGTCTTCCACGATCCGACGCTGCTGAAGATCAAGCTGACCATCCAGAACGGCCTTCTGGCGGTGGTGCTGTTGGGGTCGCTGCCGCTGAAGAAATATCCGTTCAAATATCTGCTGGGCGACGCGATCAAGATCACGGACCTCGGCTGGCGCGGGCTGACCCTGCGCTACGGCCTGTATTTCGCGGCGGTGGCCATCGTGAACGAGATCGTCTGGCGCACCCAGAGCGATGATACCTGGGTGGCCTTCCGGGGCGGGCTCTGGATCGCCTCGGCCGCCTTCGGCATCTGGCAGGTGTTCTTTATCATGAAGCATCTGATCAAGGACGATGCGGAACCGGATCCGGTCTCGCCCGATACCGGTCTGTAGCCGTCGCAGGATCGTCCGTCGTCAAACCGTAAAACGTGCCTGCTACCTGTAGCGCTGCAGCCGAGGGGATACGGTTCATGGTCAAGTCCGGTAACAAGCCGAAGCGCGGTGGAGCCCTCGCGGCCTCTCCGAGCCATCTGATTCACCGCGCCCTGCAGCTGGCGCTCGACATCTATGCCGAAGAGACGGGTCCGGACGGTCTGACCCAGCGCCAGTTCGCGGTGCTGGAAGCGGTCAGCCACAAGGCCGGTCTGACCCAGACCGATCTGGTCCGCGCCACCGGCATCGACCGCTCGACCCTGGCTGATCTGGTCGCCCGCATGACCACCAAGGGCCTGCTGGACCGCGAGAAGTCGACCATCGACGCCCGCGCCAAGGCCGTGCGCTTGTCGGCTGCCGGCGAGATCGCGCTGGAAGCCGCCCGCCCGCGGGTCGAGGCCGCCGACAAGCGGATCATGGCCCTGCTGCCCAAGGGCAAGCGCGACGGCTTCCTGGAACTGCTGGGCGAACTGGCCGGAGAGGCCGACGCCGCGCCGGTGAAGGCCAAGGCCGAGGCCAAGGCCGCCAAGAAGGCGGCCCGCGAGATGAAGAAGGCCGAGAAGGCCGCCAAGAAGGCCGACAAGCCCGCCAAGGCGGAGAAGCCGGCCAAGGCGAAGAAGACCAAGGTGCTGGAACCGGCCTGAGGTCCGGCAGCCGAGCTGCGGAGCCTGGAAGGCGGCTAGCTGCTAGCCTCTGGTGCCTTCCAGGCCGCCGCCGGCTCAATCCATGAGCTGCTGCGACAGGTAGACGTAGTGGCGCGCCCAGCGGCGGGCGTTGGCGACCGGGTCGGCGTCGTTCGAGTGACCGCCCGCCGTTTCCTCATAGTACAGATGGTCGTAGCCGAGGTCGCTCAGTCGCGCCGCGAACTTGCGCGCGTGGCCCGGATGGACGCGGTCGTCCCGGGTGTTGGTCGTGATGTAGACGCGCGGATAGTGCGCGCCCGGACGAAGCTGCTGATAGGCGGAATAGCGGGCGATCCAGGCGGCTTCCTCGGGAATGCGCGGGTCGCCGTATTCGCCGATCCACGAGGCCCCGGCGGGCAGCTCATGATAGCGCAGCATGTCGATCAGCGGGCTTTCGATCACCGCCGCGTTGAACAGTTCCGGGTGCTGGGTGATCGACACCGAGGTCAGGACCCCGCCGTTCGACCGGCCGTAGATGCCCAGACGACGCGGCGAGGTGACGCCCCGCTGCTCCAGATCGCGGGCCACGGCGGCGAAGTCGTCAAAGGCGAGCTGGCGGTTCTCGTTCAGCACGGCCTGGTGCCACTGCGGCCCGAACTCGCCGCCGCCGCGGATGTTGGCCTGGACGAAGACGCCGCCGTTCTCCAGCCATAGCTTGCCCATCTCGGGCTTGTAGGCGGGCGGGAAGCTGACCTGGAAGCCGCCGTAGCCGAACAGGATGGTCGGGGCCGGGCCGTTCTGGTTGCGCGGACGGGTGACGAAATAGGGGATCTTCGTCCCGTCGGACGACGTGGCCTCGAACTGTTCGGTGACGTGGGTCGAGGCGTCGAACTTGGCCGGGGCTGATTTCAGTTCGGTCGGCGCCGCAGCGTCGGCCGCCAGAAGACCCAGCGTGGGCGGCGTCAGGAACCCCTGAGCAGAGACGAAGACCCGTCCCGACGCCTTCGAACTGTCGCCTAATCCGATGGCGCTGTTTTCCGGTCCGGCGATATCGCCCCCCGACCAGACGGCCTGATTGTTCTGGCCGAACCGATAACGCCTGACCCGGCTGACGACGTTGTCGGAAATGACGACGACGACGTGGTCGTCCATCACCGCCACGTCCTGAAGCGACTGGCGCGGTGTGGGCGTGAAGATCGTTTCCGGGTCCGTATCGGGATAGAGCCCGCCGGCGCCACGCGCCAGCTCCTCCATGGAAATGGCCAGCAGGGTGCCGGGGGCGATGGTCCGGGCGCCCCAGCGCCACGCCTCGTCATTCGACAGCACCAGCCGCTGCCCCAGGGTTCCATAGATCGAGACCTGTTCGGGCAGGACCAGCTTCACGGGTCGACCGTCAAGCAGCCGCCACGTCTCCGACCTGTAGGTGTCCAGCGGACGCGAGATGATCACGGCCTCCACCGCGCCTCGGCTATCGCGATAGACCGAAGCTGAGACGCCATAGCCGCCGTCCGACGGGTCGCCGCGGTAGACCTCGGTCGCCTGGTCCAGCGGCTGGCCGCGCTTCAGGGATTTGATGATGTAGGGATAGCCTGACTCCGTGAGCGTCCCCGCCCCGAAGTCGGTGGCGACCAGAAACGTGTCGCGATCCAGCCAGCTGATGCGGTGCTTGCCCTCGGGCAGGACGAACCCTCCGTCCACGAACCGGCGGGTCGTGGTGTCGAATTCGCGCACGACCACGGCGTCCTTGCCGCCGTCCGACAGGCTGATCAGGCAGCGGGTCTCGTCCGGGGCCAGGCAGCTGGCGCCCTTCCAGACCCAGTCCTTACCCTCGACGCGGGACAGGGCGTCCAGGTCGATCAGGGTCTCCCAGCGGGTGTTCGCCGCGCGGTAGCTGTCCAGCGTCGTGCGGCGCCAGACGCCCTTGGGGTTGGTCGCGTCCTGCCAGAAATTGCCGATGCCGTCGCCGAGGAAGCTGGGCGAGGGGATGCGGTCGGTGGCCGTCAGGATGGCCTCGGCCTCCTGGCGGAAGGTCTCATAGCGCGGGTCGCCGGTCAGGGCGGCCAGCGACCGTTCGTTCTCGGCGCGGACGAAGGCCATGGCCTCGGTCCCGTTGACCTCTTCCAGCGCCAGATGGTCGTCGGCGGCGCGCACGCCGGCGGGGGTCAGGTCGGCGGGCATGTAGGGAAGAGCGATGCGATTGGCGGGGACCGCGATGGAGTCCCCGTCCGCCTGCTGAGCCATGACCGGCAGGGCCGCCAGCATCAGGACCGGGATGGCGGCGGACAGAAGCAGGTGGCGCATTTTTAACTCCGCTCATCCCCGCGAAGGCGGGGACCCAGGTTTTTGGGCGATCGGCGCCGGCCGATCGCCCCCAACATTGATCCCGCTCATCAGCGCTTCAACGAAAGCACCGGGGCCCCGCCTTCGCGAGGATGAGCGGGTGGAAAGGCCCTATTCCTGCGCCGGCGAGTCCATCAGGCGGCGGGTCAGGTAGGTGTATTCCAGCGCCAGGCGGCGGGCCGTCTCACGCAGGTTGGCGCCGGCCGCGTGGCCGCCGTCGGTGTTCTCGTAGAACAGCACCGGATAACCCAGCTCCTCCAGACGCGCCGCCGCCTTGCGGGCGTGGCCCGGATGGACGCGGTCGTCCTTGGTCGAGGTGTGGATGAAGACTTCCGGATAGGGCTGGCCGGCCCGCAGGTTCTGGTACGGCGAATACCGTTCGATCCAGGCGCGCTGCTCCGGAATGTCCGGGTTGCCGTATTCGGCGATCCAGGAGGCGCCGGCCAGCAGCTTGTGGAAGCGCAGCATGTCGAACAGCGGCACCTGGATGACGGCGCCGTTGATCAGGTCCGGACGCTGGGTCAGCATGGCGCCCATGAACAGGCCGCCCTGCGAGCCGCCCATGATGCCGAGGCGGGGCTGGCTGGTGATGTTGCGGGCCTCCAGGTCCAGGGCCACGGCCTGGAAGTCCTCGTGCGCGCGCTGACGGTTCTGCTGCAGGGCCGCCTGGTGCCAGCGCGGGCCGAATTCGCCGCCGCCGCGGGTGTTGGCGACCACATAGACGCCGCCCCGCTCCAGCCACAGCTTGCCGACCGTGGCCGAATAGCCGGGCAGCAGGGAGTTCTGGTAGCCGCCGTAGCCGTACAGCAGGGTCGGGTTGGAGCCGTCCATCGGCATGTCGCCCTTATGGACGACGAAGTAGGGGATCATGGTCCCGTCGGCGCTGCGGGCCTCGAACTGTTCGACCACCATGCCGGTGGCGTCGAATTTGGCGGGCAGGGACTTCACGACGGCGGCCTGGGTCGTCGCCGCGTCGGCGAGGTACAGGCTGGACGGGTTCAGATAGCCGGCGACGCTGACGAAGACCTTGTCGTCGCGGTCCGAGGCCGAGCCGACGCCGACGGTGACGTTCTGCGGCAGATCCAGGCGGGTGCGCGCCCATTCGCCCGAGGGGTTGGGCTCATAGACATAGACCGAGCCGCGGACGTTCTCGTACAGGGCCACGACCAGCTTGTTGCGGGTGTTCGAGATGCCTTCGATGGCTTCGCGGTCGGTGGGACGGATGACCAGTTGGGCGGGCGTCGCCGGGTTGGCCAGCCATTGCTCCAGGTTCCAGGCGATGACGTCGCCGGTTTTGAACTGCTGGCCCGACGGGGCGGTCCAATCCTGATCGGTGGTGACCACCAGCTGACCCTGGACCAGGGCGTTGATGCTCGACTTGGCCGGCAGCTGCAGCTGGGTCGTGGTGCCGTCGGCGTTCAGGCGCCAGGTTTCGCCCTCGTAGAAGTTGACGCCCCGGTTGATCAGGGTCGCCTTCACCACGCCGTCGGCGTCACGCAGGGTGTAGCCGCTGACCGAGACGTCGGTCTGCTGGCCCTCGAACACGACCGTGGCCTGATCGAGCGACTGGCCGCGGCGCAGCAGGCGCAGGGTGCGCGGATAGCCGGAATCGGTCAGGGTGCCCGCGCCGAAGTCGCGCGAGATCAGCAGGGTGTCGGCGTCGATCCAGGTCGCGCCGCCCTTGGACTCCGGCAGGTTGAAGCCGCCGTCGACGAACTGTTTCGTCTGGCGGTCGAACTCACGGACCGTGACGGCGTCCTTGCCGCCGTCCGACAGGCTGACCAGGCAGTGGGTCTCTTGCGGCGGCAGGCAGGTCACGCCCTTGTAGACCCAGTTCTTGCCCTCCGACGCGGCCAGGGCGTCGATGTCCAGGATGGTCTCCCAGCGCGGCTCGGCCGTGCGGTAGCTGTCCAGGGTCGTGGTGCGCCAGACGCCGCGTACGTGCGACGCGTCCTGCCAGAAATTGTCCAGCGTGCCGTCGTGGTTGAACCCGACGCCCGGGATGCGGTCGCGCGACTGGACGATCTCCAGCGCCTGATCGTGAAGCTGGGCGTAGCGGGGGTCGCCCTGCAGGACGCCGAGCGAGCGTTCGTTGTGGGCGCGGACCCATTCCATCGCCCGCGCGCCTTCGACCTCTTCCAGCCACAGATAGGGATCGGTCGCGTCCGAGGTGGCGAACCCGCCGGTCGGGGCGTTGGCGGAGGCGGGGGCGGCGGTCTGGGCCATGGCGGCGCTCGAAAGGGCGGAGGTGGCGAGAAGCGCGGCGAGCGCGGCGGAACGGATCATATGGGTACTCCCCGGGAAATGTCGGGCGGCACCATATCCGCCGTCGCCTCTCGGACAAGGCGAAGCCTCAAACGTTACAGGTTTGTCATGCGGCGCGGCGTCACGCGCCCTCGTCCGGAATGCACAGGACCTTGCCGCAGGCCTTGCAGTGGACGGCGTCGGGATCGTGTTTCTTCAGGCCGCAGGTGGGGCAGTCGTGGCTGATCTTGTGCGGCCGGAAGATGGTCTGAGCCAGCCGCAGGAACAGGGTGATGCCCGTAAGCATGACTACGATCGACAGCACCCGTCCCCAGTTGCCCGGCAGGGTGATGTCGCCGAAGCCGGTCGTCGTCAGGGTGGCGACGGTGAAATACAGGGCGTCCAGATAGCCGGTGATGCCCGGATGCGTGCCCCGGAAGGTCGCATAGACGAAGCCCGTGACCACGAAGATGAAGGTCAACAGCGAGGCGACCGCCTTGGTGATCTCCTCCACTCGGGTGTCGTCGTACTTGTGCCCGATGGTGCGCCAGAAGAATTCCGAATGCAGCAGGGTCCACAGCCGCAACAGGCGCAGGAAGCCGAGGTTGAAAAGCCAGGCCGGGAACAGCAGCGTCGCCAGCACGAACAGGTCGATCCAGGTCGCCGGCTTCTTCAGCCAGTCCTTGATGTCCGTATGGGCCAGCGCCCGGGCGGTCAGGTCCGCGACCAGAATGGCGGCGATCAGGTAGTCGATCACATAGAAGACCAGTCCAGCCTCATGCAGGATCGGCGCGGCCAGGAAGAAGGCGATGATGGCGAAATCGATGACGATGACCGCCAGCCGGAACCGCACCGCCAGCGGCGACGAGCCGTGGTAGAGGTAGCGCAGCCGGGCCCGCAGGCGCAGGCCCTCCGCGTGCGGCGGCTCGACCGCGGTGGCGGGCTTGCGGGCGGCCTTTCGGGCGGGCGACTGGCGACTCATGGCCCAGCTTAACGCCGTTCGTTCGCGTCAGGTCCACTCTCTCGCTATATGGACGGTGAAATGACCCGTCCCTTCGTCAAGATGAACGGCGCCGGCAACGACTTCGTCGTCGTCAATGCGCTGGAAACGCCGTTCACGCCGACGGTCGAACAGGTGCGCGCCATCGCCGACCGCGAGACGGGCGAGGGCTGCGACCAGTTGATCTCCATCGAGCCGTCGGTCGACGCCGACGCCTTCATGCGCGTGTGGAACGCCGATGGGAGCATGGTCGAGACCTGCGGCAACGCCCTGCGCTGCGTGGGCTGGGTGCTGATGGAGTCCACCGGCAAGGACCGGGTGGTGATCGACACCGCCGGCGGGCCGACCGTGGCCACCCGCGCGGCGGGCGGCCAGGTGACCGTCGACATGGGCGCGCCACGTCTGGACTGGACCCAGGTGCCGCTGGCCGAGGAGATGGACACCCGGGGCATCGAGCTTCAGGTCGGGCCGATCGACGATCCGGTCTTGCACACGCCGGGCGCGGTTTCGATGGGCAATCCGCACGTGGTCTTCTTCATGGACCATGCGCCGAATGACGGCTTCGTGCGCGGCTCCGGCTCGCTGGTGGAGCATCATCCGCTGTTCCCGGAGGGGGTCAATGTCGGCTTCGTCCACGCCCTGTCGCCCGATCATATCCGCCTGCGGGTGTGGGAGCGCGGCGCGGGCCTGACCAAGGCATGCGGCACCGGCGCCTGCGCGGCCCTGGTCGCCTCGGCCCGGCGGGGCGTCACCGGGCGTCACGCCACGGTGGACGTCGACGGCGGCCGCCTGCTGATCGACTGGGACGAGGCCTCGGGCCATGTCTTCATGACGGGGCCGATCGAGGTCGAACGGACGGGGCTGCTCAGCCTGTGATCGGCGCCCTGCTTCTGGCGCTGACGGTGCAGCAGTCGGGTCCCGTCTGGGTCCAGCCGGGCCAGCATCCGTACACTGTGTCCTCAAGCTCGATGCAGCCCGGCCTGCAAGGAGGCGATGTGGTCGTCGCCGACCGGCCACGTGGTGAATGTGGCGCGACCACACCGACGCCGGGCGATGTGGTGATCGTCGATCATGATGGCACGCCGTGGGTTCGCAGGATCGTCGCTGGGCCGGGTCAGACGGTGCGGATGCACCAGGGTGTGCTGTACATCGACGGTCAGCCCGTCCCGCGGGAGGCCGCGCAGTCCGGAACAGCCCAGGCATTCGGGGAGCATTCGAGCGTTCACGGCATGCCGTTCAGCGTGTGGCGCGAGACCCTGCCTTCGGGACGAAGCTGGCTGACCCTCGATCTCGGCCCCGATCAACCCCTGGATGACATGCCGGAGATCCGGATCCCAGAAGACCACTGGTTCGGGATGGGCGATAATCGCGACAATGCCGTAGACGACCGAGTGGAGGGGCCGACCGCCGCGTCGCGCCTGTGCGGTGTTGTGGTTCGTGTGGCGCGCTCGCAGGAGCCGTCGCGGGTCGGAGCCCGACCCTAGCGATGCCGCCGGGTGATCAGGGCCCATACGGTCACGGCGACGCCGGCGCCGAGACCGATCCAGCCGATCCCGTCCCAGAGGCCGTCGCCCAGCAGGGCGCCGACCAGTCCGGTCAGGGACAGGATGGCTACGACCAGCGGAACGGCGAAGATGGCCTTCAGGCCTAGGGGGCCGGTCTTCATGTCGCGTCCCGCTTCGCCGACCGATGCTTGACCCACCAGAGGTAAAGTCCGCTGCCCAGGATGACGATGGTCGCCAGATCCAGCAGGGCCCACAGGATTTTCAGTGGTAGGCCGCCGTAGTCGCCGAAATGCAGGGGCTGCGACAGCGACAGGGTCTTCACATACCAAGGCGTGGGGGCGACCGCCGCCAGTTCGCCGGTCCGGGCGTCGATCAGGGCGGGCGTCGTCAGATGCTCGGTCAGCGGCGTGTCGCCGTGGAAGAAGACCGCATAGTGGTTTTCGGTCGAATAGGTGGAGCCGGGGAAGGCCACGAACTGCAACGTCATGCCCGGCAGCGCCTGCTTGGCGCGCTCGACGGCGGCGTCCAGCGAGCTGCGCTCGGTCAGCCTGACCGGGGCGTCATAGGCCTGGGTCAATTCCTTGAGGGCGTCATCCTTCCAGTAGGCGATGATCGGCACGGCCAAGGTGTTGACCACGCCCGTGACGCCGACGACCAGCACCCACGCCACGGTCACCACCCCCAGCAGGTTGTGATAGTCGAGCCAGCGCGTCCGCGCGGCCTTGCCCGCCCGCACTGTCCCGAAGGGCAGGCGGCGCATGAAAGGGGCGTAGAGCACGACCCCGGACACCACGGCCGCCACCAGCAGCAGGCCCATGGCGCCGAGGAACAGCATCCCCGCAAGCCCCAGGAACATGTCGGTGTGCAATTGGAGAATGAACTCCATCACCGGGTGGCCCGCCACCAGCGGCGCCGCCTCGCCCGTGAGCTGGTCGATCGGCTGGAAGCTGTATTTCCCGTCCGGACCGTTCGGATCGATGCTGGTGACGTTCACCACCGGCCGTTCCACGTCAAAGCTCATGAAGGCCGGAACCTCGCCGGGCTTGCGGGCGAGGGCGACGTCCAGGACCTGGTCGAGGTTCAGCTTCTCCGTGCCCGGGTCGGCGGGCGCGGCGACCTCGTGGCCCAGCAGGACGTGATCCAGCTCGTGCGTGAAGACGAGCGGCAGCCCCGTGACGCAGAGCATCAGCAGGAAGGCGGTCGAGACGAGGCTCGACCACTTGTGTACCCAGCTCCAGGCCCTGATCGCGCCCGGCTTCATCCGGCTCAGAAGTCCGTCGAGATCGACACCCGGAAGGTGCGCGGGGCGCCGAGCGTCAGGTAGTTGGCGCCCG
>Ga0307406_10001158_pt1 | contig 14746 bp, 6 predicted proteins | sample 322Cmetagenome_3_FD_203706 | JGI IMG/M metagenome (GOLD analysis project Ga0307406, IMG submission 203706) | Maize rhizosphere microbial communities from greenhouse at UC Davis, California, United States - 322HYB-C-2 | ecosystem: Host-associated > Plants > Roots > Rhizosphere > Soil | place... | reverse complement strand
ACACCGGTGACTGCCGTCACGCCGGCCGTGAACACGAGCACCGAGCCATTGACGCTCACCTCGTTGATCCGCGGCAACCCGTTAGGCGCCATGGCCAGCAGCAGGTCCACCCCCCAAAGCGCGAGGAGCGTCCCGAACACGCCGCCGACCACCGCGAGCAGCACGCTCTCGATCACGAGCTGCCGAACGAGTCGCCACGCGCCGGCGCCGAGCGCCGTGCGCACCGCCATCTCCGATTCGCGGGACGCCGCCCGCACGAGCAGCAGGTTCGCGACGTTCGCGCACGCGATGAGCAGCACGAACGCGACGGCGCCCAACATGACGTAGAGCGCCGGACGGACATCGCCGACCATGTACTCCTGCATCGGGATGACTGCACCTTTCATCCCTGTGTTCGACTCGGGATACTGCTGTTCGAGCCGGCGGGTTATCGTGGCCAGCTCGGACGTGGCCTGAGCGACCGTCACGTTAGGCGCGAGACGGCCGATGATCCCCATCCAGTGCGCGCCGCGGCCCTCGGGATTGACGTCGTCCGATGAAAAGACGAGCGGGATCCACACGTCGGGGCGATCGGGGAAGCTGAACCCCGCAGGCGCGACGCCGATCACGGTGTAGCTGTTGCCGTCGAGGGCGATCGTCTTGCCGACGATGCGTCGGTCGGCGCCGAAGCGCCGTTTCCACAGCCCGTCGCTCAGCACCACCGTGCGCCCGGCGGACTGGCTATCCTCGTTCGGCGCGAAGCCGCGCCCGATATCCGGTGTGACGCCGAGCAGGCTCCAGAACATCGCGCCGACCCGCGCTGCCGCAACGCGCTCCGGCTCGGAGCCGCCGGTCAGGTTCATCGCCTGGGCATCGAGCGCGGCCACCGAAGAGTACGACTTCGATTGCGCGCGAATGTCGAGGAAGTCCGGGACTGACGAAACCATGCGATTGCCATCGCGGATGTTCGTCACGCGGACGACGCGCTCGGGGTCGCGGAATGGGAGCGGCTTGAGGAGCACGCCGTCGATGACGCTGAAGATCGCCGTGGTCGCGCCGATCGCGAGTGCAAGGGTGAACGCGGCGATAGCCGTGAAGCCGGGCGTGCGCGAAAGCTTCCGCACGGCGTAGCGAATATCTTGAAGCACGCTGCTATGACCTGGCTGAGGGCGGAGAAAGTGGATGGATCGTCTGCAAATGTTGCCTCCTTCCAAACGAAAGCTTCGTGCCGTCGGCGAACGTGGCCATGTCTTTGCGTCACAATCGTTTGGCGTGTCGCTCGGTACGGGGGCCGGTGAGGCGCTGTGCGGTCGTGGGACAAATCGTCCCGAAGCCGAACGGTGGTCCGGCTCGGCTGTGGCCTTGGGCAAGGGCGACTGACGATGACGACGCCGCGAGCCGGTAAGGGCACTGGTTCGGTTGCGACGGCCGCGAAAGCGGCGCTCCGCGACTTCCATCCGATCGTCCGTCGGTGGTTCACCGAAACGTTAGGTGCGCCAAGCGAACCGCAGCTGGGCGGCTGGCCGGCGATCGCCAGCGGCGAGAACGCGCTCATTCTCGCGCCCACCGGGACGGGCAAAACGCTGGCGGCTTTCCTGTGGGAGCTCAACGCGCTCATCTCGGACGGCCTCGAGCGACCGCTCGCGAACGCGATCCACCTGCTCTACATCTCGCCGCTCAAGGCGCTCAACAACGACATTCAGAGAAACCTCGAGCGCCCACTCGCGGAGTTGCGCGAGCGCTTCATCGCGGGCGGGAAGAGGTTTCCAGAGATTCGCGTCGCCGTCAGAACGGGTGACACGCCGGCGTCGGCCCGCGCCCGGATGATGCGCACGACCCCGCACATTCTCATCACGACGCCGGAGTCACTGCACATCCTGCTGACGAGCCTGCGCGGACGCGGGATGTTCAGTGCCCTTCGCGCGGTGATCGTCGATGAGATTCACGCGGTGGCCGGCACGAAGCGCGGCGCACACCTCGCGCTCACCCTCGAGCGCCTCGAGCATCTCGTCGGTCGCCCGCTGCAGCGGATCGGATTGTCGGCGACCCAACGGCCACTCCAGGAGATCTCGCGGTTCCTCGTCGGCGCTCGCGAGTGCCGCATCGTGGACTGTGGGCTCGTCAAGCAGACGGAGACGGCGATCGTCTCGCCGGTTCCGGACCTGAGCGACGTCTCGGGGACGGTGTGGACGTCCGTCGCGCCACTCGTGCTCGAGCGCATCCGATCGGCGCGAACGACCCTCGTCTTCGTGAACAATCGCGGCCAGGCCGAACGCGTGGCTGCCCGAATCAATACTCTCGCGGGTGAGCAGGTCGCCCTGCCGTACCACGGCTCCCTGGCCCGCGAGCGGCGCCTGTTGCTCGAGCAGCGGCTCAAAGCGGGTGACCTGCGCGCCCTCGTGAGCACGAGCTCCCTGGAGCTCGGGATCGACATCGGGTCCGTGGATCTCGTGATTCAGCTCCAGAGCCCGAAGCGGGTGGCGAACGGACTCCAGCGCGTGGGACGCGCCGGCCACACGTTAGGTGCCGTGAGCCGCGGCGTTTTCGTTCCCACGTTCCTCGACGACGCGATGGAGCTCACCGCGATCGTCCAGGCGATGCGCGACGGGGACGTCGAGCCCACGCGAGTCGTGCACAACGCGCTCGACGTCCTTGCGCAGGTCATCGTCGCGGCGGTCTCGGTGGACGAGTGGACGTCGGCCCATCTGTTCGAGGTCATCGGGAAGGCGTACCCCTATCAGACGCTGACGCGCCCCGCGTTCGATGAAGTGCTGGCAATGCTGTCCGGGAAGTATCCGTCGGAGCTCGCGGCCGAGCTCGCGCAGCGCGTGACATGGGACCGAACGACCGATCGCCTAACGGGCTCGCGCGCCAGCCGGATGACGGCGGTCATCTCCGGCGGAACGATTCCCGATCGCGGGCTCTACACGGTCAACCTTCCGGATCGCACGCGGCTTGGCGAACTGGATGAAGAGTTCGTGCACGAGTCCCGCGTTGGAGACGTCTTTCAGCTCGGCTCGAGCACGTGGCGGATCTCGGCCATCGAGCACGACCGCGTGATCGTGACGCCGGCGCCCGGCGCGCCCGCACGGATGCCGTTCTGGCACGGCGAGTACATGGCCCGCTCTTTCCACCTGAGCCACCGCGTGGGCGAGCTGCGGCGAACGGTCGCAGCGGTCGATCCCGATGACGACGCGGCGCTGGACGTGATCGCGTCTCGCTATGCTGCCGATCGCGCGACGATTCGCTCGCTCGTTCACTACGTTCGCGAGCAGCGGGCGGTGTGCGGCTCTGTGCCCGACGATCGCGAGCTCGTGCTGGAGCATTTCCGGGACGAGGTGGGCGCTGTTCGCCTGGTGCTGCACGCTCCGTTCGGTGGTCGCGTGAACGCGCCGTGGGGAATGGCGCTTGCGCAGCGCGTGCGCGCCGCGCTCTCGGGAATAGGGAATAGGGAATCGGGAATAGGCCGACCTCGGGAGCCTTCGATTCCCGATTCCCGATTCCCTATTCCCGATGTGGATGTGCAGGTTCAGACAACAGACGATGGCATCATGCTTCGCCTTCCCAACCTCGGCGGTCGGATTCCCGTCGACGCCATCCTCGGGCTCGAACCGGCGGAGGCGGAGCGGCGCATCGTCGACGAGATCGGGAGCACGACGCTGTTCGGCGCGCGGTTTCGGATGAACGCTGCTCGAGCGCTGCTTCTGCCCCGCGGGAATCCGCAGCGCCGCATGCCGCTCTGGCTTCAGCGGCTCAAAGCGCTCGATCTGCTTCAGACTGTCCAGAGCTATCCGTCTTTCCCGATTCTCGTCGAGACCTATCGCGACGTGTTGCAGGACGCGTTCGACATGTCGGCGCTCGCGAACGTGCTCACCGATCTCCAGAGTGGTGCGATTCGGGTTCGCGTCGTCGAGGTCGATCGGCCGTCGCCGTTCGCGGCGTCGCTCCAGTTCGGGTTCGTAATGGACTGGCTGTACGTCGACGACACCCCCCGCGCCGAGCAGCGTGCTGCGTACCTCTCGCTCGATCGTGCGCTGCTCGACGAGGTCATGGGAAGCGAAGGTGCCGATCCCGAAACGACAGAGGCGATTGCCGAAGTCCTCGAGGTTCGCCGCGGGACCGCCGCGAACCGGCGCGCGCGGAACGCGGACGAGCTCGCGGTGCTCATCGATCGGGCCGGTGACGTCACGCTCGAGGAAGCTCGTGACCGCGTGGCGGAGCCAGCACGGTGGACGCGAGGCGACCCGCTCGCCGATCTCCTGGAGGCGGGACGCGTCATTCAGCTCGACGTGCCGACGGCCGATGGCCCGTCGCCTCGCCTTATCCTGACCGAAACGTTCGCGCGTTATGCGGCCGCGTTCGGCGCGGATGCGGGCAGCGTTGTTCGAGCGGGCTCCGATCTGGCTCCGAGGTCGGTCAGCGACGTTGTCCCCGCGACACTTCGCGAGCCATCGTTGAGTCGCGGAGCCGCTCGGCGAGAGGTCCTCGCGCGATGGCTCACCATTTCGGGGCCCGTTTCGATCGATGAGGTCCGCGCCCGCTACGACCTGAGCGAGGCGTGGGTCGCGAAACGGCTGGACGAGTGGCAGCGAGAGGGAAAGCTCGTGCGCGGCTTCTATGGGCAAGACCGCACGATCGCGCGTTGGTGCTCGCGGCGGATCCTCGAGCACGCGCGACGACGCGCGCTCGCGAAGGCGCGACAGCAGATCACGGCGGTGGGTCTGCCGGATCTCGTGGCGTTCCTCCAGCGGTGGCAGCACCTCGATCCCCGTGACCACCTGGGAGGAGCCGAAGGGGTATCGACCGCCGTGCGACAACTGGCCGGCCTCGTGCGACCGGCCCATGCGTGGGAGCGCGATTATCTGCCCGCGCGCGTTAGGCCGTACGACGCCAGCGCGCTCGGCGCGCTGACCCAATCGGGTTCCGTCGTTTGGATCGGGGACGGCGGGTCGGGCGACCGCAGCGATGCGCGAGCACTGACGGGAGTTCGGTTCGTCGAACGAGGCACCGCGGCGCTGTGGCTGGCGCCCGACGCCGCGGACGAAAGCGATACGACGCGAGCGGCGTTGAGTGAGGGCGCCGAGAAGGTGCTCGCCGCGCTGCGCGGCTACGGTGCGTCGTTCATCGCCGACCTGCAGGTCGCCACGACCCTCACGATGCTCGCGCTTCGCGATGCGCTGCGCGAGCTCGCCGCGGCCGGTCTCGTCACCAACGACAGCGCCGAAGCGCTGCGCGAGGTGATCCGGTTTCGGCCACTGCTGCCGGGGAATCGGCGCGACGATCCCGACCCGACGCGGTGGCTTCCGGCGGACTTTTCGCCATCGCCCGGGCGCCCCGTCGTGCAGCGTCGTCCCAATCTCCGCCGTCTTCCGAAGTGGCGCCGGCCCGATCTGCCGGGTGGGCGCGACGGCTGGGTCGGCCGATGGTCACTCGTCACGACGCCAGGCATCTTCGGGCCAGCCAGGGACGACGAAACGCGGGCCGAGGCCGTCGCTCGGCAATGGCTCGAGCGCTACGCCATCGTGACACGCGATTGGTGGCGGCGTGAGCGGCCTGCGGTCTCGTGGCGCGCAATCTATCGTGAGCTACGTCGCCTCGAGCTTCGCGGCGAAGTGCGACGCGGATATTTCGTGCGCGGCTTGGCCGGTGCGCAGTTCGCTACGGCCAGTGCCATTGATGCCCTGCGCGAGGTTGCCGACGACGTCAACGCGCCCGCCATCACGATGTCCACGAGCGATCCGGCGAACGCGTACGCGTTGCCCCTGGAGGGTGCGGATGATGACCGACCGCCATTGACTCGTCCGCGGGGCCGAGGGGCGCTGCTGGTGACGCGACGCGGTCGTGTGATCATCGCTGCGGAGGGGCGGGGAAGACGCTTGAACGTCGCACCGGGCGCGAGCGACGAGGATGTGCGACTCGCGGTCGAATCACTCGTGTCGCACATCCAGTTCCCGGTTCCCGGTGTGCAACGGCGCCACGATCTGGAAATCGAGAGCATCGACGGTGCGGCCGCGACGAAGAGCCCGCACGCTGCGGCGTTTGTCACGGCAGGCTTCCGGCGTGACGGCCTAACGCTTCGCATGGCAGTCGACTTTGGGATCCGGTGAAACGGCGCAACAGAACAGGTAATTGGTCCTGTAACCTGTGGCAGTTGGGCCGTCTAACGCCGGACTAGATGTCTGGCTTCGGCGACGACCGGTAGGCCGCGTACGACGCACATGACGACCGTCGTGTACACGCTGGCGTAGGCGAGCCAGGTCACGATCGGGCCGATGTGCCGGAACAGACCCGGAGCGAACGCGAGGATGAGCAGCGAGAACGCGAGCGTCTTCGCGCCTCCATACAGCGCTCGGCTCAGTCGCGAGCTCACCAGCAGCGTTCCGAGCTTCGACCGCATCATGGTCGTCGAGCCAAAGGCGGTCATGCCACGCTCGAGCGCCAGCGCACGGATGCCGTCGACGAGGATGCCCCGCGCCGAGACGAGGATCGCGACCCACAGCGGTACCCACCCGAACTTCGCGAAGACGATCCAGTACGACATCTCGACGACGCGGTCGCCAAGGATGTCCACGACCGCGCCGAGCTTCGAGGTTTCTTTCCGAACGCGGGCGACGTAGCCGTCGAGCGCGTCCATCCAGATGAGGATAAGGGTGAGGACGAACGCGGCCACGTACATCCACTTCGTGCGCACGTGCAGCATGGCGACGACAGCGAACGAGAGAAGCGTCCGGATGAGCGTGATGTAGTTCGCCATGGTGGGGCGGCGGGTGAGCGAGCTCGTGCCAGACGATACCACGGAGTGGCTCGGGAGTTCCAGTCGGGTCTGTTATTGTACTCTACAGCGCAAAGTACTTGATGCTCCGACTGGTTCGATGTATGTTGGGTCGTGGCCCGTTCGGAGTGTCGGAGTGTCTGCCCTGACCCGTTTGCTCTTTCCAGCGCCTGCCGAGGTCCGAAGCACCGCGAGCATCTTCCGGTGGTGGGAATCGCGGCGCCTAACGTTCAACGTGGTCGTCGGCGGAGCCGGCCTCGTGACGCTGGCGGCTGTGAAGCTCATCGCGCTCCTCCCGCCCCTGTCGATGAGCATGCCGGTCGCCTGGCCTGGAGTCGTCATGTACGGGTTCTTGGCGAACCTGTTCTACTCGTTCGGCTTCGTGACCGAAGCGGCGATGCAGCGCGCGTGGCGCGAGGAGACGCCTCGTGTCGGTCCGGCGCTGTTCCGTCAGGGCCTGGTCTTCTCGGTGGGCCTGACGCTGTTCCCGATCGCCCTCATGAGTATCAACTGGGCGTTCCAGGTACTGAAATGGATCGTGCGTTGAGGTTGGCGCGAATCCAGCATCGCTGTGGGGCAAGCTTCTTTCGGGAACTGCGATAAAGCGGATATTGCGGAAACTGCCTGATCCGACCTTGCGCTGACACTCGCTGTCGCAACGAGCGAGTTGTCATCCTGAGTGAAGCGAAGGATCGCGATCCTCTCGGTAGAGGGCTCTTTCGGGATGCTCGCGATCCCTCGCCTGACGGCTCGGGATGACAAGGCTCTCTGAGGCATTTGCCCGTTAGGCAGTATCCGGTTGTTTCCGCAGCACGATCAGCTTTATCGCAGTTCCCGGAAAAGGCTTGCCTTACGGCGATGCCTGGATCCGCAACTATTCGCTCCGTAACGCCTCGATCGGATCCACGCGGCTCGCACGGAGCGCGGGAATCGCCGCCGCTGTTGCCGCCACGGCCGTCAGCGCCAGCGCGACGAAGGCGAACACGGCGGGATCCGTCGTGCTCACGCCAAACACCAGCCGTTCGAGCGAACGCGTCGCCACCAGCGCGACGGCCGCGCCGATCGCCACGCCGATGACCGCCAGCGTCAGCCCGTTCCCCACCACCAACCGGAGCACGCTCGATCGCTGGGCACCGAGCGCCATGCGGATCCCGATCTCGCTGGTGCGCTGCGCGACCGTATACGCCAGGACCCCATAGATCCCGATCGCGGCGAGCAGCAGCGCGACGACCGCGAACAACGACAACAACATCGTGTTGAACCGGGAGTCGGCGACCGAGTCGCCGAGCAGCTCGTTCATCGTCTGCACGTTCTCGAGCGGGAGGTCCCGGTCCATCGACCACACGATGCGGCGCAGCGTCGGCACGAACGCCTTCGCATCCGTCTTCGTCCGCACGAGCAGCCAGTTGTCGTTGAACGTGAACTGCGCGAGCGAGAAGTAGGTCGCCGGATCGGCTGGGGCGCGCGGGCCGTTGAAGCGCTCGTCCGCCACGACACCGACGATCTCGTACGAAGCCGGCATCCCCTTCCACCATGACCCGCGCAGGATGCGACGGCCGATCGGGTCCTCGTTAGGGAAGTGCAGCCGCGCGAACGCCTCGTTGATCACGACGACGCCGGGCTGGCCTATGCCATCCGACTCCTGGATCTCGCGCCCACGGAGCAGCTTCGCACCGACTGCGCGGAAGTATCCGGGCATTACCGGCCGGATGCTCGATTCCGGCTCCTGTCCGCTTGGCGGCGGTTCCCGTCCGTCGATCGTGAAGCTCGACGTCCAACCGGGTGCGAGCGGGTGCTGCATCGCCACCGCCACGGACTGCACTTCGGGTCGCGACGCTACCCGCCGATAGATGTCGGCGTAGAATGCGCGCACGCGATCCCCGTCCGCGTAGCCGCCGTATCGAGACTGCGGTAGCTGAATCTGCACGACGAGCATGCGATCGGGGACGAAGCCCGGATCCACTCGCTCCATCTTCCAGAAGCTCTTCACCAACAGCGACGCGCCGACCACCAGCACGACGGCCAGCGCCACCTCCGACACGACGAGCGCCTGTCGGAGACCGCGGCGCGCCAGGCCGCCGCGCGCGCCGCGGCCGCCTTCACGCAGCGATGCGATCGGCATCCCTCGCGACATCTGCAGGGCGGGGAGCACGCCGAAGATCAGCGCCGTCACGACCGCAAGCCCGAGCAGAAAGAGCAGAACGTTCCCATCGATCCCGATCTCGCTGGCGCGCGGGATCGACGTGGGCGCCTTGGCGACGAGGAGCCTGCTACCCCAGTACGCGACGACCAATGCGAGCACGCTGCCGATCGCCGTGACGACGAAGCTCTCCGTGAGGAACTGGCGAGCCAGGCGCCGACTGCCGGCGCCTAACGCGGTTCGCACCGCGACCTCGCGGGTCCGCGCCGTGGCGCGGGCCAGGAACAGGTTGGCGACGTTCACGCACACGATGAGCAGCACGAGGGCGACGGCGCCCAACAGCACGAACAGCTGCGGTCGCACGTTGCCCACGATCGCTTCGGTCATCGACTGCACTCGCGCCCCGCGCTTGGCGTTGTCCGCGGGATACTCGGTCTCGAGCTGCTTCGCGATGCCGGCCACTTCGCGGTCGGCCGTCGCCATCGCGACCCCGGGTGCCAGCCGGCCGAGAATCGTGAAGCCGTGCTGACCACGCGAGCGCGGATCGCTGGGCTCGCCGGTCGGATACCAGACAGCGGTCGCGCCGGGGAAGGTGAACCGCCGCGGCATCACGCCCACGATCGTCGCTGGCGTTCCGTTCAGCGAGATCGACGAGCCGATCACGTTCGGGTTCGTGCCGAGCCGCTGCTGCCAGAACTCGTTGCTCACGATCACCACCGGCGGCGCGCCTGGCCTGTCCTCCTCCGCGGAAAAGGATCGCCCCAGCAGTGGCGACACGCCGAGCATCGGGAAGAGGTTGGCGGTCACGGGCGCACCCGACACGATCCCGGGCTCGAACTGCTTCCCGGTCACGGTCGTCTGTTGCACCGAGAACGCCGCGAGCTGACTGAACGAGCGGCTGCGCGCGCGGATATCCGCGAAGTCCGGGTACGAGCTGCCGCGCCCGACCTTTGCCGAGTCGCCATCGGTGGGGGTTCCGAACACGAACACGAGCCGCTCGGGGCTCGCGTACGGCAGCGGGCGCAGTAACACCGCATTGACGATGCTGAAGATCGCGGCGTTGGCCCCGATACCTAACGCGAGCGTCAGGATGACCACGGCGGAGAAGCCGGGCCACCGAACGAGCGTGCGCAGCGCGTAGCGAAAATCCTGAGAGAGCATCGAGTCGCCTCCATAGTGGCGTCGAAACCAGATCGCGTCGGGAGCAGCGCCCAGGGAGCGCAGCCACAGCGCGAGGCGCGCCGAAAACGGTGTGTCGTGTCCGCGCCGCCTGACGCTCCAGGCATACGCCAGCTCGCCCAACCACTCCGCCTGCCATTCGGCTCGGCGGTCGGACGGGACGATCGTCGCACACGCGGCGACGATGAGGCTTCCCGGTGCGCCCGGGGTCGGCCCGGCGGGAAGCTCGCGCACGTCGGATGGCTCGCGATCGTGTGGCAGGCGTATCACGCGGGTCGTGGCTCGGGTGAAGGTGTCGGCCTGTCGAACGCGCGGTCCAGCGTCGGATAACGGTCGATCGCATCACGGACCGCCTGCGTCCCGGATCCCGTCACCGTGTAGTATCGTCTGGGCGGTCGCTGCTCGGACCGCGCCGTCTCCACGGCTTCCCAACGCGAGCGGAGCAGGCCGGCCTCCTCCAGTCGTCGCAGCACCGGATACACGGTGCCGCTCGGCAGGCCGGTAGCGTCGGAGATGTCGAATCCGTAGCGGTAGTTGCGGGAGACTGCCATGAGGACCATGGCGGTCGGCAGGGTGAGACGTGTCGGTCGCACGCGAGCGTGGCTCCTATGTAAAACTCTACATAGGTAGACTTAGCTTGTTGCGCGGCGTTGTCAACCGGGGCAGGGCCATGACGCGCCCGAATGGGGACGAGTCGTTCAGCGCCGGGGCCGCGTTACTGCGGCGCGCTCAGCCGCCGCCGGACGCGACGCTGTCGGACCGCGCGATGAGCTGGAGGAACAGCGCCTTCAGGTCGCCGCGTCGGGCGCCCTCCTCGGCGAGCTGGCGGGCTTCGCGCACGCGGCCCGTCTCGAGCAGGCAGGCAGCCATGCCGTAGCGCACGTCCGGCCGCGCCGCGTCGTTCGCGAGTGCGCGCTCATACAGCGGCAGCGCCTGCGGGCACATCCCCGCGTCGCGGTACTGCGTTGCGAGGTAGTTGAGCGGCGACACGTCCGAAGCCGTCGGGTTGAGCGCGATCGCCAGCTTGAGTCGGCGTTCGCCTTCAGCGCGTCTGCCCTGCTCGAACAGGAGCTGTCCATAGAAGAACTGGGCGCGATAGCTCCGCGGCGCGTCCTCGGCGGTCTGGGCGAAAAGCGTCGCGTTGTCGCGCCACACGCGCTGGCGCTCGCGGCTTCGAATCGCGCCGGCCGTGACGAGCGCCGCGACGACCGTCGCGAAGCCCACACGAGCTCGCGGGCCCGCGCTCCATCCGGCGTTGCTCGCGGTCGCCCACGACATCGCGGCTCCGGCGACCAGCATCGCGCCGACGCTTGGCAAGAGGAGCGTGCGCTCCGCGACGAGCATGACCGAGAAGATGTTGCTCACCGGCAGCAAGGTGACGGCAAGCCATGCCAGCCCGAGCCGCGCCACCCTGCGCTGAGCGCGGGTGGCCTCGGTCCCGGTGCCTAACGAGACGAGGGCTACAGCGCTCGCCATGACCATTGCGCAACCGAGCAAGATCTCGGGTCCCGGTCCGCCTGGTATCTGGATCTGTTGTGGGCTGTACTCGGCGGAAAGGTGTGCCGGCCAGACGAGGAGACGGACCCACTGTGGGACGACGACCAGCATGACCCAGAGCCGCCGAACGCCGTGAACGGGCACGAGGTGCTTCTCGCCTAACAGCTCACCCACGACGGCGGTTCGCGTGGTCAGATACGCCGCGGCGACGACGAACAGCGCGATCAGAAGCGGCGCGGCGGTGCGGATCCGCTGGGCGAGTACGTCCCACCTGGCTGGTGCGGGAGCGTCGACCACGAACCATTCGATCGCGGCGAGCAGCACAGGAAGGAGGAGCGCGTGCTCCTTGCACAAGACGGCGATGCCGTACAGCGCGCAGAGCGACAGGATCGCCGAGGCACCAAGCGCGCCGGTTCGGCGCGCGCGAATGTAGACGACGCACGACGCGACCACCGCCAGCGATGCCATCAGCTCGCTCTGTCCGACCACGTTGGCGACGGCCTCCACGTGGACCGGATGCACCGCGAACAGCGACGCGCCGATCACCGCCGGGACTGGAGCAAGTACCTCGAGCAGCAGCGCCAGCACGAGCGCGCAGAGCGCGGCGTAGAACATGACACTGCACAGATGGAACACCCACGGCGCTCCGCCGCCGGCGGACCATTGCAGCGCATAGGCGATCGTAACGAGTGGGCGGTAGAGCGAGGCACCGTATTGCGGTGGCCAGTACGGAAGCGCGAGCAACCGCCACCACTGGTCCAGCGAGTGTACGCGCGCGTTGTCCGCCACGAGCGCGAGATCGTCGAGCGCAAAGCCGTTCGACAGCCCGGTCGCCGACGCGACGATGGCCAGCATGACGACTGCGGCGTACGACCAGACTCGACGCGGTTGCGACGCTGCTGGAATCGGGAGCGGGCGTACGCTCATCTGGGGGAATTCAGTGGGCGAGCGACTGTATCTCAAAGGACGCGCGGTCGCCACGCGCGGTTTCCGGAATCGCGTTGCCAAAGTGCCCTCTTCGACGTCGGTGGCAGGGCGCGCCCCGAATCGCCGATCAGCATCGAAATAGTGACGGCGACGGAGGTTGACCGGTCGCCCGTGTAGCCTACATTCTCACAGCTTACGACCTCGCCGGCGCGGTCAACCCTGGCGAGTCGCCGGCACACATGTGCTGGCGGTTGGAAGCGAGCCCTGGGGAGCTTTCGTGGCAAACGAAAAAGTCTGCCCGCAGTGCGGCACGCGCTACGAGGCGGACCACATGTTCTGCTTCCTCGATGGCGCCGCCCTGATTCAGGCCCAGAACTCGACGGATCTGGTCGGGTCGATCATTGCCGATCGCTATCGCGTCGTTTCGAAGATCGGCGACGGCGGCATGGGCCAGGTGTATCTGGCGGAGCACGTGCGAATGAAGCGGCGGTGCGCGGTCAAGATCATGCGCCCGCAGTTGATGAGCGACCCGGTCGCCGTCGTTCGCTTCAACCGCGAAGCCGAAAACGCGAGCCAGATCTCACACCCGAACGTCTGCGCAGTCTACGACTTCGGCGAGACGCCCTCTGGGCTGATCTACCTGGCCATGGAGTTCATCGACGGCGATTCGCTCGCGAAAGTTCTCGGGGAGGAGAAAGTCCTTAGCCCCATCCGGGCAGCGGACGTCATCTCGCAGACGGCGGATGCGCTCAGTGCTGCCCACGGGCTCGGAATCCTCCATCGGGATCTCAAGCCGGACAACATCATGCTGGCGAAATCGCGCGCCGGTACCGACCACGTGAAAATCGTGGACTTCGGCATCGCGCGCGTGATGGCCAAGGAGTCACAGCAGCTCACGTCCACCGGCATCGCGGTCGGTACGCCCGAGTACATGAGTCCCGAGCAGTTTGCCGGTGATCAGCTCGATGCGCGGACCGACATCTACTCTCTCGCGCTGGTGGGCTATCACACGATCACGGGTGCGCACGCATTCGGCTCGGGGAGCACGACGGACCATCTGCTCGCTCGGCTCACGCAGCCGCCGCGCCGACTCGCGGTCGTCAAGCCGGATGTCACATGGCCTGCCGCTCTCCAGGCGGTGTTCGACAAGGCGCTCGCCGCGGACCCGGCGCAGCGCTACTCCGACGTTCTCGAGTTCGCTCGTGACTTCACGGAGTCGATGGCCGAGTTGCCCATCACGACGACCGAAGAGCACTACCTCAGCGCGATCTCCACGCGGCGCCTGACGCCGCCGCGTGTGTTCACGCCCGCGCGGGGGATGCCTACGCTCGAGGTTCCGACCGATCGCGGCGAGCGTACCGGGGAAGGTCCCCAAACCGCAGCCGCGGGTGAATGGGCGGGCTCGGAGCCCGCGGTCGCCGTCACCACGCCTTCCGGTGAGCGCAACACCGAGTCGATCCCGACGCTGATCAGTGCCACTAGCCGGCAGGACACGACTGGAACCGATACGCCAACCGCCGAACGGATTGCCGTCGGCGGCACCGCAGACGGCAGTGGCGATACGCCAACGGTCGAAGTTGCGGCCAGCCCGGCGCCTCGGCCAAAGAACCGCATCCCGATCATCGCAGGCGGGGTTCTCGTCGCGGGGGTCGCGGCGGTTCTCCTCGTGAGGAGCGGTGGGTCATCGGCGACGATCGAACCAGTCACGCCGCCCGTCACGTCGAGCGCCGACAGCGCACGGCCCAAGGCCGACTCCATCGTCGCCGCTGCACCCGTTCCAACCCCCGCAGCTCCGGCGCCAGATTCCGCGCCCGCCTCGGTCGCCGCCAGCGCCCCCGCGGGCCTCGCGCTGGACTCGGCCGCGCTGCGAATGCGAGCCGGCGTCGTCGCCGTGGCGTCAACGGAGGGGCGCGGCACGGGCTTCCTTGCCGACACGACGCGAGGCTCGGGCCTCATCGTGACCTCGACGGCTCTCGTGCCGACGGACGGCGTGGTCGACGTCCAGCTGGACGGATCGACACGCGTGCGCGGCCGCGTTGCCGCGAGCGATCGCGGTGCCGGCGTGGCGGTGGTTGCCATCGCGCTGCAACCCTGGTCGGGCTACCGCGTGCTGTCGGTCGGCGGCGATTCCACGGTCAAGGGTGGCGATTCGCTGCTCGCGTTAGGCGCTGGCTCCGCGCCGAAGCGTGGCGCGGCGAAGGCAGGAGATGACGGCAAGGCGCGACTGGCGCTCACCATCACTCGCGCGGATG
>Ga0307406_10001157_pt1 | contig 14747 bp, 12 predicted proteins | sample 322Cmetagenome_3_FD_203706 | JGI IMG/M metagenome (GOLD analysis project Ga0307406, IMG submission 203706) | Maize rhizosphere microbial communities from greenhouse at UC Davis, California, United States - 322HYB-C-2 | ecosystem: Host-associated > Plants > Roots > Rhizosphere > Soil | place... | reverse complement strand
GCTTTTTTTGCAATGCCACGGGGGTCTCGTGGAAATATCTCACGCTTGCTCCCTCCACTCAAAATATCACATATCAGCCTTGCAGTAGGCGTCCCAATCCAAGGCACGGTGGCATATGTAGCCGAATCAGGTCTTATAATAAGATCAGAATCATGTATTTCTGTAAAGCCGCGTATTGAAGATCCGTCAAGCTTTGGAAGGCCATCCGTGAAATCCTGGATCCGGAACATCTTGGAGTCTATCGTAGTGTGGTGGAACCGGCCAAAAAGGCCGGTGAACTGCAAATCGAGGAACTTGATATTGTCTTCTTTGAGCCGTCGCATGACTTGTTCCGCACTAAATGTTAATGGCTCGATCCTGCCGTCAATCAATTTATAAGGCAACTGAGATATCCTACCATCAGTAGGCACTAAAATCCTATAATTTAAGGCTTAGTGAGCCAAATGTCAACAACAGCTGGGCAACGAAACAGCAATGAAATGGATGCCGAGAATAGCGGAAGCCTTGCGCTCAAAGATGTTTACAGAATGTTAGAAAAAGAAGTTGAAACTCCAACACTTCAGTCAATAGAACCAGACACTTTCCAGAAAATAGCAGAGGCACTAGGCACCCTGAAGGGTCAGGCCTACGAAGGTGTCGAAGCAAAGGTAAGGGATAGGATGGTCGAGATGCTTGCGGCTTCGTCATGTCTTATGATAGAGACAAGACAGGCGAAGATCAGCTCGGGCGACGAGCCTCTGGACTATTCAAAGCTAACTGATGAGGAAAAATATGTCCTTGATGGCAAACGGGAATTAAACAAAAGAATAGACGAAGTCATGGCTGCCTTGGTCAAAGGTAGGTCAAAGGTGCTCGAGTCGATATCTGCAAGGATGCGCTCAAAACAAATAGTGGTCCGATTCCTCAAGCCAATAGAAGCATTTGTTGGAATAGATATGAACAAGTACGGGCCATACGCGCAGGAAGATGTAGCATCCCTTCCATTCGAAAATGCTCGCTCGATTATTGATGGCGGTGGAGCCATCGAAGCATGTGTCGAATAATCCGGAAAAATAAATTATGTAGAGCCTACTATTAGCAATGCGAGCATGCTTTGTTATAAAACAAGGATTGTTCAACTAGTAGCCAAATTAGTAAAAAATCGGCCCTGCTCAGGTCAGAACAGTCATATGATGATAGTTTCAAAGCGCCTTCTAGAAAAATTTTAGGATCCGGCAGAGTACAGGAGATGCAAAGTAGCAGATCTTCTCTATATGCTGGCAAGAAATCTGCAATGGAAAGGCAGTGCAAAGAAGAGCGTAAGCCGGTCTCGATGGCAATAGAAAGTTATTATAGAATCGGCAAGGAACGTGTCAAGCTGCTTACTAGAAAATACAGGCGAAAAGGAAGAAGCCTGTTTGATGACTGAGTGAAGATTCAGGTAATAATAGTGTCCCAATATGTCCAATGAACTATGATCAATCGCCATGCCTGCTATCGATAAAGACTAAAAATTCTTATTTAGCATTGACTGACAGTGATTGTCGATGGTTCACCTTGGCATTGACATTGATCAGTTTATTCTTCTCACTATATATCCTGCAGCCGCGTTTTTCGTGATAGGATATGTCGCAAAAAAGACGAAGATGCCTGCTGTCAAATCATATCTTCTGCAGGCAGTAACTTGCCTCACTTTTGCAATCGTGTATGTTATCGCAGTTCCAAATGGCGGCGCGCAGGGGCTGGCAATAGTGCTTGGAATGTTTGGTGCACTATTGCTGTTCATGGCAAGAAAGCAAAAGATCGAGCAGCCACAGCAGAACGTCTAACGCGAATTTAGCATTTTGTTTGCGAGCTCGATCCTGCTATCCATTAGTCCTTCAATCCAAATGTGAAACTCGCGCTCGGCGACTTCATAGTTGCAATCGTGTTTGCTCATGTATTTTTGGATAAACTTTACCTTAGTCCAGAGATAGGCCAGCTCGTCGCTGTCGTCGAGGCTCATAAATACACAAGTTCTAAAAATGTAAGCATTGTACTTAAACTTGACGCCTATTGGCAAAAGCAGCATATTACAACATATAAAAAACTAAACGAATGATGATAGCAGATGATAAAAGATAAAGTTGCAATAGTTACAGGAGCAAGCAGCGGCATCGGCTATGCTACTGCTCTGGCATTATCTCGGGCTGGTGCAAAAGTCGCAGCAGGCGCAAGACGCATGGACAGACTGGAATCGTTGCAAAGTGAGATTATCAAAAATGGAGGAGAAGTTTTCATTCAAAAACTGGACGTCACGATAAAATCAGAATGTGACGTATTCGTTGATGCTGTTTTGAAAAAGTGGGGTACCATCGATATCCTTGTAAACAATGCTGGTCTACAACCACTGAGCTTTTTCAAGAATCTCAAGGTTGAGGAGTGGGACAAAATGATCGATGTCAACATAAGGGGAGTGCTTTACTGCACTGCTGCAGTAATTACGCCTATGTTGAACAAAAAGTCAGGACACATAGTCAATATTTCTTCTGTAGCTGGGAGGATTGTTTATCCCGCAGGGAGCGTCTACTGTGCGACAAAGCACGCCATTACAGCATTCAGCGAAGGTCTTAGACAGGAGTTCAGCCAGAGGTCTAACATACGGATTACGTGCATTGAGCCAGGAGTCGTGACGACAGAACTTATAAACACTATAACCGACAAGGCATTGGAAAAATATGTTGAAAGGACAAAGCAGATGGAGGCGCTGCAGGCAGAAGATATCGCCAATGCCATTGTATTTGCAGTACAGGCTCCAAATCACGTAAATGTAAATGAGATATTGATAAGACCTACAACCCAAGAACGATAAATGACATTTCTTTAGAAATCACTTTTTGGATTCACCTAAAGCGAGGAACGATAAATGATTGTTGATTTATAGATTAAGTACAATATTACTGAGAAGATTTAGCAGCACGACGCATATTTTTCAAACCTGCTGACCCCCTCCGATCAGGTTAAGTACTGTCTAAGCATAACTTCGAGAAAAATCAGGACTTGAAAGAGTCAGAGCAAAAGGATGGCTATTCTGACTTTTTTTCAGGCTTGGAAATTGTATAAAAGCAGTGGGCTGAGATCAAGAATGCAGCAAGCGTCATCTTGGTCGCAAATACTAAGTTCCAAGGAGCTTCGGGGTCTGGATATTCTACACTAAGATCATCAAATCTCATTACTTCTCCTCTTATTACATCTGCAGTAATCAGTGAGTTCCATACGATAAAGTTGTAGACAAATTCATAGAGAGCCACGACTGCAAATACAAGTACCATCAACTGTATGATAGATTTGAGCCATCGGGGAATACCTTTTACCTTTTCGCCACCCAACCTGACCACGCAGTACCATCCAACCACAGATGCTATCATCAAATAGGTGGTGAGCTTGGCCAGACCTTTGAACGGAAACTCCGTCTCTACCAACACCTCGCCTATTACCACCCTGCCTGTCTGCAGGTACTCGCCAAGGCTTACATAGATGGCATAGAACGTTACTGATGCCATAACAAAGGCACAAAAGTAAAAGACTCCCAGAAATATTTTCCTTGCTTTCAAGTCATCCTGTTCAAATGTCGTGCGCACAGGGATAAAGTATCTCCACAAGCATGATATATGATTTACTTTAATGCATTGAGTAATTTGTCTGCCGGCAGTGTGTTAAGGATATCTGATTGTATCGCCCAACCCCGCCTTGCCTGCGCTATGCCAAATGTAAGAAAGGAGTAGTGAATAGGATGGTGCGCATCAGAGTCGATGACCAGCTTGACCCCATTTCTTACTGCCATTCTCACATATTCATCTTTTAGGTCGAGCCTGTCATAGTGCGCATCAATTTCAAGAACTGTGTTGGTGTCCTTTGCAACCTCAATCACTTTTTCAATGTCGAGAGGGTAGCCTGCACGCTTGTTTATGAGCCTGCCAGTAGGATGAAACAGTATGTCGACGCTTGGGTTTTTGGCAGCTTTTATCAGCCGCTCTGTTTGCGTCTCGATTGGCAGGTTAAAATGCGAGTGTATTGCAGCGCCTACAATATCGAGCTTGTCAAGGACAGTGTTTGGGATGTCAAGCGAGCCATCCTTCATAATGTTGACCTCAGCTGAGGAGAGTATGCGGAATTCTTCTTCTCTTAGCCTGTCATTGAGTTGCGATATCTTGTCCGCCTGCTCCAAAAGTTCCTGTTCTTCAAGGCCACCGGCGAGCTTCAGGCTCTTTGTGTGATCAGTGATTGCAATATAATCAAGACCAAATGCCTTGGCGCCGCGGGCCATCTCTTCTATAGTTGCCGTCCCGTCACTGTTTTCGCTATGTACCTGCAGGTCTCCTTTCAGGCTCCCATACTCGACCAGCTTAGGCACCTTGCCTTGTCTTCCAAGCTCTATCTCGCCGGTGTTCTCTCGCATCTCTGGCGGGATCCACTGTAGGCCTAGTATTTTGTATACTTCCTCTTCCGTCTTTCCTGCAACGCGCTTGTCACCTTTGAAAACACCCCACTCATTCAGACGAAGGCCTTTTGATATCGCTATCTTGCGCAATTGAACAGAATGCTCTTTGTTTCCCGTGAAATACTGAAGAGCCGAGCCCCAGCTTTCTTCAGGCACTACTAGTAGGTCAGCATCGATCCCGCTGGCAAGCTTGACAAATGCCTTGGCCCTACCCATGCCAAGAATTTCTTGTACCTCTGGCATTTTGACAAAAAAATCTATCGCCTGCTCCGGGTCGCTGGCTGCCACTAAATAGTCAATATCGCCAATAGTCTCTTTCATGCGGCGGATCGAACCAGCTGCATCCGCATTCTTGACTCCTGCAATATGTTGAAGACGCTTCTCGATCTGCTTCACAAGTGGGTAGACCTCACCTATTATGAGGCGGCCCTTGCCTCTTTTAAAAAACTCAATCTGCTTAAAGATATCTTGTTCTTTTTTCTCCGTAAAGCCCGGCAAGGTCTTCAGTTTGCCTTCGGTGGCGGCTTTTTCTAGATCAGCCAGGTTCTTTATCTGCATCTTGTTGTAGAACATCTTTATTGTCTTTGGGCCCATGCCTTCTATTCCATACAGCTCGTCTATATTGATAGGCATTTTTGCCTTTAATTCTTCAAGGTGCTGCATCTTGCCTGTCTTGAGGTATTCTTCTATCTTCGACGCGATTGCCTTACCAACCGACGGGATCTCTAGTAGCCCGTTCACTCCATATTTGTCGTATATGTCGGTAACATTTTCTGAGAGGCTTGCGATCGTGTCCGCAGCCCTATAGTAGGCGCGAGCTCGAAATTGCACATTAGGATCCTCTTCTGTCATCTCTGTAAGAAATCCGAGGTCGCGCATAGCCTTAGCAACGTCAGAATTCTTTATCAACTGATAAGAGTAAACCTGCCAGCCGGGTTCTTAACATTTATCTGCTAGGTTGCTATAATAAAAGACACGCTGTTATTATGGAAATGGTAATGATGACTGCTTTCTAGCTCTGAGCCGTTTCCAAATTTTGAAAATGTAACAGAGAATAGATTGAAAATGTTGATTTAAATTTTGTCTATTTATGTGTCCAACCATATATGCGTCTACTTGCAAGATATAACTTCCTACCTCTGGTAACACGCGGTTATGGGCTATCATATTCATGTTTGACTGCTCAAAAGCATTCATGATATTGTTCGTATATTCTAATTATTATGATGTGTATCTGATAGTTACTAAATACATTTGAGCAGAGTTAATCATTCTGTTTGCTGTTAATGTACCTGAATGAAAATAAAGCATGGATCGATCCGCTGGGATGTGCTGGGATCTGTTCCTACTCTGAATTCAATGGACTCTGTATGGAGGATTAGCAATAGTCGCCTGGCTTCGATGGAGGTTCGAGTCCCATAATGGAATGGTACGCTGTGGCAGGGATGACGACTATGACGGTGCTTATGGGCTTGATAGGGTTCCGTCTTGCAAAGGATGAGTTGCTGCTGAGACACAAAAGAATATTGATTGGCAACTACTAGAAATTTTTTTACAGCAGCACTCAATTAAGTGCGGCAATTTATCTAGCCTCTTGCTCAATCTCGCTATTTTATCCAAACCATAAACAAATGAGATCTTACTACGTATTTGCTCTAAGCATAGTCTCGACAGCTTAAGAAGATACGCAAGTGCGCCGGCAACAACAACACAAGAAGCATGTTATTGATGATGCAGCCTCCACTCGTAAAATAATATAACAATTTTTATAGTAATTGTCACTATTGCTAGAGAATGCAGAGACCAGACTGGGACACATATTTCATGTTGCAAGCAGAAATAGCCAAGCTTCGTTCAAACTGCCTTACCCGCCACATTGGAGCAGTAATTGTCAAGGACAACCGGCAGATAGCTACCGGCTATAATGGAACGCCGCCAGGAATAAAGAACTGCTATGAGGGCGGATGTCTTCGCTGTCTTGCCAGAACGAAGGGTGAGGTCAAGTCCGGTGAAGGCCTTGATCGCTGCTTGTGCACTCACGCTGAGGCGAATGCAATAATGCAGTGCGCCCTCTTTGGCAATGCTGGGAGCACAAAGGGCGCTATGCTCTACTCTACTTTTGCTCCATGCTTAGAATGCAGCAAGATGGCTATAAGTGTCGGCATAAAGAGGATAGTGATGCTTGCCTACTACCCTGAAGACGGCACGCAGCTGCTAAGAGATGCAAATGTAGATCTGGTAAAGCTCAATCCCGACCTGTTGAAACCTTGGCTTTCAGTAATTACTGCAGACCCCGAGTCATCAGCAAAGGCAGTGAGCAAGTAAGAGTAGTACTAGCCCTTATCTTCCAATTTAACATGAGCTTTTTTGCCTAAAAGCACCCTACTTGGTGACATTGATAAGCTGAACACCTGTATTCCGCGAATCAAAGGCATTTGTCGCAGGCCCCCACAAGACTATCCTATAGTGACTGGCTGGCGCAGTGCAGGAAGTCCATTTTAAGCAGGGTTTTAGGATAGAACTCATCAGCTAAACGCCTTGACATTTGAAATGTTTTATGTTATGATCTATATGCCAAATTGAGCTGCAGCCATAACAAGAGATGATATGATTTCTCCACTATATGCCAACTGTGTTTAAAGTTGAATGTAGACATTGAAACTGATAATGACAAGCAATAAAAGTGGTGTCCTCTTCTATTGTACTTAGACCAAGCAGAATCAGAGCAGCAGACAGCAATGTCATAGGTGTAGAGACTATATTGAACTACATTTTTACAACAAAAGCCTGCATACAAAATATGTCGGCGATATGTCAGTTTGATAATACATCCCTATGTCGTCATAATATTAAGAGATTGACTCGCTTGTAGAAGTCGTCCATGAATTCATTAAGAATGTCAAGTAGCCCATAATAACTCTTATCCGCATGATGGAACCAGGTGCTATAAGAAAACTTGATGATAACGATCAGGCCCGCCAGAAGATCAGACAAGGATGAGATCCTCAGTTTTTGCACAAATACCTTCAGCTGGGGCGACTACATCGATAGAGTGTGGGATTATTGGTACACAGAAAAGAATGGCCAGCTATTTGTAGTCGAGTCTGGTGGGGAGAAGATTGCGATGTCACATGTTGCTATCTGTCCCGAAGGCAAAGGTATCTGGCTTGAAGGTGTAAGAGTACGCCCTGATCATCGCCGGTCTTACGTTGCGACAAGGCTCCTCACAAAAATGCTCGAGTATGGCAGGTGGAAAGGCGCTCGACAAGCATCTGCAATAGTGGGTGCAACCAATTTTGCATCGCAGAGCCTGATGGAAAAGAATGGTTTTAAGATAATATCAAAGTGGATGTACTACAGTATAGTAGGTACACCAAGGCACCAAGAGTCAAATGCAAGAATTGCAAATGCTGATGATATAGTTGATATCTGGCAGTACCTTCAGCAGTCCAAGATCTATCGCCTGTCTGGAAAGAGATATGTCAAGTCATGGCGCTGGTACGCGTTTGACCGTAGAGCACTTCTAAATTTCGTGAAAGAAGAACGTGTAATTGTGACTGGCAGGCCCATTGATGGCATTGCAATAATTAACAAGTGTGGTTACTGGGACCGGGCCAACATTCTGCAAGTAGTCTATCTTGACATTGCACCTGCAAGCTCACTCCGTGAACTTATCTCTTTTATAATGAATCTTTACTTAAATGGTAAATTTGACGGTCTGCAGCTAGTATGTTACGACAGCAAACAACTATCATCCTTTATCAATAAATTCTTGATAGAAGAACACGAACAGTTCATCCTTTACAACAAGCAATTTAAGTTGTAGCTCATTTCCTACACTTATGATTGTACTGAGATATTTGGAAGTTGATGACCTGCCTGTATGCCCTACTTGATGTCTGTATTGTCAATCCTTTGCTTTTGATTGCCTGCTTGTGTTTCTCCATCTAAAAGTGGACAGATAACATCGAAGAAGTTCGTAATAGGAGGACCGCAGGTGATTGCGTGCTTATCTTACAGGTTTTCTTGTGAGCGATAAGCCCCCGCGCTTCAACAGGATATAGTTGCAGAATTTGTTATCACAAGTTAGCGAATCTCCCGCTCCAACCTATCCACCTTTTGCAGTAGTTCCAGATTCTTTGACTTGAGGTTTTCAAGCTCCTCTCTTATCTGCACGACTTCTTTTGGCTTCCTTGTTGCTCCTCTTATGATGTTTATACATTCTTCAGCTACCCTCCTTACCCTGTAGTCCAAGTCGTTCTCCATCACCCATGTCAGGTCAGGGATCGCCTTTATCAGTTCGGCATCAGCAAGTGCTCTGCATGTATTTATGCGGACTCGGAACCACTTGTCAGTCAGCAGGGTCTTCAGGTGGTCAAAGACGGCAGGGTTGTCTGCAAACCTGCCAAGGGCAAAAGTAGCAGCTTCTCTTATCCTATGGTAATTTCCGTATTTGCTTTTTTCAATCATAAATTCTGCAATCTCTTTGTCGCCGGTAAACTCCTTAAGACCTGCTATTGCCCCTTGCGCTACGACATTCTGAAATGTGGTAGTTTCTGTAGCCTTTTTCAAGATGGCAATGGCCATCTTGCTCTTGGTCTTGCCTATCGCCGTCGCGGCTTCAGACTGGACAAAATAGCTCTCATCGTTCTGCAGCAATGGCCTAATCAGTTCCAGTGACTCTTCCTTCTTGAATTCTCCTATCGCCTTTACGACCGCCCGTCTTACCTTTGGATGCTTGACTGCAAGGCAATCCTTCAGCGCTTCATAAGCATAGCTTGTCTTGATTGCTCCTAGTGACTTTGCAGCTTCAGCTGATACTCCCCAGAATTCATCGTGCAAGACAGCGTTCGCCAGCGCATCAATGACTGCATCTGACGACTTGTCCCTGAGTGCTCTAGTAGCTTCCACACGCTTGATCACATTATCCCCTTCTTGGAGCTGCTTGAGAAGCATCTCCTTTGGTGCTTTCATAGATATCGTCTTTAAAATCTTGAACTCTGGATCAACAGAGAACCAATTCACCTGCTCGTCAACAGGGATTTGGAAGATACTCTCTCTATCCTGGACCTTGAACGTATATATTTTCTTATTCCTATTTGGAAAAGCCATCTCTAATTCAAGCGGGAATTCAAAATGCTCGCCTGCCTGTGACTGTTTGACTCTGATCTCTACAATGTGGTTATCATGATAAAAGTCGACCTTGAGCTCTGGATGGCCCTCTCTAAAAATCCATTGGTCAAAGAACTGCTGCAGGCTCTGACCCGTTTCAAGTTCAAACACTTTTCGCAGATCGTCCGTCTCGGCATTGCCGTTGGCAAAGCGCTGCAAATATGTTCTAAGCGACCTTCTGAAGTACTTGTCTCCGACAAGATGGCGCATCATATGGAGCACGCACCCGCCCTTTTCATAGGTGTGTCTGTCAAAGAGGTCATCAGGGTGCTTGTATACTCTTGTTACGATGGGCCTAGTATATCTGGTTCTGGCCTCTTCAAAATAGTCGTCAGCAGTCTGCATCATATGGTACTGGAACTCATCCTTGCCTTTGCTTGCCTCCCAGTAGAGTGCCTCACAGTAGGTGGCAAATCCTTCATTGAGCCAGATATGCTGCCAATCACTGCATGTGACAAGGTCGCCAAACCATTGGTGTGCCAGCTCATGTGATATAAGATAATCACTTGTAAAGTCAAGGTGTGCTTTTTCGTCATGAAGTGTATCCCGCGTTAGCGTAGTGGAACTGGAATTTTCCATACCGCCATAAACGAAATCCTGGACTGTTACCTGTGAATATTTATCATAAGGATAGTTCGTGCCAAGGTATTCTTCAAAGAACCTGATAATTTCAGGCGTATGTACAAATGATCGGAGCGCGTCTTCCTTTTTTTCCGGCGGGACATAGTAGTACAAGTTCTTGCCATCCTTCATCTCAACGTACTCGCCGACAACTACTGATGTAAGATAAGCCGGGTGTGGGTTTGTTTCAGACCAGCGGTAGATCTGCTTTTTATCCTGCTTCTCCACCTTTAGCAATATGCCGTTTGAAATTGCCCTAAATCCTATCGGGACTATAACTGAAATTTCGCTTGAAAACTTGACCCGGGGGTGATCGATGCAAGGGAACCAATACCTTGCTTCAGTGGTTTCGCCCTGTGTCCATGCCTCCTGATGCTTCTCAGGGTAATACTTATCAGGCCCGACAAAATAGAAACCCTTGCGCGGCTTGGCAGTATAGGAGATGTAGAGCTCGATTTTACTCCTCTCCTTTAGAGTTCTGCCTAGTTTAACTACAAGCTTGTCATCAAGACTACGAAAATCAAGCCTGCCTGCTGCTGCAGAAGAGACCATCTTTACCTGGAGTTCAGCTGCATCGAGCTCTATGGTGTCAGTGTCCTGCAGAGTTACAATCGACAGCCTTTGCTCGCAACTAATCATATGTCTCTGGAGATGAGGCTCTATCTCAAGCAGCATATGCTTAATCGTAAATGAAAGCGAGGGAGCATAATGTGCTCTACTGCCTGGAAGCTCGAAATTCTTTTTCCTTGTGTCAATCTCATCATGAGCATGCATTCGGTGTATACGTGCTACTCGATAGTTTGACAAAATAAAGCTTCCTTGTGGCCTTATAAAACCGGCCTCTCCGCCATATAAGTTCCAGATATCTCTAGTGACAAAAGTGCAATAGAAGAAACATGTACATGCAGCTTAGTACTTGGGTCTAACAATCATTTGTGGAGCAATTATATAGCAAATATAGATACTAGACCTTGTTCCTACCATCAGGACTCTAGAAATTCTCTATGACATAGACAAGATTCCGCTGCTTGTCTTTTGAAATCTATATTAATACTGCGCCATAGTCGACAGCCTTGGTTATCGTCGCCAGAAAATTGCGAAAAAGCTCTACTGCGACCTCTGATGAGGGGGCTGGAGTAAAAGTTCTTTAACCTCTCTGCGTCTGCATCTGTTCTAATACTCTGGATGCTGATGATATCTAGGTCTTAGTTTGCCAACATATTCTCTCATTTTATTAACTATTTCCTCATGAATAGGATAGGTGTCGATCTATTTATCTAACTCATAAGAAGAGCTCTTCTTTAAATGGCTGCTGCTGATGATGATGATCAAGATCAAGGTCAGGTAAGGTTCAGATGCTCAAACCCAAACTGCAGAAGAGATTTACCCGCCGGTGAACAGCCTTGTCCTTTCTGCGGCAATATTGGAAGAGAGATAATCGCCCAAGCTCCTACTGAGCGGATAAGCATACGAGAAACAAATATCGGGGTACTACAGACGCTAGAGCGTAATCTTCGTTATTTACTGGCATCGATTACATTCACAGTAGTGGCCCCAATTATCATTCCCCAATTTCATCTAAATGAGCCTATACCTGCTATTATCAGTATTATTGCTGGTCTGGTGGCTTTTATTCTTGGCATCTATGGAGTCGTCCTAGTAAAGCGGATCCGTGAATCTTGATAGGCTTCTTTTTCTTCTTCTTCATGGACTCTTGTTTTCTTGGCGTCGTTGATGCTGCTGTTCTCCCAAGCGATAGACATTGATTATATCCCAGACTTTGTGGATGATCTCGGGATAGATATATCGATCGTAGTTCCCCATATCCTCATGAGTATATGGAACAGAAGCCCTTACAACTAGTATCATTTTTCTGCCATTGATAACTATTGCAAAGAAAAAGAGGTCCATGCTGTCGTTATGTGTCATCAAATAATGTAGTCTGCCCAGATGCTCTGCATTTGCCTGTAGATTACTTATGTAAAGTTCCGTCTGGGCAAACAGTCTTTCCAGCTTTGGAAGTGTGCCTGACTTCTTTATATGTGCAGCAATGGTGACGCCCTTTTCAACTATCTCGGCGCTGACAATGTTGTCATGTAGATTAGCTATTTCCTTACAGACATGGTTTCCATCCATCGACATTGATAAGCAAAACATGTAGAAATAACTTGTTAAATGTCCTCAAGTGACCAAGGGTTTTCAACTGTCGACAAGTCTTGGTCGGCGATATTGACTCCTATAATTTTGGCTTTAACAAGCCTCCTCACTAGCTTGCCTGTCCTAGTCTTTGGCAGCTCGGCCACTATCCTCACCTCTTGAGGGCGAGCAAATCTTCCTATCGATTCTTCGACTCGTGTGATGATCTCGTTTGCCAAGTTGCTGTCCGCATTGTAACCGTCCTTTACAACGATGTACACAACTATTGCTTCACCTTTCAATTCATCTGGTCTGCCAACTGCAATCACTTCTGCTACCGCCGGATGGGATGCAGCAGGTGCCTCAACTTCTGCAGTCCCAATCCTGTGACCTGCCACCTTTATGACATCGTCGGCGCGGCCTTGCATGTACCATAGGCCATCAGAATTGACAAGCACTAGGTCACCGTGATACCATACATCCTTGTACTTTGACCAATAAGTGTCGAGGAATCTGCTGGGGCCATCAAAGAGCCCGCGTGTCATGGAGGGCCATGGCTTTTTGATTACAAGATATCCTTGACTCACTCTCTTGCCAGCATCATCAAAAACATCAGCATCAAAGCCGGGGACGGGACATCCTACTGTGCAGGGCTTAAGTGGCATGACCGGCAGTACACTCAGTATTGCGCCTCCGATCTCTGTTCCCCCTGATAAGTTGATCAAGGGACAGCGCTTTTTTCCTACATTTTCAAAATACCAAGTCCAGGCTTCAGAGTTTATTGGCTCCCCAGTTGCAGCCAAAACTCTAAGTGACTGAAAATCGTATCTGCTAGCGTTCACGTTGTTTTTCATAAAGAGCCTAATTGCGGTAGGGGCAGCTCCAAAGATGCTGACCTTGTGGTCTTCAATCAGCTTGCACCATGTATCAGTTGTGGGGTAGTCTAGTGCGTCGTCATACACAAGTGCAGTTCCACCTATTATCGGGCTTCCGTATACGACCCATACCTGTCCTGTTATCCAGCCAATGTCTGCATACCAGAATAAAACATCTTCAGGATTCATATCGATAAGATATGCTGCCTGCTGGGCTGCAACAATAGTAAAGCCGCCGTGCACCTGCAGCGTACCCTTTGGATGGCCTGTAGTACCTGATGTATATAAGATAAACAACGGGTCTTCTGAATCCATCACCTCCATCTCGGCTCTGCCTGCATTTTTGACAAAGTCGCCATAATTGCCGCCGATCGTCATTATTTGAGAAACATTTGTGTGCTGTACTGCCTTTTGCCACTGGCTTGCAAGGTCGATCTCCTTGCCTCGACGCCTGGCCGCATTGATGGTGATAAGCAACTTTGCCTTGGAATCAACAAGCCGGGAGTGGAGTGCCTGCGCGCTAAACCCGGAAAAGATTGTAGTATGGACAGCACCGATCTTGGAGCAGGCAAAGATCGCATAAAACGCCTCTGGGATCATAGGGAGGTAGATGGCAACGACATCACCTTTTTTGACACCGGCCATTGCCAGTGCATCTGCTAGCCTGCTCACTTGCTCGTCAAGCTCGCGGTAAGTGATTTTCCTTGAACCTTGATCATCTGCAAAAATGTAGGCGACTTTATCCGGCTGCTTTCTTGCGTGTCTGTCAATTGCATTGACAACTATGTTGCATTTGCCGTTTAAGAACCATTTTGTCCAAGGGATGCCTGCAAGTGAGTCGTAGGTCTTATCATATTTTCGGAACCACTCGATGCCAAGGTCTTCGTTGACAGCATTCCAATACCACTCGATATCGTTGTTTGCCTTCTCAACCAGCTGACACCAGTTGGATATGCCGTGCTTTTTCATGAATCTGCCAATGTTACTCATAGCCATCTGATCAGCTGAAGGTACGAATATGAACCGCTCAGTCAATAAGCCGGCTTTTGACACGAGACGTTTAATATTTGCAACTAAACGACGACGATGACGACATTGATTCACATATCTCTCGTCTGTGGTATGTGGTGCAAGAAAAATTCTAATGTGCAGGGTATAAGATGTTTATTGTCTTGGTCGTAGAGGAGATTCTTTATGATTTCGGGGAGTTTCCCGGCTACGCCGACGATTTTGTCAGGAATCTTCTCAATCTCATGATAATCTCCAAAATGAACGCAACTATCAAGAATCTGACATCCAAAAACTACTTTATACACCTTATATCGCAAATAGATTGCTGCGAAGCCTATGTTGTAAAATACGGCCAGCCGCTGCTGTACGCCAAGTACCATGGAATGGAATTTACTGACCAAAAGGTAACGACGCAGTTTGTTAGGTCAAAAGATCACATGATCGGTGTTACTATGGAATCGGTGTTTGGTGAG
>Ga0307406_10001156_pt1 | contig 14747 bp, 13 predicted proteins | sample 322Cmetagenome_3_FD_203706 | JGI IMG/M metagenome (GOLD analysis project Ga0307406, IMG submission 203706) | Maize rhizosphere microbial communities from greenhouse at UC Davis, California, United States - 322HYB-C-2 | ecosystem: Host-associated > Plants > Roots > Rhizosphere > Soil | place... | reverse complement strand
ATCAGTCTCCCCGTGATATGCATCACAGCCACACGTATCTCAGCGACACCTATCCAGTACAGGAAATGCGCATGACAGGTAATGCGAAAGTTCAGCACAAGGTAGCCAGCGACCAGCTGATTCGGTTAAAGCCGCAAAAGCTGGGGCGCCACTATCACAAGATTCCCATGTACATTCGGGAGCTTTCCAACAAGTACCCACGGGTGATTAGCGATTACTTTTTGCGCAACTACCGGATTAATCTGGAGCTGATCAATGTGGTGGTGCATGAGCAGCGCGCTACCGATGCTGAATGTATTTACCGTTCGGCGTTGGGCAAGGTGGGGTTTTCCATGGACCGTACCCTGCTCACCGAAGTGTTGGAGTGCTATTACGGCGGCATTTGCCTGCCCAACCAGGACGCGCCGCCGGTGAGTATTTCCGAGCAGCGTATGCGCAGCCGCCTGGGTATAGATGTCGCACAAATTTTTGCCCAGGCGCTGCTGGCCGGTGAAACCTTTGGCGATCTCAAGGCGTTTGATAACGCCTACGAGGAGATCCAATGGGAGTACATCGCCGAGTTCCAGTACCACAGCCATATCACCAATAAACAGGCATCCATCTTTATTTATCTGGATACCCAACTGGTCGATGAACTGACCAGCCGCATGGCACCTCCACCGCCGCCTACGACCGGCGTCAGCCCCATCCAGCTAATCAAACACCTGCCGGTCAGGCTCAACTGTGTGATTGCCTCCCTGCAAATGCCGCTCGCCCAGGTGCTGGCGCTCAACACTGGCGACATAGTGATGATGCGTATGCGCGACCGCTGCGATGTGGAAATCAATCAGGAAAAACTCTTTCGTGGCGCCCTCTTTGAAGACGATGGCGCCCTCTTTTTAACTTCACTGGAGAGCGTGAAAACATCATGAACAATTCTTTTAGCGACAGTGACTTTGACAATTTGATGGGTTCCAACGACCTGGGCCTGCCGCCGCTCACCAGCGAACCCAGCGCGCCCGAAGCCCCCGCCATAGCGCAACAGGATTTAAGTTTCTTCGGCAAGATTCCGGTCAATGTCACCCTGGAAGTGGCCTCCACTGAAATCCCGCTCAAGGACTTGATGGAAGTGGATATCAGCAGCGTGATCATGCTCGACAAACTCGCCGGTGAACCGCTGGACGTGAAGGTCAACGGCACCCTGTTCGCCAAGGCGGAAGTGGTGGTAATGAACGGCAACTACGGTTTGCGCATCGTGGAATTAAGCGGTACCAAACTGGACGGGTTGACAGCATGAGTGCCAGGCGCCGACTGCTTGCGGGCGTAACACTCTTATGCGGCTTACTGCTCAGCCCCTTGGGTGCCTGGGCGGCGGGTGGCGATATTCCGCTGCTGCAGTTCAACGACACCGCAGGCGGCGGCCAGGAAATGAGCGTAAAGCTGCAAATTCTGGTGCTGATGTCGCTGCTCGGGTTTTTGCCCGCCATGCTGATGATGATGACCTGCTTCACCCGTTTTATTATCGTGCTGGCGATTTTGCGCCAGGCGATCGGCTTGCAGCAAAGCCCACCCAATCCGGTATTAATCGGCGTTGCCCTCTGCCTCACCCTGTTGGTGATGCGCCCGGTCGGGCAAGAAATTTACACCAAGGCTTACGTGCCTTTTGAGGCCGATCAAATCACCCTGCAACAGGGTTTAACTGAAGCCAAACATACCCTGAGCCGCTTTATGTTGGCGCAAACCAGCAGCAGCTCACTGGACACCATGCTCGCCCTCGCCGAGGAGGAGCGCCCGAACGATCTGGCCGAGCTGGACTTTTTTGTACTGCTGCCCGCCTTTGTATTAAGCGAATTAAAAACCGCCTTCCAAATCGGCTTTATGATTTTTGTGCCCTTTTTAGTAATCGACCTGATTGTCGCCAGTGTGCTCATGGCCATGGGCATGATGATGCTCTCGCCCATGATGATCTCACTGCCATTCAAATTGATGGTGTTTGTTTTGGTAGATGGCTGGACGCTGCTGGTCGGCACACTCACCACCAGTATCCAACCCTTTTAGCGACGCTCAACAGCACCACCTCTACCCACGGAATCGCCATTTATGATGACCCCTGAAGCGGCTACTACGCTGATCGCCAATGCGATTTACATCACCGGTTTGGTGGTGTGTGTGCTTATCGTGCCCAGTTTGATTGGCGGTTTGCTGGTAAGTATTTTTCAGGCCGCCACCCAAATTAACGAACAGATGTTGAGCTTTTTGCCGCGCCTGTTAATCACCCTCGCCATGTTGATATTTGCGGGCACCTGGATTCTGCAAACCCTGAGCGATTTGTTCGTGGAGATATTCCAGCTCGCGGGCAGTTTGGTCGGCTAGCGCCATGGTCACGGCCACGCCCCTGCTTGACGCCAGCCAGCTCATGCATGACATGCAGGCTTACTGGTGGCCGTTTTGTCGCCTGCTGGCACTGTTCAGCATGGCGCCGCTGTTTAATCACAAAGCGGTATCCATTCGTATTCGTGTACTGCTGGCGCTGGGCATTACCGCCGCACTCACCAATGCCTTGCCAGTGCCGCCGGATATTAATCCGCTCTCGCTTAAAGGTATTTTCACCAGCATTGAACAGATTTTATTTGGCGTATTGCTCGGGCTAATGCTGCAACTGGTATTTATTATTTTCATGCTGGTGGGCGAAGTTATCTCCACTCAAATGGGCATGAGCATGGCGCGCTATAACGACCCGACCAACGGTGTTTCTTCATCGTCGATTGTGTACCAGCTGTATTTTATTTTGCTGGTGTTTATCTTTTTTTCTATCGATGGTCACCTGCTCACGGTAAGCGTTATTTACCAAAGTTTTCTCTATTGGCCGGTCGGTGGCGGTTTGCATTATTTAGGTGTTGAAGGATTTTTGCGTGGCATCGCCTGGATGTTTTCTGCTGCCGTACTGATTAGCTTGCCAATTGTATTTTGTATGGCCCTGGTGCAATTTTGTTTTGGTTTGCTCAACCGTATTTCACCGGCCATGAACCTTTTTTCGCTCGGTTTCCCGATTACGATTTTAGTCGGCCTGCTGTGCATTTATTTAACCCTGCCTAATATGCCGCAGAGTTACCTGCATTTAACCCGCGAATTGCTCGATACCATTGGGCGCATCTTGCAGGAGGGAAGCCGTGTCTGAACACAGTTCCCAGGAAAAAACCGAAGAGGCCAGCGCGCAGAAACTTAAAAAGAGCCGCGACGAAGGTCAGGTCGCCCGCTCGAAAGATTTAGCCACCACTATCTCGCTGTTGGTAACCCTGTTTGTACTCAAATACAGTTTTGGTTTTTATGCCGATACCCTGCATGAAAGTTTTCGTATCTCCTACATCAACTTTCAGCAAGCAGAAATGGATTTAAACGATCTGCCACTGCTACTCACCCAGAATTTATTATTGTTCGGCATGCTGTTATTGCCACTGCTGATTACACCATTGCTGGTGATATGCCTGTCGCTGGTGCCCGGCGGCTGGGTATTTGCGAGCAAAAATTTTATGCCGCAATTTAGTCGGCTCAATCCATTAAAAGGCCTGGCAAAAATTGTGTCGGCACAGAACTGGAGCGAGCTGCTTAAATCCCTATTAAAAATTACTGTATTGCTGCTCGCCGCCTGGTGGCTGGTGATAGATGCCAGTGCGCGCCTGCTGGAATTCCAACGCATGGATTTAACCAACGCCATCACCCAGGCGTTTGACCTGCTGTTTAATACCACGCTGATTTTGCTGGCGGTATTTGTACTTTTTTCGGTAATTGATATTCCCTTGCAGCGCTTCTTTTTCCTGAAAAAATTGCGCATGACAAAACAGGATGTCAAAGAAGAACACAAAAATCAGGAAGGCCGCCCGGAAGTGAAGGCGCGCATCAAACAACTGCAACGCCAAATGCTACAGCGCCAAATTAATCGCGTGATAAAAAATGCCGACGTGGTGATTGTGAACCCACAGCATTACGCCGTCGCACTCAAGTACGACCTTAAAAAAGCCAAGGCGCCTTATGTGCTCGCCAAAGGTGTGGATGACATAGCACTCTACATTAAAAAACTCGCCGCCAAACACCAACTGGAAATTGTGGAAGTGCCACCGCTGGCGCGCGCGATTTATTTCACCACCCAAATTAATCAGCAAATTCCCGCCCCGCTTTATACCGCCGTGGCGCATGTGCTGAGCTACATCTTGCAACTGCGGGCTTACCGGCAGGGGCGCAGAAATAAACCGCAATTGGCGAACAACCTTAATATTCCGGCCAGCATGGCCAACAGGACTTAACCATGAATTTACTCCAGCAACTTATGCCGAACCTCCGCAGTGGCCGCATTGGTATTCCGCTGCTGATTTTATCGATACTGGCAATGATTATTTTGCCGCTGCCACCGCTGCTGCTGGATATTTTATTTACCTTCAATATCGCCGTATCCATTCTGGTATTACTCACCAGTGTATCCACCAAAAGCCCGCTGGATTTCTCGCTTTTTCCCACGGTGATATTGGTCACCACCTTGATGCGTTTGTGTTTAAACGTAGCCTCTACCCGTGTGGTATTACTCGAAGGTCATACCGGCACCGAAGCCGCCGGTAAAGTGATTGAAGCCTTTGGTGAGGTAGTCATTGGCGGAAATTTTATTGTGGGTATGGTGGTGTTCATGATTTTGATGATCGTGAACTTTATCGTTATCACCAAAGGCGGCGAACGTATTTCTGAAGTGACCGCGCGCTTTACGCTGGATGCATTGCCCGGTAAACAAATGGCGATTGATGCCGACTTGAACGCCGGTTTAATCAGCCAGGAAGATGCCAAACAACGTCGTCAACAAGTATCCAAAGAAGCGGATTTTTACGGCGCAATGGACGGTGCATCCAAATTTGTACGCGGGGATGCGATTGCCGGTATTTTAATTCTGCTGATCAATTTATTCGGTGGTTTTGCCATCGGTGTGTTTATGCACAACCTGAGCGCGGGCGAAGCATTCCAGCAATATGCACTGCTCGCCATTGGCGATGGTTTGGCCGCACAAATTCCCGCACTGCTGCTATCTACTGCGGCGGCAATTATTGTTACGCGTATTAATGAATCCTCCGAAATTACCCAACAAGTCCAGCGCCAAATGCTGGCGACACCTTCTCTGCTGTACACCGTGGCAGGGATTTTATTTTTACTGGCACTGATTCCCGGCATGCCCAAACTGGCGTTTATGACTTTTGCCGCGCTAATTGCCTTTATTGGTTGGCGCGTATCACTCAACCCCAACCCTGCTGACGCCAGCCTCGATGAAGCCCAGGCTATCACCGCGGCTATGGGTCAGGAGCAAGCCCAAAATTTAGCTTGGGACGATATTCCTGCGGTGGAGTCTGTGTCTATTTCGCTCGGTTACAAACTGGTGGGATTAGTGAACCAAGCCGCAGGCGCACCACTGGCTCAACGTGTGCGCGGTGTGCGGCAAACCCTGTCGGAAAATTTAGGATTTTTATTGCCCGAAGTACAAATCCGCGACAGCCTGCGGCTCAAGGCGGCGCAATACAATATTTACATTAACGGCGAAAAAATTGACGGCGCCGAGCTGCATGCCGATCGTCTCATGGCCATCCCCTCCCCCGAACTCTACGGCGAAGCCGACGGCATTTTAGGTATCGACCCCGCCTACCGCATGCCGGTGGTATGGATTCTGCCGAGTGAAAAAACCCGCGCGTTAAATTTGGGTTATCAAGTGATTGATTGCGCCAGTGTGATTGCCACCCATTTAAATAAAGTGATTCGCGCGCACTTGCCGGAAATTTTTAAACACGACGATGTAGAACATTTAATGCAGCGCCTGGCGCAGCTCGCCCCCAAATTAGCGGATGCCTTAAAAACCCAACTCAGCTTTACCCAACAGCACAAGGTGTATCGCCAATTGCTGCAAGAGGAAGTGTCGTTAAAAGATATTGTCAGCGTCGCCACCGCGCTGGTAGAAGGCAGCGAAAGCACCAAAGACCCGGTACTGCTCGCCTCCGATGTACGCTTTGCCCTGCGCCGTAATATTGTGTCCAGCATTGCGGGTGATCGCAGTGAGTTATCGGTATTTGTCTTGGATAACACCCTGGAAAACACCCTGCTCAGCGCGCTCAGCATTGCCAAACAAGCAGGGCCAGTGAGTTTGGATAATATTCCGGTAGAGCCCAACCTACTCAACCAATTGCAAACGTCTATGCCGGTAGTCAAAGAAAAACTGCGCAGCGAAGGCCACCCGCCCATTCTGGCCGTTATGCCACAATTGCGCCCGCTACTAGCGCGTTATGCACGGGTATTCAGCCCCGGCCTGCATGTGTTATCGCAAAATGAAATACCCGAGAAAGTGGGTGTAAATATTTTGGGAAGCTTGGGGTAATAGCGTTGAAGTTTGGGCTAATAGCCTTGAAGTTTGTCATACCCGCGCACGCGGGTATCCATAAAAAATAACAGGTTTCATTAACAGCGCGGGCCTACAAAAAATTACTCTTCATCAAAAGCGTTACGCATGATGCGTAACTTTTCCACCAGAGCGGTGAATTCTGCGGAGGGCTGTTCCAGGATAAAACCCGCTTCAAAATAACCGGTTTTTTCATTCACGCCGGACCAGCGACAACTTGCCTGCAAATCAATTTGCAGCAATTCATTTTCCGCGAGGCGCATGCGCAGGCGTAAATCCCTGTGCGAGCCAGGCTCTATCGCCGTGTCGCTCAAGAGCTTGAAACCAAATTCCGATACATCGCCCACATAACCAATAAGCGCGCCGCTTTTGGGGTTACTTGCCTTAACGCGGAAGATGGAGCGAAAAATAAGCCGACTTTGATTGCGCATAATAACCCCCAAAAAACAGTGCTAAAACGGGTAAGGCGACCAACAGCGCCAAGTTATTAAATCGCCACACCTGAGTCTGGTTATTAAATCGTCATACCTGCGCACGCGGGTATCCAGGTAAAGATTAATCGGCCTGCTCCACACTATTCACCGGTTCAATCGGCACCAATTCCAAGTGCAACCCGCTTTTAGTCACCATGGCGGATGGGCTGCGCCCCGGTGTTTTTACCGAGGGCGGTTTGTTCGTCGCAAGCTCTGCCTGCGCCATAGCGGCTTCCAATTTTTTGCGCTCAGCGATTTTCTCCAACTGCTGTGCCATTTGCCGGCACTTGTCGGCTTGCGCTTGCATGTTGGGCAGCTGTTCCAAAATGGTGGATAACAGGTAATAGGCCTGGGGCAATTCGGCGTAATCCGGGAATTGCTTGTGCATGCCGTTAAGTAATTTCACCGCCAGTGCAACATCGCCCTGCTGTTTTAACGAGCTTGCCAGTTGTACGCGCAGTGCGGGTGCGTCGGGTAGAAAGTCGGGCGCGATCAAACGTATTTGTTTGAACACCGGCGTGAGTTTGTCGGTGCGTTTTTTGCGATTGAGAAAATGCAAATAGGTCGAGCCGAAATCCGCCATCAGCGCGGTTTTTTTGCAGGTGTACAACAGCTCAAAAAATTGATCAAAAAAACGCGCATCGTTGGGGAATTGTTTAAAGGCTTGATAATAAAGCGTCACCACCCGCTCGTAATCGCCTTCTTTTAACAGCACTTGAATTTGCGCCGCTAAACGATCTGCCACCTCGCGTTTGGGTTGTTCCTCCTCGTCATCGCTGCGTGCGCTGTAACCCAGTTGGTCTTGATACTGGAACAGCATGTAGCCCATCAAGTGAAATACCACCAGCGTGTAATAGCTGGAGACCATGGATTGAAACACGTAGGACACCGCCGGAAATAATTGGCCGATCCATTCCTGCAGCAAACCAACCGAGGTCATCATGATCAGGATAAACACCATCAACAAACCGTAGGGCAAACCAATCGCGCCGATTAACGCCAGCGCCGCCATAGGGTTAATCGCCTCCAGCATGCTTTCCGTTTGCGCAAAACGAATCAGAATTGCCGGGAAACAAATCACCACAATAAAACCCAGCAAACCGCCAACGGCTGGGCCAAGGTAATTCGCCGCCGCGCCCACCAATAACACCAACACTACCGTGATCACCAACAGCTTTAACAGCAGGCTAATACCACCTTGATATGCATCCAATACATCCGGCGCTTTCATCTCGCCCAGCGCGGTGTGCTCAAGGCAGGTCAAACTGTATTTGAGCAGCGCACCGGCAGCGAACAAATACAGCAGCAGCGACAAAATCCATAAAAACGGCATGAGCATGGCTAATACCGAGGCGATGGAGGTAATCACAATCAAACTCATGGATGAGGCATTGAGTGGATATTTAAACGCCTCAGGCAAACGCCGCCAAAATGGTTCCGCTTTATTACCGGAGCCCAGGCTTTCCAGGTTGTGACCGCACACAAAACAACGTGCGAGTGCTGGCTCGTCGTCCACGCAGTGATCGCACTGGTGCACCTTGCACTGCTCACAATAATAAGTCGCACCGTCCAGCGGATGATATTTACAGTAATACACGCTCGGCTCCCTGTGCGGTGGTTGTAGAGAATTGTGTAGCGAGTTGTTCGTAGTGATTGCGTTTAGCCATATCGCGCAGCCGCAAAAATGCCGCCGCCAATTTAGTCGCCAGCACGCTCATGGCGGGATTAGTGCAACCCTTTTGCGTCAGTTGGATAAACAATTGCTCCGCCGCGCGCGGATTTTCCAACGCCGCAAATTGCATAGCTAATTTCAACGCAGCACTTTCCGTTAAGGATTCATGTACATCCGGGTTATCCGTCCACACCCGCTCCAGTTTTTTAATCTGCTCCGGTGTGAGTAAGGGCAAGGTCAGCAGCGTAATCACCGCCGGGTTTAGCGCCGCACCGCGTTCAATTTTCAGCAGGTTGTAACGAATCATCACCAACTCAAATTGATTGCCTTGCGCGGCGATAAGCCCATCCACTAATTGCAGTGCGCGTTCAAAGCGGAATTTTTCGATGGCTTCATAAATCTCGGCCATGGTTTTTTGCGCCGGGTCTACACCCTGCTCGTTATTAATATAATCGTCATTAAACAGCGAGCGATTCAGCAGCCACGCCGCACCAATTAATACTGCACCCGCGATAAACCCACCGGCGTGCGCCATAAAGGCGACGTTGGAATCGGTATCGGTTTGGTATTGGTAAATTTCCTTGCCGATATAAAACGGCAAAATCAGCAGCGCGGGTGCGCGAAAGTAACCCACCAAAAGGAAGAACCAATAAAAGAACTCGATTTTCTTAAAGCGAAACACCGCGAGGTACATGGCCATCACCCCGGAGATAGCACCGGAAGCACCGATCAACGGCTGGCTACTCGTCCAATCCGTCGCCACCTGCGCAAAACCTGCGCCCACACCCGACAGCAAATAAAACAGCAAAAACCGCCAATGCCCAATCGCCGCCTCCACTGCAAAACCGCACACAATCAGGAAAAACATATTGCCCAGCAAATGCATAATGTCGCCGTGCAAAAACTGGTGGGTTAAAAAACTGGGGATGGATAATTTATTCGCCTGCAAACCATTGGCGACATAACTGAGCGACTGAATCAGCCCATGCAAGCGCGCCCGCTCTGTAACCCACTGCTCAAAACGATCCGGCGTGAGGTAGCTGCGCACGTTGGTTTGCAAGTAGTGGTAAAAATCCTCGCGCATCAGCAAATCGGCGATGATGTAGTCGTACTCGGCCTTGGCATATTGGCGGCGATACTCCTCCAACTGCGCATCGCCCTGCTCCTCCAGGTACTTCTCAAAAATCGGCCATTCATCCTGAATAAAGCCCTGCGCGTGATAGCTGCTAATGGCCTCCACAATTTTGGGGGTATCGCTGCTTTGGTACAGGAAAAACACCATCACATTGATAAACACCAACGTGCACAGCACAAGGGGCGCATGGCGCCAATCGAGGGACTTTTCAGTAGGGACAATGATCATTTGTTATCGTACATTCCGTTTGCGTGTGTGAACCAGCGCAAATACTAACCTTGAGCACACGCAAAGTCGATGCAGACCCAACCCGTTATTCCAGCGGCACAATTGGCCAATTATTGAACGAACAAAAGGTAACGAATATTAACTATAGGTTTTTGCCGAGGTTGTTTATATAATCCCGCCCGCACGTCCCTGTAGTTTAATCGGATAGAACGTATGCCTCCTAAGCGTATGATGTGGGTTCGATTCCCGCCGGGGACGCCATTTTTTCCTTCGTAGTATTTCCCTTCTGCTTCACCCCAAACAACACAGCTTCAAAATTAATTTATTCGGTTATACGTAGCCTGTATGGAGCCTAGCGGAATACGGGGGTTTATTTTTTGTATTTTTAAATAAAAAATACCCAAGGGGTGCTTGGGTATTTGTGGGGCAGGTTACGGCCATTTGCGGACATTGACTTGAGCAGAATATGAGGAGCAATGGCTAATCCCAAACCGCTAAATCAAACTATACGACGTGTCTACAGTTCGTCGGTAACCTTGGCTGCTAACGTTAAGTCAGGGGCGCTTTGTTATGCAATCACTTCTTAGCAGCGAACAGATACCCAACGATGCCTCCGGCTATTGGGGTTAGTGCAGTAAGTATAGTTTTAAAGACATCCATACCTTTACCAGTCGCATCCACTATTCCCATAATGCCAGATAAGAGAACCAATACTAAGATACCCGTAAATGTAACTGCTGCGAATCTGACTTTTTGCTTATCAAAATCCTCAGTCTCCGGAGTATGTTTAATTACATATCCGGCGATGAGCATTGCGATAGTGAAAACTACAAGAATAGCCATGACTATTGTGGTACTCATTGTTGCCTCCTTGTTTTTGCATAACACCGCTTACAGCGGCAATTTGTAAGCTGCGATTTTGTGGATTGCTTTTTCGCAGCAAAACCACAAAGCCGCGACTTATATTCTGCCCAGTGGAATGAAGTAAATTACTTTTGCTATACGTTTTTACTTTGGCAATTTTGTGTTTTCATCTATGTAGGCCTCACTCAAGTCAGCTCCCGCAAGGTTAGCGCCATGAAAAAGAGAACCTTGAAAATTTGCTTGGGTAAAATTTCCGTTCGCAAAGTTAGATCTAGTAAAATTAGACATAGAAAAGTCCGATTCACTTGCATTGGATGCGGTAGCAGTTATACGCTCCAAAACTAGCTGTAGACTTTCTCTAGTTTGTTGGTCTTGAACTTGGTCTTTGACCCCTAACACGGCCGCGTGCAATTCCATTAACATTTGGTCTCTGTATTCGGATTTGGCCGCTAATTCTTTTGCGGTTCTGGCTGTTTTAACCTCTTTAATTAGTCCAAAACCTAGCGCAAACACCGCCAAAATGATTAGTGATACTCCAATTTTGCTTAAGCCGAACGCGAATTGCTTTTCCGCTTTGGCAGCATGGCTATGACGCAGACCAATTACGGTAGCTATAAATGCAGTAATTATTGATGCTATTCCAAGCATTATGTCTCCCTAATGCATAACACCCGGCTTTGGGGCGGACTTGGAGCCGCGAAGCGGCGGAAAAACTGTCCCAGCCCCGCAGGGGCGACAATAGTCGTTTGTTGCATTCTCCTATTAAAGTTTATGGTCAAGATAGTGAAGAATGCTACTCACTATATTGATTACAAATTTAGCCTCGGCCTCACCCAAAAGATCATCGTTTGCATGCGCAACACTTGCCCTATTTCTAATTGGATTCAACGCATCTAAAATCGAGGCAAGTGAACGTAGCATTTTGTTAATTTCTTCCGAACGCTCACCTAACTCTTTTAACTCAGAGGTATTTTCGCGTAGTATCTTATACAGCTCCGTAATACCCGCATCTGGTTTAAAATTAATGTATCTCTGATCTAACTGGTGTTTTAAATACCCATGCAATGCTGTATGTACCCGATCAACAGCACTGACTGGCCCATTGCTAGCTAAAAGTGTCTGAGCATCCTGTAGCGCCTTTTCAACAATTTCACTAGGGGATAGGTGTTTCTGCTTAAATTCAGGAACAAAAGTGTTGTCATAGAATTCTTTATAAATTTTCGGATTATTAGATTTAATCCAATTCTTAATTTTTGAATTATCTAATAGTTTTTTAATATTTTCATCATCGTCGTCGTAGATATGCTCTATAACTTCAAAGACACATCCCTCATAATCTTCGTCTGCCCATTGCAAACTTCTTAATAGCCTAGAGTGGCCCTGAATCAGATTTTCACTTCCCGTAGCGTAACCAATTGACTTCCAGTCACCCTTGTCGAAAGTTTTAGAAATAGCTTCTGAAATTGCCGGAATTAATTTTCTTCTTTTTTCCATGAATTATCTCGTTAGTGTAACTTATGGAGATGCAAGGCCGCGGTAAGGGTAGAATGTAAGTTGCGGATTTGTGGATTACTTTTGCGCAGCAAGCCACAAAGCTACAACTTACATCCCGTCCAGGGCACCAAAGTGGAAAGATGATTGACCACTGTTATACGCTATATATCCATCCACAATCCACTCAGATGTAAAGCAAGCAATGAAAGGTGCGGATACAGAAATATATGCGCTATCACATATTTCGCCACTTTTACATTACAAACCAATGGAATTTTCTTCAGTCAACAGAGGGGTGCCTACTAAGACTAAATGACAAGAAGCTAGTGACGCAGTACAAATCAATTATCCCGCTTCCAAATTAAGATTTCCCTGTTCCGGAGCTCCTAATAATTCGTTAATTAATGGATCAGTATCTAGATTTTCATATCGCCCTTCAATATTTTCTTTAAGTGAGAATAAACGAGCCTCGCCGCTACGGACTAATTCTCCATATGTAATTGCATGAACCTCACCAAATTGCTCTTCTTTGGATTTCCCAACTGTCTGGTATCTCCCAGCTAAAGGATTAATACTATCTCCGACAACATATGCTTTTATGTAAGGTTGGAATGAGCCCACTCCCGCATGCCAAATATCTTCCACATAATATTTAGCCTGATCCATCTCTGCTCGCCCGATTTCAAATCCACCTTTTTTAAGCTCAATAAGCAAGACTCTCTTAGTCCGTTTAAATTCGTTAGAAAACTCTTCCAATCCTAACGCACTAATTGAGGAATTATCCCCTACAACAATGTCTGGCCTTTTTGAAGAATTTATAAAGTTTTCTTTTTTAAATTTTTTTTTGAAAATATTTTCACAGGTTTTTCTCAATCCCTTATTACTAGAATACTCGGGCGTATCGAACTCAGGCCCAAAAATCCAGCGCGCCTTTTCAATCAATGGATGCAGTGTATGTAGCTCATCAACAGAGTGGTCCCCGCTTAATCTATCGATAGATTCAATGACTTTAATTCTGGTATCAATCTCAGCCAAAATTGTCATGGCGTCTGAAACATTCCATTCATTCAAGAAATTGTCTAAAGACTCTGAATCCTCAGGGGCAATCATCGTTAACTTATGCAATAGAGATATTCCAGCTCGAGATCTTTCCAGATTTATTGCCGCCCTAAACGCAAGCTCTAATAATTCAATCTTAATATCAGGATTACCCGCCAGCATTTGATCAACAAATTCCAACAATTCTTTTTGAGCAAGTCTGGGCAATTCCTTAAGTTCATTCTTATGCGAATCAATAACTTGACGTTTAGCAGCTTCGAGGTCTTTCTTTGAAAGCTCTAAGTAGCACGCCTTTACAAAAGTAGAAATTTCATCAGTGATCACTGACAGCGCGGAAAAGTCGGATTTAAAGCCAGACCAATCTGCCTGAATAAAATCAAAAAGGTCATCAGATTCAGCAATAAGTGTGTATCTTTTGGCGAACCCTCGTCTTCCATCAATAACTTGCTCGCCATTAATCGACCATGAAGGATTTCCGAGCAAACGACCACCAAGCCAAAATGCAACTCCATGCTGGCTTGACGTTCTGGAAGCCATAGTGGAATCGACAAGAGTTAGTTTTATTTTTATATTTCCAATCGGATTGATGTCAAGTTCTTTAACAATACCTGGATGCTCAGCTAATGTAATCAATTTTCCATTGATGTAAACTTTAAATTCAGGGTTAAAAAGATACCTTGCTGAAATTGTTTCAGTTAACTCGTCAACTGAAATAAGATTCTTTGTGGCGATAACTTTAATTAATGTGCCATGTCCGTCTTTTCTATTTCTTTGATGCTCTATCACTTCAATAGGCTGTTTACCGGATGATAATTTCATTACATAAGTGTTTTCTAGGCCATCTCGCCAAGTTACAACTGTATAAGAATCATCAAAACAGAGACCTGCATGTCTTCCAACACCATTTCGTCCGAATGCGAGCCGTTTTTTGGTTAGCCTGTTGTCTTGCGGAAGCTCAACAAATAATCCTTGATGTTTCCTTCTGTCATACCGCAATTTTAGCCATCTTGATTCAAATTCCATTTCGGATAACCCAACTCCATTATCTTCTATAGTAATCAGATTATCCTTCTCATCTGGATATATTATATTAACCTGGGAAGCTCCGGCATCATGGGCATTTGCAATTAGTTCAGTGATTGCCACATCAGCTCTGGTTGCTATTGATCCAATTTCCCTTATCAAAAATCCATCTTCATACGTAACTGGGTAATCCATAGTTATTTCCTAAAATATAGCTCAATTAGATAATCGATTATATACATCATTAAGGTATGAGCCTTATAAAAATCTGTATTTTTTCAACCAAATAGTCCGTTCAGTGCAACTAAATCTAAGAACGCTGAACGATCTGCCTTTTTAATTTCACCCAATGAGTTAAGCCTCTGATTACTGTAGGCGAGAATGCATGCAGTCCTCGCCCTC
>Ga0307406_10001153_pt1 | contig 14775 bp, 10 predicted proteins | sample 322Cmetagenome_3_FD_203706 | JGI IMG/M metagenome (GOLD analysis project Ga0307406, IMG submission 203706) | Maize rhizosphere microbial communities from greenhouse at UC Davis, California, United States - 322HYB-C-2 | ecosystem: Host-associated > Plants > Roots > Rhizosphere > Soil | place... | reverse complement strand
GCTCCTGGCTCTTGCCGTTGCGAAGATGTTTTCGAGATTAGGTGTGCGTCGCGCGGAAATACATGCGCTCGAGATTAGCGAAACGACGATCAGAGTGGAGAGTAAATACTGTCTGCGGGCGAGTGATCTATTCAACGGGCACCGTCCAGCGACGATTGATGAGGCTCGCAACAAAGCCAGCACCAAAGCCGTTGTCGATATTAACGACAGTTACGTTTGAAGCACACGAGTTCAACATACCCAGAAGCGCTGCAACACCTCCAAAAGATGCGCCGTAACCGATGCTGGTTGGCACAGCCACGACTGGAACACTGACAAGTCCGCCAACGACCGAAGGTAACGCACCTTCCATTCCCGCAGCGACGATCACGACACGCGAACGCTGCAACAGGCTGCGCTCGGCAAGCACGCGATGGATGCCGGCTACACCCGCATCCCAAATACGATCGACAACGTTGCCCATCGTCTCGGCAGTCAGCGCGGCTTCTTCGGCGACGGGAATGTCGCTCGTACCGGCAGTTACGACTGCGACCGAGCCAATCCCCTGATTCGTTTTGTCGCGGCGAATTCTGACCAGCCGCGCCGATTCGTGCCACTCGGCGTCAGTCACGACATTTCGTATTTCGCCAAACGTGCCTTCGTCGGTGCGAGTGACGAGGATGTTCGGGGAGCGCTCGGCGAGTCGCTCGACGATGCCGACGATTTGTGCGCGAGTCTTACCACCACCAAAAACGACTTCCGGAAAACCCTGTCTCGTCGCGCGCGCGTGGTCTACGCGCGCAAAACCGATATCTTCGAAATGAAGGTTCTTGATGCGGTTTACGGCATCTTTAGTTTCGAGTTCGCCGCTTTTGTACGCGTCCAGGAGTTTGGCCAGTTCGTTCAAATCCATCGGCAAAAGCATGCCACAAAAAACCACACAAAGCACTTTCTCTGCGGTTCTCTGCGGCCCTCTGTGATCTCTGCGTTAAAAAGATTATTCAAACGCAGAGATCGCAGAGGGCCGCAGAGAACCGCAGGGATAACCGCCTCGTATAGATTATGGCTCGTGACTTGTGCGGCTTCTGGCGGCCTAGTAAGATTCGACAGAGATTGAACCCACCGTGTCCACCGTAATCAAAAACACCCGTCTAACGCTGGAAATGATCAAGATCGAGCATACGCTGTTTGCGTTGCCGTTCGCTTTTCTGGGCGCTGTGCTCGCCGCCAATGGACTTCCGTCGCCATGGCAGATTCTCTGGATCATTGTGGCGATGGTCGGAGCACGTTCGGCCGCGATGGCGTTCAACCGCATCGCCGATCGAAGCTTTGACGCTCGTAATCCGCGAACGGCTTCGAGAGCATTGCCTGCGGGGCTATTATCCATTGGCTTTGTCTGGGTTTTCACGATTGGCGCTGCAGCCCTGTTTCTGCTGGCTGCGGCGATGCTCAATCGTTTGACATTGATTCTCGCGCCCGTGGCGCTCGCGTGTGTGCTGCTTTACTCGTTTACAAAGCGTTGGACTCAATTCTCGCATCTTGTTCTTGGGGCATGTCTCTCAATCGCTCCGACGGGCGCATGGATTGCCGTGCGCGGCGAGATTGGCAGCGCCGTGCCTTTGTTGTTGTCTCTCGTGGTATTGCTTTGGACCGCGGGTTTTGACGTGCTCTACGCGTGCCAGGACTACGACTTCGATCGTCACGAAGGTTTGCGATCGATTCCAGCGCGCTTCGGAATTGCGCGTGCACTCTGGATCGCGCGAACGCTGCACGCCGCTGCATTTCTCGCGCTTGTATGGCTCTTTGTTGTAACCAAACTCGGACCAATCGCTCTCGTAGGCGTGATTGCAACGGCGGCCCTGCTCGTTTACCAGCATCGACTCGTTCGCGCCGGCGATCTCAGCCGCTTGAACGCCGCTTTCTTTACGACGAACGCTTTTGTTAGCGTCATACTGCTGGCAACGTTTGGCAGTGCTGTTTTTCTGAATCGATAATGCCATGACTTTTTCACACGACGAAAAACTTAACGAGATTGCAACGCGCGTCAACGCCGGTGAACGACTCTCTTTCGACGATGGCGTCGCGCTTTATGCTACTGACGATCTACCCGCACTCGGTAAACTCGCGGACATCGTGCGTCGTCGCAGACACGGACGCACGACGTACTTCAACGTCAATCGCCATCTGAACCCGACAAACATCTGTTACGCCGACTGCAAGTTTTGCGGGTTCTTTCGCACACCGCGCCAGCCGGATGCTTACACGCATAACATCGACGATAGTTTGAAAGTTGCCGCCCAAGCGGTTGCTGAAGGTGCGACTGAGTTGCACATTACGGGCGGCTTAAATACCAAGCTGCCGTTCAGTTACTTTACCGACCTGCTCTCGTCGTTGAAGCGCGACTTCCCGCAGTTGCATTTGAAAGCGTTCACGATGGTTGAGTTTGATCACTTCGCACATTTCTACAAGATGCCGGATGAAGAAGTTATTCAGAAGCTGATCGAAGCAGGACTGGATTCATGTCCGGGTGGCGGTGCGGAGATCTTTCGCGAACCGACACGCTCGATGATCTGTGCGCACAAGTGTGACGCCGAGCGCTGGCTCGAATTGCAGGGAAAAGTCCACGCCGCCGGCTTGAAAACCAACGCCACGATGCTGTATGGCCACATCGAATCGATCGAAGATCGGGTGGATCATTTCGTGAAACTGCGCGACCAGCAGGAGAAGTCTCGCGGCTTTCAGTGCTTCATACCACTGGCGTTTTATCCGCCGGAGACGCAACTGGCTCACCTGCCTGGTCCATCCGGTGTCGACTCGTTGAAAACAATGGCCGTCTCGCGTCTGATGCTCGACAACTTCGATCACATCAAAGCCTACTGGGTCATGCTCGGTAAGCGACTGGCGCAAGTCGCTCTGCATTACGGCGCCAACGACATCGACGGCACGATAACCGAAGGCGGTGAGTTGACGACGAGTTACTCCGTCGAAGCCAACAACGAAGTAAAGATGAATAAGACAGAGCTCATCGGCCTGATTGAAGACGCAGGATTCGAAGCAGTCGAGCGTGACACTGTCTACAATCGTATCGAACGCAACAGCGTTAGCGTGGTCTAACAACACATGTCAGAAAACATCACACTCGCACATTCACCTGATTCCGATGACGCATTCATGTTCTATGGCCTGGCGACGCACAAGCTCGACACCGGTGAACTGAATTTTCAACACCTTCTCAAAGACATTCAAACCCTGAATGAGGAAGCGATGCGTGGCACTTACGACGTCACCGCGATCAGCTTTCACGCTTACGCATACATTCACGACAAATACGCGTTACTGCCGCACGGCGCTTCCATTGGCGATAACTATGGTCCAATCGTCGTGTCGCGCCAACCCGCTACGCCGGCAGACATTCCGAATCTGAAGATTGCAATTCCGGGAAAGTTGACCAGCGCGTTTCTGGCGCTGCGAATTTTCAATTCCGATTTCAAGTATGAGGTCGTCCCTTTTGACAAGATCATTGACGCGGTGCAGGGCGGCCGCTGCGACGCCGGATTGCTGATTCACGAGGGACAACTTTTTTACGAGTCGAAGGGGCTGCACAAAGTTTTGGATCTCGGAGAGTGGTGGCACCAGCAGCATGGCCTGCCGCTGCCGATGGGCGGGAACGCCATCCGCCGCGATCTCGGTGCGGAGCGGATTAAAGAAGTTTCAAAGCTGTTGCGGGACAGCATAAAATATTCGCTGACACACCGGGATGACGCGCTTCAGTACGCGCTTCAGTTCGCGCGAGACATGGATCCTGAGCTCGCCGATCGGTTCGTGGCCATGTGGGTTAACGAGCTGACGCTCGACTATACTGACCGTGGCCGTGAGGCTGTCCGGCGACTCCTCGACGAGGGTTATCAGCACGGTGTAATTCCACACCCCGTTCAGGTTGATTTTGTTGAAGCCTAATTAAATTCGCGGGCGTTATTGTAGGGGCGGCCCTCCGTGGCCGCCCTTCCTACCAATAGAATGCCCGTGGCGAACGAAGGGCGGCTTAATTCTGGTATAAACGGTGATTTGTTTAGGAAATTAAAACTGAAGCTGGGGTGTGCGCGGTGATTTTATTGCTACCCCGCCCAGAAGGGGCAGCGGATCACCGCGCACATCATCGACATCAGACCACGTAAAACCAAGCTCCTCCCAAAGCTTGGTTTATCGCCCGCGCCGTGTAAGCAACGCCGCCGCTCGGCGTCACGTCTGCGCTCCCGCGCCGTAAAGCTCCACGGATTTTGGGACGAGTGCCTGTTGCCGACATGAGGACCTTGAGAAACTTTGTTTTCAAACTAGCTGAGCCGCGAATTTTTCGAGGTCAATCGGGCTCCTTTTCACTGTCAATCGTGCCGCTAGTCAAGTTATAACTTATTCTAGTACAGGCACATTACACTAGATGCAAGAACTTTTGCAATAGGAAAATGGCGTTCTGCCGTGCACGGGCTCCCGGCCCCACTCTTCCGCTGGCAACAGGACTCTTTCTTTCCGGCATCTGAGGAGCGTCAGAATTCCACTATTCGGAACGATTTATTCACTTTTAGGATAGCTATGAAAAGAGCAGTTATGAGGATTTCTCCGATCATTGGCGTCGTGGCCCTCGTGGTCCTTACGACCCTCAACGCATCGGCCCAGGTCAAAACCCAAGCCGCTGGACCAGCCGATACTGTCGACACCGCGCGCATCATTCGCAGCTTCACCGCCAAGGAAGCACAATTTCGTCGTGCGCTGAACAGTTATTCATTCAAACGCGACGCGTTGATTCAAAGCATCGGCATGGGTGGTCAGGTGATCGGTGAGTATCATCGTGTCTCCAACTTCACCTTTGACGATCAGGGAAATCGATACGAGAAGATCAGCTTCTTCCCGATGCCGTCGATGGCAGAGGTCACCCAGGAAGACATCGACGACCTCGGTGGTGTTAATCCGTTCGCTCTCGAGCCTTCGAAAGTCGATCTGTACAACTTCCGTTATGTCGGCAAAGAAAAGATCGACGAGCTCAATCTATACATCTTCGATGTAAGCCCTAAGGTCATGCCGAAACCGAAGAAGGAAGATCGATTGTTCTCAGGGCGCATCTGGGTTGACGATCAGGATCTACAGATCGTGAAGACCAAAGGTAAAGGCGTTCCGGAAACCAAGCAGAATAAGTTTCCAACGGTGGAGACTTATCGTGAGCACATCGATGGACAATACTGGTTTCCGACTTATTCGTATGCGGACGAAGAGTTGATTTTTGATAACGGTGGGTCAATCCACGTGCGCATGAAAGTCCGCTATACAGACTTCACACCTTCACGCGCAACGTTGAAGGTTACTGAAATTGGTGAGAATGACGACTCGACGAGTAGTTCGACGGGCGTAGCGAAGCCGGTTGAAGCCGGCGCGCTGAATGCAAAAGCGGTCTCGTTGCCGAAAGCTGTGTATTCGGAAGAAGCGAAACGACTAAAAGCTTCGGGACGAATTACTGTGCGCGTTGTGGTCGATGAGAACGGGAAGGTGATCTGGGCGCAAGCGCTGAATGGACCAGCAGTACTGCGTGAGGCTGCCGAAGCTGCGGCGCGCCAGGCAGTCTTCACACCAACGACACAGGACGGAATCACGGTTAAGATTACGGGAACGTTAACCTACGATTTTAAATAGCGGAGGAGGTCCTATTGGATCAATAGGACCTATTCTGTTCCCAGCTCGGCAGCAATCGAAGAGCGCACTCCGGCTATCAACTGATTCATGTCCCCATCAGTCTCGACAGCCGATGTCTCAACGGGTGGCAACATCACCATCTCCAAAGTGCCCGCTCTCGCTTCACCAGTTCCCTTGCCCATCAATACGTCGGAATTTTTGATCGCAACGGGTACCACCGGCACACCCGCATGCCGCGCCATGTAGAACGCGCCTTTCTTGAATGGTAACAACTCGCCCGGCTTCGCTCTCGTCCCTTCTACAAAAACAGCAAACGAGACTCCTGACTGAATCCGCTTCGCCGCAGCTTCCGTCGTTCGAATCGCACTCTCGCGATTGGTCCGATCGATCGCCATCACATTCACAAATCCCATTCCCACGCCCAACACCGGCACCTTCAAAAGTTCTTTCTTCGCCAACAGCCCGATTCGTCGTCCGTTGTAAACAAATATCGCCGCCGTGTCCAAATACGAGCGGTGATTGGAAACAAAAACATACGTCTGTTTCGGATCCAGCAACTCGAGCCCGCGGACTTCCACGCGAACGCCGCTCAAACGTAACCAATTTCTGGCGCCGAACAATGCCCATGGATAAACCAGGTCATGTTTGTTAACGAGCCACGAAAACAACAGTATCGGCGGCCCCAGCAATCCCAGCAGCGCGCCCGCCACAAACAATGACCACCAGTAGTGCAAGCGCCGCATAAAACTGCGGCGGCCGGGTGTGTTAGACTCCTGCGCCGTAGTCTTCTCGATTGCAGCGTTCTCTTCCATCTAAGTCTATAAACAAAGGAACGTCGGAATGATTAGCCAACGATCAGTGGTCGCCTGCGTGGCGTTGATGCTGTTGCTTGCGGCTTGTTCTGTAACCTCATTCGCCCAAAGACCGGCTTCTCAACCGGCTGTCATTCCGTCTCCGAAATCCGTGCTCGGCTTCACGCCGGGTGACAATCGCACCATCGCGGGCTGGTCGCAAATTACTGACTACTTCGAACGCCTCGACCGCGCCTCCGATCGCGTGCTGGTCCAGACTCTGGGCCAATCGACGTTGAAACGCCCGCTCATCGTCGCCTTCATTAGCGCGCGTGAGAATATACTGGCTCTGCCAAAATACAAAGAGATCCAGCAGCAACTCGCCGATCCACGCAAGATTACCAGCAATCTGCAACGCGACCGTCTGCTCGCCAACGGCAAAGTCGTCGTGACGATCTCCTGCTCGATTCACTCAACTGAGATCGTCGCGTCGCAGATGTCGATGCAACTCGCTTACGAGCTCGCAACCGCACAGGACGCAGACACGCGAGCGATCTTGCAGAACACGATCCTATTGCTGATTCCTTCGCCTAATCCCGACGGCATCGACATCGTCGCGAACTGGTATCGCAAGACGCTCGGCACACCTTACGAAGGACGAGAACCTCCCGAGCTTTATCATCACTATGCCGGTCACGACGACAATCGCGACTGGTTCATGCTCAATCTCAAAGAGACACAACTCATCACCCGTTTGCTGTGGCACGAGTGGTTTCCACAGATTGTTTACGACGTACACCAGCAAGGCTCGAACGGATCGCGATTCTTTATTCCGCCTTTTTACGATCCGCCTAATCCGAACATCTCGCCGTTGCTGCTGCGGCAGGTCGGTCTCATCGGTCACAAAGTCGCGGCTGATCTCCAGGCCGCAGGTTTCAAGGGCGTATTAACAAACGCACTCTACGACACGTGGTGGCACGGCGGCTTCCGCACCGCTCCTTATTTTCATAACTCGATCGGAATTCTTTCCGAAGCCGCCAGCGCGAGACTCATGACGCCGAGCACAGTCACAACTGAACAACTCGCGCGAGCGAGCACGCGCGGCATGCGTAACGCTACTGAAGTGACGACCAATTTTCCCGATCCGTGGCCGGCAGGCGAGTGGCGCCCACGCGACATCATGGCGATGGAAATGATCTCGAGTCGCGCGATTCTCGAGATGGCGTCGAAGTTTCGCAGCGAGTACCTGCGCAACTTCTACGAACTCGGCCGAACGAATAGCGAATCACCAGGCAACAAGGGTGATATGACAGCTTACTTGATTCCGGCCGGGCAGGCGCGCGATGAAGCAGTCGCGAAACTGATCGGCAGCTTGATCGATCAGGGCGTGGAAGTTTTTCGCCTGGATCAGGAGCTGCATGTTCTCTTAGCAAGACCAGCGGTGCGGAGAGTGAATCCCGTCGCCGAGAAGATCGGATCGTACAGAAGATTGGCTACTATCGTATCTTCGGCGATGCAGGAGGTGCCCGCCGGTAGTTACATTATCTTTTTGGCCCAGCCACAACGAACCAATGTGCTGGCGCTCTTCGAGCCGCAAGTCTATCCAAACAGACTGACTCCGCAAGGTGAAGCTGAACGTCCTTACGACGTCGCCGGTTGGACGCTGCCATTACAGATGGGTGTCGATGCGCCGGGTATCATCGCGATCAAAGAACTCCCGAGCGAACGCAAGTTGACGCTGCTCAAAAATGAAAACGAAGTGCGGGCCGATCTGGCCCTGACATTGAAAAAAGGCGACGAGTCGCCCATCAAAAATCCGGTAAAGCAACCGGTGCGTGTGGGAATTTATCGCGGCTCGATGGGCAACATGGATGAAGGCTGGACGCGCTACGTATTCGACACGTTCAACGTTCCTTACACGTCGGTGCGCGACACGGACATGAGGCAGGGATCGCTCAACGCGAAGTTTGATGCGCTGATCTTTCCGTCACAGGCAGCGACGCAGATCGCGAGCGGCAATGCGCCCGGAACGCTGCCGCAGGAATACACGGGCGGCATCACTGAAGCAGGCATCAGGAACCTGAAGGAGTTTGTGACGGGCGGCGGGATGTTGATCTGTTTCGACAACGCCTGCGACCTCGCGATCAAAGAGTTCAACTTGCCGTTGCGCAACGTGCTCGAAGGTGTCAAGTCGTCGGAGTTTTATTGTCCCGGATCGATCGTCGCACTTGAAGTGGACAATAAGAGTCCTATCGCTTCGACATTATCCGGCATACTGCCCGCTTACTTCATCAACAGCTCCGCGTTTGCAGCAGCGGCGGACGCGAATGTGCGTGTTATCGCGCGTTATGCGAAAGACAACGTGCTGCTGAGTGGCTGGTTGCTGGGCGAAGACAAACTGAGCGGGCAGATCGCGCTGGTCGAGGTAGGCGTAGGCAAGGGACGTATTGTTCTCTTCGGATTTCGACCACAGCATCGCGGCCAAACGTGGGGCACGCTCCCCTTTATCTGGAACGCCCTCTCGAGCGCCACGGCCGCGTCTACCGAAGAATAGGCCCTATTATTCTTGCCTCACCAATCTCCAAAGGGTATCCTTGGCAACAGGTTCTCTCTCCTTGGATTGCGGTTAAAACGCGAGCATCCAAACTCCCCGACAATGCACCTTAGTGGATTCGGCGCGCCCGTGTCTTTACCGGAGCTTACTATGAAAAAGTTCTTCGTTTCGCTATCGCTCCTGGCCCTTCTTTCAACGTCTGTCAGCGTTGCCATGGGACAAGGTCGTCCGCGACGCGTTGGTCAATCGACCACCAGCGCCCCGGAAACCACGACGACGGCGCCCACGAAAGCACCCGTGCTGGGTGGCGCAAAATATCCCAACAACCGCAAACCGGAAGCACAACAAGACCAGGCGCCAACCGGGCCTGAAGAAGTCGATGCGGGCGACGTCATTCGCGTGAGCACGACGCTCATAACGATTCCCGTGAGCGTGATGGATCGCGATGGCCGTTACGTTCCGAATTTGCAGAAGGAAGAGTTTCGAATCTGGGAAGACGGAGTCGAACAGGAAGTCGCATTCTTTCAGTCAGTCGATAAACCATTTTCGGTCGTGTTGATGCTCGACACGAGTCCCTCGACTCAGTTTCGACTCGAAGACATTCAGGATGCTGCGATCAGTTTCGTCAATCAACTTCGTGCGGACGATAAGGTGATGGTCGTCTCCTTCAACGACAACATCAAGATTCTGAGCGAGTTCACAACCGATCGCCGCAAGCTTACGCGCGCGATTGAACGTGCGAGGACTGACGACGGTACGCGTTTGTATGACGCAGTGGACATGGTTATCAATCAACAGTTGAGTCGCGTCCAGGGACGAAAAGCAATTGTGCTTTTCACTGACGGCGTCGACACGACCAGTCGTCGGGCAAGCTTTGAAAGCAATGTGATGGACGCGCAGGAACTCGATGCGCTGATCTATCCGGTGCAGTACAACACTGCGGACGACATGAACGTAATGAACTATCCGGTGGGACGTCCGAGTGATGTTTGGGATCAGATTCTGGGCGGCATCTTCGGCGGCGGTGGCCGGCGCCGTGGTGGCGGTAACAGAGGCGGTGGGGTGCGCGACGAATACGAGGTAGCGGATCGTTACCTGATGGAGTTGGCCAACAACACCGGCGGTCGTGAATATCGCGCTGATTCGTTGCAGAACATGTCGTCCGCCTTTGCGAATGTCGCTGAAGAACTGCGACGTCAGTACAGCATTGGCTACTATCCGAAGCGTCCGCCTGAGGCAGGACAGAGACGATCGATCAGGGTGCGCGCGCGTCAGCCGAATCTCGCAGTTCGGGCACGCGATAGTTACATCTTCAATCCGGGCGGCACGGCTGCTGTGACTGATAACTCAACAAGGGTGTTTTAAGCAGGTTTCACGCGAAGACGCAAAGGCCGCTAAGAAGAATTAAATTTTCTTTGCGCCTTTGCGTCCTTACTTTGCGTCTTTGCGTGAAACGGCGGGTAGACGCACCGTCAGGATAGCGCCACTTTCGGCTTCGCGATTCGTTGCCGATACCGTCCCACCGTGAATCTCCACGAGGTGCCGCACTATCGCCAGACCCAATCCCAGTCCGCCATGTTTACGCGTGCTCGATCCATCCGCCTGACTGAATCTTTCAAAGATGTGCGGCAGAAACTCCGGCGGCACACCTGGACCACTATCTTCAATTCTGACTTCCGCCAGTGAGTCGCTGCGCTCGAGATAGACGTCAATCAAACCACCGTGTGGCGTGAACTTCACCGCGTTCGATAATAGATTCCAGAACACCTGTTGCAATCGCTCCACATCAGCCTTAACGATCAAGTCGGGCGCCTCAACGTGCGTGCTGATTTTGATCTCTTTAGCTTCGGCAGCGGGCTGCACCGCATCGATCGCGGCATGAATTACGAGTAGCAGGTCAACAGGTTGCGTGCTGATACGCAGTTTACCGGCAACGATTCGCGACACGTCGAGCAGGTCTTCAATAATCTGTCGCTGAGCTGCGGCGTTGCGTTCGATCACGTCGACTGCATGCGTCATGCCGTCGTTGTCGAGTTTTCCGGAACGTAGTAATCGCGACCAGCCCACCACTGCGTTCAGCGGCGTCCTCAGTTCATGGGAGACGGTCGCCAGAAACTCTTCCTTCAACCGGCTCGCCTCTTCCGCCTGCTGTCGCGCGTGACTCTCACGTTCCAGTAGATCAGTCCGGCGACGCTCGAGTTCCGAGGCGAGTCTCCACTTTTCATCTTCAGCCTTCCGTCGTTCGACCGTAACCGCCGCCACAAGCAACGTCATCAACGCGCTTGTCCCTACAAACGACATCAACAACAACAGCGTTACGTTCGCGCTCGGCTGAACGAATGGACCATAACCATGTTTCGCGCCCCATACGGCAACTGACGCCATCAGCACGATCGAACCGGTTACGATACGCTGATCAAACCGCAGCGCCGCCCACAGCAAACAAGGCAAACACAAATAAGCGAGTGGATACGTTTTAACCGGACCGGGAAACCAACCGCCAAAGACGATCAGCACCACTATGATCAGTAGTACAAGCAAGCTGGCGATCTCGGGTGCGTCTGCACTATCGATCTTCCATGACAAACTCCACGAAAGCAGCAGCGGCGAAACGATGAGCGCTCCAAAACCGTCACCCATCCACCAGGTCAACCAGAGCCACGCGAAATTGGGCAACTGCGCTGGATCACCGAAGCACACACTCAGACTTCCGATCGTCGCGCTTACGAGTGGCGCCAGCACCCCGGCGTATACGATAAAAGTCATCACGTCTCTCACCGACTCGAAAGATCTGTCCCAGCGTTTCGACCTTTGCAGCAGGTACCAGGCGAGAATGGCTTCGAGTGTGTTGCCGGTAGCGATGCCGACGTCGGAAGCAATCGGAAGGTTGAGGGCGAGGTTTGCAGCCAGAGCGCCGGCGAACACGCCCGGCCAAACTCGAGGACCAAAGATTAACAGCGCCGCAATCGCAATCCCGGTGGGGGGCCAAACAGGCGTGACATTCTGGTGCAGCGTGGCGAGGGAAAGCCCGAGCTCCGCACCTGCGAAGTAGACGATCCCGACGACTAGACTTAGGCCAATCGGGGGTAGCGAACTGCGTTTCATTAAGTGACTCAGGGGGCGAATCCGGGTTCGGCCAGAGTCTACGCTTCAGTGTTCCGGATGCAAAGAAGAATGTGAGCGAAAGAAAAAAGCGCGGCGGTTTTTGCCGTCCGCCGCGCCAACTATACCCACAGGAGGAAAGGGGTATTCAACGCTCAAAGTATAGAGCATCTGCAAAAAGGTGGCAATGTACGCAAACGCACGATTTGGCCTTCCAAAACAGACACCAAAGAACGTCAAACACCCGTATATTTATCTTAAAACAAACAACCAGCCGCGGCAGGAATTGGGTTCCGTTGTGTGCTAATATTTGAGCGCCTTCCCTCTTGAAGTAATAAACGAATGGTCCATGCAGCGGCGTTGGATCTGCCCCCTGTTTCGTCTTTAAAACTAGAATGCCAACCCGGGAGAGTCATGGCAACGCGCGACATAATTGTAATCGGAGCTTCGGCTGGAGGCGTTCAGGCACTAACGAATCTCGTTGCTGATCTGCCTGCCGATCTATCGGCTGCTCTTTTCATTGTGCTTCACATTCCCGCACATATTCCCAGTTTGCTGCCGGTGATTCTTGCTCGTGAATCAAAACTACCGGTGGACCATGCGAAAGATGAAGAGCCCATACAACAACGCAGAATATATGTTGCCCCACCGGATCAGCACCTGTTGATCGAAGCTGGACACATCAAACTCGTTCATGGTCCAAAAGAGAACCTGCATCGGCCTTCGATCGATGCGCTCTTCCGTTCGGCGGCCCGTTGGGCAGGTCCGCGCGCGATCGGAGTTGTGCTGACGGGAGCGCGAGACGACGGCACCGCAGGAATGAGCGCGTTAAAACAACGCGGTGGTATTACGATCGTTCAAGACCCAACAGAAGCCCCTTTTCCCAGTATGCCGATGAGTGTTATGCAGGAAGTTAAAGTCGATTACTCACTACCCCTGAGTGAGATCGCGCCGCTGTTGAGCCAACTCTCCCGTCAAACAGTCGAAGAGGAAGGAAGGTATCCTGTGCCGGATCAAATCGAGATCGAAGCGCGGATTGCACAACAGGAAATGGAAGCCGACGAGTTGATCGCCAGTGTTGAGCGCCTGGGAAAGATATCGAAGCTGACGTGCCCGGATTGTCATGGAGCTCTCTGGGAGATAAACGACACGGAGCTATTGCGTTATCGCTGTCACGTTGGACACGCCTTTTCCGCCGAAGCGCTCAGCGACGGTCAATCACAAATGCTGGAGGTAGCGCTTTGGTCTGCCGTCAGGGCGCTCGAAGAACAGTTGATTTTGGCGCAGCGAATCGTGGAACGCGCGCGCAAAGCCAATCGTCAACACGCAGCAAGGGCGTTTGAACGACGCGCCCGGGAAGCCGAAGAGCACAGCTCGATGATTCGGCAACTGTTGCTGGCTGGAGAAAAAGGTGATATAGGCGAGATGGTATTACAAGCCGACGACTAAATCTGATCTTCCATCCGCTATTTCAAGCTGCTGCCGGTGGATCGTCTGTTGAACCTATTCCAGGTTACTGATGAGGTCTCACGTAAACTTATATGAGTGAATCTTTCGAGTCTAAACCCCACAGTGAAGACCTCGTGGTAGTTGGTTCTTCCGCCGGCGGCGTCGGCGCCCTTTCCACGTTGGTAAGCACACTTAATAAATCTTTCCCGGCGCCGATCGTTCTTGCCCAGCACCTCGATCCGCAACGCCCGAGTCACCTCGGATCAATTCTCGAGCGTCGTAGCGTCTTACCGATCGTCGTGGTCAGCGAAGACGCGCCGACAGCTTTGGAGAGAGGCAAAGTATATGTAGTGCCGGCGAACCGGCACGTAAGAATCAGGGACGGCCACGTACATCTCGAAGCCGATCACGCCGATCGTCCCAAACCGTCGGTAGATATGCTTTTGTCGAGTGCAGCGCAGGCTTATGGCGAACACCTGATCGCGGTGATTCTGACCGGTTCCGGCTCGGATGGCGCCGCGGGCGCGGTCGACGTGAAGGACGCCGGCGGTGTCGTCATCATTCAAAATCCACAAACCGCGGCTTATCCTTCGATGCCTCTTTCATTGCCGCCCACAGCGGTCGATCACGTGGTTGAAATGGAACAGATCGGACCGCTGCTTTACGACATTCTAAAGGGCGTGAACCTGCCGATAACGGCCAAGGCAGACGATCCGCTGCGCGATCTGCTTGGTCAAGTGAGCGCACAAACGAATATCGACTTTCGCAACTACAAGTCGTCTACCATCCTGCGCCGCATTGGCCGGCGCATGGCGGTTACTCACAATGCCAACATCCGGGATTATGCAGACTTCCTGCGGAGTCACCCTGATGAAATTCGGGAACTCGTCAAAGCATTTCTAATCAAGGTAACAGGCTTTTTCCGCGATCCGGAAGCATTCGAGTTTATTAAAATCAACATCATTCCGGAATTGATCGAACGCAGTAGAGGTAATGGTCGTACGCTGCGACTATGGTCCGCCGGTTGTGCTACCGGCGAAGAAGCCTATTCGCTCGCACTGTTGATTGCGGATCATCTCGGACCGGACTTTCCCGAATGGAACGTAAAGGTGTTTGCTACCGATTTAGCCTCGGATGCCATCGCGTTCGCACGTCGCGGGCTCTATCCTGAAAACGTGCTGAGCGATCTGTCGGACGACTACCGTGATCGGTTTTTTGAAC